>WNGA01034092.1_pt1 | contig 14044 bp, 12 predicted proteins | sample 5400061 | NCBI WGS metagenome assembly WNGA01 (sample SAMN13153366, study PRJNA577476) | soil metagenome | isolation source: 100 cm soil or saprolite under grassland replicate 2 | place: USA:California | collected 2016-06-15 | reverse complement strand
TCACCGTCCGCCGCTCCGAGTGGGCGGCCTATTCCTCGGGGGACGAGGCATTCGAGCAGCAGGGCCACTTCTCGAAGTACTGAACGCGGTCGGGCTCGTCGACCACCACGCCCACGGAATCCTCCGCGCGCAGCCCACGGTCGACGAGTTTCGCGGACTCTTCTCGGAGAGCCCCGACCCGCGGCAGTGGCCGCACGTCGCCACCGGGCTCACCTACCGGCGCGCGATCCGCGAGCTGGCGACCTTCTTCGACTGCGAGCCGGCGGAGGCCGCCGTTTACGAGTTGCGGATGGCGACCGATCCTGCCGAGTACGCCTCCAAGCTATTGCGCGCGACGGGCACGGAGACGCTGCTGGTGGACGACGGCTTCCCACCGCCCGGAACCGGCGTGGAATGGGCCGAGCTGGGCGACCTCGCAGGCTGCGAGGCGCGCCCGGTGATGCGGATCGAGCGTGTCGCGGAAGCCGGCGGCATCGACGCGGTGCGCCGCGAAGTCGCCGCGGCGCGCGAGCACGGGTTCGCCGCGCTGAAGACGATCTCCGCGTACCGCACCGGGCTCGAGCTCGAGCGGATCCACGATTTCGTCGTCGCAGCCTTGGAAGCGAACGAGGGGACGGGCGCGCCGCTGCCCCTGCAGATCCACTGCGGGTTCGGGGACTGGGATCTGTATCTGCCACGGGCCGACCCGGCGCACCTGAAGCCGCTGATCGAACGGTTCCGCGAGACCCCGTTCGTGCTCCTCCACTGCTATCCGTTCGTCCGCGAGGCGGGCTGGCTCGCGCACGTCTACGGGAACGTCTGGTTCGACCTGTCGCTGACGATCCCACACGTCTCCCGCCCAGAGGAGATGGTGCGGCAGGCGCTCGAGCTTGCGCCCGTCTCGAAGCTGCTCTACGCCTCGGACGCGGCACGGACCCCCGAGCTCTACTACCTCGCTGCGAAGTGGTGGCGCGAGGCGCTCGCGGCGGTGCTTGGAGAGGCGCTACCGCCCGACGAGGCCGAGACCGCGGGCCGACAGATCCTGCGCGAAAACGCGATCGGCCTTTACCGGCTCTGAGCCGCCGCCGCCCTCCACGACCTAGCAAGCGTCCGCCAAGCCCTCTACTACCCGCCGCCAACCGACGACAGCGATCGTCGAGACATGAGGCGCCCCGTTGCTGTACTCCTCCTCATCAGCGCTGTCCTCGCCGCGGCGTCTCCCGCTTCTGCGTACGAACGGCCAGGCGAGCTCGAGCGCGTCGCCTCGATCTTCGCGTTGCAGGACGCCGAGGTTCGCTGTCCTTCGAACGAGGAATGGATCGCCGACCCGATCTGGGGCACCGAGCCGAATCCGGCGCGGGCCTGGGGCTATACGGACATGATCGACGAGTACATCGTGTTGCACCCTGCGTTGTGTGCCGGCGCGCTCGCGGTCAGCGATCCAGCGCTTCCGTCCTGGCAACGAGCGACGGGAGTGCTCGTGCTCGTGCACGAGGCCTACCATCTCCGCCGCTGGTCAGGACGCCGGAACGAAGGGAAGGTCGAGTGCCAGGCGATTCGCCATTTCACGGTGGGCGCCGAGCGGCTCGGCGCGTCGCCCCAGCTCGCGAACGACCTCCTCCCTTACGCGCTCGCCGCACACCAGCGCATGGTCACACTCTTTCCGAACTATCGCGACCGCAACTGCAAGCTGCCCTTGTGGGCATTGCCGATGTCGCCGTAGGCCGCGCTCGAACTCAGGAACTGCGCCGAAGGCAGAGCGCGGCCAGATCCATTCCGTACGCGGGGTTGTAGACGTGGCAGCCCATTCGCTCAGAGAAGAAATCCTGGTGCGTCTGATACGTGAACGCCACGAGCGGCGCTGCTTCCCGTGCGAGCTCCACGTCCAGCTTTCCGTATGCGACCTCTCGCTTTCGGCCGACGAGCTTCGCCGCGCCCACCAGCTTCCGGTCGTAGACCGGGTTGTCGAACAGTCCCGCGTCCATGGGAATGTTCAGGAAATAGAAGGGGTCGGGCGCGGCGAAGGCGGTGCGGTCGATCGCTAGATCGAAAGGCTCGCCCTTCGTATGCAGCCTCGACAACAGCTCGCCGAGCGGGAACTCCCGCACATCCACTCGAAGTCCGATCGCCTCGAGGTTCTTCCGGATGATTGCCGCGTGTTGACGACAGTTCGGGGTGGTGCAGCTGTAGAAGACCGCGGTCGCGCGCGTCCCACCGGCGAGGCGCCTCGCCGTCGCGAGGTCAGGCCGGAACGGATAAATGTGCGCGTCCCTGAAGCCGGCGACGGTAGGCGGCAGGTACTGATCCGTCAGTCCTGCCGGGGAGGGATTGTCGAAACCGAGCCGAGCAAGCGCTCGGCGGTCGATCGCGTAGTTCACGGCGCGACGGAGCCTGAGGCGAGCGAAGAGCGCCCGGTTCGTGTTCAAGCGCAGATAGTCGAGGACGAGCGCGGGGTTGAGGAAGTAGCGCTGCCTCCCGATGCTCGCGGCCCGGCTGGCCGGACCGTACCGGCGGGCGAGGCGGGCGTAAACGCCGGGGAAGAGACCGTAGTCGAGCGTGTAATCAGCTCTGCCTGCCTCGATCTCGCGGACGCTCTGCTCCGTGGGGACGCCGATCCTGACGTCGATCTCCCTGAGGGGGTGAGGCCGCCGCCGATGGTAGTTCGGGTTGCGCCTCAGCACGATCTCCTGGTCAGGCGTGTACGACGAGACGTAGTAAGGGCCGGCGGACGGCAGCGTGCGGACGCCGGAGGGGGCGAGCGGGGTGTCGGTGGGAACGGCACAGAAGAGCGGCTCCGCAAGGCCCGAAACGAAGACGGGGTCCGGCGCGGTCAGCCGGAAGGTCAACCGGTCACCACTCGCGATGATGCCGACGACGTGCGTCGCTGTGCCGGCCGCGAACGCTCTCGCGCCGACGATGCCGTCCGCCCGGCCCCACAGTCCGGCCGGCAGCTTGAGACCCCGCTCGATTGCGAGTTTGAACGTCTGTGCGGTCACGAGCTCGTTGGAGGGCGGGGAGAAGCGAAAGCCCGGGCGGATCGGGAGTTCACGAGCTTCGCGCACGTCGCGTACTCGAGCTGATACGCCTGCGGGCCGAGCGCGAGCGCCGGGTCCAGTGGGCCGGGGTCCGATTTGACCGTGATGCGGGCCGTAGCGGCGGCGTTCGGGCTCGAGCCGCGCGGCGCCGCCTGAACGCCCATCGACGCCCTTTGCCCGGCGAAGGCGAGAGCGTGCGCAGAAACCGCCCGCGCGAGCGCGCTGGGCTTCGATAGAAGCGATGGGCCCGCGGCTTCCGCGCCGGCCTCCGGCGGCGTTTCTTGGACGCTGACCCAGACCCGTCCCGCTGCGACCGCAATTCCAGCCGGAGGGCCGCCCACGTCGATCGTTCCGACGACCTCACCGGTCTTCGCGTCGAGCCGCGAGACGGTCCCGTCGCGGAAGTTCGCCACCCAGACGCCGCCCGCACCGACGGCGAGCGCCGTCGGGGAGCGGCCGACGCGGGTCGTCTTGGTGACGACGTTCGTGGCCGGGTCGATCCGCCTGACGGCGTTCTCTCCGCTCAACGCGACCCAGACGGCTCCCGCACCGACGGCAATCGCGCTAGGTGCGCCCCCGACGGGAATGGTCTTGACGACGACGTTCGTCGGAGCGATCCGAGCGACCTCGTTGTAGAGCCTGTCGGCGACCCAGGCGCTCCCGGCTCCGAACGCGATGCTCCCTGGGCTGATGCCCTCGGTGTCGATTCGCGCAACGGCGTTGCCCGTCATTCCGTCGACCCGTGACACAGAGCCGAGACAACAGGTGACGACCCAGAGCGTCCGGCCGTCCGCCGCCACGCTCGTCCCCGGCTCTCCGCGGGCCGTGGAGCCTGTGATCGTGAATGTCTGCGAGACCTCGTCGCGGGTCGATCCGCGTGATCACGGTGGCGAACGGATGCTCGAGACCGGCGCCGACAGCCCACACGCCGGCCTTGCTCGCCGCGAGGCCGGTCGGAGCGTCGTGGACGATCGTCGAGGCGGGCGACCCAGAGTGCGCCGGAGCCGCTGACGAGCGCGCCCGGCCGGGCGCCGACGGGCACCTCGCCGACGATCCTGTTCGAACCCGGGTCGATGATCCCGAGCGCATTCGCGTGCACCGTTGCGGTCGTCGGCCCACCTCGAGTGAGGAAGTAGAGCGCGCCGGCGGCGGCGAGAGCGACAAGCCCCGCGATCGGCGCGAGGCGACGCAGCCGCGACCCCGGCGACGATTCGGCGGCGCGCGGCGGTGGGCGCGGACGCTCGCGACGATCCTCGGGGAGCTCGGAATCGGGCTCCGGCCGCGGAAGCGTCGTGGTCGCGCCTCCCGCGACACGCCGTGGCTGCAGTTCGAGCGTTGCGTCTTGGACGAGGATCGCCTTCTCGAGTCGCTGCAGCGCCTGACCCGGCTCGATCCCCAGCTCGTCCACGAGCATGCGCCTCGCCCCTTGGTATGCGTCCAGGGCCTGCGCCTGCCGGCCGGACCGGTAGAGCGCGAGCATCAACTGTCTGCGAAGGCGCTCGCGCAAGGGATTGTGAGCGACCAACGCTTCGAGCTCGGCGATGAGGTCGTGGTGGCAACCGAGCGCAAGGTCGGCCTCGATCCGCTCCTCGAGTGCCGACAGGTGAAGCTCCTCCAGCCGGGCGATCTCGACGTGCGCGAACGAGTCGAATGCGAACTCCGGAAGCGGCGGGCCGCGCCAGAGGGCCAGGGCTTGGCGGAGCGATGCGGCGGCGGCGTCCGGGTCTCCGGCCGAAAGTGCGCGTCGTCCCTCGTCGAGCAGGGACTGGAACCGATGCAGGTCGAGCTCGCCGTTGGCGACCGTCAGGATGTAGCCATGGGGACGGGTCAAGAGGACCCCGTTCTGACCTGGATCTACCCCCGCGGGATCGTTCTCGAGCCTTCGCCGCAGTTTCGAGATGAGGCGTGAACGTTCTTGGTCGCGCTCGGCGGCGATTCGGGTCCCCAGAGGTGCTCGATGATTTCGTCGACCGGTACGACGACGTTCGCACGCAGCAGGAGAAGCGCGAGCAGGGCGCGCTGCTGATGCCCGCCGAGCGGGATGCTCTGGCCTCGGTCCTCGACTTCGAGCGAACCGAGAATGCGGAAATCCATGCGGCTACCCCTCTCTTCGTCTCGAACCTAGCACCCCTGCAACCACCCGCCTAGCGGATTTCAGCCCCCCGCCAACCGCCCGCGCCGATGCTCGTCGGGCAATGCGAGCCGCGAGTGCGAGGAGAGCCGATGACGAGCTTCGACTGGAGCGTCCTGACCGCGAGTCTGGCCGGCGGCCTTGGAGTGGGCGTCATCGCGATGACAGCACGGCGGCGACACAGGACGCGGCGACGCGCCGAATACGCCCAGGTCGGCCCAGTAAGCAGACGAAGGAGGATCGATGTCGTGGCAATTGACGAAGGCGCAGCACGCGCCCGGGAGCGAGAACGAAACGCCTGAACAAGGCCAGATTTCGGAGATCCGCAAAAGGGAGATGACAGGAATGAAAAGACGTATTCCGATCGCGATCGCGGGCCTGCTCGTGGTGGCAGCCGTCGCGGCCGCAGCCGGCCTCTCGAGCGCCTCGTCGGCGGCGAGCTCGGCGGAGGGCCTTCAGCTCGACGGTACGTGGATGGTGACGGTGACACGCGTCAATCCTCCGCCCGGCCTCGCCCCGACGTTCAAGTCGCTACTGATCTATACGCGTGGCGGCGGGATGATCGAGACGAGCAATACCGGCACGACGCGCCGCGGCGCCGCGCTCGGACAGTGGGAACGGATCGGCAATGACCTGTTCGCAACGAGCATGTGGTTGTTCCGGTTCGATCCTGCAACAGGTGCCTCCCTCGGCAGCCAGGAGATCGACCGGACGATGCGGCTCTCCGCGGACGGCGAGTCGTTCACGGCAGTCGCCGTTGTCCACCTATTCGATGCCGACGGCAACCAAGTTGGAGACGCCCTGCACGCGACAGAAGTCGGCATGCGGCTTGCGATCAACCGCAACCCCGATCAGCCATAGGACGAATCGAACATGGAGGAGCTAAGTCTCATGCGCATCAACGCGCTAACCAGCTTTGCCCTGCTCGCAATCGTCGCCGCGCTCGCGTTCGTCTCCGGGGCAGTTGCAGATCCGCAGACGGAAAACGTCTACGCCGACGGTCAGACGTACGCGATCAACACGCGTGCGTCGGTGGTCTTCGACGCGAGCCCGGGACTGCTCGAACAGTCATCGCCGATGTACCTGATCGGCTTCACCGTCCTACCTGGGACGTCAGGCCCGATCACATTGCCGTCGGGATACCAGCCTCAGAACAACGGGCTTCCGTCGCCGGTTCCGTACCACGACCACGTCCTGACAGGCGCGCCGGGCCTGGGGACGTCCGGCACCGCAGGCGATTACGCGGCGCCTCTACGACTCGTACGGATGCAGTACACGCTGGCCTACACGTACGACCCGGCCTTCGTTCCGATCACAAGCGTCGATCAGTTCGCGGCCGCCGAAGCGGCCGGCAAGCTAGCGGTGCTGAATCCTGGCGCACCCGATCCGTATCAGCTCTGGACGACCACCGTCCTCGTCCGTCCGATCGTCGGCTCCCATCCGTAAAGGCCGCTTCGCAGATCGGCAGCAGCGTCGCTACGGCGCTGCTGCCGGGCGGGGGCACCACGCACGCGCTGCTCCGACGCCCGGGGTCAGACCCCAGCCGAAATTGGCATGGCAAAAACCGCTGGGGTCTGACCCCACCGCGTGTGGCGTCTGAGTGTCAGTCGTCTTCACTCAACTCGTAGCCGCGTTCCTCGGCGAGACGTCGGGCTTCGGCGCGTGTGATCCATGCGCCGTCGGCGATGCGCTCGCTCGCCTGCAGCAAGAGGCCAGGAATCGCGACCGCGATCGCGATTGTCATCTCCTCTTTCTCGTCTTTCGCTCTCAGACCAGGTTGTGCTCGAACGCGAACGCAGTCGCCGCCGTTCGCGACGGAAGCCGCAGCTTCCCGAGGATGTTCTGGACGTGCCGCGCGACGGTGTGCTCGCTGATCTCCAGAATCGAGGCGATCTCGCGGTTGCTCTTGCCCGCGGCGACGAGCCGGACGACCTCGAGCTCGCGCGGCGTCAGTGCCGGCGAATCCGCATCTACCTCACGGCGGCTGTCTCCGTCGAGCTCGGCAATGTGCTTAGCGATGCGCTCGGCGTCGCGCCCGACGCCCGGAAGCACGTCCGACGTTATCGAGTACTGGAAGATCAAGCCCATGAAGCACAGGCCGGGCTCCGCCTCCACGACGCCGCGGTCGTGCAACGGCCGCCCGTCGTCGCCGAAGATCGGCAGCTCGATCCACGAAAACTCCTGCCGGAAGCCGGTGCACCACACCACGTTCGCGACGTCCATGACGCGGTCGTCCTCGAGCAGCGGCAGTCCGTCGCGCACGCCTGTGACTCTGGGCACCCGCTCGACGCCGGCGTCGACGAGGTGCTGCGTCTTGACCCGGATCAGCGGCGGACCCCCGGCCGCGACCTTGGGGCCGACCTTGCGGCCGACCGGTGTCCCCTTCGTGAGCACGTGGTGTCCGAGGAACCGGATCACCGGAAGGACGAATCGGCTTCGAACGCTCCCGTGCGGGACGGGAATCTCGCCGCGCTCCTTCCCAGACACAAAGGTCGGCCGCGTCCGGACGAGCTCGAAGGCGATCTCCGCCCCCGAATTGCCAAGGCCGACGACGAGGACCCCTCCGTCACGCAGCTGCGCGGGAGAGCGGTACTCGCTCGAGTGGAGCTGCACGATGCGCGGATCGAGGTCGGACGCGAAATCGGGAAGCCGCGGCGTGCGGTGCGCGCCGGTGGCGACGATGACGTTGTCGGCCTCGAACCTTCGCCCATCGGACGAGATGACGAAGCAGCCGTTCTCCTTCGAGAGGCGATCGACCTTGACACCCGTTCGAACAGCGAGGTCGAAGCGTTCTGCGTACGCCTCCATGTAGGCGGCCATCTCGTCCTTGGTCGGGAACGACCAGCGACGCGCGGGAAAGCGCCAGCCGGGGAGCCCGTCGTACTTCGCGGGCGTGAAGAGGCGCAGGGAATCCCAGCGCTCGCGCCAGGCGTCCCCGATGCGCTCGTTCTCGTCGAGGATCACCGCGGCGCGGCCTCTGTTCGCCAGGTGGTAGGCGACGGCGAGGCCCGCCTGGCCTCCGCCGATGATCACGGTCTCGAATTGCTCGTCGTCCACTGCCGTCCTCCTTCGTCGGTTTCTCGACGACGGTAGGCGGCGGGAACGGCGGCGACATCGCCGAAATCAGCCAAATTCCGGGCTAAAGGGCGTGGTCAAAATTGACCACGTCGGCCGAGCGCGCCTCAGACGAGCTGATGCTCGAACGCGAACGCCGTAGCGGCCGATCGCGACGACACACGGAGCTTCGTAAAGATGTTCTGGACGTGCCGGGCGACCGTGTGCTCGCTCACGACGAGCGCCGCGGCGATGTCGCGGTTCGTCTTTCCGGCGGCGACGAGGCGAAGCACCTCCAGCTCGCGCGGCGTCAATCCGTGCGTCTCGGCGGTCTCCGCCCGGCCGCTGAGCGACTCGACGCGGGCGAGATCCGGGAGCGCTCCCAGCCGTTCGAAGACGTCGAACTCGAGCGCGGCGGTGTCCTCGTCATCCAGCGCCCGGCAGGCCGACCCGATGAGCACGCGTGCGCGCGCCATCTCGTACGGTGCGTCGAGCTCCTGCCAGATCCCACACGCCTGGCGAAGGGCGACGAGGGCACCCTGGGCGTCGTCTTCGGCCAGGTCGACCAGTCCGCGGGCGTGTGCGGTGATCGCGCGCAGCATGGCGCTCTCGTGGCGCGCGGCGATCTCCTCGAGCTCGTCGACGCCGCGTCGCGCCTCTTCCACCTTTCCGAGCGCCGCGGCGATCTCGGCGGAGGCCGGCAGGAGCCTCGTGCGCCTGAGCGGGTCGCTCGTCTCGCCGAGCGCGCGGCGGATCGCCGCCGCCGCAGCGCCGTCGTCGCCCTGGCCGAGCCGCAACAGAGCGAGGCCGGGCTGCGGCTCGTGCCCGCAGCGGTTTGCGTCCCGATACGCGGCCTCGGCTGCGGCGAAGTCGCCCTGCAACCGGTGTAGCTCGCCTTGCTGGTAGTACGCCTGCCCGGCCGCGGCGTCGTTCATCGCCTGCTCGCAGCGCACACGCGCGCGGCGGGCCTCTTCGAGCGCGTCTGCCCACGCGCCGCGCAGCTGCATGATCCCTGCGCGGTGCGAGAGGCAGCGACCGGTGAAGGCGACCATGTCCGGTTGCTCCTCGCACCAGCGCGAGAGGGCCTCGGTCCACTCCTGCGCGCGGCGCACGTCATAGGCCTCCTCGCAGCCGGCGATGACGCCGCAGTAGACGACGCCGCTGATGATCGGCGAGACCTCGCCGGACGAAACGGCGAGCATCGCCTCGTCGAGCAGGGAGAGGCCCTTCTCGACGCGCGCCTGTTTGATCAGGGTCTGCCCCTGAATGTGGAGGGAAAGCGCCAGGAGGTCCGCGTCGCCGAAGCGCTCGCCCACTTCGGCTGCGGCCGCTGCGGCACTCTCCGCGTCCGCGTAGTTTCCGGTCCCCAGCTGCTGCATCGCGCCGGGTAGCAGGAGATAACCCCGCTCCGCACACTCCTGCCCCTCGCGCACGACGAGACGCTGCGCGCGTCCGAACCAACCGGAGGCGCGCGCCATCTCGCCTCGGAGCGTGAGATTCACGCCGAGGTAGAACGCGCAGCGCGTGGCCGCGAGCGCATCGCCCTCTTCCAAGTAGGCGTGGTGGGCACGCTCGATGACGGTGAGGAAGTCGTCGATGCGGCCGAGCATGAACGCGGCCGTTGCGAGGAGCTGGAGGTCCTGCGCACCGAGGGCGTTCGTCTCGTCGGCGCGCCCCAGCAACTCGTAGGCGTCGCTCCAGGCCCGCCTGGAGTAGGACTCCCGGCCGCGCTCGAGCTCGTCCGACGGTGGAGAAGCCGTCCTGGCCACACTCAGGACCCTAAGACGTTTCGCTCCTTCGGCACAATCGGCTTGCCCGTCGCTAGTCGACGAGCTTGCGCGTCATCGCGTGGATCGCGATGCGCCACAGGATCAGCCCGAACAGGACGAGCGCCCCGGCGCGGGCGAGATCCTGCCACCCACCCCAGCCGAACACCGCATGCCGGACGAGCACGACGCAATGGTGAAGCGGATTGAACTCGGCCAGGACCTGCCCCCACTGCGGGAAATTGTCCAGCGGGAAGAACGAGCCCGCGAGCAGGAACAGCGGTGTGAGCACCGCGCTGACGACGTAGTTGAAGTTCTCGAACGACTTGGCGAAGCCGGCCACGGAGATCCCGAAGCACGCCCAGCCGAAGCCGGCAATCCAGCCGACGAACGGCACCACGAGCATCCCCCACGACGGATCGAGGCCGAAGACCATCGCCACGAGCATCGGGACGCAGCCGTACACGCCCGCGCGCGTGGCAATCCATAGCGCCTCGGCGGTGACGAGCTCCTCCGTGTCGACGGGCGCCGCGAGGATCGCGTCGTACGTGCGCTGGAACTGGTACTTGACGAACGTCCCGAACATGGCCGGGAAGGCGCTCGAGAACAGCACGGCGGTTGCGACCGTCCCGGTGCCGACGAAGTCGACGTAGTCGTATCCCCCGATGCGGCTGACGATCGAGCCGAAACCGAATCCGAACGCGAGCAGGTAGATCGTCGGCTCGACCGTCGACGAGAACGTGCTGGACTTCCAGTAGGACGAGTAGTTCACGACCTCCCGCACGAGAACGCCGGTGAGCGCGGACCGTTCGAGCCGGCCGAGACGCGCGGTCTGCGGTGCAGCGGTCGCGGCCATCAGGCGATCTCTTCGCCTGTGAGCAGGACGAAGACGTCCTCGAGATTGGCGGGACGCCGTTCGCCCTCGATCGCGAACCCGTGGTCGCCGTCGACGCCGAGGATCGAGATGCTCGTTCCGGTGCGGCGGGTTCGTAGGCCCGACCCGCCCGCCTCGGCCTCGACCTCTGCGAGCCGCGCCGGCGGGCCGTAGACCTCGATCACGTCACGCCCGGCATGCTCCCGAACGAGCTCGGACGGCGCGCCGGCTGCCACCGCCTTCCCGTGCGACATGATCAGAACCGTGTCGCAGAGGCGCTGAGCCTCCTCGATGTAGTGGGCCGACATCAGGATCGTCGTGCCCCCGGAGCGGAGCGCCTCGATGAGCGCCCAGATCTCCTGCCGCACCTGCGGATCGAGGCCCACAGTAGTCTCGTCGAGCAGCACCATGCGCGGCCGATGGACGAGCGCCCTCGAGATCAGCAGACGGCGGCGCATCCCACCCGAGAGCTTGTCGACGCGCGTGTCCCGGCGATCGACGAGCTTCGCCATCTCCAGCGCCCGCTCGATCGCGGCTCGTCGCTCGGACCGCCCGATCCGGTAGAGGTGTGCGAACACGAGCAGGTTCTGCTCGACGGTCAGCGTGACGTCGAGATTGTCGAGCTGCGGCACGACGCCGAGCTGGGCACGCGCCTGCTTGGACTCGTCCGGCAGCTTGAAGCCGAGCAGCTCGAGCTCGCCGTCGTCGGCGATCGATTGCGCAGTGAGCAGGCGCATCGTCGTGGATTTGCCGGCTCCGTTGGGCCCGAGCAGGCCGACGCAGGTCCCGGTCGGGACATCGAGGTCGAGTCCATTCACGGCCGTGATCGCGACGTAGCGCTTGACGACGCCGCGAAGCCGGATGGCGAGCTCGAGCTCCGTCAATCGGCCTCAGCGCCGGCCGGAACGCCGGTTGGTTCGCCGCCTTCGTGGGCGGCCGCCGGCATTCCCGGGCGAAGTAAGGCCGCACCGACCACGGCGGCGGCAACCGCGAACAGGGCGCCGACGAGGAAGGCGATGTGGTAGCCGCCGTTGAGGGCGGCGAGATGACTGTGTCCGGAGGCCGTCAGGCTGTCCGTCCGGGACGCGGCGAGACTTGCCAGGATCGCAAGGCCGAGCGCGCCGCCCATCATGAAAGCGGTGTTGACGACTCCCGAGGCGAGGCCCGCTTCCTCCGGCGCCACGTCGCTCATGGCCGCGAGCAGGATCGGGTTGAACGCGATCCCCGCTCCGAAGCCCTGGAGCAGCATGCTCGGGAGAATGTCGAGGGCGAAGCTCCCGTCGACGGGCGCCCGCGCGAACAGGAGAACCCCTGCCGTCATCACGAGCAGGCCCCCGATCAGCGGAGGCTTGATGCCGAACCGCATCACGGCCTTGTCGGAAAGGCTTAGCGACACGGCACCCCAGACGACCGTCGACGGGAGGTAGGCCAGACCGACCTGGAGCGGGCTGTAGCCGAGCACCTGCTGGAGGTAGAGGGCGGAGAAGAAGAAGGTCGCGAAGAGTCCCGCGGCCATGAGGATGCCGAGGGCGTTCGCCGTCGCGACGTTGCGCAGGCGGAAGAGGCCGAGCCGCACCAGCGGGGAGCGAGCGCGAGCCTCGATGACCAGGAAGGCGGCCAGTAACACGGCCGCGCCGCCCAGCAGACCGAGGATCCGCGCCGACGTCCAGCCGTCGTCGTGGCCGTTGACGATCGCATAGACGGCCAGCATCAGCGATGCCGTGACCGTGACGGCGCCCGCGACGTCGAGACGGCCGGTGGCGGCCGGGCCGCGTTCCGTGGGGAGCAGCGTCAGGGAGAGCGCGACGACGGCGATCCCGATCGGAATGTTGACGAGGAAGATCCAGTGCCAGCTCAGCACGTCGGTGAGGATGCCGCCGAGCAGGACGCCGGCCGTACCGCCGCCGGAGAGGACGAAGCCGAACACTCCCATCGCCTTCGCGCGCTCCCCCTGCTCCGTGAACAGGACCATGATCAGCGACAGCGCGACGGCCGAGACGACGGCCCCGCCGAGCCCCTGCACGGCCCGTGCGGCGACGAGGACGCCTCCCGAGCCGGCGAGGCCGCACGCGAGCGAGGCCACCGTGAACAGGCTGATCCCGTAGATGAACAGGCGGCGATGACCGAAGAGGTCTCCCAGCCGCCCGCCGAGGAGGAGGAAGCCGCCGAACGTGAGCAGATAAGCGTTCACCACCCACGCCAGGGAGGTCTCCGAAAAGCCGAGGTCGTCCCTGATCGACGGCAACGCGACGTTCACGATCGTCGAGTCGAGGACGATCATCAGATCCCCGAGGCAGAGGACGTACAGCGCCAGCCAGCGCTTCCGGCCGTCAAGGCTCATCGCGTTCCCTCATGGGTGCCTCGTCTTCCCACCGACCGCAATTCATACCGCTAGCACGCCTCGGCGGCCGCAGGAGCGCCGATCCGTTCTTCACCCTCGTGCGCGGACGCCGGTGCTGCGGTGCGCAGAAGCCCGGCGCCGAGCGCGGCCGCCGCGAGCGCGAAAATGGCTCCGACGAGGAATGCGACGTGGTAGCCGCCGGTGAGTGCGGCAAGATGGCCGTCGCCCGACGCGCGCAGGCTGTCGGTGTGAGAGGCGGCGAGGCTGGCGAGGATCGCGAGTCCGAGCGCCCCGCCCATCATGAACGCCGTGTTGACGACTCCGGACGCGAGCCCGGACTCCTCCGGCTTGACGTCGCTCATCGCGGCGAGCAGCACCGGGTTCAATGCCATGCCGGCGCCGAAGCCGAGCAGGATCATGCTCGGGAGAACGTCGGCGGCGAAGGTTCCGTCGACGGGTGCCCGCACGAACAGCACCAGCCCGACGGCTGCCAGCAACAGCCCTGTCGCCAGCGGCGCCCTGATGCCGAACCGCATGACGAGCTTCGCCGAGAGGCCGAGCGAGAAGGCGCCCATGATCAGGTTGGCCGGCAGGAAGGCGAGGCCTACCTGCAGCGGGCTGTACCCGAGCACGAGCTGGAGGTAGAGAGCCGAGAGGAAGAACCAGGCGAACATGGCCGCCGCCCACAGCACGCCGACGACGTTCGCGGTCGCGACGTTCCGCAGCCGAAAGAGACCGAGCGGCACCAGCGGCGAGCGAACCCGGGCCTCGATCCCGAGGAACAGCGCCAGCAGCACCGCCGCCGCGGCGAGCAGGCCGGTCGTCTGCAGGGAGGTCCAGCCTTCCTGGTTGCCGTTGACGATC
>WNGA01013268.1_pt1 | contig 14049 bp, 13 predicted proteins | sample 5400061 | NCBI WGS metagenome assembly WNGA01 (sample SAMN13153366, study PRJNA577476) | soil metagenome | isolation source: 100 cm soil or saprolite under grassland replicate 2 | place: USA:California | collected 2016-06-15 | reverse complement strand
CACCTCCGCTCGCTATCTGCCTCCACGGCCGCACCGCGCCGCGGGATGCTGAAACTACCCTCTCAGCAGGTAAACACCGCGGCTGCGCGCAGCCTTCCCCACATGCTCAGCCGTCGCGAGCAGCAAGCACCGCCGACGGTGGCCGCCACCTCGGCCCGCCCGGCTTCCTCGCGCCGGACCCGCGGGGCTACTGCTGGTCGCGCTCCGCCTTGCCCGCGGCCAGCCCTCCCACAGCGATGCACCCGCCCGCACCGGGTCGAGCCGTTCCGCATGCTCCCGCCGAAGGCCTCCCGCCCGAACGGTCGCTGCAGCACCGGCCGCCGGCGCACGCACCACTCGCTGATGACCGGACGTCTCTGGCAAGTCGCAGACTCGGCCGGCTCGCGACCATCGACGGAACGGGGATGCCGCACGTCGTTCCCCTCGGCTGGCGATACAACCCGAATCGCCGGCCTGGCGCGCCGCATGCTCAGCTTGGTGAACGTCGATGAGCTCCTGCGGCTGGGTGACTCGCCCGGCGAGTCCGCTGCGAACTCGTGATGGGCGCTGCCGTTTCATCGCGCCGAGCCGAAACTGAGCCGGTTTCTGTGCGCAGCCACTCACCAGGCCGGCTTACGGGTCACCGCTTGGCGTACTCCGTGAACCCTTGCCAGTCGATCACGACGCACGGCTCGTTCCCGACGATCCACGCGTCGTGGCCCGGAGGGATGATGCTGAAGTCTCCGGGGCCGAACTCCATCTGCTCGCCGTCGTCCATGACGACCTTCATCCGGCCGGATATGAAGTAGCCCATGTGGGCGGCCTGGCAACTGTCGGTCTTGGCGATGGGCTTGATGTGCTCGGACCATCTCCAGCCAGGCTGGAATGTCGCCCGGCCGACGGCGCCCGCGGCGAGGTTCACCAGCTCTAGCTGCCCCTTGCCGCCTTCGAACGGCCTGGTTTCCTCGGGTGAATTGAGGCTCTTTCGAACAAGACCTGCCATGATGAACCCCCCGGTTCTAGCACGGTTGAGCAAGATCCTTGCGGTTTACCCACTCCTCTGATCTCGCACACATCCTGGTCAGCCCCACCCGATCACGCACCTGAATTCGCGGGGAACAGGCGCCAGCCCGTACCACGAGGGCCGGTCTCGCTTGGCATCGCACGGCCGTTGGAAGTCACTGTCCGGTGACACCGGCCGGGCTGCCTCATGGATCGGCGAGCGCCCGGGACGAGCCGCCGCATGCTCCCGGTGCTGACCGGCCGGGAGAGCGTTGTGGAGTGGACCGGGCTCCGGGGCCGTCTGCCTTCACGATGTGGCAAGCGGCCCCCGGTTTGGAGCATCGAGTCATCGAGCTGGTTGAGCTCGGCGGAACCGGCGCTGGCGCGAATACCCCGAAAGGAGGCGGAACCCCTCGCGCAGCGCCTCGCCATCGGTGGGCAGCAGCGGCCAGCGCTGCGGGTTGAGCCACAGCCGCTGCATCGAGCACCGGTCCAGGTACTCGCCGCCGTCGCCGGTGCGCCGGTTCCAGGACCGGTCACTGCCGGCGCGCACCACGAACGGGATGTAGGTGCCCGGGCGGGCGGCCTTGCGCGTCTCCATGTCCCACAGCATGGCGCGGGTGACGGTCAGCGGCCTGCCGGTCGTGTAGCGGGCCGCGAGCACCCGGTTGACGTCGGTGTCGGGGAGCCGGTAGCGGGTGTGGCCGGGGGTGTCCCAGGCACGGGTGAACTCGGTTTCGAAGGGCAATAGCCTGATGGCCTCCGCCGGCATTTCGCCAGGCTAACAGCCTCAGTACCGGAGGCGGAGCACTCTCGGCCTTGCCATCCCCGGCCGCACCGCGGCTGAGGAAGCCCCGGCAGAATGGTCGCCGTGACCGGTCGGCCCGCGTTTCACTGTGAATGGCGGGCAACACACGCCCAGGTATTCACATCAGTAATGTGCCGGGCTCGTGAGATGTGCGTGACCGGAGTGACGCTACTGGCATGACCGGCGTGCGGCTCCCGTGCCCAGCTGGGGTGTGCTGTTCCGCAGCCGCACTCGCGCTCGTATTCTGGACATAAGCAGGCCGTCAGGCGAACGTCAGCGAGCGCGCCCCGCCTGAGGTCCATGGGAGGGCACCGTGCCGCTCTCTGAACACGAGCGGCGCCAGCTCGAGCAGATCGAGCAGGCGCTCCGCGCCGATGACCGGCGATTTGCTAACGCTGTACACGCGACTGACCCGCGGGTGCACTACAGGCGCCGGGTGATCGCGGCTGCGCTCGGGTTTCTGATCGGAGTCGGGCTGCTGGTCGCCGGGGTAGTGATCAATGTCATCCTGATCGGGGTGGCGGGCTTTATGGTCATGCTCGCCTGCAGCATGTGGGCGGTGACCAGCTACCGGCGCATGACCGGCGTCGCCAACGGGCGCGTCCCCGCCAAGGGCCGGCGCCCTGGCAAGGAGCAGCGTGGCGCCAGGGACCGGCGAGCTGGCAACAAGCGGGCGGGATCCGGGCTGATGGAGCGGCTAGCGGAGCGCTGGCGGCATCGCCGGGAGGGAGACCGCTAACTCAGGCTGCCCGCTGTTGTCTCTCTCGCCTCCGGCGCGGCGGCGCACCCGTTCTTCGGAGAGGTAGCCCTCGATCGTGGTGTGCCGCTTCTGCCTCTTGGCACTTGCCCAGCTCGGTCGCCGGGGCATCCCGAGTGCGGGGCATCTCGGCCGTGGAGGCCAGGCGCTGGAGAAGGACAGTGGGCAGGAGGCGCTGGTGTCAGGGCAGCGGCGCGGTTGGCTCTCCTGGTTTGGCGCGGCGGGCGAGCAGCTGGCGGTAGGCGCGCGCGTATACCGCGGCCGCTGCGCTGGGGGTGAACTGGCGTGCATAGGCCCGGCCCGGGCCGGGGTCGGGGCGCTGGCCGCCTAGGACGCGCGATAGCGCCTCGGCGAGGGCGTGCGGGGCCTCGGGCGGGACGAGGATGCCGCGGCCCTGGCCCAGGGTGGCCGCCAGGCCGTCGACCGCGGTGCCGATGACCGGGACGCCGAGCCCTAGGGCCAGCACAGCGCTTTGCGACCATGATTCCTCTCGTGATGGCACGACGTGCACGCTGGCCCCGGCGATGTAGCGGGCCGGCTCGAAGGACCATCCCGGGAGATGAATGACGGCTCCCAGGCCGCGAGCCCGGATCAGCCGGGCCAGCGCGCTGCGCAGCGGGCCGTCGCCGACCAGGTAGGCGGGCGGTGGCGCGTCGATCAGGGCGAGTGCCTCGACGAGCACATCGGGTGCCTTGTCGCCGCGGAGGCGGCCGGCGAAGGTCAGCCGCGGCGAGGGCAGCCCGGGCAGCGGCCGGGCGGACAGGCCTTCGACCGACGAGCGCCCGTCGCGGAGCCGGCCGTCATCCAGGCCGACCCGCGCTGCCCAGGCGCGGGCCGCCGGCCCGTGCGCGAAGAACATGTCGACCCGCCGTGCCGCATCCCGGGCCGCCGGCGTGTGGTCGTCGCGCGGCCAGGACATCTGGTTGTGCTCGCTGGCCACCAGCGGCACGCCCGGCGGCAGGGCCCGTGCCGCGGCCCACCAGGCGCCCATCATGTGCGCGTGCACCACGGCGGTCCCGGCGAGGCGCGGGCCGAGCCAGCTGGCGAACGCGGGCTCAGGGGTCCACTGCAGGCTGTCCGTGGGCAGGATGTCGCTGACTCGGTAGGCGTCCGCAGGCAGGCCGTAGCGGGTGGCAAGCTCCAGCCCCGGCGGGGTCGCGTCACCTGCCAGCAGGGTCGTCGCAACGCCGAACTGGCGCAGTGCCGCCGACAGCTGCAGTGCTGATAGTTGGGCTCCGCCGGGTTCCAGCGTGCCCAGGATCCGGACAACCTTCATCCCCAGCCTCCCTACCCGGCGCGCGGCCACTGTTCCCGCGCGCCCGCGCAAGCCCCGCCTGCTGCATGGCGACCGTAGGCTACGGCACGGAGGCGACCTTCCTGATCCTGACCGCACTGGCGGATGGCAGCCAGCATGGGTACGGGATCATCACGGAGGTCGCGCAGATCTCGGGCGGCCGGGTGCGGCTGCGCGCCGGGACCTTGTACACGGCTCTGGACCGGCTGCGGTCTGATGAGCTGATCGGGGTGGACCGGGAGGAGATCGTGGCCGGCCGGCTGCGCCGTTACTACCGGCTCACCCCTGCAGGCAGCAGGCGGCTGGCCGCGGAGGCGGCCCGGCTGCACGCCAATGCCACGGCCGCACTGAGGCGGCTGAGCCCGGCCGGAGGACTGGTCACATGAACGAGACCGCAGACCTGGAGCGGGGGTACCGGCGGGTGCTGGCGTGCTACCCGAAGGCGTTCCGGCAGGAGAATGAGCAGGAGATCCTCGCGGTGCTGCTAGCCAGCGCTGAGGAGGGCCAGCGGCGGGTCGGGCTGGCCGAGTCCGCGGCCCTGATCCGCGGCGCGCTGCGGATGCGGCTGCGCCCCGCCTCCCGGCCACCGCGCACCGTGCAGGGCGCGGTCAGGCTGATGTGCGCCGGCGCGGTGGCAGAACTGGCCGCGGTGGTCACCATGGTGGTGACCGCGGCCAGCGTGCAAGCGGCGCTCGCGAAGGAGCCGGGGCTCACCGCGGCGCAGTGGCACGCGGCGCTCAGCCTGCTGACCTTCAGGGAGGTCGGCGCGGCGGTGGCGGTGGGCTTGTGGCTACGGATGGCCTGGGCGATCGGCCAGGGGCGTGATGTTGCCCGGCTCGCGTTCTCGGCCTTCTTTGCCCTCATCACCATGATCATGCTCATCGCGCTGGCCCAGCATGGCGCGGCCTACGCCCCGGCCGACATGATCGCCGGCGCCGCCGTCTGGCTCATCGCCCTCGTCACGATGGTCCTCATCTTCACCAGGCCATCCAACACCTACTACCGGCAGGGAGGCCGCCCACCGGTAGCTCACACGGCCGGGTAACCAGGCCCGGTCGCGCCAGACCCAGTCCAGCACTCCCAGTGACACTGGTGGCCCGGCTGACATTAGCCGCCCCGGGCCCTTCTCCGGTTCTCCGAAGGATCGCCAGGACGAACGCTGCAGGTTAAGAACCCCGAACAAGTGGCGTGCCGGCCAGCCGGCGCCAGCAGATGACGCCGCAGGCGAGGCTGAGGAAGGCTTCGTGGATGTCGTCGCGGATCTCCCAGCGGACGCGCAGTCGGCGGAACCAGTGCAGCAGGGCGATGGACTGCTCGACGACCCAGCGGTGCACGCCCAGCCCGGAGCCATGTTCCGTGCTGCGCCGGGCGATGACGGGAGTGAACGCCTGCGAAGGGGTGCTGACCCTACCGGCCCATTCGGGTTAGCCTGTCGGCCATTGAAGGTGCTAACGCCCTCGTTGCTCCGGGGCCGGGGCTCTAGCTTCAATACAGTGCCAGCTGGCCGGTCGCAGCCTCTGGTCAACGCTGCGAGGCTGCGTCCTGCGCGTTTCTCCTGGAGGTCACCAGATGGCTCCGGATCATGGGATGTCATTCTTCGACTACCCCACCGGGCAGCCGGAAAATGCTGATCGGGCGCAGGTATCGGGGGTACTGCTGCCGGACGCCTCCGAGGCGGACTGGACGACAATCCTCGAGTTCACCCAGGCTCGGCGGTTCAGCGCCGGACAGTGTGTGCTTGAGGCCGGCAGCGGCGGCGGCTCCCTCTACATAGTCCTCGAGGGCGCGATCGAGGTACTCGCTCCGCGGGGCAGGTTCGGCCGGCCGCGCCGGGTCAGCCGGCTTGAGGCGGGCAGCATGGTCGGCGAGGTGTCGTTCTTCGACGGCGAGCCCCGGTCGCTGAGCGTCCGGGCCCTCACCGCGACGGTGCTGGCCGAGATGATGCCGGGCAACTTCGACGACCTGTTCACCGCTCATCCGGACCTCGGCAAGCGCCTCCTGATGGATCTAGGCCGGATCCTTGCGGGCAGGCTGCGGCGAGCCGAGGCCCGCACTGACGGCGCGACGGCCGACGTGCAGTCATGACCACGCCAACCCCCTTGCAGCGCGGGCCCGGTCCGGCGCGAGAGCCGAGCGCGATCGCGCTCGCCGGCGAACGGGTGTTCCTTGGCCCGATCCCCAAGCCAGGGCAGCCGGTATTCCGTAACTACACAGAACTGCCCAGACGCCTGCCCATCTCGGTCTGGCGCGCCGTCCGCGTCGTCAGCGTGATGGCATATGTCGCGCTCGTTGCGGGGCTGTTCATCAGCCCGGCAGGCGCGTTGTTCGCCTTCTTCCAGGTCATCGTCCCGGTACTGCCGATTCTCTTTTTCGTGGCGCCAGGGCTGTGGCGCAATATCTGTCCGTTGGCCGCCGTGAACCAGGCTCCGCGGGTACTCGGCTTCACCCTGGCGTTCACGGCCCGGTCCTGGCTGCGCCGTTACGGATTTCTCATCGCCCTCGCGCTCTTCTTCGGAATCACGAGTGCTCGGATCGCCATTTTCAATACGAACGGGCGGGCGACAGGGATCCTCCTAGCCGTCACGATCGTCAGCGCCTTCCTGGGCGGTGTGGTCGTCAAGGGCAAGAGCGGCTGGTGCAGCAGCATCTGCCCGCTGCTGCCGCTTCAGCGTGCCTACGGCCAGACGCCGTTCGTGACCGTGCCGAACAGCCACTGCCAGCCGTGTGTGGGCTGCACGAAGAACTGCTATGACTTCAAGCCCCAGGTCGCCCATCAGGCCGACATGCGCGACACGGATAGCAGCTGGGTATCGCCGCGCAAGCTGTTCGCGGCCGCGCTGCCCGGTTTCGTGCTCGGCTTCTTCACGCTGGCTTCTTCCACCGACCTCACGACGGCGCACGTCTACCAGCGGCTGGCACTGTACTTCCTCGGCGGCATCGCCTCCTTCTACATACTCGACGCGCTGCTGCCGGTCACCTCCGGAATGCTGACTGCCTTGTACCCGGCGGCTGCCATCAACATCTTCTACTGGTACGCCAGCGTCGTGCTGGCCGGCTCGTTCCGCACCGTGACCGGAGGAGTGCCCATTCCGTGGGTCCGCTGGCCGATCCGGATTATCGTCGTGGCCCTGACCCTGAGCTGGATCACTCGCACGTATGCGGCGGGCCGCCGCTTCGAGCAGGAGTCGGCGGGTGGCCCAGCGGCCGTTCAGGTGGGCCGGGCAGCGGCCACAGCGCTCGCGACCAAGGCGAAGCGCAGCGTCGTCCAGGTACGCTTCGCGCCCGATGACACCGCAATCGACGCCGAGATCGGGACTAGCCTGCTCGAAGCCGCTGAACGAGCCAACCAGAAGATCGAGGCGGGCTGCCGGATGGGCATCTGCGGGGCCGACCCCGTGGCCGTCATCGACGGCATGGCGGGCCTCACCCCGCCGGACGAGGATGAGCTGAATACCCTCCGGCGGCTCGGTTACGCGGCGAACACCCGGATGGCCTGCTGCGCGCGGGCCGTGTCCGGGTCGGTGACGGTCGCACTCACTCCCTCGCCTGGCGGGCCGGCGGGAGCCAGCCAGCGGCCCGCATCCTACGATCGCTCCCTCACGTCGGTCGTTGTCATCGGCAACGGAATCGCCGGGGTCACCGCCGCGGACTTCCTTCGCCGCGGCCATCCGGACTGCGAGATCCACCTTGTCGGCAGCGAGGCTCATGTGCTCTACAACAGGATGGGCATCTACCGCCTGGTCTACGGGCGGTCGGCCATGAAGGGTCTCTACCTGCTCGCCGAGTCCTGGTACGACGAGCATCGCATCTCCGCCTGGCTGAACACTGTCGTGACGGGCATCGACCTGCCGGCCCGGCGCGTGCGGCTCGGGACCGGTGACCTGCTGTGCTACGACCGGCTCATCTTCGCCATGGGAAGTTCGAGCGCCCCGCCCGCGATTGAGGGTTTCGGGATGCCGGGGTCATTCGTGATGCGGGAAGCCGCCGACGCGATGGCGATCCGCAGCTATGTCCAGCAACACGGCGCCAGGCGGGCGATCGTGGCAGGCGGCGGACCGCTTGGGCTCGAGGGCGCCTGCGCGCTGCGGGAGCTGGGACTGCATGTCACGGTGGTGGAGCGCGGCCAGCGCCTGCTGCCCAGACAGTTCGGCGCACGGTGCGGCGAGCTGGTGCGGGCACACGTCGGTGAGCTAGGCATCGAGGTCCGGCTTGGCGCGGAGGCAGCCGCACTCCGCGGCCGCGAACGGACCAGCGCGCTCGTGCTCCGCGACGGCACGTCGCTGCGCTGCGACATCTTCCTGGCGGCCATCGGCATCCGGCCCAACGGCGACCTGGCAGCGGCGGCCGGCATCGCGGTCAACCGCGGCGTGCTCGTCGACGACCATATGGAGACCAGCGTTCCTGGGGTGTTCGCCGCTGGCGACGTCGCTGAGCACAACGGCCAGATCCCGGGGCTATGGCCGATCGCCGCCAAGCAGGCAGAAGTGGCGGCCGTCAACGCCCTGGGTGGTGACCTGAGAATGGCCGCCGAACTGCCGGCGACCATCGTCAAGGGAATCGGCCTGGAACTGGCGTCCGTCGGCCAGCCGGAGCCCGGCCCGGGCGAGGAAGTCATCGTGACGGAGGATCTCAGCGTGCCGTCCTATCGGCGGCTTGTACTCGCCGCCAATAAGGTAGTGGGCGCGACCGTACTGGGTCATCACCCGCTAGACTTTGCCGCCGCCACGACCGCGGTCAAGCAAAGGCTCGTACTCGACGACGCAGCCCATGCTGCGGCGCAGGCAGGCGACTGGTCGGTGCTCGGCGGGCAGCGACAGCCGGGCAGCGCGGTGCCCGCCGCCTTGTGAAGTGACGCCACGCTCAACGCCCGCATCGAGGGCCGTCCGCGAGCAGATCCGGGCTGAGGCAGATTTCATCAAGGTCATGGCCACCGGCGCGCGTCTGCTACTGGAAAGCAGCCATGCCCTGCGATCGGCGTCGGGCGGGCGTGCGCAGGGTCTCAAGCACAGCGAGTGCCGGTGGCGCCGCATGTGGCCGCCAGCTGGGCCTGCGCAGCGGCTACGATGTGCCCGCAGGCCGGGTGATTACGTGCTTGGTCTTGGCAGCTGTCGCGCAAGGGCGTCAACGTCAGGGGGTTTTGCCTCATGAGCATCCCCGGGATGGAATCCGCCCAGGCCGCAGAGAATGCGGCTGTCACCGCGACAGCCGGGTCCGGGAAGGCGGATCTGCGGGACGATCCGCGGCTGCCCTGGCACGGGAAGCCGCGGGCAGCCGACATCCTTTGCTGGCTGGGCATCGTGTTCAGCGGCTTGCTCTACTGGGTCTTGCTGCCGTTGCGGGTGTCGCTGGTCGGCACTCACCCGGTAGTGGCTGAACTGCTGAATGGCGGCACCGAATCGATCATCTCGGCCGCCGCGTTCGCCAGGGCCGGGGACGGAACGCTGGTCGTGGCAGTGCTCGCCGCGATCCCAGGGCTGATGAAGTTCGACGCCTTGTACTGGTGGGCGGGGCGGCTGTGGGGCGAGCGGCTCATCATGATCCTGCCCGGGAGCCGGCGCATGGCCAGGAACATGCCGCGCGTGCAGCGGGCCGGCCGCAGGTTCACCTGGCCAGCTGTGGTGCTCAGCTCCTTCCTCCCTATCCCCAGGGCGATCATCTACGCCATAGCCGGCTGGGCCGGGATGAGGCTCACCACATTCCTCATCCTGGACCTGACCGGCGCTCTGCTGTGGGCTGGCCTGCTCGGCGGGCTGGGGTACGCGCTAGGTCACCCCGCGGTCGTCGCGGCCACGGCCATCTCCCGCTACAGCTTGTGGTTCACGATCGGAATCGTGGCGCTGAGCGTGCTTTTTGCTGTGCGCTCGCAGCGTCAGCTAATGGCGGCCGCGAAGCCCCCGGCCGGCCAGAACGGCGGATGACCTCCGTCAGCTAACCCGTCCGCGGCTGGCCGCGTCTCAGGACCCGGGGCCAGACAGCAAACGGTGCCACCCGCAGCCACCAATTGAACGACTGGCGGGCCCTGCGTGACTGAGCGCGACCCGGCCCGTCCGGGGTGGCATCAACGTCAATCAGGCCGGCCGATTCAAGCGCCCAACAATTGGGCGGGTTTGCGCGCGTTCCCCGTGACCTCATTTGTCACTCAGAGTCACGCTGTCGAGACCCGGAAAGCCTGTTGTCGCCATGATCCATAGCCCTGCGGACATTTGCCGCTACGGCATGTTACGGGCTGTAGGCGCCAGCAGATCACGCCGGATGCGCCCCTACTGCTGGAGTTCAGCGACGACGGCGAAATGATCCGATGGCCAGATGGTGTCCACCGGCGGGGCCGGCCCTGCCGCCTCGATGAACTCGGGGGTGAAGCGCTGCACCAGCTTGGGGATTCGACGAGCGAACGCATCGGCATCGGCCCGAGCGCGGTCGACAGCACCTCGTGGTGGTGGCAGATTGGTCGCCGATTGACGTAGCCGAGCCGGAGGTCGCGATCGTGGGCGCAGCATTGAGATGGCGAGCGGTACCGGCGGTGGCCGCGCCGGTTGTGGTACGCGCGGCGTCAGCGCCGCGACATGTGTCCAGACTTGCCGTGGGCGAGACGGCGTTCGCGACGCCGGCGGCCGGATGGGCGATGGTCGGCGCACCGGCTGTGTGTCGGCTGCTGTACACCGAGGATGCCGGAGCTACCTGGACGCCGCAGTTGGCCTGGCAGGGCGCGCCCATCGGGCTGGTACTGGGGCTGACGCCCGAGGCGAACGACGTGAACGGTTATCCGGTCGGGGGCGGCGATTATGCGGCGGTCTTCGCCAGCACCGAGGACGCGGGTACCACCTGGACAGTCGGGTCTGCGCCGGATCCCAAGGCGTTCACCGGCATGTTCCACTTCCTGACGCCCCGCCGGCTGTGGCTGCTGACCGCGCCAATCGGTCACTACCCGAGGACGGATGTGGCGCGCACCGAGGACGGCGGCGCCACCTGGACCAAGAACGGGAGCCCGGAAAATCTCCCGTTCACGCAGGTCGCATTCTCTACCGTGACGGACGGGCTGCTGATCGCGGCCGAAGGTTTCCGCAACGACATCCTGTACGTGACTGGTGACGGGGGGACCACCTGGACACGTCAGCCGTTGGCGCCACCGCCGGGCCTACCGGCGACCGCCGAGACGCTGCTCAGTCCCGTGATCCGGTCTGGCGATCCGGTCCTGCTGCTGCGGGCGTACTCCCGCCGACAGTCAACCCCCCGCTGGGCGGGCAGCTACGCATACCTCGGCACCGACCGCGGGCAGACATGGTCAGGCCCGCACCGCCTGCCGATGGCACCGAGCTGGACCCAGCCGGACCTGGCGGTGCCCGGCCGTGACGGTCGCTTCTGGGCGGCGTCCGGGCACGATATCTGGGTCGCGGACGACCTCGGCGGACCCTGGCGGCACCAGCCAGCCCAGTTGCCCGCCGACCAGCTCATCGCCAATATCGCCCCGGTCGGGGATGGGGTGCTGTGGTTGACCACCACCCGGTACCCGTCGCCGGGAACCCCGCCCAGCGGGATGCTGTACCGCAGCGAGGACGACGGCGAGCACTGGGCCCGGCTGGCGGTCACCCCGCTGACCGGTGAGCCCATAAAAGGAACTGGCGCTCAGCCGTCGTCACACTGACGTTCTTCGCCTCCTTCGAGGCCACGACGACGACCGGCAGCCACTCCCGAGGTAAGGCGGGACCTCGCAAGATCACTCGCAATCAATGTCCGTACTCCCAACCTAAACCCGGAAAGGACAACACCAACTACCCGATCTTGAAACGGCCCAGCTGCGCTGACTCAGTCATGATCTTGCCGCCGTTTGGCTGAAATGGCCGCTGACCTGCACGCTGCGCTGACTCAGTCATGATCTTGCCGCCGTTTGGCTGAAATGGCCGCTGACCTGCACACCCTCGGCTAAGGCCGGTCATGTCTTACGCGGCCCCGTTTGCCTGACAGCCGGGAAGCCAGACGGCTGTGCCCAATACGTGCCCAAGTTCTGGCCGGGTACCGTGCTGCCGTCATCGCCGCCTTTCGGGGCTTGCCGGTGACAGCGACCAAGGCACGCAATGCTTGTCACGGAAAGTGAACATACGCCGGCCGCCACGGGCGTCTACCCGGCGCCCTGCCGACTCGGCGCGGCAACCGGTCTGACTGGCCAGGGGGCGCTGCGTGCTCAGATTGTCCGTTTCTGCGCTAGGTGCGGTGGGTTGTCCGCCGCGAGCGGCTTCCATTGCCGGGGTGCCTGGCGGGAGCAGGACGTGGTCGGCCAATGTTCCAGTTGGCCTGGCGCGGGGCTGAACTGGTCGAAGGCGGGGATTCTGGTGGCGCCACTGGCGAAGATCTGGCCCTGGTGCCAGCTTCCGCCGGCGGGTATCGCCACGCGACCGGTCGGGACGAACCACTGGTGCTCGCGGTCGTGAGAACGTGGCGGCGAAGTCCGGCCTCGTCGCGTGTAGTCAGTCGTCGGCGGGTCGCGGGACCAGACGCAGAGTAAGGGAATGAGCGGCTGTGCCAACGACCGAGCCCACGATCCGAGGGCCGTAGCGGTCGTACTTGGCGTGGTACGCCGCGTCGATCGCAGCGTGCGCGTCAGGCGTTGTGCTCGCGAAGGTGACGTTGCGCTCGATTGCACCGGCGCGGATACGCCCAATGCCGCTTGCGGTGGCGCGCCGGTACCACGGGTTGTCGGCTCCGTATGCGGAGCGCACGTACAGGTCTTGGCCTGCGCGGACGACCCACATGCTCACGTAGGGGCGAAAGCTGCCGCCGGGGCGGTTCGACGCAAGCTCGAGTTCTTCAGTACTGCCGATGCGGCGGAGTTCGTCGTCAGTCCATGCGGTCACTCGGATCACCGCCTGGTCTTCTGCGAGTGGGGTTGGTTGTCGTCGTTGTCAGAGCCGTCGGACCGCGAGGTCACCTTCTGAGTGGCACCGAGGTAGTCGAGGAGGACCAGCGCGTCGTGTTCGGGGGTGCCGGCCTCGGCGTAGTAGGTGATGAGGTGTTGTCCGGGTGTGCCGACGAGTTGCATGGATTGGTAGCCGAGGGTGACGTCGCCGATGTCGGGGTGGTGGAAGGTCTTGTGGCCGTGGGACTTGTGCCGGCAGCGACGATGCCGAGTCGATCCGCACCATTCAGCGGGCGCTCGATCTCGGCGTGACGATGATCGATACCGCTGAGATCTACGGCCCGTTCAGGAACGAGGAACTCGTCGGCCGGGCTGTGAAGGGCCGTCGCGACGAGGTCGTGCTCGCGACGAAGTTCGGGTTCGTCTCGCACACCGGCGGCGGGGCTGGCGTCGTCGACAGCAGTCCGGCGAACATCCGCGCCGCGATCGACGGGTCGCTACGACGGCTCGGTACCGACCGCATCGATCTGTACTACCAGCACCGGGTCGACCCGAACACGCCGATCGAGGACGTCGTCGGCACCTTCGCCGACCTGATCGCCGAAGGCAAGGTTCGCCACATCGGCCTCTCAGAGGCCTGGGCCGGCACGATCCGCCGCGCTCACGCCGTGCACCCCGTCACCGCGTTGCAGTCGGAGTACTCGCTGTGGACGCGCGACCAAGAAGAACTGCTGCCGCTTCTACGCGAGCTCCACATCGGGCTGGTGGCGTGCTCACCCCTCGGCCACGGCTTCCTCACCGGCACCATCCGATCGACCGGCAACTTCGCCGCTGACGACTTCCGCACCACCAATCCGCGGTTCACCGGCAACAACTTCCAGCGCAACCTGCCGCGCGTCTGCCACCGGAGGGCCGACCACGCTCTGCGATCGACGTCGGGCACTGGTGCGCAGCCGCATCAACCGCAGCGGTTGCCCGGGACGCCGCATATGGTCGCCAACTGGGCCTGCGGGCTCGCGCTCCGTGGCATGCTCCCCACATCACTCATGGCGCGACCGCAGCGCGGCAGATGCGAGCGTCTTGCGGCTGGGCCAGGAAGCCGGGAAGCGCCTTGAGATGGTGGCGAATGGCTTCCGTGAGCGCGGCCTGGAAAGCGTCATCAACCGTCAGGACACCGTTTCGGCCATGAACGCAGGAAACTGCGGCCGCTCACCTTCGGCGGCGGCCTGCCTGCCATCCTGGGATTGTCGCCCCGCGCCGGTCATCCCCCGGGCCAGCGACCGCATCCAGCATGCAGGCCATCAGAACGTCGTCGACGTACCGCCCGCCGAGGAAGAATTCCTCACGCAAGACTCCCA
>WNGA01008913.1_pt1 | contig 14049 bp, 9 predicted proteins | sample 5400061 | NCBI WGS metagenome assembly WNGA01 (sample SAMN13153366, study PRJNA577476) | soil metagenome | isolation source: 100 cm soil or saprolite under grassland replicate 2 | place: USA:California | collected 2016-06-15 | reverse complement strand
GGTGTTCTAACTCAAATAACGTAGCCCGATAGCGAAAGAGTGACTCTCTCGCCCTGGCTGGGTCTGGTCAAACGGGCTTGTTCACATCTCCCAAGCCCCCACCATAGCCGCTAGGCTTGGTGGCGGGTGTTTGACAATTACTTTTCTACCGTTTGAGAACGATTTTATGCCACGAATGTTCACGAATGTTCACGAATGTTCACGAATAGGGACAAGAGGAGAAACAAATTGGCCATCAAGATCAAGAAGGAGATTCGTGTTCATTCGTGTTCATTCGTGGCTGAAATTCTTTAGCGCTGTTTCAATCGACTGGGTAGCACACCATCTGGCTGCCGCGCGGCCCGGTCGCCCAACTGCCGATCACCGCCGAAAATTTTCCCGCGGTTCCGCCCGCCACGACGATCTTGATCTGATCAGGCCGCGCGAATTTGCGGTAGCACTCTTCGCCATTGATCGTCGCGCGCTGGTAAAGTTGAGTGAACTGCGCTCCCTCGCCGCCCTCATCTTCATATTCCTTGACCGGAATGCCCGTATTCTCGAACAGAAACTCACGGATCGAATCTTTGGTGAAGCCGCTGCGATCGAGCGTCTTCACGTGCTCGGGACAAAGCGAAACCATCGCCTCCCAGGCGAAACAGAAGCGGTAGGAGAAGACCGTCGCCAACGCGCGGCTGACGGCCTTCAAGATCGCGCGGCCTTCGCGCGCGTTATGTTCGCTGACGCCGTGCGGCGGCTCGGCGGCGAAGAGCGTCACCGCGCTCTGCCCGCGGTCAAGGCCGAACTCGGTGTGGAGCGGCGCCCACGGATTCTCTTCTTCGTTCTCGGCGATGCAGTAAGAGAATTTGCCGGGATTGCCGAGCGTGGACATGTCCAATTCGCCGGGCCGCGCCCCGCCGATATTGGTCAAGATCAATTGGAACGCGCGTCCGAGCGTCGAATTCGCCCGCGCGACGTTGCTGAAGACATTGCTCCCGCAGGCGAAACCGAGTTCGCGGCGAACGGGGCCGTTGACGACGATGAGCGGCGCGGCGAAATGGGTCGTCGCCTGCACGCCGTGCAAGTTGAACCGCTCGTCGCAAGCCGCGCGGATCAGCGGTATCAACACCCGCATCATTTCGGGCCTGCAGCCGGCCATTACCGCATTGGCCGCGATCTTCTCCACAGTGGCCATCCCGTAATTCGGCGGCACGCGCGCGACAATTTGATCGGGCGGAAACCTTTCGGGAAATGGGATCGCGCCGAGCATTCGATCCACACGCTCCTCTGTCGGAGGGATCACGGGCAGCGGATCGGCGAAGCCCGCCTGGTAACAAAACTCGTATGGATCGACGTCGTCATCGAGCGCGACGCGCGACGCGCGCGGGCCGCGTTCGACGTAAAGATTCACGGACTCCGCCGGACCGCCTTCTGTCCTCAGTTCCTGCCCCAGTTCCTGGCGCCTCTCCATATGTCGCGAGACGCAACCCGGCTTTGTCTCAGGCGCGCCGTCGAGCCTGCCCGCAAGCTCGAAAGGTTCGACGCCAATGGAATTGAGCATGTCCGCCGCGATCGCGTTCAACTCGGCCTTGTCGAAAGCGACCGAAGTTCGCGCGATCTTTCCGCCGCCGTCAATCAAGAACAGCGTCGGCACGGCCTGCGGATCATACTCGCGCGATGCGCTCAGGTCGCTGTCCAACACGACGGTGAATCTGATCGGCGCCTGTTCTGCCAACTCACGCGTTGCGGCTTCGCCGTCCTGAGAGATTCCGATGACCTCTGCTTTGCCGTCGAGGGCCTGCGCAAGCCGGTTGAGGTAAGGAATCGTCAATTGGCAGGTCGGGCAATCGGTCTCGAAGAAGATCAATAGCGATGTTTTGCCTCGTTCGAGACGCCAATCGCCGCCGTCGAGTTGAGGCAATGAAAACAATGAGACTGAACTGCCTGGTTGGAGCATAGATTGCCTCGCCTTTTATAGGGAGTGGGGAAGGAGGACAAGGGGACAAGGAGAAGGGGGGACAAGGAGACGAAGAATCCAATTCTCCTTGTCCCCTTGTCCCATTCTCTCCCACTCCCAACTCCCCGTGTTCACAACTTCGCGTCCTTAGCGATGATCTCTTTCATAATCTCCGAAGCGCCGGCGCCGATGGTGCCCAACCTGGCGTCGCGCCAGGCGCGGCCAAGCGGGTATTCCGTAGTGTAGGCGAAACCGCCCATAATCTGCATACAATCGTACATCACGCGCTGATCCAGTTCGCTGCAGAAGAGTTTGGCCATGGTGATTTCGCGCACACATTTCTCTTTGCGGTTCGTCAGGTCGAGCGCGCGGTAACAGAGCCATTTCGCCGCCTCGATGCTGGTCATGTGCTCGGCGAAGCGGTGCCGCCAGACCTGGAACGAGCCGATGGGCTGGCCGAACGCCTCTCGCTCCTTGCCGTAATTGATCGCGTACTCCAGCGCGCGCTCCATCTTGTATAGCGCGCCTAGCGCGGCGGCCAGACGCTCGCCCTGGAAATTGATCATGGTGTAGTAAAACCCCCGGTTCAATTCACCGAGCAAATAGCGGCGCGGGATGCGGCAATTGTCGAAGAACAGCTCCGCCGTGTCTGAAGAGAGGTTACCGATCTTCTTGAGCTTCTTGCCGACGCTGAAGCCTTTGGTTTTGGTCGGGAATAGAACCATCGAGATTCCTTTGTGCCCTTCGCCGCCGGTGCGAACCGCGAGGATGATGAAATCGGCGCGCGTTCCGTTTGTGATCCATAGCTTCTGACCCGAAATCACGAAATCGTCGCCTTCGATCCGCGCGCGGGTCTTGAGGTTGGCCACGTCCGATCCGCCGCTCGGCTCGCTGATGCCCAGCGCGGCGATGTAATCGCCGGCTACGGCAGGCTTCAAAAACTCTTCCTTCTGCTCGTCATTCCCAAGCTCTTCGAGCGCGGGCAGCGTGATATCCGATTGCACCATCAACGCCATCCCGACGCCACCGTTGTTGGTGTATGACAGGCCTTCGAGATAGGCGGCGGTCGCCCACCAATCAAGGCCGCTTCCGCCCCACTTCGGGTCAATGCGAATGCCGAATAGACCGAGATCGCCCGCTTTCTTAAAAATCTCGCGCGGGAAGATCCCCTCTTCGTCCCACTCCTCGGAATGCGGCGCGATCTCTTTCAGGCAAAACTGCTTGACCGTCTCGCGCAACATCGCGTGCTCTTCGGTGAAATATGGATAGGTTTGTTGTTCCACAACTGGCGCTATTGCTGATGACATAATCTCCTCCGAAAAAATGTACCGTAGGTTGTCCAACCTGCGGAGGCTTGAATATTGAAGCCTTCAGTTGCAATCAAGCGGCTTTGTCGTGAAGCCCTCCGCAGGTTGGACAACCTACGGTACATGGCGCGCCGCGATTTTCATCCTTTCAGGGCGTCGCAATGCGACATGAAGGCTCCTCCGAAAATAATCAGTCGTTCCATTTCAGCGGCTTGTTGTCCGGACATTCATCTCTTATCCACCGGATTCGCGCAGAATAAATACCCCCACCGCCTTCCTTGCATCTTGTAACAAGCACAATAGTCGCTTTTTCATAACCAGTTGTATCCACTCCGGCGCAACTACTACCCAGGTGAAGGCTCGCGGTGATTTTCCCCCTCTTTGTCTCAGGAATTATTTCATCTATCACTTCTTTTGCAGTCTCTGAGGAGACTACTTCAGAACCAGGGGCTTTCGACGCAATTGAAGACATCGGTTTAATTTCCGCTTCACAAGTAGCGCCACTCGGCGTCGCTTTCACTTTCATAACTATTCCAGGGCGGACTATATATCCTCCTGATGGGTGAGGTTTGTATTTTTGACTGAATTCATCCGCAGTCAGCTTTACAGATGGCAGGAATAATAACGCTATGGCAAGTAGTATTTTCATGGCCATACCTTTTGCGCGTATCTGCGTCTGACCATCAGATTATGCAGATGTGATCTGTACCAAAAGTTGTCCTGGCGCGATAACTTCTCCCTGACCAACCAAAACCGCTTCGACGACCCCGTCCAACGCCGCGCGCATCGTGTGCTCCATCTTCATCGCTTCGAGAATGATCAGGGGATCGCCCGCCGAAACCTTTTGTCCCGTCTCTACAAGAATCTTCAGCACCTTCCCCGGCATCGGCGAATTGGCCGATGCCTGCTCCGACGCGGACTGGCCCGCCGGATGCCTTGGTGGCCGTTTGATCACGCGCGATCCGAGAGACGAATGGACATAAAGTTCATCGCCCGCCTCGGCGATCCTGAACGCCCGTTGAACGCCGTCAATCTCGATTCGAATAACGTCGGGGGTTGAAGATAACACTTGCGCAGTGACAGTTGAATCGAAAACTCGCGCGCGGTAAGCGCCGGCGCCGGTTGGACTCCAAGAAACGGCGATTTCGTCGTCGCCGATTCGAAACCTGATTGACGGATCGAGGTAAGGGTTGTTGCGATAACTCGGGGGCAATTCGTCCAGCAACTCGTTCGACGCCCGCCATTGGTTTTGCAAATAGAGCGCGGCGGCGATGAGCGAATCACGACTGAGTCGCGGGTCATCGTCAGCTATTAACTCATCAAGATTTTCGGCGATGAAGCCGGTATGCGCGCCGCCTCGCCTGAAGTCCGGATGGTCTAGCAACCGGATCAGAAAATCGCGATTAGTCCGCAAGCCCTGAATCGACGATTGGCGCAGCGCGTAAACCAGTTTGCGAATCGCTGCGTCACGGCCCTCGCCGCGCGCGATCAGTTTGGCCAGCATCGGGTCGTAATGGATGCCCACCTCGATCCCGCTCTCGATCCCGGAGTCAATCCGCAGCCCTTCAAGCGCGGGCAATTGCAGGTCGAGTATCTTCCCGGTCGAAGGCAGGAAATCGTTAGCCGGGTCTTCGGCGTAAAGCCGCGCCTCGATCGCGTGACCTTCGGCCTGCAAATCGCCCTGGCCGAACGGCAGCGGATGGCCTTCGGCGATCTCGATCTGTAACCTGACCAGATCGAGTCCGGTGATCATCTCTGTGACGGGATGCTCGACCTGCAAGCGCGTGTTGACTTCGATGAAATAGAACTCGCCCGAGGGCCCAAGAATAAACTCGACCGTGCCCGCGTTCGCGTAACCGATTGCGCGGCCAATCTTGACAGCCGCGGCGCCCATCTTCCGCCGCAATTCTTCATTGACCGCCGGCGAAGGGCTCTCCTCGACGACCTTCTGATGGCGGCGCTGCAAAGAACAATCGCGCTCGAAGAGATGAACAAGATTGCCGCGCGCGTCGCCCAGGATCTGAACCTCGACGTGGCGCGCGCCTTCGATATATTTCTCTACCAACAGCGAGCCGTCGCCGAAAGCCTTCTCAGCCTCGCGCCGCGCGGCCTCGATGGCGCCATCAATCGCGCTTTCAGCCCGCACGACGCGCATGCCCTTGCCGCCGCCGCCCGCCGAGGCCTTGATCAAAACCGGAAAGCCGATTTCGATCATCCGCTCGCGCAGCGTTTCGGCGCTCTGATCCTCGCCGTCGTAACCCGGGACGACAGGCGCGCCGGCTTCCGCCGCCAGCCTGCGCGCGGAGTTTTTCAACCCCATCGCCCGAATCGCGGCGGCCGGAGGGCCGATGAAGACGATACCCACGCCCGCGCAGCTTTCGGCGAACTCGGCGTTCTCGGACAAAAACCCGTAGCCGGGATGAATCGCTTCGGCGCCGGTTCTACTGGCCGCCTCGATGATCTTCTCGATTCTCAAATAAGACTCTCGCGCCGGGGCCGCGCCCAGATGAACGGCCTCGCCGGCGAATCGGACATGGGGCGCGCCGGCGTCGGCGTCGGAATAGACGGCAACCGTCTCGATGCCCATCGCGTGGCATGAGCGCATCACGCGCAGCGCGATCTCGCCGCGATTGGCGACCAGAATTTTGCGAAACGCCCGTGTCCCCATCTCAGCTCAATTGCCCGTAATACATCTGTGTCACGTACTCAAAGACGACTTTACCCTCATCCTGATAAGTTTGAAAAATCCTTTCAAGTTCGGCGAGCATCGGCTCATAGTTCGGGCGCCCTTCCTCCGGCGCGTAGGAGGACGAAAGCAACCTGCCCTTCAACCCTTCGTAATCGAAGACCTGAACGTTCTTGAACCGTTTCAATCTGAAATCATCCGAGCCGAAGAAATCGCGGATCACGTCTTCATCAATCCGCCGGTGATCGACCTGCTCGTAATCGGTCGAGTAATCTTTCAGCAACTGTTCGTAAGCGACGAGAAACTGCGTCGTGGTCGTGACGCGTTCATTCCAGATCAGCGCGATCCAGCCTTTCGGTTTGAGGATGCGGGCAAATTCCTCTCTGGCTTTTTCCCGATCAAACCAGTGAAACGCCTGCCCCGCCGTGATGAAATCAACGCCGTGGTCGGGAAGCCGGGTCTCTTCGGCCTGCGCAGCAACGCTGTGGAAACGCGGATAGCCTTTCAACAAACGTTCACCCGCTTCGCGCATCTCCCGATTCGGCTCGATACCGTAAACCAGATCGCCGTTCCGCAGAAACATCTCGGTCAGAATGCCCGTGCCTGAACCGATGTCGGCGATGATAGAATCAGCAGTCAATCCGCATTCGCTTCGCAGCGTCTCGATGACTTCATTCGGATAGCCAGGGCGGTATTTGATGTAGTTTTCGACTCGACTGGAGAAGCGTTGTGTTACGTCGGTCATAAAGCCTCTGATCTCGATCGGCCGGCCAGGCCAACTTCTCCGCCATTATACCTTATCAAGGAGGGTTGAATTGATCGCGCGAGGCCCTCGCTCATTCCCGCCGGAGCGCAGTATGATACCGCTCACGGGATTATGGGCCGAGATCATTTGCATCAATCCACCAGCGTTGGTTCGGCCATTGGCGCCAGGGTTGGCACCGCGGCGGCTACGACGCAGTGTCTGTCAGCCGCGCTGTTCTTGCTGGCCGCTCTTCCGGTCTGCGCCCAGCGGCTTTCGGCGCGCCACTACGATGTCTCCGACGGGCTTGCCAACAGCCTGGACAGCCCAAAACCACGGCTAAACACGTACCGTAGACTGTCCAGTCTGCGGAGGTCTTCCCAAGTAAGCGACTGGCGGGGCCTTCCGCAGACTGGACAGTCTACGGTACATCGCCGCCGATTCACCCAATGGGTAAAAACCTGAAATAACGAAAAGGCCCGTGGTTATTGGTCAAAACCGCATTTTTCAAATCCTTATCCGCGGATTTGGGCTGGACAGTTTGCGCTACTATTGCCGAATCAGATGTCTTCAATCACTTCGACAACCTCATCTTCACTGCCCGATCCGATCAAGGTCGCAATCATCGAAGACCAGCGGACGATCCGCGAAGGTCTGGCCGCGCTCATCGACGGCACGGACGGGTTTCGCTGCACGGGCAGTTACGGGTCTATGGAAGAGGCTTTGAAGAAGATCGGCCAGAAGGCGGAGGACGCGCCGGATGTTGCGCTCCTTGACATCGGCTTGCCCGGAATGTCCGGCATCGAAGGCGCCGGTCTGTTGAGAGAGCGTTATCCCGCGATGCCCGTGCTGATACTGACGGTCTATAAAGACGACGACCGTATCTTCAAAGCCATCTGCGCCGGCGCGCGCGGCTACCTGCTCAAGAAAACCCCGCGCGCCCGATTGCTCGAATGTCTCCGCGAGGTGGTCGGCGGCGGCGCGCCGATGTCGCCCGAAGTCGCCCGCCGTGTGCTCGAACTATTCCAGCAGTTCCATCCGCCCAATCACGTTGATTACCAGCTTACGCCACATGAACTGCGATTGCTGAAACTGCTGGTCGAAGGCCACAACTACAAGACGGCGACCAAAGAGGTCGGGACGACCGTCAACGCCGTCTCGTTCCACATGAAGAACATCTACGAAAAGCTCGAAGTCCATTCCAAATCCGAAGCCGTCGCCAAGGCGCTCCGCGACCACATCGTCACCTGAACGAATCCCGCCTCAACTACCTCCCTGTGTGAGTAGTGACAGCCCGCCACGAATAGAAGTATTTACAGCACGTCATTATCGAGACGATCAATAGCGCCAGGGAAATTCAAGCGACCCAGCCGATGAACGTCAAAACGCAATTCCGTTCGCGCGAGGCGCTGCGCGTGCGGTAACGCCGAAATCCGCCGGATGAGGCCCGGCCATCAACCGCGGAGGAAAAATCACGAAGGAGAACACCAATGAAACGCATTCTGTTCATCACGCTCTTAGCCATCGTCTCATTCGCGCTCCCCGGCCTCTCCGGCGCGCTGGCGCAAACCAGGCTGCCACGCTCCAACTCCACCGAGGACTTTTTCAAACGCGGTGTCGCCCGCTATCTACAAGGTGATCTGGAGGGAGCGATGCGCGACTTCGATCGCGCCATTGATCTCGCCACCACGCTCTCCCCCGGCTCAGTCGCCGCCAATCACATCGGTGTGATCGTCCCTGAAGCGGCGGTGATCCACTACAACCGTGGCGTCATCCGTTATGACTTGCACGATTGGGACGGCGCAATCGCCGATTTCGACGAAGCGCTCATGCTCAACCCGCTTCACGTCATGGCCTGGATCAAGCGCGGCAATACCCGCATGAACAAAGGCGATTTGGATGAGGCCATCAACGACATCAATCAGGCGATCCGGCTCGATCCGCGCTCGGTCATAGCCTGGAACAATCGCGGTCTCGCCTGGCAAAACAAAGGCAAACTCGACGCCGCGCTCAGCGACTATGCCCGAGCGCTCGAACTCGACCCGCGCCTGACCGTCGCGCTGAACAATCGAGCCGGCATCAAACACGACCGGGGCGATTTGCGCGGAGCGCTCAACGATTACAACCGGGCGATTGAGATCGATCCCAGGCTGACGCTGCTCTACTGCAATCGCGGCGTGACGCGCAAAGCCCTGGGCGATCTGAAAGGGGCCATCGCCGATTACACCGAGGCTATCCGTCTCAAACCGGATTTCAACCTGGCTTACTTCAATCGTAGCGCCGCCTGGAGAGCTATGGGCAAAGGGTTCGAGGCTGAGCAGGACTTCATTCGCAGCATGGGGCCCGGCAAGGAGCCGGAAGTGTCGCTCGAACCACCCTTCGAGGGAGTCCCGGCGACCAAAGAAACCAATCGCAAGCTTCAACCGAAAGGAAATCACCAATGAAAAGCCTTAGCGAAGCCGATACAGCCTGGGTCAAAAAAGTTCGACCTGTGTGGACGATCTCCGAGTCGGTACCGCGAGCGGTTCAGCCGCGAAATGCCGCCCTGGCACGCCGACACGCACGTCGGCCAATTCTCAAACGACCGCCGCCTGTCGCAGGACGAGATCGACACCATCACGGCCTGGGTCGATGGCGGCGCGAAAGAGGGCGAGCCGCGCGACCTGCCGCCTACGCCGAAGTTCGTTGAAGGGTGGAACATCGGCCAGCCGGACCTGATCCTGAAGATGCCGGAAGAGTTCACCCTCGATGCCAATGGGCCGGACGAGTATCAGCACTTCGTGATTGATCCCGGCTTCACCGAGGACAAATACGTGCAGATGGCCGAAGCGCGCCCCGGCAATCGCCGGATCGTCCATCACATCATCGCCAACATTCTGCCGCCGCCACAAGGCGACCAACCGCAGCAGAACCTGACCAGAGAGGAGATCGAAAAGCGGCGCGGCGTGCGGGCTCCGATCCTATACAAAGAGGGGTTCTTGTTGCGGCTGAGGCCGGACGTGCCGGTCTATGACGACGGCTGCCAGCTTCCGGGCGGCGGCGGCGGCATCCAACTCGATGGCGCCGGCCAGGCCATGTTACCGATGAGGCTCACCGGGTTTGCCCCGGGCGCAAGGCCCGCGATCTGGGAGCCGGGCACGGTCAAGAAGATTCCCGCCGGCTCGAAGATCATGTTGCAGGTCCACTACTCCAAGACGGCGGGACAGGTCGAGAAGGATCGCTCGATGATCGGCCTGGTCTTCGCCAAGCAGCCGCCCCGGAAGGAGTTGATCACGCGCCTGATTTCCAACAATTACTTCCGGATTCCGCCGGGCGCGGAGAATCACCGGGGCCACCGCTGATCAATGATCCCAATAACAGAATATACAGGGGACTGGATCCGAGCCTGCAACCACGCGACCGTGTTGAAGTCGTGCATTTTGCCAAACCGGGCACGTATCTGGTGATCTGTGGAGTCTTTCCCCATTTTGTCAATGATCGCATGTTCGGTTTCGTGCGGGTGCTGCCCTGAATCGAAACACACAACATTGGGACACGCGACGGTACGGTACCGGGAGCGGTAGCGACCGGGCGCTTGCGGAGAGGGCGCTTCGAAGGCGCCCGGTCGCTACCGCTCCCGGTACCGTACCAATGTCGCGTGATTCGATTTATTGAGCTTCAGGCGCCACGCTTTACAAAGATTGCCTGATCTGCTCCCGCCGCATAGCGGCGCCGTGAGTTTAGCCCGGCGTTTCAACGCCGGGTAAGTATCAGCAGGACCGTTGCGTCGCGTAGCGACGGTTGAATTCAGGCGGCGCCTACGTGACGCAATGTGTAATGAATGGCAGCGCCGGCGTTGAAACGCCGGCCTAAATTCATCCTGCCGCTACGCGGCGATTCTGGCATAGACGTTAAGCTCCCTAGCTGAATGTCAATAGAGCAGGAAGAATAGGAGAAAGTTATGGCTCTGGAATCTGAGACAACCTCAAGGAGGAAACGATATGAGAAGCAGAATAGCGAAACTATTACCACTCGCCTTCTTCGCGGCGGTTGAGTTGTTGCGTACTCTACAATTGTCCTTTCCCACGCGCAGCTTAATGGGCGCGAGAAGGGCGCGGGATCGGGCGCCCGGAACCGCAGCGAGTGGAGCGCCTATGGCGCCAACAAGGCTAACACCAAGTACTCTCCTCTTGATCAGATCGACAAGCAGAATGTAAGCAGCCTGCGCATTGCCTGGCGCTGGACATCGCCGGATATGGAGGTCGTGAAATCCACTCCGGGACTCGCGGCTGGAAAGTTCGAGGCGACACCGATCATGGTGAACGGGGTTTTGTACACGAGCACGTCGCTCAGCCAGGTCGCCGCAATTGACCCGGCAACTGGCCGCACGCGATGGGTCTACGATCCCGAAAGCTGGAGGAACGAGCCGCCGCCGAACCTCGGGTTCATACACCGAGGAGTAGCCTACTGGACCGACGGCAGGGACGAGCGGGTGTTCATCGGCACAGGGGACGCCTACTTGATTGCGCTGAACGCGAAGACAGGCCAGCCGATTCCCGGCTTTGGGAATGATGGCCGGATCGATCTAACCCGCGGCCTGCGTCGTCCTGTCGATCGCCGATTCTATTATCTGTCTTCGCCGCCTGTCGTCTGCCGCAATGTGCTGGTGATTGGGTCGGCCGTCTGGGATTGGCACGCGAATGACCAGATGCCTCCGGGAGACGTACGCGGTTTCGACGTTCGCACGGGAAAGCATCTCTGGACGTTTCACTCGATCCCGCAGGCGGGGGAGTTTGGCGCCGACACCTGGCTTGAAGGGTCGTGGCGGACCACCGGCGCGGCCAACGCATGGACCATCCTCAGCGCCGACGAGGAACTCGGCTACGTTTACATTCCGTTCGGCACGCCGACCAATGATTACTACGGTGGGCATCGGCCAGGCGACGGCCTCTTCGGCGAGAGCCTAGTCTGTCTGGAGGCGAAGACCGGAAGGCGCGTGTGGCACTTTCAAACGACCCATCATGGCTTGTGGGACTACGATTTGCCTGCCGCGCCGAACCTTGTCGACATTTCCGCCGGAGGTAAGAACATCAAGGCCGTCGCTCAGGTCACCAAGCAGGCATTCTGTTTTGTCTTTGATCGAGTGACGGGAAAGCCTATATGGCCCATTGAAGAGCGCAAGGTTCCACAGTCCACTGTGCCGGGCGAGAGAAGCTCGCTGACCCAACCTTTTCCCACGAAGCCAGCCCCGTTTGACCGGCAGGGTCTTTCGGTGGACGACCTGATCGACTTCACCCCAGAGCTCCGCCGGGAAGCGGAAGCAATCCTCCGCAGGTATGGGCACGGGCCTTTGTACACGCCGCCATCAATCGAGTCCGCCATTATCTTGCCGGGCGCGGTCGGCGGCGCCTCCTGGTCGGGCGCCGCGTTTGATCCCGAGACGGGGATTCTATATGTCCCGTCGATGACAATCCCTTTTGCCGGCCCGCTGAGTAAGCCCCTGCAATCGGATTCGCCTGCCCGGTTCGCCCTGCATCGCCTTGTGCGGCATGCGGTGCGTGGCCCCCAGGGTCTGCCGCTGACCAAGCCGCCATATGGCCGCATCACCGCGATTGATCTGAAGTCCGGCGCCCATCTCTGGATGACGCCGATGGGCGAAGGCCCCCGCAAGCATCCTGCGCTCAGCGAGTTGTCGCTTCCGCGCATGGGCTGGCCTTTCCGCGGCTTTCCGTTGGTGACAAAGACACTGCTGCTCGTCGCACAAGAGGGGGCGCCCATACCGGCCGGCCCATCTCAGCTCAGGCGAAGAAGCCGATGAAGCGACTGTCGGGCGACCAGAAGGGGAGCCTCGCGCCGTGCGTGCCAGCAATCGCCCTGGCTTCGGTTGAATCGAGAGCGCGCACCCAGAGTTGGAGCTTGCCGCCGGTGGCCGCCGTGAAGGCCAGATGACGGCCATCCGGCGACATGGCGACCTGGCTAAAGCTCGACCTCTCCGGCGGCGGGATCGAGAACCTCATCGCCCGCGCATCGTTGGCCATCGGTTGGCGTGTAAAGTACGCCCAAGCGAGTACCAACATCCCAAGCAACAACGCTGCCGCCACCAGCCACGCCAGCCGCTCGCGTTTCCGTACGGACGGCACGCCCACATTCTTCGTCACAGCAGGCGCCGCCGCCTGTGTGTCCAGCTTTGACTCTGGCCGCGAACCGGAGGGGGTAGACAACGTTCCCAACGCAAAGCCTAAATCTCCTGCCGATTGAAACCGCTGCCCCGGCCTCTTCTCCAAACACCGCTGTACAATACGACATAAGCTGGCAGGAACTTCCGGGGTGACCTCCCCCAGCGAGACCGGCTCACTCGTCAGCACCGCCGCCATCACATCATTCGCCGTCGCTCCCTCGAACGGCCTTCGCCCGGCCAGCATTTCGTAGAGCATCACGCCCAGGCCGAAGATGTCCGTCCGATGATCCACCTTCTCTCCGCGCGCTTGCTCCGGCGACATATAGCTGGCTGTCCCCATCACCATCCCGCTCCGTGTATTCAGACTCTCCGACGTCGACGGCTGCGAGCTGGGTCGCGCGCCGCTGAGCTTCGCAAGACCGAAGTCGAGCACCTTCACCAGCCCGTCGCTGCGCGACATGACGTTCTCCGGCTTGATGTCGCGATGAGTGATCCCGGCCTCGTGCGCGGCCTGGAGCGCAGCGGCCACTTGCGCCGCTATTTCCAGCGCCTCGCTCAGCCTGATCCGTCGCTGCGGCGCGCTCGCCATCCGCTGGCGCAATGTTTCCCCTTCGACATACTCGGTGACGATGAATCGCCGCCCTTCGATTTCGCCGATTTCGTGGACCGTGATGATGTGCGCCGAGGCCGCGCGCGCTTCCTGCTCGAAGCGCCGGAGGCGCTCGGCGTCTGTCGTAAATTCGTCGAGCAGCAATTTGACGGCGACCTTGCGGCCGAGCCGGGTGTCGAGCGCGAGATGGACTTCGCCCATCCCGCCCCGCCCGAGCGGCTCAAGCAGTTGGTAGACGCCGATCTGAGACCCCGCGATGGGGCTTCCCATCGCAATGGTTGGAGCGTCGATGAACTGATCGCCGGCCATCGCCCTTGCCGCGATTTCGATGGCCGGCGACTGGATGAAACTGTCGCTCGGAACATCACAGGCGAGCAACCCCGCGACTTCGCGGCGCAAGTCTTCATCACCGGCGCAGGCTTCGTCGAGGAAGGCTTCGCGCGCCTCCGCCTCGCATTCAAGCGCCGCGTGATATAGCCGTTCGATCTGTTTCCAGCGGTCAAGCTCCATCAGTTTGCTCCCCGCTCAGTTGTGTAACTTCGTGTGACGCCGGCGTTACAGAGGCCCTATTCTCAATTGGTCGGCCAAGTCAATTTCAGCGCCATTATACATCT
>WNGA01011039.1_pt1 | contig 14050 bp, 16 predicted proteins | sample 5400061 | NCBI WGS metagenome assembly WNGA01 (sample SAMN13153366, study PRJNA577476) | soil metagenome | isolation source: 100 cm soil or saprolite under grassland replicate 2 | place: USA:California | collected 2016-06-15 | reverse complement strand
GCGCGATCGCTATTACTTCTACGCGCAAGGCAACGAGTGGGGCAGGATGACGGCCCAGTTTTTGGACCTTTATCGCCTTCAGGGTGATGGCAGAGTGCGTCTTCAGTGTCGATTACGCGTGCTGCCAGACGAAACAGCCGTTCTTAACTTCAGAAAACAGCCCGGACTCGCCTCTTTTCTTCGAATGCTTTCTACCATCGGCAATGGTGGTCCGGACTGCGGAACGATGCACAGCGGCCTCATACATGATGGTGCGGCGCAGGCCGCATTCGATCGCGTCGGGTTTAGGCCGTGGGCTGTCTCACGAGCCGCTGGGCCTTACTACCGCTACGATGACGACCGACTGAATCGTTTTATCGAAGACTGGAGCTTCGACGAAATTTGGAACCGGCGCGAGTACCAGACCTTTCTGCAGCACTACGAGCCGGCCAAGACCGCGATAGAAAGATATATTGGGCGTGAGTTCGGTTTGCCGCCTTCTAGGGCGAAAGAAGAAACGGAGCGTGTGTTCCAAGAGTTGTTGGCCGCGTGGTTTCTCATCCCGCAGGACTATCAACGCGATGTTCGCGAAAGGGGTATCACTGAGGCGCTGCTGAAATACGACGTCGAAGCACTGAGAGCGGCGATGTCGGCCTGGAGGACTAAAACCGAGCTCAGTACTATCGGTGATTTTCTGCACGACGCAATAGAGTGGCCCCACGGGTTGGAGATCCTTTTGGAGGCTGGCGCGGAAACCAATAGAGGCAGCGGAAGAGGAATGGGTTTTGGGAAGACGCCGCTAATGACGGCTGCACACATGAATCGTCCAGACACCGTGAAAATTCTGTTGAAGCGAGGGGCAGATCCAAATGCGCGCACGAACGCGCCGACCACGCAATGTGGGTTCCGGATGGAGCGTGGTAATCGAACGGCGCTCATGTACGCGGCGGAAAATGCTGGCCCAGAAGTGATTGCCTTGCTTCTCGAATCTGGCGCAGATCCATCTGCGGAAGACAGCAAGGGGAATGGCCTACACTTCTATTTGGCGCTTAACCCTCGCTTTAGGGATAACGAGAAGCGCATGAATATTCAGTCTCTAGTAAATACGAAGCGAAGTCAGAGCAAAGGGCCGAGTTTCAATTGCGGAAAAGTTTCTTCGCGCATTGAGCGAGAAATATGCGCCGATGACATTCTCAGTATGCTGGACGCGGAAATGGGAGAAGCATTTAATCGCTGGCGCCGTGTTGGCGGCGAGCATGCGCGACGAGATCAACTAAATTGGTTGGGTCAGCGCAATCATTCATGTCCGGTTGGCAACAAAGACGTGGAGATTGGATGTCTCCAGCAACTAACAAGGGCAAGGGTGCGCTATTTGCATAATCGTCTAGCGGAGCTCTCGCCAAACTAGGGCTTCGCATTGGCGCTTGTCGATCGACTGAATGAGTAACCTCAAGGTTGGTGTCTGGCGCGGCCGTGACGAAGGTGCGTTTCAGGACTTCGAAGTACCGCGTTACCCGAGCCAGACGGTGCTTGACGTCGTCACCTACATCCAGCGCAAGCTCGACCCGACGCTCGCGTACCGCTACGCCTGCCGGGTCGGGATGTGCGGCTCGTGCGCGATGACGGTGAACGGCGTGTCGCGCTGGACCTGCCGGACGCACGTCGACAAGGTCGCGCGCAACGGCAAGCTGGAGATTTCTCCTTTAAAAAATCTTCCTGTCATCCGCGACCTCGTCACCGACATGCGCGAGTTCTTCGACAAGTGGGCGCGTGCCAGAGGCGAGTTTCACGGCAAGACCACCCGGCAGGAAGACTTCGCCCGGGTATCGCCGGAATCGGAGAATCGAAAGCAGGTCGACGCAGGGATCGAGTGCATCGGCTGCGGCGTGTGCTACAGCGCCTGCGACGTGGTGTCCTGGAATCCCGACTATCTCGGACCGGCGGCGCTCAACCGCGCCTGGACCTTGGTGAAGGATGAAAGAGATGTAGGAACCATGGAGAGGCTGCGCGCCGTGGCGGGCGATGCGGGCTGCCATGCCTGCCACACGCACATGAGCTGCACCGAGCGCTGCCCGAAGCACCTCTCGCCGACGGCGGCAATTGCGGGGTTGAAGAGGGAAGTTATGAAAGCTACATTGAAAGGCGAGCTTTGAGCTTCAGGACCCAGACTACGCTGTGGATCGCGCAGCGCGCGAGCGCCGCGGTGCTCGCTTTATGCGTGGTGGTTCACCTCGTTACGATCATTTATGCGGTGCGTGGGGGACTCACGGCTGCAGAGATCCTCGAGCGCACGCGCGGCAACGTGGCCTGGTTTGCTTTCTATTCGCTCTTCGTCCTCGCGGTGACGGTCCACGCGCCAATTGGCTTGCGAGCCGTGTTCGCGGAATGGCTGGGGTGGAGCGGCAGATCGCGCGACTGGTTTCTGGTGATTTTTGCCGCGGCGCTTGCCTGGATGGGAATGCGCGCCGTCGTCGGGGTTTTCGTATGAGTAAGTGGGTGGCGCACGTCCACCGGGTGTCCGGAATCGCGCTCGCGGTGTTTCTTCCGCTGCACTTCTGGGCGCTCGGCAACGCGCTCGAGCTGGAGTCCTTTCTCGCGTGGACCGAGCGGCCGCTCGTCAAGCTTGGCGAGTGGGCGATCGTGCTCGCGCTCGCGGCGCATCTGGGCGGCGGGCTGCGCGTGCTGGCACTCGAATTCCTGCCGTGGCTCGACTGGCAGAAGAGCCTCGCCGCCGTCGCCGCCGCACTCACCATCGCGGTCGGGCTGGCGTTCGCACTGGCGCTGTAGAATCGAAACATGATCCTGCGAAAATTTCTCTTTGCGTTCGGCATGTTTCTCGCCGCATCGGCATCGGCGCAATCCTGGCCGCAGAAACCGGTCAGGTTCATCGTGCCGTTTCCGCCCGGCGGCGCGACCGACATCTCGGCGCGCCTCCTCGGCGAGAAGCTGACGCAGATCTGGGGTCAGCAGGTGATCATCGAGAACCGCGGCGGCGCGGGCGGCGGCGTCGGCGCAGCCGAGGCGGCGCGCGCGGCGCCCGACGGCTACACGCTGTTCTTTCCTTCGGGCTCGGTGGTCACCGCCAATCAGCACATTTACGAGAAGCTCAACTACGACCCGGAGAAGGACTTCGTCGCCGTGACCAACGTCGTCACCGGGCCGCAGGTGGTCGCCGTGGCGGCGAACTCGCCCTTCAAGACGGTGAAGGACCTCATCGATGCGGCGCGCGCCAATCCCGGCAGGCTGACCTACGGACACGCCGGCATCGGCTCGCAGACCCATCTCGCCGCGGAGAGCTTCCTCAATTCGGCCGGCATCGACGTCGTCGCCGTGCCCTACAAGGGCGAAGGCCCGGCGCTCGCGGCGCTGGTCGGCGCTGAAACCAGTTTCGCGGTCACCAACCTCGCGGCAACCATCAGCCATGTCACTTCAGGCCGCCTGCGTGCGCTCGGCGTGACCAGCAAGACCGAGGCGCCGCAGCTTCCGGGCGTGCCGCCGATCGCGCGCACCCTGCCGGGGTTCGAGAACGCCGGCTGGTTCGGCATCGTGGCGCCCGCCGGAACGCCGAAGGAGATCATCCAGAAGGTCTATCGGGACACCAGGAAAGCGCTCGAGGACACGCAGATGAAGGCGCGCTTCTGGGCCCAGGGCCTGGCGCCGGTCGGCAACTCGCCCGAGGAGATGGCGAGGGCGATGAAGGAAGAGACCGCGCTCTGGGCGAAGGTGGTCAGGGAAAGGAACATCCGCGTCAAGTGAAGGTCGATCTGCGCCAGGTCGAGGAGGCCGCGAAGGAGCTCTACATCCGCGCGCTCAAGATCCTGCCGCCTGACATCAAGCAGGGCTTCGACGCGATCGCCAAGCGCGAGACCGACGCCGGCGCGCAGCGCATGCTTGGCACCATGATCAGGAACATCAGCGTCGCCGAGCAGACCGACAATCTCCTGTGCCAGGACACCGGCATCCCGATCTACAACGTGTGGATCGGCCGCAGCGTGGAGGTCGACGGCGTTGCGCTCAGGGACGCGATCCGCCGCGGCTGCGCGCGCTCGACGCGCGAGTACTCGTTCCGTTCCTCCATCGTGCATCCGACGACACGCCTAAATGAGCAGACGTCGACCGGGCGCGGCATCCCGGTGATCAACATCGACTTCAGCAGCGATGCCGAGGTTCTGGCTATCGAGATGGTGCCGAAAGGCTCGGGCTCGGAGAACAATTCCTGGCTGCGCATGGCGGTGCCCGCCGAAGGCGTCGACGCGATCAAGACCTTCGTCATCGACTGCGTGCTCGAGGCGGGCGGCAAGACCTGCCCTCCGACCATCGTCGGCGTCGGCGTGGGCGGCACCGCGGACCTGTGCGTGCACCTTGCCAAGCTGGCCGCGACGCGGCCGCTCGGCACGCGCTGCGATGATCCCGAGGGCGCGAAGCTCGAAGAGGAGCTCACCAGCGCGGTGAACACGCTCGGCGTCGGTCCCCAGGGGCTGGGAGGCGACTCGACCGCGTTCGCGGTGCATGTCGAGACCGCGGCGACGCACATCACCATGAACCCGGTAGCCGTCAACATGCAGTGCCACTCGGCGCGGCGCGCGCGCGCCACGTTCCGGCCCTCTGGAATCGAATATGGGTTTTAGGTTCTGGTGGGGTTTGCTGTTCCTCACCGCAGTGAACGTTCAGGCCGCGGAGCTCGAGGGCGTCATGCTCGAGGACCGCATCCGCGTCGATAACCAGGAGCTGCAGCTGAACGGCATCGCGCTGCGCATCCGGTTCATCTTCAAGGTGTATGTGGCTGGCCTGTATCTCCCGGAAAAAGCGACCACGGCGCGCGTCGCCATCGACGCGCGCGGCCCGAAGCGCATCGTGCTGGTGATGCTGCGCGAGGCGACTGCGGACCAGTTCCTGGAATCGATCGATGCCGGCATGCGGGCAAACAGCAGCGAAGCCGAGCTCGCCCAGGTCAAGCAGCAGACCGAGGACCTGTTCGCCAAGATCCGCGGCGTCGGGCAGGCGAGAACAGGAATGAGGATCGTGCTCGATTACGCGCCCTCGCTCGGAGGGACCACGCTGTTCGTCGACGGCGCGCCGCAAGGCAAGCCGATGCCTGGCGAGGACTTCTACCAGGCGCTGCTGCGCATCTGGCTCGGCGAGCAGCCGGTGCAGGGCGATCTCAAAGAGGCGCTGCTAGGGCAGCCGGGCTGAATGGCGCATTACGACTTCTCGCCCCCGGTGTCCGAAGCGGACGTGAAACAGCTTCGCGTCAACGATACGGTGACCTTGAACGGCACGCTCTTCGGCATCCGCGACGCGACCCAGATCCACATGTTCGATCGCGGCCGCAGGACACGCTTCGATCTCGCCGGCCACGCTGTGATCCACACCGCGCCGAACGTGAAGAAGGTCGAGCGCAGCATTGCGCATCCCGCAGGCTATGCGCCGGTGTGCATCGGTACCACGACGAGCGACCGCATGGAGCGCTTCACGCGCCCGCTGATGCGCGAGTACGGGGTGCGCATCGTCATCGGCAAGGGCGGCCTCAGAGAAAATTCACTGATGTCCTTTTTGGAATTCGGCGGCGCCTACCTCGCGATCATCGGCGGCACCGCGGCGCTCGAGACGACCTGGGTCGAGGCCATCGAGGACGTCGATCTCGACGACCTCAACCCGGAGTCGCTGTGGAAGTTCCGCGTGCGTGGCTTCGGCCCGCTGCTCGTCGCGATGGACAGCCACGGCGAAAGCCTCTACTCGAAGGTCAATCAGGCCGCCCGTGAACGGCGCGCGGACGCATTGCGCAAACTTGGCGTACGGTAAAATCCGCCGCCACTAGATCAATAAGGAGGAGAGAATGAACTTCATGATGCGGGTTCTCGCGCTGTGCGCGCTGGCGGCCACGGCGCAGGCGCAGAACATCTCGATCGCCACCGGCGGCACGGGAGGCGTGTACTACCCGCTCGGCGGCGGCATGGCGGCGGTGCTGTCGAAATACGTGCCCGGAATCCAGGCGACCGCCGAAGTGACCGGCGGCTCGGTCGCCAACCTGCAGCTCATCGGCACCGGCAAGCCCTACCTCGGCATGACGATGGCCGATGCCGGCCTCGACGCGCTCAAGGGCCAGGACAAGTTCACCGGCAAGCCGGTGCCGATCCGCACCCTGATGATCATGTATCCCAACCGCATGCATGTCGTGACGATCGAAGGCACCGGCGTCAACACGATGAAGGACCTGAAGGGCAAGCGCGTTTCGACTGGGTCGGGCGGCAGCGCGACCGAGGTGATGGCGTTTCGCGTCATCGAGGCCGCCGGGCTCGACAAGGACCGCGACATGAAGCGCGAGCGGCTTGGCGTCGCCGAGTCGGTCAACGCGATCAAGGATCGCAAGATCGACGCCTTCTTCTGGGTCGGCGGCCTGCCGACCGCGGCGATCACTGATCTTGCGAACACGCCGGGCGTGAAGCTCAAGCTCGTCGACCACGCCGACCTGGTCGCGGCGATGAACAAGAAGTACGGCAACCTCTACGTGCAGGACGTCATTCCGAAGGACGTGTACCGGGGCATGGAGCACGACAACAAGCAGGCCACCGTGATGAACTTGCTGGTGGCGCACCAGAACATGGACGAGAAAACGGCCTACGACATCGTGAAGGCGGTGTTCGAGCATCGAGACGATCTGATCCGCGTGCACAAGGAGGCGGAGAACATCAAGCTCGAGAATCAGAAGGCCGCGGCGACGCCGATTCCCTTCCACCCAGGGGCGCTGAAGTACTACCGCGAGAAGGGCATCAAAGTAAGCTGAGGCGCCGCGCATGAGCGAAGAGCTCGGGCGCATCCACCAGCCGGCCGCCGAGATCAGCGAGGACGCGCTCAAGCGCGCCGAGGAGCTGATCGAACAAGAAGAGGGCGTACAGAACAAGTTCACCGGCCGGATGGCCGGATTCATCACTGCGGTCGCGGTGGTGATGTCGCTGTTTCACCTCTACGCCGCCTACGAGATCGTGCGCACCGAGGCATTGCGCGCGATCCACGTCGCCTTCGTGCTGTTCCTGTCGTTCCTCATCTTTCCGCTCGCCCGCCGCTACCGCCATCGAGTGATGTGGTGGGACTGGGCGCTCGCCGCGCTCGGCGTCGCGATTGCCGTCTACCTGCTCAGCCAGGGCGATGACTTCTTCGACCGCTCGATCGTGCCGAACGACTGGGACATATTTTTCGGCGTCGCGCTGATCGTGCTGGTGCTGGAAGCGATGCGCCGCTCCACCGGCTGGATCATGCCGGTGATCACCCTCTCCTTTCTGCTCTACGCGATGTTCGGCCCGTACCTGCCGGCGCCGTGGACGCACAAGGGCTACGAGATCCCGCGCCTCATCGGCCACATGTACATGACGCTGGAGGGCATCTACGGCGTCGCGGTGGACGTCGCTTCGTCGCTCATCATCCTGTTCACCATCTACGGCGCGTTCCTGCAATATTCCGGCGCAGGCAAGTTCTACATCGACTTCTCGTTCTCGGCGATGGGCGGCAGGCCGACCGGTGCCGGCCGCACGGTGGTGCTCGCGTCGTTCCTGCTCGGCGGGCCCTCCGGCTCGGGCGTGGCGACAACGGTGACGCTCGGCTCGGTCGCCTATCCGATGCTCGCCAAGGTCGGCTACGGCAAGGAGGCGGCGGGCGGGCTGCTCTCAGCGGGCGGCCTCGGCGCCATCATCTCGCCGCCGGTGCTCGGCGCCGCCGCCTTTCTCATCGCCGAGTTCCTCAAGATCTCGTATCTCGACGTCATCCTGATGGCGACGATCCCGACCTGCCTGTACTACCTGGCGCTGTTCGCCATGGTCGAGATCGACGTGCGCAAGTTCGGCATGAAGGACGTGACCTTCGCGCGCGTCGAGTCGGCCTGGAGCCTGACCAGGAAATACTGGTTCCACTTCCTGTCGCTGGTGTCGATCGTCGTCTTCATGCTGTGGGGCTATTCTCCGGTGATGGCGGTGTTCTGGGCGACCGCGGTCTCGGCGCTCACCAGCTTCCTGCGCCCTGACACCGCATTGATTTCCTGGGATTTGTTTCGCGGGCGCGAGCCGCTTGCCCGGGGGATTTTTCATTCGGGGCTGGTGAAGGCGTTCGCAGGCGGCTCGCTCGGCGTGCTCAACGTCGCCGCGACCTGCGCCGGCGCCGGCATCATCGTTGGCACCGTGACCCTCACGGGTCTCGGGCTCAAGTTCAGCTCGATCGTGCTCGAGTACGCCGGAGGCTCGCTGCTGCTCACCGCGATCTACACCTCGCTCATCGTCTGGATCGTCGGTCTCGCGGTGCCGGTCACTGCGAGCTACATCATCTGCGCGGTGATCGCCGCGCCGGCGCTGATCAAGCTCGGCGTGCCGGACTTCGCCGCGCACATGTTCATCTTCTACTACGCGGTGCTATCCGAGGTTTCGCCGCCGACCGCGCTCTCGCCTTTCGCCGCCGCGGCGATCACCGGCGGCGATCCGTACAAGACCACGCTGCAGTGCTGGAAGTACACCACGCCCGCGTTCCTCGTGCCCTTCATGTTCGTGCTCGACCCGAGCGGCACCGGGCTGCTGCTCACCGGCTCCTTCAAGACTCTCGGCAATGCCGACTGGGGCTCGATAGCGCTCGTCACCCTCACCGCTGCCGCGGGTATCGTCGCGCTGGCGGGCGGCCTGCAGGGATGGCTTTTCAAGCGCACCAGTCTCGCCGAGCGCTTGATGCTGATCGTCGCCGGGTTCCTGCTCGTCTACCCGAAGACCCTGTTCGACGTGATCGGCTTTGCGCTGGTCGCGCTGGTCCTCCTGATGCAGTGGTTGAAGAAAAATTGAAGGCGCTTGAGACCGACGTCCTGATCCTCGGCTCGGGCGGCGCAGGCCTGTTCGCTGCGTTGCACGCGCACAAGGCCAATCCCGGTCTTTCCATCACGGTCGCGGTGAAGGGGCTGCTCGGCAAGTGCGGCTGCACGCGCATGGTGCAGGGCGGCTACAACGTCGCGCTCGCCAGGGAAGACTCGGTCGAGCGCCACTTCATGGATACGATCGAGGGTGGCAAATGGCTGCCCGACCAGGAGCTCGCCTGGAAGCTGGTGACGCTCGCGGTCGAAAGGATCCGGGAGCTCGAGAACGAGCTCGGCTGTTTCTTCGACCGCAATCCCGACGGCACGGTCCATCAGAAGGCGTTCGCCGGGCAAAGCTTCGACCGCACGGTGCACAAGGGCGACCTCACGGGCATCGAGATCGTCAACCGTCTCGCCGAGCAGGTGTGGGTGCGCAAGATTGGACGCCTCGAGGAGCACCGTGCAGTTGAATTGATAAAAAATTCTTCCGCTGACGCAATTTCGGGCGTGCTGTTCATCGACATGCGCAGCGGCGAATACGTGTTTGTGCGCGCCAAGGCAGTACTCCTCGCCACCGGCGGCGGCCCGACGATGTACAAGTACCACACGCCCTCGGGAGACAAGAGCTGCGACGGGCTCGCGATGGCGCTGCGCGCCGGGCTGCGGCTGCGCGACATGGAGATGGTGCAGTTCCATCCCACGGGGCTGCTCGCGGGCACGCATACCCGCATGACGGGCACGGTGCTCGAGGAGGGATTGCGCGGCTCCGGCGGCCACCTGCTGAACGGCGCCAGAGAGCGCTTCATGCCGCTGTACGATCCGCTGGCGGAGCGCGCTACGCGCGACATCGTGTCGCGCGCAATGTTCTCGGAGATGAGGAGCGGAAATACGAGCCCCAACGGCGGGCTATTTATTTCCATGAGGCATTTGAACCAGGACCTCGTAAAAAAACAATTCCGCGGCATGGTCGAGCGCTGCGCCGACTGCGGTTTCGACCTCGCGGGCGGGCTGGTCGAAGTGGTGCCGACAGCGCATTACATGATGGGCGGATTGGAATTCGCGCCCGACTGCTCGACCGGGCTCGCGGGCCTGTTCGTCGCCGGCGAGGACGCGGGCGGCGTGCACGGCGCGAACCGGCTCGGCGGCAACGGCGTGGCGAACTCGACCGTATTCGGCGCCGTGGCGGGCGACAGCATGGCCGCGTGGGTAAGGAATGAGGCCCTGCGGCAACCGGATCCCGCCGCGATCGATGCCGCAATCGCGCACTGCGAACGGCCTTTCGAAGCCGGCGCGAGAGGCGATCTCGAGCCGCTGCGCGAGAAGCTCTACGACACCATGTGGGAGAAGGCCGGCATCATGCGCGACGCTGCCGGACTCGAATCGGCATTGGATGATTTGAACTCCATTGAAACGCAACTGCGTACCTGCTCGCTCGCCGATTCGAACCGCAGCTTCAACCTCACCTGGCACGACTGGCTGAACCTGCAAAGCCTCACCACGGTGAGCCGCGCCATCGCCACCGCAGCGCTCGCGCGCAGCGATTCGCGCGGCGCGCATTTCCGCTCGGATTTTCCGCACACGGGCGCGCTCGAGTCTTCATCGTTCACCAGCATTACCGTGGACGGTCGCGTCTCGATGAAGCCGGTCGAGTTCACGCGGGTCAGGCCGGGACAAAGCCTGCTGAAGAATGCAGCCTGACTGGCCAGCTGAAGTGCACCGCGAGCTCGTCGCGGCTGGCGTGCGGCTCGTCGGCTACGTCCCCGATGCAGGGCACAAGCGCCTGATCGAGCTCTGCCAGGCCGATGCGGCGATGCGCGCGATCGTGCTCACCACCGAAGAGGAAGGCATCGGCCTTGCCGCGGGCGCCTGGCTTGGCGGCGAGAAGACCGCGCTCCTCATGCAGTCGAGCGGCGTCGGCAACCTCATCAACGCGCTCGGCATGGTCAAGGTGTGCCGCTTCCCGCTCGTCATGGTCGTCACGATGCGTGGCGAGCAGGGCGAGTTCAATCCGTGGCAGGTGCCGATGGGCGAGGCGACCGCGCGCGTGCTCGAGACCATGGGCGTCGCGGTGCGGCAGGCGGGGGAGGCGCAGGTGGTCGCCGCGCACGTGCGCGCGGCGCTCGCGCGCGCCTATGAGGCGCAAGGCGCCGAAGCGGTGCTCGTCGCGCAGCGCGTGGTCGGCATCAAGAGCTTCGAGGAACAGGCGAACCAGTGAAGCCGAACCTGCACCGCCGCAACGTAGTAAAAAAAATACTATCCGATAGAAATGATCTTCTGGTGGTTGCAGGCCTCGGCTCGACTTCCTGGGACATCACTGCGGCAGGAGACTCGCCGCTCAGCTTTCCGGTCTGGGGCGCGATGGGCCAGGCGGCGATGATCGGCCTTGGCCTCGCGCTCGCGCGCCCCGAGCGGCGCGTGCTCGTGGTCACCGGCGACGGCGAGATGCTGATGGGCCTGGGCGCGCTCGCCACCATCGGCGTGCAGCGGCCGGCGAACCTGACAGTCGTCGTGATCGACAACGAGCGCTACGGCGAGACCGGCATGCAGGCGACCCACACCGCGCACGGCGTCGATCTCGCTGCGGCGGCAAAGGCTTGCGGCTTCAGAGACTCGAGAAAAATTTCAAACGAAAATGAAATCGAGTCTCTCCATTCCATGATTCACAAACGAAAGGGCCCCAGCTTCGCGCAGATCAAGGTGGTGGCGGAGAAGCTGCCGCTCGTGCTGCCGCCGCACGACGGGCAGCTCCTCAAGGCGCGCTTTCGCCGCGCGCTGCTCGGCCCGGGCGCGGAGAGCCAAAATTCAGCCGAGGTGCTTCCTAAAAAACTCTAGCGTGCGGCTGCGCGCCTGCTTGGCGGCCGGGGCGTTGTAGGAGCCGCGCTGGTCGCAGTTGAAGCCGTGGTCGGCGGCGTAGATGAAGATCTGCTGCTTGTTGTGCTTCTGCGCCAGCTTCTTCACGCCCTCCACGGGGATGTGCGCGTCCTTGTCGCCGAAATGTCCCATCAGCGGGACCTTCGGCTGGAGATCGGCGTTGTCGAGGATGCCGCCGCCATGCCGCCGCCGTAATAGGGCACCGCGCAGGCGAGCCCCGGGACTTTCGCCGCAGCCATCCAGGCGACGAACCCGCCCCAGCAATAACCCACGATTCCGACCTTGCCGGCGGCGGCCGCGGCCTTCACCGCCGCCTCGCTGTCCTTCATCGCCATGTCGGTGGTGATCCTCGCCCGGATGTCGCGGCCCTTTTCGATGTCCTGCGGCGAGTAGCCGAGGTCGACGTTCTTCTGCACGCGGTCGAACATCGCCGGCGCGATCGCGAGATAGCCGTCGGCAGCGAAGCCGTCGGCGACCGACTTGATGTGGCTGTTGACGCCGAAGATCTCCTGAATGACCACAATGCCGCCGCGCGGCTTGCCCGCCGGGTCGGCACGGTAAGCGGAGAGCCGCTGGCCGTCGGATGCAGTGAGCTCGATCATCTTGCCCATGACGCTAATCTCCCCGTTGAGATGCGGCGGTTAGAATCCTCTCTATGAAGAAGGACGCGCAAGATCTGTTTCGACTCGCGCGCACTGCGCTTGAGCGCGCGGGCGCCCACGCGCGCATGGCGCAAGCCGCCGCCCGCCACCTGGTGCGGGCCGAGGAGCAGGGGCTTCCCACGCACGGCATATCGCGCGTGCCTTTTTACTGCTCGATGCTGCGCAAAGGGCGCGCCGACGGCGCGGCAAGCCCCGCGCTGCTCGCGGAGCGGGGTGGCGCCTGCCTGATCGACAACCGGGACGGGCTGCCTTACGTGTCGGTGGAGTGGGCGGTCGAGGAGGTGATCCAGCGCGCGCGGCGCAATGGCATCGGCTTCGCCGGGGTGCGCAACAGCGCTCACGTCGGCGTGCTCGGCATCCATCTGCTTCCCGTCGCGCAGGCGCGGCTCGCCGGCTTCGCGTTCACCAATTCGCCGGCGGCGATCCCGCCCTGGGGCGGGAAGAAAGCGCTCTTCGGCACCAACCCGGTCGCGGCAGTTTTCCCTCGCGAAAGACAACATCCGATCGTCATCGACCTGGCGCTGACGACGGTGGTGCGCGGCAAGATCATGATGGCGATGCGCCGCGGCGAGAAGATACCCGAGGGCTGGGCGCTCGACCGGCATGGCAAGCCGACCACCGACCCGAAGGAGGCGATCGAGCGCGGCAGCCTGTTCCCCATCGGCGGCGCGAAAGGCGCGATGCTCGCCCTGATGTTCGAGCTGATCTGCGCCGCGCTCACCGGCGCCGCGATCGGGCCCGAGGCCGATTCGTTCTTTTCCGACGAGGGCAACCGGCCGCGCATCGGCCAGGCGTTCATCGCCATCGATCCAGGCGCGCTCGCCGGCCTGGACAGATATCTGGAGAGGGTGGAAACCGTCGTGGCGACGATGCAGGCCGATCCCGAAGTGCGCCTGCCGGGCGCCCGGCGCTTCGCAAGCGAAAAGAGCGCGCGCTCGCAAGGCATAGAGGTCCCGGACGAACTGCTCGTGCAGATAGAGAAGCTGGCGGCAGCCTGACATGCGCTGGGACGCCGTTATCGAATTCCCCGTCATGAAGGTCGGCGTGAGCACGCGAAACGATCGCGTGGTCGAGATCTGCTACTTGCCTTCTTCCACTGCCGTAATCGCGCCGCGCAACCCGCTCGCCGAACGCGCCGCGCGCCAGCTCGAGCGATACCGCGCCGATGCCGATGCCACGTTCGATCTGCCGTTGCTGATCGAAGGCTCGCCGCTCCAGCGCGCCGTATGGGAAGCGATGTGCTCGATCCCGCGCGGCCAGACTCGCACTTACGGAGATCTCGCGCAGCAGCTCGGCGCTGAAGCGCGCGCCGTCGGCCAGGCCTGCGGCGACAACCGGCTGCCAATCGTCATTCCTTGCCATCGCGTCGTCGCCGCCAATGGCATCGGCGGCTTCGCGCATGCGACCGAAGGCTTTTTGATCGAGACCAAGCGTTGGCTGCTGCGGCACGAGACGAATCCCGACGAGTTCGAGCTGCGGCCCTGAGCGACGCCGCCGCGCGGCTGCTCGACGCGTTCTGCGACGCGCTCTGGCTCGAGGACGGGCTGTCGAGGAACACAATCAGCGCCTACCGGGTGGATCTCGAGCAGCTTTCCAGTTTTGTAAAGAAAGATCTTTCAGAGATCGGCGAAGCGGACTTGTTCGCGTTCCTCGCCTCGCGCAGGGGCCGCGCCTCGAGCGCGGCGCGGCGGGTGTCGAGCCTCAAGCGTTTCTTCCA
>WNGA01009314.1_pt1 | contig 14052 bp, 18 predicted proteins | sample 5400061 | NCBI WGS metagenome assembly WNGA01 (sample SAMN13153366, study PRJNA577476) | soil metagenome | isolation source: 100 cm soil or saprolite under grassland replicate 2 | place: USA:California | collected 2016-06-15 | reverse complement strand
GGTCCGTTTCTCCCACCTGGACGTGCCGATGGGAAAGGTGCCATCGGCGGGGAGCGCACTGACCGGAAGGAGATCGCCCTCCCCGGCCAGCATCCGCGCCGTCACGCGCTGCACGAAGTCCGGAGCCTCGGGCGGGACCACCGGCCGCCGACGATGCGTGGCGGTCACCTCAGCCGGGACGTCCACCCGGTGCAGCGAGCCCAGGGCCGCGTCGATGGCGGCGAAATTTCGCATGACTACGGCCTCGCCGCGCTTGGCAAACGTCTTCTCCACCCACCGCTTGATGGCGGCTACGGCCGCATCCTTCGGGACGACGCCTGAAAGGGCGAAGAAACATGGCTGCATGACGGTATTGATGCGAAGCCCCATCCCGGCCTCGCGGGCCACGGCGTAGGCGTCGATGACCCACAGGTCGAGTTCCTTGTCGATGATGTCCCGCTGGACCTCCTCCGGCAGTTGGCTCCACACCTCGTCTGGTCCGTGCGGGCTGTTCAACAGGAACGTCCCCCCGGGTTCGGCCAGTTTCAGGACGTCGAGTCGCTCCAAGAAGCTGAACTGGTGGCAGGCCACGAACCCGGCCCGCTCGATCAGATAGGTGGATCGGATGGGGTCCGGCCCGAACCGAAGGTGAGAGACCGTCACGCTGCCTGACTTCTTCGAGTCGTATACGAAGTAGCCCTGCGCGTAGAGGTCGGTCTCCTCGGCGATGATCTTGACCGAGCTCTTGGCGGCGCTGACCGTCCCGTCACTGCCCAGGCCGTAGAAGACCGCCCGGACCGTTCCTCGGTCGGTGGAGAGCTCCCGGTCGTAGTCGATGCTGGCGTGGGAAACGTCATCCACGATCCCGACGGTGAAGTGATTCCGGCGGCCCTCGTCTGCCAGGTGGTCGAACACCCCCTTCGCCATGGCGGGGGTGAACTCCTTCGAGGCCAGACCGTACCGGCCCCCCGTCACCCAGGGGTGCTCCTTGAAGGCCGCCCCGTTCCTCCTGCTCTGTTCGGCCATCGCGGTCACGACGTCCTGGTAGAGCGGCTCTCCGGGGGCGCCCGGCTCCTTGGTCCTGTCCAGCACGGCGATGGCCCGAACGGTCGGAGGCAGCGTCGCCATCAGGGCCTCTGAGGGAAAGGGCCGAAACAGCCGGATCTTGACCAGCCCCACCCGCTCGCCGCCGTCGACGAGGGACTCCACGGCCTCCTCGGCGGCTCCAACTCCCGAGCCCATCATCACGATGACGCGGCGCGCGTCGGGCGCGCCCACATAGTCGACGAGGTGGTGGCGGCGTCCGACCCGTTCGGCTAGGCGGTCCATGGCCTCCTGAACGAGGTCCGGCACCGCGGCGACGAACGGGTTGCCCGCCTCTCGAGCCTGGAAGAACACATCGGGGTTCTGCGCCGATCCTCGCAGTACCGGCCGGTCCGGAGTCAGGCCTCGAGCCCTGTGGTCCCGCAGGGCCTGCTGGTCGATCAGCGCGCGTAGGTCCTCGTCGTCGAGAGCCTCGATCTTGAGGATCTCGTGCGAGGTCCTGAACCCGTCGAAGAAGTGCAGGAACGGGATGCGGCTCGAGAGTGTCGCCGCGTGGGCGACCAGGGCCAGATCCTGCGCCTCCTGTACCGATGACGAGGCGAGGACGGCCCACCCCGCCGAGCGAACGGCCATCACGTCGCTGTGGTCGCCGAAGATCGACAGGGCGTGGGTGGCGACGGCCCGGGCCGCGACGTGGATCACTGCAGGAGTGAGCTCGCCGGCGATCTTGAACATGTTGGGCAGCATCAGGAGCAGCCCCTGGGAAGCTGTGAAGGTCGTCCCGAGCGCTCCTTTCTGGACGGCTCCGTGAAGCACGCCTGCTGCTCCGGCCTCGCTCTGCATCTCGATGACCTCGGGGACCGTTCCCCACAGGTTCGTCCTGCCAGAGGCGGCCCAGGCATCTGCCAGCTCGCCCATCGGCGAGGCCGGGGTGATCGGGTAGATGGGGATCACTTCGGACAACCGATAGGCCACGGAGGCTGCGGCCTCGTTCCCGTCCACGCACACTGGCCGGCCGGCAATGGATGTTTTCGGGTCGCGCTTCTCTGTGGCGGTGGTCATATCCGCTCCGCTCGTCGTGCCGGTCTCATCCGTGCCTGACCTTACGTCGCCTCGACGAGGAGACGTTCGGGGCGACCGGCCCCCAGCTCACGGGCCGATGGACCCGGCGGCAGGGCCCCGGGGACCGGCTGTCGGACCCCTGCACGGCGGGACTCCTGGCCCTGGGTGACTGGATCGCGCCCTGGGACGCTCTGGGCGGAAGAAAGGAGGAGTCCATGGAAGGGACAGACGACACCCTCTCGCTGGTGCTGTTCTCTGGAACGGACGACAAGCTCACTGCCGCCGCGGTGTTGGCAGTGGGTGCGGCGGCCATGGGCCGCAAGGTGAACGTGTTCCTGCAGTACTGGGCGCTCGACGCCTTCCGGGCCGACCGGATCCGCAAGGACCACGGCGAATCCGCCGAGGCCGGACCCGAGGGCGCGGAGGCCATGCGACGGGCCCGGGAACGGGGCCAGGAGCACTGGGCCGATCTGCTGGCACAGGCCAGGGAAATCGGAGAGGTAGGTATTCAGGCCTGCTCGCTGTCCATGGAGATGTTCGGCCTCAGTCACGGGGACCTCGACCCGCTGGTGGACGGGGTCCAGGGAGTCGCCGCGTTCATGGCCGGGGCGACCGGCCCCGTCGTGTTCGTGTGAAAAGAGGTGAGGGAGCGATGACAGTTGTGCAGATCGACCGTTCGATCGACGCCCTGGGCATGCCGTGCCCGGGGCCGCTGATGTCGTTGATCGGAGCCATCCGAGAAGCGCAGGTCGGCGACGTGACAGAGGTGCTCTCGAGTGACGAGGGCTCCAAGACCGACATCCCGGCTTGGGTGGCCAAGGCCCGCCACGAGCTGATCGAAGTGGTCTCAGAGGGATCCTTCGCCCGCTTCGTTGTCCGAAAGGCCCGGTGAGCCCCATATGCCTGCCCGGATCGTGATCCTGGGAGGGGGGGTCGGCGGCACGCTCGCCGCCAACCTCCTATCGAAGGACCTGGGCCGCGATGGGCGGATCACCGTGGTCGATCCCACCGGGATGCACCTGTACCAGCCCGGGTTCCTGTACGTCGCCCTGGGCCAGGCCAACAGCCGGTGGCTGGCCAGAAGCGAACGGTCCCTCCTCCGGCGCGACGTGTCGCTGGAGACGGAGGCAGCCGAGCACGTCGACCCCGAGCAGCAGGTCGTGCGTCTGGACGATGGGTCCACCCTTCCCTACGACTACCTGGTGATCGCCTCCGGCGCCCGCCTGGTGCCGGACCAGGTCTCCGGCATGGTCGAGGGGGCGACCGAGTTCTACTCGCTCGAAGGGGCCGAGCGCCTGCGCAAGGCGCTGTGGGAGTTCCGGGGAGGCCGGCTCCTCATCGGGGTGGCCGGCATCCCGTACAAGTGCCCGCCGGCACCCGTCGAGTTCGCGTTCATGGTCGAGGAGTTCCTGCGGAAGCGGGGGATCCGTGCCAAGAGCGAGGTGACCCTGCTCTCGCCGCTCAATCGGGCTTTCACCATCGAGTCCGCTTCCAAAGTTGTCCAACCGATCATGGAGCGGCGCGGGATCGGGCTGGCCACGTTCTTCAACGTGGAAGCAGTCGATCCGTCCGTTCACGTCGTGACGTCCCTGGAGGGGGAGAAGGCCGAGTACGACCTGCTGGTCCTGGTGCCTCCGCACAGAGGGCAACGGTTCGTGGAAGCGTCGGGTCTGGGGGAAGCGGGCGGATGGCTTCCGGTCGACCGAACCACGCTCCAGCACGCCGAGCACGATCAGATCTTCGCGCTGGGCGACGCAACCAACCTGCCGATCTCCAAGAGCGGCTCCACGGCCCACTTCGAGGCTCCTGTCGTGGCCAGCAGGATCGCGTCTCTGATCCGGGGGACCGCGCCCAAGGCCCGGTACGGAGGCCGGGTGATGTGTTTCCTGGAAACCGGCGGCAGGAAAGCCACGGCCCTGCGGTTTGACTACGAGCATCCGCCGGCGCCGCCGCAGCCGAATCGCTTCTGGCACGCCGCGAAATGGATGTTCAACCGCCTGTACTGGGTGACGGTCCCCCAGGGTCGGATCCCGGAGCTTCCCTCGAGGCGGGGGAAGCGCGAGCACGAAGGGAGGACCACATGAGCACAACCGTGACCGAGCTGAACCTGAAGGGGCTGTCCTGCCCGCTGCCGATCGTCAAGACGGCTCGAGCTCTGAAGTCCCTGCCGTCGGGATCGCTTGTCGAGGTGCTGGCCACCGATCCCGGTTCGGTCCCCGACTTCACCGCCTGGTGCCGGTCAACGGGGAACGCGCTCGTCGATCAAGACAACCTGGACGGTGTGTTCCGATTCGTGATCAGGAAGAGGTGAGGGAGATGACCGACAAGGTGAGTTCGGGCGAGGTGATCGAGGGCTGGCCGGGCCTCCGCGGGACGCCGGTCCCGCCGGAGCCGCCGGACCCGTGGCTGGAGGCGTTGCGGGAGACCCGCGGGCCGGATGAGGAGAGGGAACGGAAGCTCGTCATCTTTGCCTGGAGCGGTGACCTGGATCGCGTGTGGCCGACGTTGATCCTGGCCACTAGCGGGGCGGCCATGGGCATGCAGACCACGGTGTTCTTCACGTTCTGGGGGCTGTTCCCCCTGGTGAAGAACGGCGTGCGCCTCACCGGCGACAACTGGATGCAGAAGATGCTCTCGCTGATGGATCGGGGGGGCACCGAGCACCTCAAGCTCTCGAAGATGAACTTCGCGGGGGCGGGGCCGCGGATGATGAAGAGGCTGGCGAAAGACCACAAGGTGGCCAGCCCAACCGAGTTGCTGGAGATGGCTCGGGACATGGGCGTGAACTTGGTGCCCTGCCAGATGACGATGGACCTGATGGGGCTCAAGCGAGAGGACCTGGTCGAAGGGCTGCAGGAGCCCGCCGGGGCCACCACCGCACTGCTCGAGGCGCAGGACGCCATCACGCTGTTCATTTGAGGGAGGTTGAGGCTATGAGCGACAGTCAGCGCATCGTGGTGTTGCACGCCAGCGGCGATCGGTTCTTGGCGGAGATGAGGGATCACACCGTCGTGATCGACCAGCCTCGAGATGCGGGAGGAGACGACGTGGGGCCGACCCCCACCGAGTTGTTCGTGACGAGCCTGGCCTCGTGCGTCGCGTTCTACGCGGAACGGTTCCTCCGCCGCCACAGGCTGCCGGTCGAGGGACTCCGGGTCGAGTGCGCTTTCGAGATGGGCGAGCGGCCTGCGCGAGTGGACTCGGTCGACCTGCACGTGTCGGTTCCCGCCGAGCTCACACCATCGGAGGAAGCTGCCTTGACAGCCGTGATCGACCACTGCACGGTCCACAACTCCCTTCGATCCCCGCCGTCGGTGCGGATGACCGTAGCCTCGCGTAGTCAGGCCGCGTAGCCGACGTGCTCAAGTTTGCGCGAGCGCTTGCCGGATCGCATTGACGAGCTGCTCTCTCTCAATCGGATGGCTCACCGCCGCCACGCCGGTCAGCGATCCCTGTTGCCGGGCGGCAGCCCGGCGTTCGTGGCGGCCGCCATCGTCGATGGCGAAGGCGTGGTCGCGGCAATCCTGGCCCGAGGCGATGGGGTGGAGGCCCATCACCCGGGCGTGCGAGAAGCGCACCCATCCAGCGGAGGCCGTCGTATCCTGCGGCATTGCATCTTCTCTCTCGCCTGGAGTGCAGTGTCCCCGCAGAGCCGACCGCATGAACCTGGGTCTCCGGTCCTGCCGTCAGGGGGCCAGGTGGCCCGTGCGCAGGGACGAGTCTGGGCGAGAAGCTGAACCGCGCGAAGGACAGGATCACGAGGTGCGGCCTTAGGATGTGTCGCGTCGAGGGCCTGGTTCGCTGAACGGTGCGCGCTGGTGGGTTGCGCCCGGCCAGGGACATGGAGGGGTCATGACGGAGCCGAGGGCGGGGGAGGTTAGCGAGCAAGAGCAGGACACGCTGCCGGCCCAGCCGGTTGCCTCGTCTGAGAGCTGGGGACGGGCGCTACTGATGGCCGGGGCGATTTTGGTGCTGGCCTATCTTGGGTTCCTGTTCGTCCCGAATCGCTTGGTGTCTTTCCTGGCCACGAGGGTCGGGCCCAATGTCCGTGACGGCGTCGTCACCGGCTGGGTGATGGTGTTCTTCCTTGCGCTGTCGTGGATCTTCGTGGCGCTGCAATCGCGGAGAGATCGAGGATAGCCGATGCCGTTCCAGGCGGTTTCCGTAGGCCCTGGTTGGCTCGACGAGAACGTGCCGTGCACCCGAGCCTGCCCAGTGCTCACGATGGCGGGGCGGTACGTGAGCGCAATAGCCGCCGGCGACGACGAACTGGCGTACCTGCTGGCGCGCATGCCGAACCCGTTTCCCTCGATCTGTGGACGCGTCTGCGCGGCGCCCTGCGAGCTGGCGTGTCGGCGCGGACTCATCGACGAACCGATCGCCATCCGCGCGCTCAAGCGCTTCGCTTGTGAGCACGCCGGTGTGGAGAGTGGGCATGGCGACCGGATGTGGCGGATGGCGGTGGAGGCGATGCCGCCCCGATCAGAGAGGGTCGCCGTCATCGGAGCCGGACCAGCTGGGTTGGCATGCGCCCACGACCTGGCGGCCTATGGCTACCGCCCGGTCGTGTTCGAGGCCCACGACCGTCCCGGCGGGATGATGGTGCTCGGCATCCCGACCTACCGGCTCCGTCGGGACGTCCTGGAAGCGGAGATCCAGGCTATCGTCGACCTAGGGGTCGAGCTCAGGACCGGTGCCGTGATGGGCCGCGACTTCACGCTCTCATCCCTGAGAGACGATGGCTTTGCGGCCATGTTCGTCGGCATCGGCTGTATGCGGAGCCGGGATCTCAGCATCCCGGGGGTGCAGCTGGACGGCGTCCTGAAGGCCGTCGACTTCCTCATCAATGCCAATCTGGGATATCAAGTCGACCTGGGCGATCGTGTCCTCGTCATCGGCGGGGGCAACGTCGCGCTCGACGCGGCTCGCACCGCGCTCCGAGAGCTGGCGGAAGGGGGGGCACGGGCCAGCGCAGGAGCCGAGGCAGCGACCGACGGCGTGGACGCAGCAGCAACGGCGGCCTTCGACGCCGCCCGCGTGGCGATGCGCATGGGCGCTCGTGAGGTGCGGGTGGTATCCCTCGAGGCGCGGAGCGAGATGCCCGCTCACGAGTTCGAGATCGAGGAGGCCGAACGGGAAGGCATCGGGTTCCTCCACCGTCTGGGTCCTAAGAGCATCCTCGGCGATCAACGCGTGGAGGGCCTCGAGACGCTGCGCGTTTCCTCCGTGTTCGACCCGGATGGGCGATTCAACCCTCGGTTCGTGGAGGGGACGGAGTCGGTCATCCCCTGCGACTCGGTGATCATGGCCATCGGCCAGGCGCCGGACCTGGGTTGGCTCGAGCCCGGTGATGGGGTGGACCTCAGCGCGCGTGGGACGATCGCCGTCGACCGGGACAGCCTGGCAACGTCCGCTCCCGGCGTCTATGCCGGTGGGGATGTAGCCTTCGGCCCCCGGAACCTCATCGACGCTATCGGCGACGGAAGGCGTGCGGCTGCGTCGATACATCGCTACGTCGCTGGCGAAAAGGGTCCGGAACACCGGTCCAGAGTCCGCCGGCCGATCCCGATCCAGGTGGTGGACCGACCGCTCCTCGACTACGACGGGATACCCAGGGTCGAGATCCCTTCGGCGCCATCCGAGCGCAGGATCGGGGTGGCCGAGGTCGAGCTCGGCTATACGGAGGAGGAGGCCCGCCTGGAGGCTTCGCGCTGCCTTCAGTGTTTCCTGAACATCTGGCTCGACGTGGACCTGTGCATCCTGTGCGGTGGCTGCGTCGATATCTGCCCCGAGCACTGCATCCGCATCGTGCCAGTGGAGAAGATCGACATGCTGTCGGAGCCGGGTCCGGCCAGCGCACTGATCCTGCAAGAGGATCGCTGCATCCGCTGCGGCCTTTGCATCGAACGGTGCCCGACGGACGCGCTGTCATGGGTCCGCTGGGATGAGGCCACAACCGAATCGGTCGGGGTAGCTGCTCTGGCAACCGGGGGGTAGGGGTGGCCAAGGAAGGGCGGAACGGGAAGCGTCTCCGCGATAACGTCCTTTTCCAGGCCGTGTTCAATCCCGGGCCGCGGTTTCGGCGAACGGAGCTCTACCGATCGGTAGTCCGGCATCCGCCGCTTGACACTCCACGGGGAAGGGCCATGACGTCCTTCCACAACTTCTTCCTGCACATCTACCCGGTAAAAGTCCCCAGGAAGGTGCTGTCGTGGCGATCGACGCTTCGGCTCGGCTTCATCGCCGCGGTGCTGTTCCTGATCCTGTACATCTCGGGAATGTATCTGATGTTCTTCTATCATCCTGCCGTCCCGGAGGCCTACTTCGACATGCACAACCTGAGCACCGGGGTGGCGTTCGGGCAATTCGTCCGGAACATACACCGGTGGTCGGCCCACCTCATGGTTCTGGTGGTGTTCCTGCACCTCCTCCGAGTCTTCTTCTCGGGGGCGTACAAGCGGCCTAGGCAGTTCAACTGGCTGATCGGCGTCGGCCTGTTCATCCTTACGCTGGGGCTGTCCTTCACCGGATACCTGCTGCCGTGGGACCAGTTGGCCTTCTGGGCGACCACCGTGGGTACGAACATCGCCGGCTACGTCCCATTCATGGGAGACACGGCCAGGAAGGTGCTGCTGGGCGGTCCCGACGTCAGCGGGGCCGCGCTGCTCCGCTTCTACGTGCTGCACATCTACGTGCTCCCTACTCTGGTGGTTCTCCTGTTGTGCGTCCACATCTGGCGTGTGCGCAAGGACGGCTTCGCCGTCGCCGACAGGGCTGAGCCGGAGGGGAGATCCCGGCTTCCCGAGGACGGGGCGGCACCAGATGGCCAGAGAGAGATGAGGTGACGCAGATGGCCGATGAGGGGAAGGACGAGCGATACCGGTTGCTCGGCGTCGTTCCGCGCGAGGTGGATGTTCGAACGACGCAGGAGCCCGAGGACACCGTGTTCACCTGGCCCCACTTCCTGGTTCGCCATGCCGTTGTGGCCGGGGCGACGGTGGCCGTGGTATTTGCCCTCGCGATCGCGTTCAACGCCCCGCTGAAGGACATGGCCAACCCGAACGTCACCCCGCCGGTTGCGAAAGCGCCGTGGTACTTCGCCGGGCTGCAGGAGCTCCTGTCGCACTTGAATCCACTGGTCGCGGGGATCCTCGCTCCCGCCGCGGTGGTGGTCTTCTTGGTTGCGCTACCGTTCCTGGACCGCAGCGAAGGGTGGCGCATTCGTGACCGCAAGATGGTGGTCATCGTGTTCACGGTGCTGGTCGCCTTAGCTGTGGCGTTCACCCTCGTAGGTACCCTGTTCCGCGGACCCGAGTGGTCGTGGGTGTGGCCCTGGAAGCACCTCTACGTGGAGCTCTGATTCGCGTGGGTGACCAAACCCCCAACGTATCACCCCAGAGCGACCCGCCGGATGACGGCCAGATCGGGAGGCGTCGGTTCCTCGGCTACGCCTGGAAGGGGCTGGCCGCCGGTCTCGCGGTCGAGGCTGGGTGGACGACCTATGACATCTTGAATCCCAAGCCGTCCGCCGCGTTCGGCGGGATCGTCGCTGCCGGCAGCGTCGGCGATTACCCCGACGGCACGGTGCGGTACTTCCTGGACGGGCGCTTCTACGTGGCCTCCGCCGCCGGCGCGCTGGTGGCCCTGTATCAGAAGTGCCCGCACCTTGGGTGCCGGGTCCCCTTCTGTGACAGCTCCGGCCGGTTCGAGTGTCCCTGCCACGGCAGCATCTACAACATCCGGGGCGAGTACATCCGGGGCCCGGCTCCTCGAGGCATGGACCGCTTCCTGATCAAGGTGGACGCCGACCGGGTGTTGGTGGACACCGCAAGCGTGATCGAGGGGCCTCCCCGAGGCGTCAGCTCGGCGTCGAACAAGGCGAAGGGCCCGTCGTGCATCACCAGGCCGGGCACGAAGGCCTCTGGCTCTTCCTCGACGACTTCACCCGCGGGTACCCAGTCGCCGGGAACGACGCCATGAGCGCTGGGCCCCGGCCTTCGATCACGGAGGACGCCACCGTTCGGCGAAGCCTCGAGCGCTGGCAGATGGCTGGAGTCATCATGTTCGTGCTGCTGGTGGCGTCGTTCCCTCTCTACAAAGCTGTGGAGGGACCCCGTCGGGAGGACGCGCTGAAAGCCCGGCAGACGGCGCTGGTGTCGAGCGGCAGGCAGCTGTGGGCTCTGAACTGTAGCTCTTGCCACGGGGGTCAAGGGCAGGGGTTCAGCGCGCCGGCGCTGAACTCGAAGCAGTTCCTCACGAGCATCGCCGACGACCAGATGCATCGCATCGTGGCGGCAGGGATCACGGGGACCCCGATGCCCGCCTGGTGGAACGAGTTCGGAGGACCGCTCACCGACGAGCAGATCGCGGCCATCGTCGCCTACGTGCGTTCTTGGGAGCCGAAGGCGCCAAGCAGGCCGGACTGGCGCACTCCCCATCCACAGCCTTCGGGGGGATAGGGAACGCGGGGCGGCGCCCCTTCGTCTAGGTCACCTGGAAGTCCTGGTGCATCCCCATCCGGTAGTGCCCGGGCAGGTTGCACGCCACGGCGTAGTGCCCGGGGGCCAGGGTGATCGCCAGGGTCTTGGTCGCTCCCGGCTTGAGGTCCCCGGTCTCCCCGACGTTGGCGCCGGCCTGGTCCTCGTTGAACCGGTCGGCCTCGCCCTCCCAGCTGGTGATGGGGAAGTTGGCCGCCGGGGTGTCGGTCTTGAGGACCACGAACTCGTGGGTGGAGTTGCCCTCGTTGTGGACGTAGAAGGTGACCTTGCCGCTGGGGGCGGTGTTCGAGCTCAGCTTGATGAACATCTGGCTGGTGCTGACCTCACCCAGGGCCACGGTGATCTGGTGGCTGGGTGACGCCGAAGCGCCTGGCGACGTACTGGGCAAGGCGGCGATCGTGCTGAATCCGCGCCGCGAGGTCGATTTCGAGCCCCCGCCACACGCAGGGATCGCAATGAGTACTCCCACCACAATGACCAACAACATCTTGCGCATGTCCGGCCTCCCTCTAATGGCTGCAAGAGACTCTGCCCGCGGGGCCGAAAACCGATCAGGGTCGAATGGCCTCGCCTCGCCGTGACCAACGGCCTCCCCTACCGATCGCTCTGCGCAACACGGGTGAGCTGACTACTTGTTTGGCCGTAGGGGTCCAAAGACGAAAGATCAGGAACCCGGTGTGTTTCGCAGGGAGATGGTTAGAACACGGAAGGAGACGGCACCAATTGGGTGCAGGAAACCGAAGCGCCGGGAGAGATACGATGACCCCTCCCGGCATAACTTCGGTACGCCTCTGACTCAGTGCACGAACGCGAACTCCGTAGTCACCTTTGAGGCGCGCTCGACCTGCTGGGGAATGGCCTCGCCCACGGTGAGCCACTCCACCCGCAGGTGGTCCACAAGGTACTGGGCCTTCAGGGTCAGCCACTGGAAGGTCTCGTCTCCCACAATCTTCCAGACCTTGTCGCGCTCCCCCTTGATGATCCAGAACCCCGCGTCGGCTTCCAGATCGCCGGTCGCGTAGAAGAAGGGCTCGAAGTAGGTGATGTAGCCGTCCTTCACCTGCTCCTCGAGCCACTCGGTGGTCTCGGCGAACAGCGCGATGGCCTGCTCCTCGCGCCCTGGAACCAGCTTGCCGTACTTCACGATGAGCCCGATCTCCATCGAGCCACCTCCCCTGTGCCGGAGTCGCTTGGACCCGAGCGGCTCTCTCTCACATCCCATGATGGGGGTCCAGGAGGCCATGCTGCTCCTCGGTTCGGATCCCAGTTAGGGCCGATGGTCCTCCTTCGGTTGGGACCCCCCGCGCGTGAACCGCCTCAAGGTATCCCCCGCGCAATCAGGCTGTCGCCCCTGGTGGGGGCCAGTTGCAACTCGCCCGGCGGGGGGAGCGTCGGTCTCGATCAGGGGCAACCACCAGGCGTCGCCGGCCTGGCCACGGCCCACCTGGTGCTGGTCGCAGCGGGAGTTCGGAGGTGTCGCCGCTATGGACCGCTCGGCTGGGCGGACGTCCCACCGAAGCCGGGACTCCTGGCCCTACGTCGAGACCTCGCGTCCTCATAGGGTTGCCCTTGAGGAGGGGATGTGCGATGGCAATCGATGAAGCCACTCGGGACGATGCGCTTCGGGAGCAAGCGATCAAGCGGCTGAAGAAGCGGCGCGACTTCGCCGGACACGTGTTGATCTATGTCCTGGTCAACGCGTTCCTTGTGGTGATCTGGGCCCTGACCAACGTTCACGGCTTCTTCTGGCCTGTGTTCCCCATCGTGGGCTGGGGCATCGGGGTGGTCATGAACGCGTGGGACGTATTCCATAACGAGGAATTCGACGAGCAGCGGATCCGCCGCGAAGTGGAACGCCTCCAACGGCAGGGGTGACGGAGTCACCGGGAACCCATCGAGGCAATGATTTCAGGCGGCCGCGATCCGGTGCGCCGGGGCGGGATCCGCGCTTAGCAGGGGAGGAGCGTGGGGAGATGATCAGCATCAAGGAGGCGGCCGGGGAATTCCTGGCCCACAAGCGGGTCGCAGTGACGGGGGTCTCTCGCAAGCCGCAGGGTCATGGGAGCAACGTCGTCTATCAGCGCCTGCGGCAACGGGGGTATGAGGTCTTCGCCGTCAACCCGAACGCCGACGAGGTGGAAGGAGACGTTTCCTACCACGACCTGCGATCGATCCCGGGTGGCGTCGAGGCCGTGGTGATCGGGACAAGGCCCGAGATCGCCGAGGAGACCATGCATGAGTGCGCCGACCTCGGCATCAAGTACGTGTGGATGCACCGGTCCTTCGGCAAGGGCAGCGTCTCAGACGCCGCCACGGACTATGGGCGGAAGCACGGGATCACCGTGATCGACGGGGGATGCCCACTGATGTTCGAGCCGACCGCGGATGGGACGCACAAGGTGATGCGGTTCATCTTCACCATGACCGGCAAGGTCCCGAGGACCTGCGAGGCTCCCACGGTCACCGCAGGGAGCTAAAGATTGTCCAGTGTCGTCCCGGCCGGTAGGGCCGTTCGCCGATAGAGTTCGGTGGTGAAGCAATGGGTGCCCGAATAGTCCTGCGCCGCGGATCTGCGTCCGCGATGGCGATCGATGGGACCGACCCGGCCGGTCATCCGGGCCGCGGGGAGGGCGGACCGTGGACGTCCAGAGAGCGAGCATGTGCGGGCCGGTAAGGAGAGGAGTCGAAGCGACATGAGCGAGCGGGTGGGTGACCATCGAGAACGCCGTGGAGATCGCGAGGTCCCCCGAGGACGTTTTCGACTACCTGACCGGCGTGACCAAAGAGGTCGAGTGGAACCCCAGGACCCGACGCGCCGAGAAGCTCACCCCGGGACCGATCGGCCCGGCACGCGGTTCGGCGCGGAGTGGATCAAGGGCAACTCGACGAGCGTCGAGTACGTCGGGTTCGAGCGTCCGACGTCCTGGGCATCGATCGCTCGTTCGCGACGCCTGGACGCGAAGGGCGAGGGGCGAATCTCACCGACGGAGCGCGGCTCCCGCGACGCGGTCAAGACCCAGCTCCGACCCAAGGGCCTGCTCGCGCTCCTGTTGCCGCTGATGCGCCGGACGATGCCATAACGAGAGGAGCGGAACCTCGAGTCGATCAGGGCCATCTTGGAGGGCCCCGGGTCATGACCGCCGGGCACGGTCGTGCCATCGTCCAATGGCCCGCGGCCTCAAGGGGCGGGGGATAGGTGTGAGCACATACCGCGAGGACATGCGCCGGGCGTGGGACCGCATCAACTCGTTCCCCACGCAGAGGCTGGAGACGCGCTTCGGCACGATCGAGTACGCCGATCAGGGCGAGGGCGTGCCGCTCCTGGTATCACACGGCGTCCTCGGATGCCACGTCGATACCGTCGACAGCTGGTGGGCGGACCTTCCGGGGCCCGGTTTCCGAGTCATCGGACCGTCGCGCTTCGGGTACTTCGGTTCCACGCTGCCCGAAGGCGCCACGCCGGCGGACC
>WNGA01030521.1_pt1 | contig 14056 bp, 16 predicted proteins | sample 5400061 | NCBI WGS metagenome assembly WNGA01 (sample SAMN13153366, study PRJNA577476) | soil metagenome | isolation source: 100 cm soil or saprolite under grassland replicate 2 | place: USA:California | collected 2016-06-15 | reverse complement strand
GGTCATCGCGGTCGCCGTGGTGACGTTCGCGGTCTGGTTCGTGGCCGGACCGCCGCCCGCACTGACCTTCGCCCTGGTCTCCGCGGTCGCGGTGCTGATCATCGCCTGCCCGTGCGCGCTGGGGCTGGCCACCCCGTTGTCGGTCATGGTCGGCACCGGCAAGGGCGCCCAGGCCGGCATCCTGATCCGCTCCGCCGAGGCCCTCGAAACCGCGCACAAGCTGGACACGATCGTGCTGGACAAGACCGGCACCATCACTGCCGGCCAACCCGCCCTGACCGACGTCCACCCGGCGGCGGGCTTCGACGAGAACGGACTGCTGGCCCTGGTGGCCTCCGCCGAGGCCGACAGCGAACACCCCCTCGCCGCGGCGATTGTGGCCGGCGCCCGCACCCGTCGCGTCGCCGTGGCGGCCGCGACCGGGTTCGATTCGGTCACCGGCAAGGGCGTGCAGGCCACCGTGAACGGCCGCGCCGTGCTGGTCGGCAACGCCCGGCTACTCGCCGACGTCGGCATCGACACCGCGCCCCTCGACCCGGTCGCCGCGGAGCTGTCCGCGCAGGGCAAGACCGCCATCCTCACCGCCGTCGACGGGCGGGCCGCCGGCGTGGTCGCCGTGGCCGACACCGTCAAGGACGACTCCGCCGCCGCCATCGCCGCGCTGCGGGCCCTCGGCATCGAGGTGGTCATGCTCACCGGCGACAACCCCCGCACCGCCGCCGCGATCGCCCGCGAGGTCGGCATCGGCCGGGTGCTGGCCGAGGTGCTGCCCGAACACAAGGCCGACGAGATCCGCCGGCTGCAGGCCGAGGGGCGGCGGGTCGGCATGGTCGGCGACGGCATCAACGACGCCCCCGCGCTGGCCGCCGCCGACATCGGCCTGGCCATCGGCACCGGCACCGACGTGGCGATCGAGGCCGCCGACATCACCTTGATCTCCGGCTCGCTGGCCGGTGTGGTCACCGCGATCCGGCTGTCCCGGACCACCATGCGCAACATCCGCCAGAACCTGTTCTTCGCCCTGATCTACAACACCGTCGGCATCCCGGTCGCCGCCGGGGCGCTCTACCCGCTGCTGGGCATCCGGCTGTCCCCGATGCTCGCCGCCGTGGCTATGGCCGCCAGCTCCCTGTCGGTGGTCACCAACTCCAGCCGGCTGCGCCGCTGGCAACCCCCACCCCTACCTGCTGGCGAGCCGGCCAGCGTCGTCGAGCCCCCGGTCGAGCGCCACGTCGAGACCCCGGTCAAGACCCCGGCCACCGTGGCCGACCATCACCACGGCGGCAGCACCGGACACCACGACGGAGGGTCACAACCCGAGGTGGACCCGGTCTGCGGCATGCCCGTCGCCCCGGCGACCGCGGCCGCGCACCGCAGCATCGACAAGACCACCGTGTACTTCTGCTCGCCCGGCTGCGCCGCCACGTTCGACACCGATCCACGCCGCTACCTGCCACACACGGCGACGGGTAGGCCATGAGGAGCCCGCCATGACCACTGCCACATCGACCGCACCGGGGCCCGCCCCGCGCGGCCCGGACGCCCGCCGCCACGACCGCGAGGTGACTACGCGGCTGCGCAAGGCGACCGGGCAGGTCGCGGGCGTGCTGGCCATGTACGAGGACGGCCGGTACTGCATCGACGTGCTCGACCAGCTCGCCGCGGTACGGGCGGCGCTGGACGCGGTGGCGCTGCTGATCCTGGAAGACCACATGCACACCTGCGTACGGCACGCGGTCGAGCGTGGCGACGCCGACGAGAAGGTCGCCGAGCTGGCCACCGCGGTGCGCCGCTACGTGCGCAGCCGGTGAACAGGGATCGGATGAGTGACCCGAGCGCGACCCGGACCACGCGAGCGCGTGCGGCGCCGGCGGCTTCGGGGGATACGGCCAGGGGCGCCGGCCGTCGGCTGCGCGCGTGGTGGAGTGCCCTGGTCGGCGCGATCGGTGCCGTGGTCGGGCTGGCACCGCATGTGCTGCACCACATCGGGCTGCTCGCCGGCACCGCGCTGGTCGCCGGCGCGGGTGGCACCGCCCTGTTCGCGATCCTCGGCCTGGTCGCGTCCGTGCCGTTCCTGCTGCGGCTGCGGCGCCGCTTTGGCACCTGGTGGGCCCCGGCGATCGGGTTGGCGGTGTTCGCGGTGATGTTCGCGGTGTCGGCGTTGCTCGTCGGCCCCGCCATCAACGGCGGCGCCGACGGTCCTCCGGGCGGCGGCCAGCCGAGTCCCTCCATCGACCACAGCGGTCACCACGGCTAGCGGGGTGGACACGATGCAACCGGACCGCCGCCGTGTTCGGGCAGACATACAGATCCGAACCGTGGAGGTGAAGGCGGCGTACGGGCTGCCGGCCAAGACGCCGCGCGGCGTCCACAGCCGGCTGCCACGGCGGAGCCAGCCACGCTAGTAGGCGTCGAGATTGTTGTCGGTCCACGCCGCCAGGCGGTGCGGATCCGCCCGGATGTCGAGTTCAGCCGGTTGCGGGCTGCGGCAGGCGATCCCGTAGCGGGCAAGGGTGTGCCAGGTGACCGGGGCGCGTGCTGAGCCGGTCGGGTGGAACCGGCCTTCGTGGCGAACTCGGCGTGGCCGAGCTCGGGTGGCAGGGTGGGGTGTAGCCAGAGTAGGCCGTCGCGGGTCTCGAGCCGGTATAGCAGCACAGCAGCATGTCCACGGTGCCGGCCATGGCGCCGAGGTGGATGCCGTCGCGGGTGGTGCCGCCCTGGATGTCGGCGAGGTCGCTGTCGAGGGCCTGGGTGAACAGCGTCCAGGAGCGGGTGCGGTCGGCGCGGGCGGTCACCCAGGCGCAGACCAGACGGCCCAGTGTCGAGCCGTGGCTGGTGCGGGCCAGGTAGAAGGCGACGGTGCGGCGCACCGCTTCTTTGTCGAGCCGGTAGCCGAGGCGTTCGACGGTGTCGCACAGCTCGGCCACCCCGGCGTTGACCACCCGGCCCATCCACTGTGGACCGCACGCGCAGCGGCCCGGACCAGTTCTCCGCCTCGAACGTGGCCCGCAGTACGGCGAGGTGACGACCGTCCTGGGACACCAGCCGCTGCGCGGTGACCCGGGTGGTGCGCCCGGCGGCGTCCCGATCCGCATGACACGTCGTCGCCGTCGACGCGCACGTCGAGCAGGTCCAGCACCCCCGCCGCCGACAACACGCCGGCGCTGTTGCGGCTGGCCGTGACCAGCCTGGTGCGTACCCCGCCACCGCGGAGCCGGCGCAGCAGCGTGACCGTGGACGGGAAGGCCCGCACCCCGCCGCCGGCCAGCCGGGCGGCGAACAGCTCCTGCTTTCGGGCGGCAAGCCCGTGCACGGTGCGCCGCCGCGGCGGGTCGTCCGGTGCACCCTGCGGCAGTGCCAGGCCGCGCGCGGACAGCACCGCGCGTACCCCGTCTTCGCGGGAGCGGCCATCGACGTAGCGCCGGTAGTCCTCCACCGGGTCGACGCCGCCACGCCTTCGCCCAGTGCGGGCAGGACCTCGTCGAACAGGTCCTGCCATGCCTGGGCGTGCAACCCCGCGGTGTCGGCGACACCCCGTCCATGTCGAAGATCACCGCGGTGAACCGTGAGCCTGGGCCGTCACGGTCGCCAGCCGCGGCGCCGCACATCCGGCGCGGCGCCGCCACCGCGCGCCGCCTGCTGATCGGTTCCAAGCCGGGTCATGGCGTGCCTGCTATGTGAGGTTCGACGGCGCCGGTGTGGTCGGCCACGACCAAGGGTCGTTTCCCGGCCGCTCCGGCGGGAATGGCCTCCACCACTGATACCCGCACCGCGGGCGCGAGCGGATGGACCCGCACGGTGCCGCCACCGGCTGCGGGCAGGGCGAGCACGTCGTCGGTGCGTCCCTCGATCGAGTCCAGCAGCCGCAACGGCAGCCCGCACGGGCAGGGTTGGGTGGCGAGGGTGACCCGGTCGGTCATCTCGTAGCGGATCAGCGGGATGGTCCGGCTGAACAGCACGGTGACCAACAGCCGGTCGCCCGGATGTCCGGCCGGGACCGGCCGGTAGGCGTTGTCGACCACCTCGGGAATGACCAGGTCTTCGAACAGGTGCATGCCCTGGTGCTGGCCGCATTCGGCGGCGATCCCGCCGGTTTCGGTGGCGGCGTAGACGTTGAATGGCGGCACCTGCCAGGCGTGGGTGGCCATGGCGCGGGCCTCGGCGGTGAGCACCTCCGAGGAGGAGTTCACCCCGCGGGGCGCGATGCGCAGCCTGCCGGCGAGCTGCTCGCCGGCCAGCGCCCGGATCATCGAGGCGTAGGCCACCAGCACGTCGGGTTGCAGGTCGTTGAGCCGGGCGACGATCTCCGGCAGCGGGGACGCGGCGTCCAGCCGAACGCTGGCGATGAACGGGCTGCGCACGGTGGCGGCCACCCGGCTCGACTGGTGCCAGGCGGTGGTGGAGCTGACCACCGCCATGCTCACCCGCCGGGTCAGGCCGGATCGGATGCCGGCCCACTCGTTGGCCCGGCCGTAGGAGGCGATGACCGTCGCCCACTCGTGGGCGTCGCTAGCGATGATGCTCTTGCGCCCGGAGCTGCCCGAGGTCGCCGACACCCAGTACCTGCCCGCGAAGCGTTCATTGCTATGCAGCGTGTCCAGGTAGGCCTGCAGGTAGGCCAGCCGCACGGCCGGGTCGGTGGCGAGCTGGTCGAAGTTGTCCATCAGGGTGGCCTTGGTCAGCACCGGCAGCGCTTCGAGCGGGGCACCGTCCAGGCCGGCGTGGAAGCGGCGGTAGAACGGCGAGCGGGTGGACGCGAATCCGCGCAACGCGGCCAGCTCCCGCTGCTGGTGTTCGCGTAGCCGCGCGGGGCTCCACCGCTCCCGGCGGCGCAGGGCGCGCCGCAGCCACAGCACCCGGGAGATCATCCATAGGTCCATGTCGTCCTCCTGTCTTCCTCGGCACCTGACTCGCTCACTTCGGCATCGTGGCGTGCTCGTCTGTCACTTCTGTCGTCCGCCTGTCGCTGCTGGCCGTGTACGCATCGGTGGGCCCGCGCCCCCGCGCGCGGGCCCGCGTTCAGCGGGTGGCCGGCCGGGTGGTGCGCCGGAACAGGATGGTCGCGGCGGCGGCGAGCGCCGCCAGCCAGGCCACGGCGATGAGCAGCGCGCGGGTCTGGTCGAAGTCGCCGGTGAGGGTGGCGTCGATGAGGACCCGGTAGCCGCCGTATCCGGGTGCGTAGCGGGCCCAGCCGGCGGGTTCGCCGCGCAGCATCGGGCTTTGGCCCATGCCGATGTCCAGGAACGGGACCAGGAAGGCGATGAACACCCCACCGACCCGGCCGAAGATCGGCGCGATGAGCATGCCGAGCAGTGCGTAGGTGGCGGCGAGCAGCGTGTTGGCGGCGATGTACCAGCCCCACTGGCGGGGGGTGAACATGGTCGCGGTGACCGCGAGGGACACCCCGGTCGCCATCGCGGCGGCCAGGGCGACGACGGCCAGCCGGGCGGCGAACGCGACGCCGGGGCGTAGGCCGGCCAGGGCGATGCGCCGGTCGCCGGGCCTGGTGTCGAGCACGACGAACAGGCCGGCGAGGGTGGCCAGGGCGGCGATCGCGATGGGGGCCATCAGGCCGGCGTGCACGTCGAACAGGTCCACCAGGTGCGGGGCGCGCACGCCGTTCTCGGTTGCGGCGATCGCGATCGGCCGGTGCGGGGTGGTGGCCTCGGCGAGCAGGATGAACACCGCCGGTACGGCCGCCAGCAGCAGCCACAGCACCGGGTTGCGGCGCCAGTCCCGCCATCCCATCCGGGTTGCGGCGGCCAGTTGGTCGCGGGTCGACCCGGGGCGGGCCCGCCACCAGTGCCGGCGGTGGCTGATCCGGGCGGCGGCGACCACGACGGTGAACGCGAGTGCGAAGGCGCCGAGCGTCCACGCCCCGGCGATGCCGAGGTCGCCGAGGCGGCCACCGTGGCCGGATGGTCGTTGGACCATCCACAGCGTGACGAAGTGGGTCGGCAGGGCCCGGGTCCACGGCTTGGTCCCGACCCCCATGGACGGGCCGAAGAAGATGTCGAGGATCCACACGAACAGGATCAGGACGGTGCCGTTGACCGGGTTGCGGACCAGGGCGCCGACGGTGGCGCCGATGCCGAGGTAGATGACGGCGAACATCGCCGTGCCGACAATCACCCGGGCCGGTTGGTCGATGCCGGTGCGCAGTTGCAGCGCGACCAGCGCGACCACGCTGACCAGCAGCGCCAGCGCGAGGCCGGCCGCCAGCCGCGCCGCGACCAGGCGGCGGGCCGGCAGCCCGGCCACGACCAGCCCCCGGTCGGCGTCGCGGGCCGCCGAGACCTGGAAGTACATGGCGATGCCGGCCAGGAACGCCGCCGCCCAGCCGGCCGTCGCGGTCGCCACCGAGGACGCCTCGGCGGGGGCGTCGCTGAGCAGCTTCGCCGCGTCCACCAGGTAGCCCGCGGCCGCGACCACGAACACCGCCGGCACGACCACCAGCATGAGCAGGTTGACCGGGTTGCGGGCGTAGTCGGCCAAGAACCGGCGCACGAACACGATGGTGTTCATCACGGCACCGCCTTCCCGTCACGGATCGCCAGGATCCGATCGAAGCGCTGCTCGTCGACCACGAAGTGGCTGATGATCAGCACCGTGCGGCCGGCGGCGCGGCGCTGCGCCACCAGTCCCCAGAACTTCTGGTAGGTGTCCCAGTCGAAGCCGGCGTACGGCTCGTCGAGCAGCAGCAGATCCGGGTCGGCCAGCAGGGCCAGGCCGAGGTTGAGCTTGGCCTGGGTACCGCCGGAGAGCTGGTCGGCCCGGGTCCTGGCGTAGGCGTCGAAACCGAGCGCGGCGTAGATGTCGCCCCGGGCCTCGCGCGTCGCCGTGGCGGTCATGCTGTACGCGTGCCCGTACAGCTCGAAGTGCTCGTCGCAGGTCAGCCGGGCGTACAGCACCGGCTCCTGCGGGCAGTACCCCACCCGACCGGCCCGGGTCACCGTTCCCTCGTCAGCGGCGAGGGCCCCGACGATGACCTTCATCAGCGTGGACTTGCCGGAGCCGTTCTCGCCGACCAACCCGACGACCTCGCCGGGGTACAGCGCCAGGTCGACCCCGCGCAGCACCGGAAGGCTCCGCCGTACCGGCCACACTCCGCGCCGGTATCCCTTCTCGATCCCCTCAGCGGTCAGCACCGGGGCGGCGGCGACCGGTTCCGCGACCGTCGGGGCTGCGACCGTTGCCGTGGCGTTCATGGCAGCCTCCGTTCTCTCGTCTCACCTTCAGGCTGATACCCCCTACCGGTATAGGGTTAGGGACGGATGGCCCGGCGACCAGGGGTCGTTGGTCCTCACCCCGTGCGCCACGCATCGACGACGGCAGGGCAGGCCTGAACGGCACGGGTACGGCGAAGCGGCGCGAGGCTGGTTCGACGGATCTCTGTTCACGCCGGGGACGGCGACCCCGGGTGCGTCAACGAGCTGTCGAACCACGCACAGACAATCTTGGCTGCGGCCTGCGGGTGGGACAGCATCCATGTACACGCCGCCGTCGATGTCGACCATCTGTTTGCCGATGGCGGGCAGCCGGCGGTACAGGTCGGCGATGTAGGCCGGGGTTGGCCCTTGGCGGGCGACCAGGAACATGGTGGGTGTCGTGAGCTGCTCCAGCGGGCCGGCCGGCGGGGTCGACAGCAGCGACATGACCGCCGACAGCGGGTACCACTAGATCGGGTACCAGCCGAACCAGCCGGCGGGCGACCGGCAGGATGATCCTGCGCCGTCGGGCGGCCCTGGTCCCCGGTCCCCGGTCGGTGAGCAGCGCCCGGTGGTAGGCCGGCTCGGTCATGATGGCCGGCGCGTTCTCACACACGATGCTGCCGACCGGGGCGTGCGCCAACGCCAGGTAGAACACCACATACCCGCCGAGGCCCTCGCCGTAGACGCCGATCGTGTCGTGGAGTCGCCGGCGATGCGACCGATGGCGTCGCGGTGGCGTTGCACGAGTTGTGCGACGGTGTGGCCGCCGTGTTGGCATGACGAAGACGTTGCACCCGGCCAGGTGCATCCGGTAGGCGAGCTCGGCGCAGACGTAGGCGTGGCCGCCGGAGCCCTGCGAGATCAGGATGTTCGGCGCCTGGGCGGCGGTCGGGAAGTGCACCAGCTCGAAGCGTTCACCGGCGGAGACGAAGTGGGTGACCTAGTCGGGGGCCTTCACGCCGGCGTCCCTTCCTGGTCGAGTGTTCGCCGGCGCCGGCGGTCTGGGGCCCGCACCGCCGGCGCCCGCACCGGTGCCGCTCAGGCACTCAACGACGGGTTCGTTGCCGGCTGCGCCCGCGGACTCGTCCTCGGTCGGCGCCGCGAGGCGATGCCGGCTGGCTGGTGCGTCGTTGACTGGTGCGTTGTCGTTGGCGGGCCGAGCGGCGGGCGTGGTCGAGGGCGAGCAGTACCCGGGCGGCCAGGGTCAGCGAGATGGCGAGCACGGCGCCGCTGACCGCCACGGCGGCGCCGGTGACGGGGCTCGGGTGTGCCTTCAGGGCAGCCGACAGCGCGCCCATGGACAGCGCCGCGATCACCACGAGCGTCCAGAAGGACCGCCGGGCCCGTGCCGTCGGGTGCGGTGCGGTGGTCATCCCGGGCTCACATCAGGTGCTTCGCGGCGGGCAGAACCACCGCGAGGATCGACAGGACGACGATCGCGACGAAGACGACCGCGGCAAGTGTCATGGCCACCGGCCGCGAGCGCCAGTGCCGGCGGGCGTTGCGGTCCACGAACGGGACGAGGATCAGCAGGATGAACAGGGCGGCGCCGCCGTAGAGGATGCCGGACAGGCCGATCCAGTCCTCCAGGGTGAACATCCACCAGAACGGCCACGGCGGCAGCGTCACCTCGATGCCGGCCACCGGTTCGGGGCCGACCACGGGTGGCAGCAGCACCGTGAGGATGCCCAGCACGCCGAGCAGCACCAGCGCGAACAGGCTGACCCGGCGCAGGTGGTAGGTGAACGGTTCGGTCGGCTCCCCGCTGGGGGCCTGGGTGCCGGTGGCGTCGGTGGGCAGCGACGGGTGTGGGGAGATCCGGTGTCGTTTGATCAACAGCGCATGCCAGACCAGCAGCGCGAAGATCAGCACCGGGATGATCACCACGTGGGCGCCGTAGAGCCGCACCAGGATCGGCACGTTCTTGGCGAAGTCCGGGGAGAACCACACCCCTGCGCCGCCGAGCAGCCGGCCGACCTCGATGTTGTGGGAGAGGGCCTCGTAGCCTTCCTGGTCCCACTTGAGCACGGTGCCGGTGAACAGGGCCAGGATGGTCAGTCCGAACATCGCCACCCCGAGCAGCCAGTTGCCCTCGCGGGGCTTCTTGTACGAGCCGGTGAAAAACACCCGAAGCAGATGCAGCGCCGCGGTCACGTACATCGCCTGCGCGGCCCAGAAATGTATGCCGCGGATGAACGAGCCCAACCAGATGTGCTGTTCGATGTCACGGACCGACGCGTTGGCGCCCTCCGGAGTGGGGTTGTAGAACTGCACCAGGATCACCCCGGTGACGATCAGCACCACGAACATCGCGGCGGTGATCCCGCCCAGGCTCCAGGCCACGTTGTTGGCGTGTTCGGGCACCGGGTAGCGCAGCGCGCTGATGCCCATCCGGTCGTCCACGACGTCCCAGGCTCGCCGGTACCAGCCGCGGCGTGGGGCCGGGGCCACCGGGCCGGCCGGAGGCGCCGTTGTCTCAGTCATCTGCCCTGCCTCCTGACGAACCGGGTATGGGATCCGACGGTGGTGTGGCGAGTTGGCGACGCAGGACGCGCACGCTCTGCGGCGGCCGGAAGCGCACGGCCAGCCAGGCACCCAGCGCCAGGGCGAGAACGCTGACGGCCAGCAGCACCCAGTCACCTCCGGCGAGGTGCCCGCGCGGGTTGAGCGGGTCGTGGACCACCGTGGTGCCGGTCTCCTCCCCGGCTGCCGCTTCCATCGGGGCGCCGCCCTGCAGCGACTGCTGCAGCAGCATGCGGACCTGGCCCATGTTCCCGTTGTCCAGGGCGTCCTTGGCCGCCTGGACCTGTGCCAGGTCGACGCCTTCCTTCTTGGGTGCGTTCAGCGCGTCATTGATCTTGTCGCCGATCTCGTCCATGTCGTCGGGCTTGTTCACAATGATCCCGATGGCTTGTAGGACGAGTACCGAAGCCTGGTCGCTGTCACCTTCATGCGCCAACGCCGGCAGCGGCGCCAGCGCAGCTAACCATGTGCCGACGACGAACGCGACCAGAATCGCGACCACGCGTCGACGTCCTGTGTTCCGGGTCACAGTGCTGGACATGCGGGCAGAATAGACCCAAGTTTCCCTATGCGGAACTTGTCGATGGCCCTGTACCGACGGGCCGAAGGTCCCGGTTCCGGAGGCACCCACAGCGGCCGGTGGTAGTGGCGATCGGAGGGCACGACCACCACCACCACGCCGGTGCCACCTGCCCGGCGGAGCCGGGCAGGTGGCAGTGATGCCGGCGCTGTCACCGCCGACACCGGCCACGTCTGGGTCGTCCGTTCCGCCCGCGACCGGTCCAGCAGAGCGTCCAGCGCGGATTCGGCAGCCCGACGGGTGTAACCGCCCCGGGCGGACCCGCTCCCGCCGGGCGAACATGGTCATCATCGAGCAGTGGAAGGACCAGCTCCCGTGCCTACGCTCCGCCGATGCGGTCGGTCAGGCATCCGGCCGCGACGCCGTCGCCGGCTCGGCAAACCTCCCAGTTACCAGGCCGCCCACCGCGATGCGGAAGCTAGCGACCTGACCTCGACGTCTGCCGAAACGGAGCGGGGCAGTTGGTCGCTCGGACGGCTCGTCATGGATGGGCCGAGCTTGTCGGCCGCCGGACTGGGGATGGTCACGGGCCGGGTTTGCGGGCGCGGACGAAGGCGCTGGTCACGGCGCCGTCCAGGGCGGTGATGGTGGCTTCGGGGTCGATGTCGGGTGGGATCGCCCCGGCGATGGCGGGGTCGTCGGCGATGCGGGTGATGTCGGCGCGGTCGAAGACGTGGGTGGTCTGGATGTCGGCGGCCTGGAAGCCGGCGGCGTGCAGTTTGGCCTGGTAGTCGGCGTCGAGCAGGGCGCCGGTGACGCAGCCGGTCCACAGTGCCACGAGGTTGCCCAGCGGTGCGGGCAGCCGCCGGCGGAGCACGATGTCGGAGATGGCGAGCCGGCCGCCGGGGCGCAGTACCCGGTAGGCCTCGCGCAGGACGCGGTCCTTGTCCACGGCGAGGTTGATGACGCAGTTGGAGATGATGACGTCGACCGAGGCGTCCGGCAGCGGGATGTCCTCGATCGTGCCGTGCAGGAATTCGGCGTTGGTGATGCCGGCCTCGTGTTGGTTGCGGCGGGCCAGGTCCAGCATCTCGGGAGTGAAGTCCAGGCCGTAGGCCTTGCCGGTGGGCCCGACCCGGCGGGCGGAGAGCAGGACGTCGATGCCGCCGCCGGAGCCGAGGTCGAGGACGGTTTCGCCGGGGTGCAGGTCGGCCAGGGCGGTGGGGTTGCCGCAGCCGAGGGAGGCGGCCAGCGCGGCCTCGGGCAGGGACTGGGCGGCCTGCTGGTCGTACTGGCCGGCGCCGATGGCGTCCACGACCGGTGCGGCGGGTGCGGGGTCTGTCGCGGCGCGGGCGGCGGCGGCGTAGTGCTCGCGGACCGCGTGGTGGATCTGGTCTGGACGTGTCGTGCTCATGGTCTCGACCCCTTTCCTGCGAGATCGTCTTGACGTGGTTCGGCGGCGGCCAGGGCGGCGAGCAGGCGTACCGGTTCCGCCAGGGCGTCGCAGCACATCGCGTAGACGTTGCTGCGTCCGCGGGCGGTGGCCTCGACCAGACCGGTGTCGCGTAGGGCCTTGAGGTGGTGACTGACCAGCGTCTGTGGCAGCCCGACCGCCTCGGTCAGGTCGCGGACGGAACGCTCCCGCTGGGCGATCGCCAGCATGATCGCGAGGCGGTTCTCGTCGGAGAGGGCCTTGAGGACCGGTGCCAGCCGCCGGGCGACCTGGACCGGATCGCCGAGGTGGGCGAGGACTGTCACGTCTGAGGGAGTGCTCACCCCTCCACCAAAGCATGCATCGTCGCTGCTGTCAACAATAACTGCTAATATCACCAGCAGTTGTCGATTAGTTGTCGCCCATCATCGTGGCCGCCGGCCTTGGTCTTGCTCGGAAGCCATCCTGATACCGGCATCCCGCACGGCAGCCGAACCCCCTATCGCGGGGTGTGCCTGTCCGGGCAACCGGACGCGGGCACCGGGTTGCCGCGCTCGGCGGCTGCGGCTGGATGGCGATGCCGTCCGCGCGTCGGACCTGGTGCGACGCCGGCGCCACGGTGCTGTTGACCGCCCAGTACCTGGAGGAGGCCGACCGGCCCGCCCAGCGGATCGCGGTGATCGACCAGGGACGCCTGATCAGCGAGGGCACCCGTGACGGCCTCAAGGATCGGGTCGGCGGCGCGGTGGTGGAGTTGACGGTGGCCGACGCCGACCGCACCCGGACCTGACCGCGCTGGAAGGTACAGGCACATGTGCTCGCCATCGCCGCCAGCGCACCGCCGACCTCGGCCTCGACCCGGACCCGCGGCACGGCGACGCGCAGGCGCTGCCCTTCCCCGACGCGTCCTTCGACGCCGTCGTCTGCACACCGTCGCTGTGCGCGATCCCCGATCGTCCGGCGGCCATTAGGCAGGTGCGGCGGGTGCTGCGCGCCCGTAGGCGTGTAGCGGTTGGTGGAGGTGTTCACCGTGTGGTCGGCCGGCGAGTACCAGACCCGCCGGCCGCTACCCCTGGACGAGGCGGCCGGCTTCACCATCACCGAGGCGCAGCGGCTCAGGGCGGGCTCCGTGGAGCGGGCCGCGGCGGTCAAACCCGTCGGCTGATCCGTGTCGTGGTGAGCCCTCTGGCTGGCGCCGGTCAGCAGGTGTGAGTCGGGTCGAAGCCGGCGAATCCCTGGTGCATCCCCGGGTTGTGCTGCCCGTCGAAGCCCATGGTCTGGGCGCAGTGCACCACGTGGTCGCCGAAGTCACGGCCGGTGGCGCCGGTGTCCGCCCACGCCGCGGCCGGTGTGATCAGGATAGCGATGGCCGTGGTCGCGACGATCGCGATCCGTCGGCTCGTCCTGCGTACTGTCACGCTCATCGGTGCCTCTTATCGATCTGGAGTGTCACGGCAGTATGGGCGGGTTCCGTCGTGGTCGGGTAGGGCCGGAGGTCATGTCCTGCCCGCCGGCTGGCCTGCGGCGGGTCGGTCCCGCGTGGGTGCAGTGATCGCAGGCCGGTCGGGGACTACTGCGCGGCCGGTGGGGTGGGTTTCGTACATGCGCGCCCAGGCATACAGGCCGGAGGCGGCGGTGAGGGCGGCGACGGCCCAGGTGGCGGTGCGGATGCCGGAGGCGTCGGCGAGGTCGTCGTGCTCGACGTGCGCCCTCCGGAGGAATACGCCGCCGGGCACATCCCCGGCGCGACGTCGGTTCCCCTGGCCGCCCGGTTGGCCGAGCTGCCGCCCGACGCGGAGGTCGTCGCGTACTGCCGTGGCGCCTACTGCGTGCTCGCCCACGACGCGGTGAGGCCGCCCACGCCCACGCCCACGGCCGCACCGCCCGCCGGCTGGTCGACGGGATGCTGGAGTGGCGGCTGGCCGGGCTGCCGGTGGAAACCGGGGCCGCATGACCACCCGCACGCCACCGGGCACCACCGGCATCGACGAGCCGGTCGGCACCACGGATACGGGACCAACGTCCCTGGCCCGCACCGGCGCGGCCGGCAAGCGTGGACAACATATCCCGACTCCGAGGGAGTGAGCGCGATGATGTACGGCTACGGCGCCGGCTGGGGTTGGATGATGCTGATGCAGCTGGTGTGGATCGCCCTGCTCGGCGTGATCATCTGGGCTGTCGTCCGGCTGGTGCAGCGCCCCGCCGACCGCGAGTACGGCACCGGAGCGCGGCGGGAGACACCGCAGGAGATCCTCGACCGCCGGTACGCCTCCGGCGAGATCGACACCGACACCTACACGCAGGCCCGCGCCCACCTGGCCGGCCGGCAACCGAGTGCACCATGAGCTGGCTGCGCCGCCGCTGGCTGCC
>WNGA01013549.1_pt1 | contig 14057 bp, 17 predicted proteins | sample 5400061 | NCBI WGS metagenome assembly WNGA01 (sample SAMN13153366, study PRJNA577476) | soil metagenome | isolation source: 100 cm soil or saprolite under grassland replicate 2 | place: USA:California | collected 2016-06-15 | reverse complement strand
TCCGATGCAGCCCCGCAGCCGCTCCGCGATTCGGAGCGTCACGAAGAGAGCGCGCGGATCGCCGAACGTCTCCGAGCGATCGGAAGACAGCCGGGACGGCGGCTCACCCCGAAAGTGGGCCTCCAGGGTTCCGCGCGCGAGCGCGAGCAGCTGTCGCCGGGTCTCCTCCGAGAGCGGCGCATCTGCGGTCGTCACGGGGTCGGCCTCGTCTGGATCTCGTCTAAGAAAGCCGCCATCGCCTTCTCGAGCTCCCCGAGCTTGCCTTCGAGGAAGTGGTCGGCGCCCGGAATCTCGACGATCCGGGCGGAGCCGCCCGCCCACTTGCGCAGCATTGCCGGAGGGCCGTAGACGTCTTCCGAGCCCACGACGAAGAGCGCCGGGACCTGCGGAAGCGGGAGCGATTCGGGAGGGGTTGAGGCAAGCGGAACGCCGATGCCGATGAGCGCGGCGATCCGCGAATCTTCGGGAATCGCCCGCAACGCCGCCGCCGACCCGAAGGAAAAACCCCCCGCCACGATCGGCAGGCCTCCGAGGCGCTCCACCTCGTCGAGCGCGGCGCGGAAATCGTCGCTCTCGCCGCGGCCGGAGTCGAATTGGCCCTGCGAGAGCCCGACGCCGCGGAAGTTGAACCGCAGGACGCCGTAGCCGGTCTGCGCCAGGCAGCGGGCGGCCCGGAAAACCACCTTGTTGTGAAGCGTGCCACGCTGGAGCGGGTGGGGATGCGCGAAGACGGCGGAGCCGGCGCGGGGACCTTCCGGTTCCTTCCACAGCCCTTCGAGATTCCCGGCCGGACCGCGAAAGAGGAACGCCCGGAGATGGCCGCTCACGCAGGCCCGCGTTGGCGATTCGCTCGTCTCATCGTATTCTTCGGGCCGACCCACGCGACCGCGCGGCGCAGCCCCGGCGGATCCGGGAGCATGGGAGACGGCCACATGAGCAAAATCGTACACGTCGTCGGGACCGGCACGATCGGAGAACCCCTGATCGGTTTCTTCGCCGACTTCAAGCGGCACCTCGGCATCGACGAGATCACGTTCCACAAAAGGACGCCGATGACGACCGAGCGCGCCAAAGTCAACCATCTCCTGAAGCGCGGCGCCCAGCTCGCCGTCGACTCGGACACCACCGCCGACTTCGAGGCGCTGGGCCACAAGGTCTCGTTCGAGGCGGTCGAGGCGCTCGAGCGGGCGACGGTCGTCATCGACTGCACGCCCGCGGGCAACGAGAACAAGAAGCTCTACGAGAAGATCTCGGGCCCCAACGGCTTTCTCGCCCAGGGAAGCGAGTTCGGCTTCGGAAAGCCCTATGCGATCGGCATCAACGAAGAAGCGCTCGTGCCCGGAGAGGACCGCTTCGTCCAGATCGTTTCCTGTAACACGCATAACATCGCGACGCTCATCAAGACGCTCGGATCGGAGGACGGCGAGCTCGTGCTCGACGCCGGTCGCTTCGTTTGCATGCGGAGGGCGAACGACGTCTCGCAGGACTCGAGCTTCTGCCCCGCACCGAACGCCGGGAAGCACGACGATCCGGAGTTCGGGACCCACCATGCCCGGGACGCCTTCCACCTCTTCGAGACCATCGGTTGGAAGCCGCGGATTTTCTCTTCCGCGATGAAGTTGAACACCCAGTACATGCATTCCCTCTGGTTCGACATGGACCTCTCGAAACCCTTCAGCCTCGAGAAGGCGCTTCAGAAATTGAAGTGCAACACCCGAATCGCCATGACCGAGAAACGCTCCGCCAACCAGATCTTCTCCTTCGGCCGGGACCACGGGTACTACGGCCGGATCTTCTCGCAGACGGTGGTCGCGAAGCCCACGGTCACGGTCCACGGAGATCGGGAGGTGATCGGCTTCTGCTTCACCCCTCAGGACGGCAACTCGCTCGCGTCCTCGATCGCCGCCGCGCTCTGGATCATCGATCCGGACTTCGATCGGAAGGAACGGCTGTCGGTGCTCGATCGTTTCTTCTTCCGGGAGATTTGAGCGGCGCGCCCGCTAAGCCGAAACGATATAACCCCCGCTCTTCGCGTCCTTCTTCATCGAGAGAAGACCCTTCCTCTGCGCGTCCTCCAGGAGCTCGGAGAACGACTTGTATCCGTAGTAGGTCTCGTTGAAATAAGGCTGCTTGCGCTGCATCGTCTGCTTGATCATCGAGCCCCAGATCACGTCGTAGTTTTCCCGTTGGAGGGCCTGGATCGAGTCGAGCATCAGCCGGAAGACGTCCTGCTGCTTCTTCGGAAGGTTTTCGATCGACGGCAGGGCGCGGGTGTCGCGCACGAGGTCTTCGTAAAAGATGAACTCGTCGCAGTTCGAAATGAGGAGGTCGGAGGTCGAGTTCTTCACGCCCAGGCCGATGACGCTCTTGTCGTTCTCCTTCAGCTTCGACACGAGAGGAGAAAAGTCGGAATCGCCCGAAAGGATCACGAACGTCGTGATATGTCCTTTCGACGCGACGAGGTCCATCGCGTCGACCACCATCCGGATGTCCGCCGAGTTCTTGCCCGTGTAGCCCCGCTGGGGAATGTCGACCAGCTCGATCGCGGCCTCGTGGAACTCCCGCTTGTACTCGGGGAAGCGGGTCCAGTCCGCGTACGCCTTCTTGAAGACGATCCGACCCTTCTCGATCAGCCGCTGGAGGACGAGGTTGATGTCGAACTTCTTGTACTGCGCATCCCGCACCCCGAGCGCGATGTTCTCGAAGTCGATGAAGAGCGAGAGACGCTGCTCGACGGCGGATCTCGCCGGCAAGAGCGGCCCGGCGCCGACCGCTGCGGAGGCCGGGGCTGAGGCCGGCACTGCCGCGGCGACCGGAACCACGACGACCGGCTCGATCGCGGGACGCGAGTCCTCCGCGTTCCCGCGGGTCTTTCGCCGCCGCACGCCTCCCCGGCGCCGCCTCGGCTTCTTCTCACTCTCCCCCGCTTCCGCGGCCGGGAACGGAACGGGCTCGTCGCTCATCGTTTTTCCCCCGGAAGGTAGTCGAAGGACGAAGTCGTCAAGAGGAAGCTCGTCAGGGCGCGGGCGACTAAGAAATCGTCCGAGTCGACGACCTCGACTTCTCCGACGTTGATGCGCCTCCCTTTCTTGACGATCCGGGCACGCGCCCGCAGGTCGCTCTTCGCGCGGCGAAGGAAATGGATCGTCATGTCCGCGGTCGCGAAGCCCATTTTCCCATCGAAGTTCGTCGACAGCGCAAAGGCGACCGCGGTGTCGGCGAGCGTCGCGAGCACGCCACCGTGGATCGTCGCGGAGCCGTTCGTCAGCTCCGGCCGATAACGCAGGCCGAGCACGCAGGAGTCGAGCTCCAGCTCGTCTAAGGTCGGCTCGAGCCAGCGGAGCGCGGGGGACGACGCGAGGCGCCGACGCAGCCTCTCGAGGAGGTCCGGAGCGAGGGCGGGAACCGGCTCGAGGCCGGCGAAACGGCTCATAAACGCTTCATTCTACTTGAAGAAAGTGCGTTCCCGAGTTCACTCCGTCGTGGCCTCCGGCTCGTCTTCCTCTTCGGCGGAGTAGTACGGCAGCTCCTCGGCGCGCTTGGTCGAGTTGTCGAACTGCCTGGGCACTTCGACGATCGTCCGTGTCACGTTGGGGTCGCAGATCTCGTTCTCGCACTCGTACGTGTAGACGTTCTTGTCCGGCAGCTTCCGAAAGCCGACGATCGTCTGGTACGCGTCACAGTTACCGCACTTGACCGACATCATGAAGACGTCGATCACGTGGAGCTCGGGCCGATCCTCCGTCGCGCTCATGTCGGGATGATACGATGCGCTTCGTCGGGAATTCCGGGTCGAGCGGCCATGACACCACGCCTGACGTTCCTCCTTCTTTTCGCGGGCGCCAGCGCGCTCTTCGCCGCCGACGGGACCTTCGAGAAGACCGTCCCCGTTCCGCGCCGCGGCGACCTCGGGCTCGGGTGGACCCGCCAGGGCTGCTCCGTCAAGAGCCTGACGCTGCGCAACTATCCGGATCGCGACGACATCGAAGACGCGCGCCGCAAGGACCCGGCCGACAAGTCCTGGCTGTGGTGGGAGTTCAACGTCGCGAACCGCGGCACGAGAGAGTGCCGCATCTCGCTTTCGGTCGAGGTCTTCGATCGCCGCGGAAACGTCGTCAAGGCGAGCGATCGCGGAGGGACCGTCTCGCCTGGGGAGATGGACGACGACATCCGCGTCTCGACGCTGATGAAGACGCTCGACATCGTCGACGCGCCGAAAGTGCGGCTGCGCGCGACGATCGCACCGAAGTAGCGACTTTCGGGAGCCCGAGCCGGTGACCTCCCCCACTGTATCGGGTCTTCCCGGCTATATCGCGGCGCGGGAGGGGCTCGCGCATCGTTTGCGGCCGACCACGCTTCTCGAGGTCTCCGGGCAGGATCGAATCGCCTTTCTGCAGGGCCAGCTGACTCAGGAGATGAAAGGTCTCGCGCCCGGCGAGACGCGAGCCGCCGCGGGGCTGACTCCGAAGGGCAAGCTCCTTTTCGTGGCACGCGCCGTCGGAGAGACCGATCGGATCCTTCTCGTCCTTGCCGCGGCGCTTCGGGATCCGGTCCTCGAACACCTTCGCAAATACGCGCTCGGAAGCCGCGTCACGATCCAGGACCGATCGGAAGAGCTTTTCGGGGTCTCGCTGTATGGACCGGGAGCCGCCGCCGTCAGCGTTCCGAGAGACGCCGTGCTTCTCCCTGCTGAAGGCGAATTCTCGGCGGAGCTCCTGGCCCCAATCGCCATGCGCACCGAGATCGAAACAATCCTCGGGGAAGCCGGTTCGGAGGAGGTTTCGGAAGAAACCGCGGAGATCCTCCGGATCGAGGCGGGGCGGCCACAATTCGGGATCGACATGGACTCGACGAACCTGCCCGATGAGGTCGGCCTCGCGAACGCGATCTCGACGACCAAGGGCTGTTACGTCGGCCAGGAGGTCGTCGCCCGGCTCCGCACGTACGGCCGCGTCAACCGCCGCCTGGTCCGGTTCCGCTTCCCGGAGCGAAAGATCGACCCGGGAACACCGCTGCGCCGCCTCGCCGAGGAGATTCCGGGAAAAGTCGAGGCCGGACGCGTCACGAGCTCCGCCGTATCGCCGCAGTCCGGAGCGATCGGACTCGGCTACGCGTTTCGCGACGTTCTCGACGGCGACAGTCTCGTTTCGACCGTCCGCGCCGACGACACCGCGATCGTTTCGGATCTCGCTTCCGAGTGAGGGAGGGGCCGGCCGTCCCTCGACTCCGACACGGCGGATCTCCGTGGCAGGTCCATCTCGCTCTCGCTCTGGCGCAGACCGGCTTCGCGCTCTTTCCCATCTTCGGAAAGCTCGCGCTCCCCTCCATCCCTCCCCTCGTGCTCGCGGCGATCCGCGTGATGGCGGCGGCGGCAATGCTCGAGATCGTTCGGCGCTTCTCGACTCCGGAAAAGGTCGCTCCATCTGACCGTGGACGTCTTTTCGTTCTCGCGCTTCTCGGCGTTTCCTTCAACCAGGTCCTCTTCATTTTCGGGCTCTCGCTCACAACCGCAATCAACACGTCGATCCTCATCTCCGCGATCCCGGTGTTCACGCTCGCGGCTGCAGTCCTCCTCGGCCGCGAGGCGACGACGTCCCGCGTGATCGGCGGCATGGCGCTCGCCGGGGCCGGAGTGCTGGTCCTTTTGAACGCCGAGCGGTTCGAGTGGAGCAGCCGGTATTTCCGTGGCGACCTGTTGATCCTCACCAACGGCTTCTCCTACTCGCTCTTCCTCGTTTTCTCCCGGCCGCTCCTCTCGCGCTATCGGCCGCTCGCCTTCGTCGCGGCCGTGTTCCGTTGGGGCGCGGCACCGATCGTGCTCGCCGCGATCCCCGCTCTCCTTCGATTCTCGCCCGCCCGCGTCTCGCCAACCGCATGGTGGAGCCTCGCGGCGGTCATCGTGTTCTGCACCGTCATTCCCTACCACCTGAACTCGTGGGCGCTCGCCCGGACGCCGGCTTCCCGGGTCGCGGCGTACGTCTTCCTCCAGCCGGTGATCGCGGCCGCGCTGGCGATGGTCGTCCTCGACGAGAGGCCGACCTGGCGGACCGGCGTCGCGGCCGCGTTCATCTTCTCGGGTCTCGCGGTGACGCTCCGGCCGGTCCGGGCGGTCTCGTGACTTCCGGGTCGACGGCCGCCCCGCGGGTCGCGGTCCTGATCCCGGTGTTCAACGAGCGCGAGTCGCTTCCGCTGGTGGTCGCCGACATTCCGCGGGACCTCGTCGGCGAGATCGTGGTCGTGGACAACGCCTCGACCGATGACACGCCGCTCGTCGCCCGCGGACTTCCGGTGCGCCTCGTGCGGGAGGAGCGGCGCGGGTACGGCAGCGCCTGTCTCGCCGGAATCGCCGCGCTCGAGGCCTCGCCGCCGGAGGTGCTCGTTTTTCTGGACGGCGACTACTCCGACCATCCGGAGGAGCTGCCGCGGCTGATGGGCGCGATCGCCGCAGGAGCCGACCTCGCAATCGGCTCCCGAATGCTCGGAAAGCGCGAGCCGGGCGCTCTTCTGCCCCAGGCGCAGATCGGCAACGCGCTCGCGTGCTTCCTGATCCGCGTGCTGTACGGACACCGTTACACGGACCTTGGACCGTTCCGGGCGATCCGCTGGGAAGCGCTCCGCGCGCTCGGAATGGAAGACCGCGACTTCGGCTGGACCGTCGAAATGCAGGTCAAGGCCGCCAAGAAAGGCCTCTCCGTCGTCGAGGTGCCCGTGTCCTACCGGCGGCGGGTCGGGGTCTCGAAGATCACCGGCACGCTCTCGGGGACGGTCGCTGCGGGAGGCAAGATCCTGTGGACGATCGCGCGGTACCGGGTCGGGAAATTGGAATCGGGAATCGGGAATCGGTAGCCGGAGGAGGCCGTCGCCTCTTCCGACCTTCAAACAGCTCGATCGGAACCCGAAACCGGCAACGCCTCTCTTTCGACGCGGTCGACCTCGGCCGCTTTCGGCTAGACTCCCTAACCGAGGAGACCGTGGCTGCTGAGCAAGAGGTGATCTTCCTGGTCGAGGAGTCCGCTGAGTCGGGTTACGAAGCACGCGCGCTCGGCCATTCGATCTTTACCGAAGGCGAGACGCTCGAAGAGTTGAAGGCCAACGTCCAGGACGCCGTCCGATGCCACTTCGACGAACCGGAGCGCCCGCGCCTCGTCCGTCTCCACTTCGTTCGGGACGAAGTCCTGGCGGTGTGAAGCTGCCGCGGGACCTTGGCGGCGAGGAGCTCGCGCGCCGGCTCGCAGTTTTCGGCTACGAGGTCATGCGCCGCTCCGGCAGCCACATTCGGCTCACCTCGACCCGGATGGGCACCGAGCACCACGTCACGATCCCCGCTCACCGAGCCCTCAAGGTCGGAACTCTCGCATCGGTGCTCAAGGACGTCGCCGCTTACCTTCAGATCGACAAGGAGGCGCTCGACCGAGAGATATTCGGAGCCAGGACCTAAGCGCCGTTAAATTCAATCCCGAATCGGTCCGCCTCGGAACGTCTCCAGTTTCCTAAAGATCTCCGCCGGCGCACGCGTCGGCTTGCCCGAGGAGTCCGCGAAGACGTGCCGCGTCGAGCCATCCGCGAGGCGCCGGCCTCCTTCCTCCGCGACTTCGTACGCGAATGCGAGCCCGCGGGTTGCAAGGTCGGTCAAGCGCGTCTTCACGACGACTCGGTCGTCGTAGCGCGCTGGGCGGCGGTAAGCGCAATCGACCCGCGTGACCAGGATGAGCAAGCCCGAGTCCTCCATCCTTCGGTACGGGAAGCCGGCTGCGCGGCAGTATTCGGTGCGGCCGACCTCGAACCAGGAGACATAGGCGCCGTGGTAGACGATCCCCATCCGGTCGGTTTCGGAATACCGGACGCGCAGCGGCGTCTCGACGACGCGCTCATCGGCGCTCACGAGCGCGGAAGCCGCGCTGCCAGCCGTTGCCGGACCGGCTCGGGGACGAGACCGGAGACGTCCGCGCCGAGCCGCGCCACCTCCTTGACGAGACGGCTCGAAACGTACGAGTACTCTTCCTTCGCCATCAGGAACACCGTCTCGATCGAGGGCGCGAGCCGCCGGTTCATGAGCGCCATCTGCAGCTCGTACTCGTAATCGGAGATCGCCCGCAGGCCCCGGACGAGGAGCGTCGCGCCGGTCTGCGCCGCGAAGTCCACGAGGAGGCCGGAGAACGAGCGGACCGCGACTCCCGAGTCCTCTCCCACGATCTCGCGGATCATCTCGAGTCGTTCTGCGATCGAGAAGAGCGGTTTCTTCTCGTCGTTCTCGAGAATCGCCACGATGACGCGGTCCGCGAGACGCCGCGCGCGGAAGAGGACGTCCAAGTGTCCGTTGGTCAAGGGATCGAAGGAGCCGGGGTAGAGGGCAACGCGTTCCGGCATCACGTTCTCCCTGCTTCCGTCGTCGCGTGTCGGAGGCTTTCCGCGAGCAGATTATAGGCAGACACCGTCGCGAAGAGTGCGAGGCCCGGGAAGAGCGCGAGCCACCAGGCTTCCTCGATGTACGCCGGCGCCGCGGACAGGATCCCTCCCCAGGACGAGGCCGGTGCCGGCAGCCCCACGCCGAGGAAGGAGAGCGCGGCCTCCGCGAGGATCGCCCAGGAAACGCCGAACGCCGCGGAGACGAGGAGCGGAGGGAGCGCGTTGGGCAGGAGGTGTCGCAGGAGGATCCGCGCCGGACCGGCTCCGGCCGCCCGGGCGGCCCGGGTGTAATCGAGGTTCCTCGCCTTCAGGATCTCCGCCCGGGCATACCGGGCGTCGGACGGCCACGTCGTCAGCCCGATCGCGAGCACCACCGTCGCGGGGGACGGAGGCAGGAACGCCGCGAGAGCGAGCAGCAGGAAGAGGACGGGAAAACAGAGGACAACCTCGATCAATCGCGAGAGGAGGAGGTCCGCCGCTCCGCCGAAGTAGCCGGCCGCTGCGCCGATGCCGAATCCGACGAGGAGCGACACCGCAGCCGCGACCAGCCCGATCGCGAGCGAGATCGGCGTCGCGGTAACGACCCGCGCGGCGAGGTCGCGCCCCAGATCGTCGGTCCCGAACGGATGCGCGAGGGACGGCGCCTGAAGGCGCTCGTCGAGGCGAATCTCGGAGGCGCGCTTCGCGAAGAGCGGCGAGATCGCGGCGACCGCCCACAAAAGCGCCACGACGGCGAGCGCGAACCGGCCGCTCGGAGACAGCCGTCGAATCAAGCCGGCTCCCGCAGGCGGGGATCCACGATCGCGGCGGCGATGTCGGCCGCGAGCGTCGCCGCGAGCGTCGCGACCCCCCCGAGAAGCGACAGCCCGAGCACGACGGGATAATCGCGGGAGAGGATCGAATCGAAGTAGAGACGGCCGAGTCCGGGCCACGCGAAGATCCGCTCGACGATCACGCTGCCCGAAAGAAGTCCCGGCAGGAGAAGCCCGAGAAGGGTCACGAGCGGCAAGAGCGCGTTTCGGAAGGCGTGGCGCCACAGCGCCTGACGCCGCGAGAGTCCCCTCGCGAGCGCTGCGGTCACGAAGTCCTGCGACCGCGCCTCGACGACGCCGGCGCGAACGAGGCGAGCGAAAAATGCGAGGGAGCCGTACGTTAGACACGTGACCGGGAGCGCCAGGTGCGCGAGCCGATCCGCCACGCCGGCGAACCCGCCGAGAGCCGGGTCGGAAGAGACGCCGTAGAGCGGAAGCCATCCGAGCTCGACCGAGAGGAGGGTCTGGACGAGAAGCGCCGCCCAGAAGACGGGCATCGAGTACAGCGCGAACAAGACGACCGCCGAAGCCCGGTCGAACGGGCCTTCGGGTCGGCCTCCGGCGGCGACCCCGACCGGCACCGCGAGCGCGAGCGTGAAGAAGAGAGCCAGGCCGTTCAACGCAAGCGTCGCGGGGAGCGCCTCGCGGATTCTTTCGGAGACAGGGCGCCGATCCACGAATGACTCTCCCAGGTCGAACCGGGCCACCCGCCCGATCCACTGGACGAACCGCTCCGGCAGCGGGCGGTCGAGACCGTAAAGCTTTCGCATCTCTTCGCGCGCGGCCGCCGAGACGCGACGGCCGGCCTCGGGAGAACCGGTCGCCGAGGCGGGGCTGCCCGGAGCCAGGTGAAGGAGGAGGAAGACCAGGACGACGATCCCGAAGAGGGTCGGAATCGCCAGCAGCAGGCGCCGGACCAGGTAGCGGATCACTGCCGGAGACCGCCGGAAACCGAGTCGTCCGGAATGCCCCACCACGAGAACGGTCCCGGCCGGAAGCCATAGAGCCCGAGCGGCGACGTGACGAGTCCGTGCACGCGCCGCCGGAACGCGTACTTCTGGGACGCGTTGACCACGAAGACGACCGGCGGGTCGTCGCGGAAAATCCGGTGGAGGCGGTGGTAGATCTCGCGCCGCTTTTGGGGATCGAGTCGGCGGTCGCGTTCGAGTAGAAGACGTTGTTCACCCCGTGGGGGGAGAACTGCGAGGAGTGCCAGTAGGGATAGGGATCGGGATTGGCGTCGGACGTCGCCCACGCGAGCGAGGCCGCCTGGTAGTCGCCGGAGTCGACGCGCTCGACGAACGCCGACCACTCGAGGGGTCGTATGCGGGCCCGGATGCCGGAGCGCGCGAGCTCTCCCGCGAAGACCTCGTCGATCTGACCTCCGATCCTCGAGCCAGCCGAGGAGAGAATGTCGAACTCGAATTCGCGCCCGTTGCGGTCGCGCGTGCCGTCGCCGTTCGTGTCCCGCCACCCGGCCCGATCGAGCAGCTCCGCCGCCGCCGCCGGATCGAACGGGAGAGGCGTTACGGACGCGTCGTACGCCGGCGAGTCGGGCGCCCACGGCCCGGAAATGATGCGGGCCGAGCCGTGATAGAGACCGCTGACGATTGCCGGCCGGTCGAGGAGCATCGTCATCGCGCGGCGCACACGCGAGTCGGAGAAAAACGGCGAGCGGTTGTTCAAGGCGAGGTAGTTGTAGTCGAGGTTGTAGAACTCGACGACGCGGCAGCACGACTGAAAGCGGCGATCTCTCTCGCTTCGCTCTTTCAGGGATTGATCGATCCAGGTCTCGTCGAGGCTACCCTCGACGATTGCCCGGTACGCGACGGCGTTCTCCGGAACGATCCGGAAGACGATCCGGTCGAAGTGTCCCGGCACGCCCAAATAGTGCGGATTGCGTTCCAGCTCGATCGACTCCTGGGTCTTCCAGCTCGCGAGCCGATACGGCCCGTTCGACAGCGGCGCGCGGTTCTCGCGCGCTTTCAGAAGTGCTCGCCCCGCGAAGCGCCGCTCTGGCAGCAGCGGCAGCGCGAAGGCGTACGCGTGGAGCGCGTCCCGCCTCCGGAAGCGCACGCGAAAGGAACTCGCGTCGATCGGCTCGACGAGCTCGAGGTCCTCGAAGAGCGGTTTGAAGACCGGAGAAGGCACCTTGGGATCGGTGATCTGGCGAATCGTGAAGACGGCATCCGTCGACGTCACCGCGCTGCCGTCCTCCCAGACCGCTCGGGGCTCGATGAAAAATCGATACTCGAGGCCGTCCTCGGAAACGTCCCATCGTTCCGCCAGGCCCGGAACGAGCGCCAACCGGGCGTCGACGTCGAGGAGCTGCCGTGAGACGTACTGGAGCACCTGTTGCTCCGGGAGACCCGACTGGAGGACCGCGTTCAGCGTCGCCGGCTCCCCGACGAGCCGCCGCCGCAGAATCCCACCTTCGACGGGCGGTCCCTCGCGCGATTCGTCCAGGAAACCGAGGGCCGGCGCCGGAGCCGCCGTCGGCGTGCGCGCCGCCGGGGAGACACCGGCGGTCTGCTCCCTTCCGCGGCATGCGCCGAGAAGGAGCAGGAAGATTGCGGCGGGAAGCTGCTTCACCGCCGCAATTATGCGGCGTCGCGCCTTACGGCGCGCTGAAGGAAGCCGCAGCGACGTTGCGCGAGGCATCCGTCGCGCGCACGAGCAGATAGCCGTTCCGGTCGAGCGAGTAGGTTTCCTTGCGCGAGTCGGAGAGCCCGTCTTCCGGCTCGACGCGAACCCATTCGCGCGCGTTCACGCTGTACTCGAAGTCCGTCAGCGGTGAGGCCGAGTCCTCGACCTCGAAGCGCAGGGTTCCCTTGTCGACACCGATACGGCGGACGACCGGCGGCGTGTTGTCGATCAACACAGGGCTCGTCTCGCGCGACGCGGTCTTCCCTTCCCCCGGATTCGCTTCGGCGTCAGACGCGGTCAGACGGAAAACGTACTCTCCGTCCGGGAGCGAGCTCGTGTCGAACGAGTAGAAGCTGTCGCGGATGTCGGACTTCAACGGAATCCACCGGTTGGACGAGAGCGGGCGGAACTCCAGGGAGTGGACGACCGTGTCTCCGTCCGAGTCGCTCGTCTTCCAGGTGAGGGTGCGGTAGCCCTTCCGGAGCAGCTTGCGGGGCATGGTCTCCGGCTTGGGTTCGTCGAGGCTCGTGAAGATGCCCTTCTCGTCGGGCGCCGTCGTCTCGAAGACGTTCGACCCTCCTCCGGCGGAACGCGCGAACACTTCGGAAGGTCCCATCGCGAGAAAGGCTTCGATCACCGGAGCGGCGTTGCGGTTGCGGTAGGCGGCCTCGACGCGACGGATCACCGGAGAAGAGCGCCCGCCCGAGGTCATTCGGAGCTTCCACTGAAGGTAGCGCCCCGGCGGAGCGAGAATCTTCGGCGCGTCGGCGGCCGCTCGGAACGCCGACCACTCGCTCCAGGTGGAGTCCGGGGCGGCGGACTCGCCCGCGCGGAACGCCACCTCCAGCCGCGAGCCGGCCGGGACTTCTCCCTCGAACCGGAACGCTCCGAAGGTGCTGGTGCGGCCCGCGTCCTTGACCGCGGAGACGTATTCCCCCGCTCGCTCTCCCTCTCTCATCCGGTAGAAGGCGCTCGCGCCGTTCGTCGCGATCGCGTCTCCGGCGATGATCGACACCTGCTTCTCGTCGAAGGTCCGATCGAGCGACCAGGTGTCGGGCGAGATCCGGTAGAGACGACCTTTCGGGCCGGTGCCGGCGAGGACCGACGAGGCCTCGGCGTCGCCGAGATCGAAGACCATCTCGTCCGAGCTCGACCAGACGGTGCGAGGCGGCTCCCCTTTCTCGAAGAGGACCACTTCCGACGAGTACCCGCTTCGTCCGGCCGGCCGCACCGGAGCGAGGCGCGGCGTGCCGACAGTCACGGTGACCTCCGGCTTCTTCTCCTTGTCGTCTCCCCCCTCGGGCGAAGCGCTCGGACGAGGCGGGCGCGCCGGCTGCGGAGGGGGCGCGGCGACCGGCTCTCCCGCGCTCGCTCCTTCCGACGAGGAGACCGCCGCCCAGACGCGGCCGTCGGGACCCGAGGCGATCGCGGTCACCTCCGTCTTGGCGGAGTCGAAGACCGTTGTGACGGTTCCGGCGGCGATCTTCAGGACGAGACCGGAGCCGGACGTTCCCGCCCAGACCTCGCCGTTTCCCGCGGCGTGCAGCGTCCGGACGTGGGCATCCGAAGAAGCGTGGATCCGATTTCCTTTCCCCGCCTGGTCGATCCGGTGAATCTCTCCGGGCAGGCCGGTCGCGACGAAGAGCGCGGGGCCGGAGAAGGCAAGCGCCCAGACGTATTGCGCCTTCGTGTCGTAGTAGAGCGATGGCTTGCCTCCGTCCACCCGATAGACCTTTCCACCCGGCGACCCGGCGGCGTAGAGAACGCCATCGGGGCCGAGAGCGAGCGCCGTGACCTGCTTCTCGGCGAGGGTCGCGAACGTCTCGACCTTGCCGGACGGAGACACTCGGAGAACGCGTCCCGCTTCTCCGGTGCCGACGAAAACGACTCCGTCTTTCGCGGTCACCGCGTCGTAGAGGACGGCTTCGCCGACGCCTTCGACGCGCTCCAAGGGGCGCGAGAGGACGAGCTCGCCGTTGAACGTGACCGCGACGCCCCGGGCCTCACCCGCCGAGAAGTCGGCGCTCGAGTCCGACGTCCAGATCTTCGCCGTCGCCGCGCCGGCGGCGGCGACCGAGAAGACGAGCGCCGCGGCGAAGAGCGCCGCCGCGCGGAGGGGGAACGAAGCGCTCACCAGTTGTTCGGCAGGACTTCGAGGTTCAGCTGAACCGACCCGCTGATCGGCACCGGCTG
>WNGA01011789.1_pt1 | contig 14057 bp, 14 predicted proteins | sample 5400061 | NCBI WGS metagenome assembly WNGA01 (sample SAMN13153366, study PRJNA577476) | soil metagenome | isolation source: 100 cm soil or saprolite under grassland replicate 2 | place: USA:California | collected 2016-06-15 | reverse complement strand
GAGGTGCTTGTTCAGTAAAAAATCGACGTGGGCTCCGACCTGCCCTTCACTATTCTCTCTCGTTTCCTGGGCTTTGGTAATTGTCCCCAGGAAGAAGAGTCGAATCTTCGGTTTCACAGTGACGAAAACGTCGATCTCTGGCCAGAATTCGCTCATCGTCTCAACCTCCTGGGCGCGAGCGCCGATGGAGAAACAAGCGAGCAGCGCGGCAAGACAGACTATTCTCCCTGCCTTTGACCTCATTGTATTGAGCGCGCTGTGTCGGCGTCCGGAAACGCATCGCAGCCCGCCAGGAAAACCGTTCTTTGGGAATAGTTAAAGATCATCTTGGGATTGTTAGTTCTGACAGGTTGCAGAGAAAAAAGTTACAGGAGGGAGACCTGAACAGACTCTCTAGTGTCCTGTTTCTAAAGTACGCTCATAAAGGTAGCGACAATCACGCGGTGGCTGTCAGCAAGTCTGCGAAAAAGTCTGCCGGCGAAAAGCATGAACCGACGCGTTTTTTTGCCAATGCAAAGACCTTCGGTTTTCACCCCGGTAGGGGTGAGATGTTTATAGTTCGTGGCTCGAATCCCCTCCGGCGCCGTTCGGAGGAGCGGAATGTACTTGAATGCTGAAGATGTAGTTGACTTCCGCTCCTCCGAACGGCGCATGGTATTTTGTGATGTTCAGGTCTATAAATATGTCACTCCTAACGGGGTGAAAAAAATTTAGAACTTAGAATTGCTGAGTCACTACTGTGCCAAGGTTTCGTTCGGTAGGAGCGCGGTCCCAGCGAGTGGCAACGGTAGCTCTCGGCGAATTCTGCGACAGATCAAAGACCGGCTGGGAAATGCCGCGAAGGTACGGGTGATTTGTCGTCATCTAAAGTAGCCGTACTTTGCCTGTGTCCAACTCGTATACTCCTCCGACAATCTTGAGCTGGCCACCTGTGATCTTCTCCTTGAGCTCTGGCGTGTTTTGCAGTTGCTGCATGGACCAACGCACATTCGACTCAACGCCGCGATGAACTCGTTCGTTCTGGTTCAATGTTGGATCGATACCTTTCAGCGCGGGAAGGATGTGGGCCAGCAGTTCCTGAATGTCTTTGGCTTCCTTTTTTCGCGCGGCTTCGGGCTCGAGCGCTGCAGTCACAGCGCCGCAGCTCTCATGTCCCAGCACCAGCACCAGAGGCGTGTGCAGATGCTCCACCGCATATTCAATGCTGCCGAGATCGTCTACGTCCGCTACATTGCCGGCGACGCGTACGACAAACAGATCGCCGAGACCCTGATCAAAGAGCAGCTCAACCGGCACGCGCGAGTCGCTGCAACCGAGCACGGTAGCAAATGGATGCTGCTCGGCTGCCAGTTCCTTTCGCCGGGCTATACTTTCATGTCCGTGCTGCGGACTGCCGGCAACGAATCGCTGATTGCCTGCCATCAGTCGTTGCAGCCCTTCGCTTGCATTTGCCGGAGCAGGCTCTTCCTTTGGTGTCTCTGTTTGGGCAGGGCGCTCTGCCAGCGCTGTATGCACACTGCGTTCGGCCTTGCAGACGAGTGATATAAGGCAAACACCCAGCGCCACGGCCAATACAAGTGTCTTCGAGTAAGTTTCGTAATGGTTGATCATCTTCAGTCTCCTAAACATGCAGTCTGATTGCTGCCTGGTAGACTTTTCTAACGTGCTGCTGGAAAACTCTTTCCTATGGCAAAGACCACCGTACCCTGCGTGCGGTTGCACGCCAAACTCGGGGAGGACTCGCGCCAGGAAATTGAGATGTTTTGTCGGCAGGATCACCCCGAATTCCGGACCAATAGCAAACACACGGTCCTTGTTGTTACGCGTCAGAGCAGGAACAGCCGTGCCCGAATCGTTGGTCAACTATCTCGATGCCGAGCTTGAGCCAGAGCATGATGTAGGTGATCGTCTCCTCGATACCAACTTCTGCTGGAGACTGGACCACCCTTCTGGCTGCTCCTTCTATTAAGCTAAGCAGTACGGGGAATCTTTATTCATCTCGCACCAGCTTCCAACTAACGTCGGGGTTGTATTCCGTTATGGCGGCGGCAATCTCTGCGGTTTGTGGTCCAAGGTTCTTCTCGTACACGCGCCCTTCCTGATTCACAATGAAGCTCATCACGCCGGAGTTACTCCACTTTGCCGGGTACGCAACCAGGCCAAAGCCCGCGATCATATTGCCGTTGATGATGTATTCGTGTTTGCCGCCCGGCGCGCTTGGGCCCTGACGGGTGAGAACCTTGAAGTAGTAACCATGGAAGGGGGCGGCCGTCTGCGTTGCTGCGCCCTTTTTCCTGGTGTAACCTTCCGCTACCGCGTAAGCGACTAACGGACCGAGCGGACTCTCCTCCTCATCACCGACGGCCTCCCAGTAAAGTCCGTCCTTCTTGCCGGGGGAGCTAAGCAGTTTCTGGGCGTATTCCGCCACCTGATCCTCATCCCAGTCTCCATTGTTGAAGTAATCATCCTGAGCGAGCACGTACGCCTGACAGAGGAGCGCAGCATCGATCTCATTTTCCCCAATTCGCCGGTTCAGAATTTCTTCCACTCCGGTGTCGATATCGAAACGCCACTGCTCGCTCGCCTTGACAAGCGGAACCGGGAAAGGCCATTCGTCGTTCCCAATCACCAACGTGACTTTTTGATCGCTCTCCTTTTCCAATTTTGTTCCCTCCGAGATGAAGGCTGAGAAGGCTGCGAAGTGGCGCAGGCGAATGTGAAAACAAGGGGCCGCAGCCCACAAACCAATTAGAGGCAGGTTGGTTAAAGTGAAGCGAATCTTGCCGTTAGGAATTTTCATATCATATCTCCTCGCTCAACTAAGAACATCTCTCAGTCGGGAAGCGTGGTTTACTGCCGCTGGTCCGCCTTCGCTCAGCTTGGAACCATCAACTACCCCGACTTGATTACAGGCCTCCTTCAGTTTGTCACCACTTCCCGCCATCGGCTCTCTTGGACCAGCCACGACAAACTGAAGTTTGTCGAACACCGATCAGTTCTTCTTTCGACCGCCGCTGGCGCGCCGGCCACTGCCCGAACGAGCTTCGCCACTACTACGATTTCCGCCAGCGAAACGACCCCTGGCCGATTGCTGGGTAGTGGCGCGGCTCGCTTGCCCGCGCTGGCTTTGCGCCCGCGTTTGGGCGCCACTCCCGAAACCGCCAAAAGCTGAAGGACGCTGCTGTGTCGCGGGCTGCGCCGCCGGCCTATTCGCCGTGCCCGTTCCGGAATTGGTCGTGCGCCCGCGCATTGAGTCGATGCGAGCGTCGTTAGTATTGATGTTCTGGTTGGCGACGTTGTTCCGGTTCACGTTGTTGGTGTTGACGTTGTTGCGATTCACGTTGTTGGTGTTGACGTTGTTCCGGTTCACATTATTCACGTTGACATTGTTCCGGTTGACATTGTTCACGTTGACATTGTTCCGGTTGACATTGTTCACGTTGACGTTGTTGTAGTTCACGTTACGGCTAACGTTGTTGTAGGTGCTGATGTTGTTGTAGCGCACCGGCTGGTTGACCACGGCGCGGTTAACGTTGACGCTGGAGTAGCGGTTGTTGACGTAATAGTTGTTGTTGACGTGAACATGGGAGCGCGAGGTGGCCACCCAGCCGGTCCCATGCCAGCCATGGTAATAGACAGTGTGTGAGTACCAGTTACAATCATTATTGAGCCACGCCCCCATCGCTAAACCCACACCAAAAGCGACGGCGGCGGTCGCGACAACAGTTCCAGTCGAGGGCCCGGAGGGAGCTGGTTGCTGGACGTAAACTACCTGCGGGTTGTAAGTCGGGACATAAATAACCTGGGGCTGCGCGGGGACGACCTTGATTACTTCTTTCTCAACAATAACTATCTGTTGCTGATTACTAGCGAGATTGCCAGCGGCCTTGGCTTTCGCGCGCAGCCGTTGAATGGAAGTCATTACGTCTGTCGACTGATTGACGTACGCCTGTCCGATCGCGGTGGTCCAATCCAGCTTGTCGCTCATCATGTAGACCACCTGGGGATAGTGGGAGATCGATTTGACGCTTACGTCCCATGGTTGATTGTCGATTTGCGCTGTGTTCTTGGTATTCGCGCGCAGCCAACGCGCCGCCTGTTCTACCTGATCCACAAAGGTGGAGGCGGGGATAACTTGGGCCAGCAACGGGTCTGGATAGAGCGCAATCGGAGCCAGCAGGTTGTCCAACTGCTCAGCCGAGAACTGCTGTTGGTTCTGAGGCGCGTAAGCAGTCGAGTTGTAACTGTCGATTCGCCGCGTCGCTGCTGCGCCGACTAAGGCCGTCGCATTAACTGCCAGACACGAGAACAAAAACAACGCAATGGTCTTTCTCATTTTCACATTTCTCCTCAGTACTTTCGTAAGTTAGCCAGTCGGATGGGGTCGATGCCGTAGTGTTCAATCTCCACCTGGTTGCCGTTCACAATCTTTACCTTCGCGGCATAGAACAGCGTGCCCTCGCCCACCTCTTTCCCTTTCTTGTCCTTCTTTACATCCAAGATCAGAATTCCGAGGTCGTAATCCTTTGACCGGCCCGAGTAGTAGCTTTCCAGAAACCCAAAGGGGCGATCTGTGACAGCGACAATCCGCCGCCCGGTCTCGGTCGGACGGGAGCGAACCAGTTTGAAATCATAAAAGCCAACCCGGCTGCTGAGATTGATACTGCCTATTTCCTTCATCTTCTCAAGTGCCTTCATGAGAGCGTCCTGGCCTCCGTCGATGAGCGTCGCTGCCAGTTGCTGCGTTTCAGCATCTGTCGAGTAACCCTTGATGCGTATGTCCACATGCGAGGCGGTGCGCGCAGCGCCGCGCGGCAGGTAGGCGACCGCTGCAAAGTGCTCCGGCTTCGGCTTCTCTGGCTTCGAGGTTGACTGCGCGAATCCCGTTACCGACAGGCAACAGATTCCAAATGACAGAGCGAGATATCTCTTGGTATTCATAGGGCTTCTCCTTACGAAGTAGTTGGCATCCGTAAACCACGCTCGCTAATCGGCGGTAGACTGATTCATCCCAAAAGTCAATGAACTATGTGAGGACTTTTTTAGTGTCGACAAATATCGAGTTTCACGTCGAAGCTAATCCAAAATCGTCTCGCTCCCCTTGCTGTTCAGCGTCCAGGCCACCCCTTTGAAATCGGGCATTTCGCGACCGTCGTCAACGCCAATCTCTGCCTTGATAACGGCCTCGAGCTTGGCACTCATGGTCATAACGAGATCACTGCCTTGTCCCTTAGTTGCTGCGAGGTTTGTCATTTCGGACGGATCGGTCTGCAAATCAAAAAGCTCAACATCGTTATTTGCGTACAGTTGGTCAAGCGTCTGGGGGCGATTGCGTTGTGTTGGAGCATAGTACCGCGTGAACTTATGACGTCCATCAAAGACGGTGCGAACGTTGCCGCGTTTCGTCAAATTTGGCTGACCCCCACTCTTCAATGCGGTCTGCAGATCCTTGCCTGTCCCAAGGGCTTTTGTAACTTCGCCCAACGGATCGCTATCGACTGTAATGAGCGCGCTGTAAGTGAATAGGGCGCCTTCCCGAATATCATTGACGGCTGCGGCGCCTGGTCTTTGAAGCACAGGCGACAAATCCTTGCCTGGCAGATCTCGTCCCGCAAGTTCAGCAATTCCCCCGGATCGAACGCCGGCCATCGAGAGGAGCGTGGGCGCAATATCGATGTGCCCAGTCAGCGCCTGGCAATTCTGGCCGCCGCGCACGTCCGGGTGCACGATATTAAGCGGTAGATGAATGCACTCTTCGTACGGCGTCGGCCCCTTGCCTCGGAGCCCACCGTGGGCGCCTCCCATCTCGCCATGGTCTGATGTGAGGATGATGATGGTCCGATCGCTTAGTTGGAGTGCGTCGAGTTCATTGAGAATCGACAGCACCTGAAGATCGACAGCACGAATGCTGTTCAGGTAGAAGTTATTCAAACGGCGCCAGCGTTCTTCCTCCAGCGGCACATGACCGAGAATGTAATCCCAGACTTTTAAAAACTCGCCGTGAGCGGCAGGACGGCCTGGCCCATCGAACGGTTGACGCAGGCTCTTCGGGACAGGAATATCCCACTCCTTTTTGTAGAACGCATGGTTCGGCGCTCGCACAGCCTTCTTCATTTGATGACCGGTAACCTGAATGCTCTGACCTGGAGCGTCGGTGTCGAAATACATCACGTCATGAGGGTTTACGAGGCTCACGGTCAGGGCCCACGGTTTGCCATCATCACTCAGCGGCCGACCTTTGTTGCGAAGCCAGGTTATTGCACTACCGGCAATCAAGTGATCGAAGCGATAGCCTCCGAGTTGGTGGCCAACGAGATCGCCGGGCGAGTTGAAATCAGCGAAGCCGTATACCTCCATCTCTTTGTTGAGTAGACGGTCGGCCGCCTCCTGGTCAAAAGCTCGGGTAAGGTGCCACTTTCCTTTGTAGGCAGTGTAATAACCTGACTTCCTGAGCATGTGCCCGATTGTGGGGATATCAGTCGACAAATCCTTGATCCATGGCAAGTCCGCATTCTCAAACATGCGATTGTCGGCAGTTTGCAGTCCAGTCACCAGCACCGACCGCGACGAAGTGCACATCGTGGCAGGGCAGTAGTGATTGTGAAACGTGACTCCGGTCTGCTGCATCCGTTCGCGCCCCGGTAACGCGAAACCGGATGGCCAGCTACGGAAATAGCGCTCCTGGTCTGTAAAAATGAAGAGAATGTTGAAATTGGCGGCAGCCGGAACCGAGCCTCTGGAATTTCCTATAGGTGTCGCAGTCGCCGCAGAAATCGCGGAAGGAGATCCGAGCAGTGAGGCGGCGCCGACGCCTGCCACCGTTAGCGCGGATTGATTGAGGAAGTCGCGGCGCGACAAACCGCTTGCCGGATTCTTCTTACAAGGTCTGTTGTGTTTCATGGTTCAATTTCCCTTCGTCAGCGGATCTTTTATTTCGAAGCGTCTCGTTCCAGGGGAGCCTAAGCTCTCTTCTCAACAAAACAGCACAGGCACACGAAACCGCACACACGGGATTCTAGTGACTGCGGTGGAGGCTTGATACTGTTAGAATTCACAGGTGCTCAGGTAAAAACATCAGAACCGAGCCCGGTAGTCGATAAGGTAGCCACAAAAGAGCGGTGGCTCGACCGCAACGGCCCGTGTGCGCGCCCAACATGACAACAACAACCAGGATCGGCGCGCTCGGAACTGGGATGCTTACCCGAACTGGGGTGGTTCTTTCGACCTGCGCCAAACAGCCCTGAACGCGGGCTACAACGAAGGCATTGAGGAAGGACGGAAGGACCGCGCCTGCGGCGGGCACTCTAACTTCCAGGACTCTAGTGCCTACCAGAAAGCTACGACAGATTCTAAGCTAGGTGATCGCGAACTATAGCGCCGCTACTACCGTGACGGCTTTGAGAACGGATACAGCGATGGCCACGACGGCTACTAGAACTTCATGAGGCGGTCGAGCCGGAGGTTGACCGCTTCACCCATTTTTCAGTTTTCATTTTCACATCCAGCTAGATCAACTCCAGTTTAGGAGTTCGCTCTGGAACTCTGAAGGACGAAGTGGCTGGACCTGCCTTTCAGTCCGACGAGACCTCAAGGATTCCAGCCACCCCAATCACCTCAATGCGGAACGAATGTTTCCTGGGTATTACCGAAGCTTTTACTTCGAAGCTTTCGTTTTCACCAATTTCCCTTCTTGCGAAGCAGTCGACGCGGTTGGCGCACTGCCTAGCTGATCCTCAACCATCAATGTCTGCAGCTTTGGTGTTCCTTTCGCGTGACCAGTTACAACGATTGTGTAGAACTTGCCCTTTTCGAAATTCGCATTAGGCACAGTAACAATCGCCTTATCCTGACCTTCCTGTCTCACCTCCAGCGTAGTCTTCAGTGGATCGACATCCACGTAGCTCGTCCCTTTTTCGAAATTTACGCCAGAGAAAAGTTTCTTGTTTCCTTTGTTGTCCACAACATCAATCTCGCCCGCGTCGGGCGACGCATGTATCACGCGAATCTGCGCCTTGTCAGCCGGCGGAGTAGTTATGTTGTCATTGACGACGTAGAGTGCGGTTTTGTCATTGGTGTCAGGCAGTACTACGATTGTGTAGTGCTTGCCGCCACTCAGCCCTTCGCTATTCTGAGCGACCGGTTGGGCCATGTCCTGACCGGCCTGGCGTACGCGAAACGAGTGTCGATCATCCGACAACTCTTTGTACGGCGTGACGTTTTTGAAAGCCACTGATTCAAAGACCTTCTGATCATCGGCAAAGATGTCGAACGAGATATTTCCCGGAACTGCGTTGATCACGCGCACCAATGCGTTGTCGCGCTGGTTGGCCTCTTTCGCTGGAGGCGCCGTAGAAGTTCCGCTGTCGGTCTTGGTGGTTACTGTTTGAGTCTGTTTTGGTTCACTGGAACATGCAGCTGCCAGCAGCAGCGTTGTGATCATCAGCGCCAACTTTACTCGACTATTCATAGAATTCCCCCTCCTTCAGCAAAGCCCTTGTCTGCTGAGATACGTACTGTCTGGATTCGACGTAGAACAATTTCCATGCGGTCCTAAGAGACAAGTCGCGTTCCAACCCGAGAGAGGGATTGACCCACTGATATGGGGCAATGATCCGGACACTCGACGAAGCGAGAAACGAAACGATACACCGGCTGATCGTTATGGAGACATCTATTAATGTGGCAAAGCGGTTCCTAACGCCATTTTGCGATGGAAAGCAGCGGTGCAACTGGCATGGTAGCTGCACCATAGTGACAATAAAGTCGAGAGGCAAAGAAAACGCGGGGTCGCAAAGGCTCAAGGAAGACCTAGTACTGCTGCCGGCAAAAGGTCGGTTAAGAGCACAGCGAGAAAGCCGGCAAAGAACACAGCGAAACGGGCAATAACGAAGAAGCGTGCAAGTGTGAAAAGTCGCCGTCAAAAACTTGCCGCTAGTCGCTAATCACGAGCTAACCCGTATTCAGGCGATGCCTGGCTCCAGGTCAGCCTTGCTCAGAGGTAAGTCGCAATGATTAGAAAGCTGAAGTCCGGCAAGTACCGGCTCTATTCGCGCAAAGTAGATCCGAAGACCGGCAAGCGGAAGAACCTCGGCACCTTCGACACGCGGGAAGGGGCGGAAAAGCACGAACGCGCAATACAATACTTCAAACGTAAAGGGTGATTGCCCAGGGAAGATAATTTTTTGAATTAACTCAGTAGGTTTTGCGATCTCAGGCACGCTCATAGCGTGTATCACTGTTTGCGTCCACGATCTCTACAACATAACCGTAACCCCGAAACAGGTCGTAGTTCCTCATGTGATGTCACTCCGCGCCAGCTCCTCAGTATGACTGGCAACAAGTTGCCAATCATACGAAACTCAATACGCGAAAAGGGTGCAGAGACGCCTGAGATGGATTTTCCTTCCGCCCCAAGTCTTTCCTCCGAAGCCCGCGAAAGAATGAAGCGCCCACTCAGCGGCGACAACTACTGAAAACTTGGATCTGTAAGGTTTCGATCCTCCGCGCGACCAATGCTTGCGAGGGTGAACTCTGCCTTTACCAAATCCTGGTAACGCAAACTGTTAGTTTGCGGTGGCCGAGAACCCGCGCAACAGCAAGTGGACACTTCCCCCCTTTGCGTTGACTTGCGGTGCTAAAGGAATCTTATGGAAAGACTCTTAACCACGCCTCTACACGAACATCAACACGCGCTTAACCGTTTTGCCGTTATTCCTACGCTGACCCGGCTTGACGCAGATCCGAATTACGCCGGGAAAGGCGTGACCATGGCATTTCTCGACTCAGGTTTTTATCCCCATCCGGATCTCATCGAGCCGGCTAATCGTATTCTGGTGTACAAAGATCTTACCGATGTGAACGCCTCGCTTGATTCAAATGCCCCTGCCGAATCGTGGCAATGGCATGGCACGCAAACGTCTGTGGTTGCTGCAGGAAATGGCCGGCTATCCGATGGGATTTATCGCGGGTTGGCCTGCGACGCGCAGCTGGTGCTGGTGAAAGTTAGCGATATGGGCCGGATTACTGAAGAAAGCATCGCACGCGGGCTGGGATGGATAATTGAGAATCGCGAACGCTACAACATACGCGTTCTCAACATCTCGCTTGGCGGAGATGAAGATGTACCGTGTTCGCAGAGCATCATCGACCAGGCAGCCGAAGAGGCTATTAAGCAGGGTATCGTGGTGGTTGTAGCAGCCGGTAATTCCGGCGCCCAGGGTAAGCATTCGATTCCTCCGGCGAATTCACCTTCAGTTATTACCGTAGGCGGCTATCACGACAACAATCAACTCGAGCGAAGCCGGCTCAATTTGTACCAATCAAATTTTGGCGTTACTGCTGACGGCTCCGTTAAGCCCGAGATCATTGCTCCCGCCATGTGGGTGGCCGCGCCGATTCTGCCCACCACAACTCTCTACGGGAGGGCGGAAGCGTTGTCGAGGATTGCTATGGCTCCGGACTACCAACTAACAAAGCTGGTGCGCGAGTTAGGAGCCGTTGCAGAACTCCTGCACTCGCTTGCGGAGGCTGATCCTTCGGCGATACGCGATTTCATCGAGTCGCAACTAAATCAAAACAAGATTGTAGCCACTCACTATCAGCATGTTGATGGGACCTCCTTCGCCGCACCCATCGTCTCGTCAATTGTGGCGCAGATGATTGAGTCTAACCCGCGGCTAACGCCTGGGGCGGTCAAGAATATTCTGATTTCCACGGCCGATCGGATCGCCGATGCCCCCACGATGCGGCAGGGTTTTGGCGTAGTAAACGCCCGGCGGGCAGTCTCTCTGGCAAAGACTGAGCAACATGCACTTAGAACGGTTGGGTGTGGCCCAACGCACATGGCAAAAAGGGCTAATGGAAGTTTGGTTTTTCTATTTCACGATGATAATGCTGAAAGCGTTTCGCTTGCCGGTGACTTTAATAGCTGGGACGCAGCAAGATCTCAGCTGACCAGGGATTCCACTGGACTCTGGGAAGTCGCAATTGAGGCTCCCACACCGGGACGTTACCAGTACAAATTCCTCGTCAATGGCGAGCGTTGGCTGGAGGATCCGACCAACGGAATGAAGGTGCCGGACAACTATGGCGGGCTCAATTCGGTCCTTATCATTGAATGAAAGAGAATTGCTGGGCCATCATTGCTGCAATGGAAGGGCCGGCAGATTAAGCGGAAGGCCCAGAAACTTGAAAGTTTACACTAACACCAGACTAGCAATTAGACGGTCGCTACTGCGCAATTCGCAGCCCTGCCGGAGGATCGTCTCGTTGATGTCCGAATCGCTTGAAAGACAGCTCGGGCTCCGCGAACGTTTGAGTCTACGGTTGCATTTGCTGGTCTGCGTCTGGTGTGTCCGATATTTCAAACAGATAAAACTACTGCGACAAATTACCGGGTTGAGGGCGGCGACAGCTCCAGACTTCGAGTCATCGATGGATACACTCAGCATGGCTGCCCGCGAACGAATTGCCGCTTCTCTTCAAAAAAGCTGCTCGTCAGATTCAACTAAGAACTGACAATCTATTTCAATACAGTCAACATAGAATTCCAGGAGACTCGATTTTGCCCGACCGAAGGGCTCAAACGACCAGAATTGCAAATAACTATTTCGACCGGTCTGTAAGGAACTGCTGCCTGCCACGACTATTAGCGTGAACAAGGGGAACGAGTGCTAACAGGAAACGAAATCATGCGACGAAGGTTACTCATAAAGAGAAGGCTCCAGCTCAGAAGGTTGAAAGCGAAGAGAGCAATTACCGGGCAAGGTCCAGGCAAGCGAGCATTTGTAACTTCTGTGTGAGAGCCCCGGCTCAACCGATATTTTCCGGCCTATTAAACGCCGCACGGAATTAACCAACTAAACTGAGGGGTCGCGCCAGGAGCGACGCAAGAGATGGATTTAACGAATCCTACCAGCATCAGTGTGTTCGATAGAACATCAACCAATTTCTTAAAGGAGATTAAGTCATGAAACATCGCAGGCTCGTAATCAACCTGGTACTGCTCGCTGTCGCTATGTTGGGACAGATTGCTGTTGCCACAGCAACGCGGCATCGCGGCGCCAAACCAACAAAGTTCACCGTTCGCGTAGAGAACATCTCAACTCCTGATGGCCAAACGGCTTCGAATGGTACCAAGTGGTCCTTCGCGCTTTCACCCGGCCTGTGGGTCTTGAATGACAAGAAGTCCGGACTCTTTACTGAGGGAAAGCCAGCCAGCAAAGGTCTCGAATCGCAGGCTGAAGATGGTAATCCTTCCGGACTCGCCGACTTGCTCATGATGAGCCACCACGCCTCGTCACTACACGGAGTCTTCAATACGCCCTTAGGAACAATGGGCCCTGGTCCGATCCGTCCCGGCGAGGCTTATGAATTCAGCTTTACCGCCAATCCCGGAATGAAGCTTTCCATGACGCTTATGAATGGGCAATCGAACGACGAGTTCTATGCCGCGGATGCAAATGGCATAGCGTTGTTCGATCCTCAGGGCATGCCGGTTAGCGGCGACATCACTGAAAAGCTAATCCTCTGGGACGCCGGCACCGAAGTTAATGAGGAGTTGGGTATTGGTCCTAATCAGGGACCGCGACAAAAAGGCGTTAACACCGGACCCGACGAGAACGGCGTCGTCACGCGCGCGAAGAGCGAAGCGATCTACGCAAAGAACGGTGAACTCTTTCGCGTCACCATCACTGCTGAACCAGGAGTCTAACCAACGCGTGGGTTGGCCGGCCGGTTGAACTACTGACAAGCCGGCCGCCACCGCTTTGGTAGGAGAACATCATGAAATCGACTTTGAAGATCACAATCGTAACTGTGGCCCTGATGGTGTCGGCGTCAGTCGCAAACGCGCAAACTGCGACCAAGACAACGCTCACCATCGAGGGTGCTAAAAAGGTAATTGCCGCATCAGTCGCGTACGCCAGGAAGAACAACGCACCCGGCGGGGTCATTGCCGTGGTCGACGACGGCGGCAACCTGATGGCGCTCGAGCGTCTCGACGGCACCTTTGCCGCTGGCGCAACCATTTCGATCGGCAAAGCACGCACGGCGGTGCTCTTCAAGCGGCCAACAAAAGTTTTTGAAGACATTATCAAGAATGGTCGCACCGCGATGGTCGCGCTGCCGGATAGTTTGTTCACACCATTGCAAGGCGGCATCCCGATCATCATCGATGGCCAGATCGTCGCTGGTGTCGGCGTTAGCGGCGCATCAAGCGCGCAACAGGACGAGGAAATTGCAATAGCAGGTGCAAACATCTTTGGCGGCGACGCAAAGATGAGCGGCCCAATCGGTATGGGCCAGACCAGCAAAGGGTCGGTTTTGTTCTTCAGCAAGGACCAGGTCGCCGAGTCTTTCTCGAAGGGCTCAGTGCTGCTTGATGGAACCAACCGGAACTATATGGTCCACACGAGCCGTCGCGACCAGCCGGGACTCGCAGAGATTCACACGCTCGACACCGACATCATTTATGTGATGGAAGGCACAGCCACATTTGTCACCGGGGGAACTGCTGTGGACGCAAAAGAAACTCAGTCCAACGAGATCCGAGGCTCAGCCATTAACGGTGGCGATACTCATCAGTTGGTCAAGGGAGACGTGATCGTTGTTCCCAATGGCATACCGCATTGGTTCAAGGAAGTTGGCGGATCCTTTCTCTACTACACGATCAAGGTTCGTTAACCACTGGAGGCGCTAAGAGATGGAGTTTGAAATTCAAGAATCTCACCAACGGATGAGACTGTCTGAAACTAGGGAATCCCACCCACGGCAGTTACGGCAGTGGGTGGATGGTTCAGATCCAACCTACATCCGAGCACGCTACCAGTTCTTGAATCCCACCAACGGGAAGTTGGTGGATTGTTCAGATCCGGCCTCTGAAACAAGGCGGGGCCGAGCGCATACAAAAGAGACCTGAATTTCATGAGCCTCCTACGTGAACAGGTTGGATCTGAACCATCCACCAACTTCCGTTGGTGGGATTCCTAAATTTCGGAAGCCTATCTCTTTGTAGGCTGGATCTGAAGCATCCACCCACTTCCGTGGGTGGGATTTCA
>WNGA01016733.1_pt1 | contig 14058 bp, 12 predicted proteins | sample 5400061 | NCBI WGS metagenome assembly WNGA01 (sample SAMN13153366, study PRJNA577476) | soil metagenome | isolation source: 100 cm soil or saprolite under grassland replicate 2 | place: USA:California | collected 2016-06-15 | reverse complement strand
CGCGGAGCCGTCGCGTCGCAGCTGAGCGCCGGCTCCACCGTGCCGCTGGCCGCCGGGGCGAACGGCGGGAGCCGCGGCTTCCTCGATCCGCAAGCGCTTCAGCAGCTCTCCGTTCGCTCCTATCTGGCGCTCCCGCTCGACTCGAGCTCGGGCGCCGGCGCGCTCACGCTGTGCGCGCTCGCTTCGGGTACCGATGTCTTCACTCAGCAGCATCTCGAGGTGCTTCAGGTCGCCGGTCGTCTCCTCACATACGAGTGGGAGAGCGTCAAGTGGCGGGCCGACCTGCGCCGGCTGAGCGAGCGGCTGCGCGACCCGGAGCGGACCGACTCGCTGACCGGGCTCCTCAACCGCGTGGCGTTCGTGGAGGCGGCGGAGCGCGAGTGGCGGCTCGCCGCGCGCGGCACGCTCGAGACCTACGTGCTCGCGTTCAGGGTGTCGAACCTCGGCGCGGTCACCGAGCGGTACGGCACCGCCGTGGCCCAGCTGCTGTTGAAGGACGCCGCCGACGTGATGCAGACGGCCATCCGGCGCACCGACCATGCCGGCCGGCTGGCCGACGACGCGTTCGGCGCCGTGCTCGTGGGCTGCAAGGGGCTCGAGGGAGCGGCCGCGTTCATCGGCCGCTACGGCCAGGCGCTCGCCCGGGTCACGCAGGAGCGGCCCGCCCGCCTCGAGTTGTCGTATGCGATCTGCTCGCTCGGCGACGCCGAGACTCCGGAGGCCGCCCTTGCGCGCATCGAGGCCGAGGCGGGGAGCGGCGCGGCCGAGCTCGCCGGGGAGGCCGCATGAGCCCTGAGGCGAGCACCGCCACCCCTCCGCCCCCCAGGGGCGTGGTGCCGCCCTCGGAGCCCGGTGGCCGCTCGGGCTTCCTCAGCGACGTGATCGTCGAGCTCGGGTTCGCCAGCCCGGATGCCGTCGAGGAGGCGGTGCGCGAGGCGCGCAGCGGCAGCACGGTCGCGCAGGTGCTGGTCGAGCAGGGGTCGATCAGCGAGGAGCAGCTCGCGCGCGCCACCGCCGAGCGCTACGGGCTCGCGTACGTCGACCTCGAGAGCTTCGAGGTGGACCGCGAGGCCGCCTCGCTGATCCGTCCGTCCGCCGCCAAGCGCTATCAGGCGGTCCCGGTCGGGTTCCTCGACGGCGAGCTGTTCGTGGCGATGACGGACCCGGCCGACTCGCTGGCGGTCAACGACATCGCGGTGATGACCAAGCTGGACGTGCAGCCGGCGGCCACGACGCGCTCCGGCCTGGACGCGCTGCTCACCGAGCTCGCCGCGGACGCCGAGGACGGTGCGCCCGCATCGGCCGGCGCGGCGAAGCCGACCACGTCCTCAGCGGTGTTCTGGCAGGCCGACGCGGGCGAGGGCAGGGAGAAGCTGCCGGGCGAGAACGAGGTGCCCGCAAGCGGGCACGCCGAGACCGCGAGCGCCGCGGAGGCCGAGCGGATGCTCGGCGAGCTCGCCGAGCTGCGCCGCCGGCTGGCGGGGGCCGAGACCGAGCTGGTGAAGGCACGCGCCGACCTGGAGGCATCGCAGTCCGACCTGTCGGCGGCACGCGAGGCCGCGACCGGGACCAGCGCGCAGCACGAGCAGCTGGCCGCCGAGCGCGACGCAGCCGCCGAGCGGATGGCAGCCGCGCAGGCCGAGCTCGCCGCGGAGCGCGACGCCGTGGCCGAGCGGCTCGCATCCGCGCTGGCGGAGCTCGAGGGCGCGCGTGGCCGGACCGCTGAGCTCGAGATCGAGCTTCAGGCGGCCGACGCGAAGGGGCATACGCTCGCGGAGAGCGTCGGGGCGGCTCACGCCCGGGTGGAGGAGCTTGAGCGCCGGCTCGAGGGCACCCGGACCGAGGGCGAGGACGTCGAGGCGAAGCTGCGCGAGGCGCTCAGCGCCGGCGCGGCCCACGACGCGGCGCTCGCGGAAGCGCGCGCGCTCGCCGAACGGACCGAGGCGAGCCTCGCCGAATCTCGGGCCAGAACCGAGCAGCTCGAGGCCGAGCTCGCGGACTTCCGCGCCGCCGGCGAGGGACAGGGCCGGCAGCTCACGGAGGCGACCGCGGCAATCGAGCGGCTCGAGGCCGAGCTGGCCCGCGCGCTCGGCGAGAACGAGAGCTTCGGAGCCCAGCTCCGCGACGCGGTGGCCGGGTCGGCCGGTCACGAGGCCGAGCTGGAGGCGGCGCGCGGCGAGATCGAGCGGGTCTCCGCCGAGCTCACCGCCGCCCGCGAGGAGAGCAGGGCGCTTGCCGAGCGGCTGGCCGAGACGAGCAGCACCACAGAAGACTTCGACGCAGGCCTGACTCAGGCGCGCAGCGACGCCGAGGCACTTGCAGCCCAGCTTGCCGACGCGCGCTCAGCGGCCGAGCGGCTCGAGCGCGAGCGAGACGACGCCGGCGCGGCGAGGGCCGGGCTCGAGAGCGAGCTCGCCGGCGTACGCGCAAGGCTGGAGAGCGTGGAGGCCGAGCTGGCCGAGGCCCGCGCAACGGGCGGCGGCCACGGGGCCGAGCTCAAAGAGGCGCTCGCCGCTCGCGCCGAGCTCGAGTCGCAGCTCGCCGAGTCGCGCTCCGAGGTCGAGGCGATCGAGACGGAGCTGTCGCAGGCGCGGGCCGCCGGCGACGGGCTCAGCGCGCAGCTCGCCGGAGCCCGCGCCAAGAACGAGGGTCTCGTCTTCGAGCTGCGTGAGGCGCGCGCCGCGGCCGAGAGCGCGGAGGAGCGCGCGGCGGAGGCGAGCGCGGCGAGCGACGAGCTCGCCACGCGGCTCGCCGGCGAGGACGCCGCGAAGGGCGAGCTCGCCGCGGAGCTCGAGAGCGCCCGCGCCACGGCCGAGGAGCTCGAGCCTCTGCGCGAACGGGCCGGCGAGCACGAGGCCGAGGTCGCGGAGCTCCGCAAGGAGCTCGGCGCGATCGAGGAGCTCCGCGCGGAGCTCGCCGAAGCCCGCGCCGAGTCAAAGGAGCGCCAGGACGAGCTGACCGTCACCCAGAAGGCGCTCGACCGCGCCGGCGCACAGGCCGCCGAGCTCCGCATCGAGCTGTCGGGCACGCAGACGGACCTCGACCGCGCTCGCATGCAGGCGGAGGAGATCGAGACAGTGCGCGGCAAGCTCGCCGAGGCGGAGCTCGCCCTGAAGGAGGCGCAGCAGTCGCAGGCCCAGACGCGCGAGCGGCTCGCCCGGCTCGAGTCGCAGCTCGCCGCGGCGCAGGGCGCCGCCTTCGCCTCGGAGCGCGCCGCCGAGCAGCTCCGGATGGCGCAGGAGCGCATGCGCGACGCGCTGATCCCGCCCGAAGACGCCGGCGAGTAAACGCTCACAGGCAGCTGCCTCGGCGGATTAGGCTCGCTTCGATGCGGGTGAGCCTTCAGCTGATCCCCGAGCAACCGGCCGAGGAGCTGCTCGCCGCGGCGCAGGTGGCGGACGAGCTCGGCTACTACGCCTGCTACAGCGCCGACGAGATCTACCACAAGGACGCCTGGCTCCTGCTCGGCGCTGCCGCCGCGCGCACACGCCGGATCCGGCTCGGCCCGTGCGTGGCGCCGGTGTTCATGCGCGACCCCACGCACGTGGCGCAGCTGGCGGCCACGCTCGACGAGCTGAGCGGCGGACGGGCGGAGGTGGTGCTCGGGCTCGGCAACCTCGCGATGCTCGCGCAGTACGGGATCGAGTGGCGCGGCACGCGGCCCCTGGCGCGGCTCCGCGAGGCACACGAGGTGATCCGCACGCTGCTGGACGACGGGTCGATCGACTTCGACGGCGACTTCTTCCACTGCGCGGGAGTCACGACGGCGGCGCGGCCGGTGCAGGAGCGCCTGCCGCTGAAGGTGGGCGCGATGGGCGGACCCAAGTCGATGGAGCTCGCCGGCGAGATCGCCGACGGCCTTCACGCCGCGTGCGCGTACTCCCCGGAGGCGCTGCGCTATGTCGTGGATAAAGCCGCGCTCGGGGCGCGGCGCGCCGGACGAAACGCCGATGAGCTCGACCTCGGCGACTCGCTGCTCGGCGCCATCGCGAGCGATGGGGACGTCGCCCGCCGCGCCGGGCGGACGCTAGCCGCCTTCTACATCCCGTCGATGCCGGCCGCGCTGCTCGCGCGCCACGGAATCGAGGCCGGCGAGGTCCGCGGCATCAACGAGGCCTTCGCCGCGGGCGAGGTGGAGCGGGCGCTCGCGCTCACGCCGGACGAGCTGGCGGACCGCCTCGTCGTCGCCGGGACGCCGGAGGACTGGGTCGAGTGGCTCGGCACGACCTACGAGCCGTGCGGCCTGAACCACGCGCTCGTCTCGTTCGCCGATCCCTACTCGCTCGACGCGTGGGCCGGCGTCCGCGTGGACAGCCTGCCGAGCCTCGTCGAGCAGGTGCGGATGTTCGGCGAAGAGGTGCTTCCGCAGCTCTAGCCGGGCGGGATCTTGAGGTACGGCAGCGCGAACTCCATGATGCGCTCGAAGGCGGGCGCCGCCACGGTGCCGCCGTAGATGTCGCCGCGCGGCGTGTCGACCATGACGGCCACGAGCAGGCGCGGGTCCTTCGCGGGCGCGTAGCCGATGAACGAGGCGATGAAGTCCGTCTTCGAGTATCCGCCCTTGATCGCCTTCTCGGCGGTGCCGGTCTTGCCGGCGAGCGTGTAGCCCTCGACCTGGGCCTCCTCGGCCGTACCGCCGGGCCCGAGCACGCCCTCGAGCATGCGCGAGACCTGGTCGGCGGTGTGCCGCGTGAGCACCCGCTTCGGCGGCGGCTGGTCGCCCTTCACGACGTACGGCCGCCTCATCAGGCCGTGATTCGCGATCGCCGTGTAGGCGCTCGCCATCTGCATCGGCGTTACCGCGAGTCCCTGCCCGATCGGCATGTTCCCCATAGAGGAGCCCGAGTAGTGCTCGGGGCGCAGGACGATCCCGGTCTGCTCGCCTGGCAGGTCGACGCCCGTGGCCTGCCCGAAGCCGAAGCGGCGGACCCACTTGTCGAACCGCTTCGCGCCGAGCTTCAGGCCGATCATCACCGAGCCGACGTTCGACGACTCCTTGAGGATCTGCGCGACGCTCTTGATCCCGCCGCCGCCGTCGTGGGCCTCGCCGACTGTCCGGTCCGCGACCTGGATCTCGGGCGGGACCGCGAGCGTCGTGCCGGGCTCCACGAGCTTCTCCTCCATCGCGCCCGACACCGTGATCGCCTTGAAGGTCGATCCCGGCTCGTAGCTCGCCTGCACGGCGCGGTTCTGGCGCGCGTAGGCGGGTGCGCCGTCGACGTTGTTCGCGTCCACGCGCGGCCAGTTCGCGAGCGCGAGGATCTCGCCCGTGCGCGGGTCCATCACCACCGCGGTCGCTCCCTGCGGCGTATAGGTCTGCCCGACCTCCGCCAGCACGGCCTCCGTGCGCTCCTGAATGCGGGCGTCGAGCGTGAGCGCGAGGTTCTTGCCGGCGGTCGAGCGCTTCGTCTCGACCATGCTGACCGGCTCGCCGAGCGCGTCCTTCACGAGCCGGCGCTCGCCGTCCTCGCCGCGCAGCGACTTGTCCTGCGAGTACTCGAGCCCGGACAGGCCGACGTTGTCGGTGCCCACGAGGCCGAGCACCTGCGACGCGAGGAAGCCCTGCGGATACACGCGCTTCGGCTCCGTGACCGTGCCGATCCCCTCGATGCCGAGCTTGTCCACCTTCTCGCCGGCGGACGCGTCCATCTTGCGGCGCAGGTAGACGAAGCCGGCCTTGCGGTCGGACAGCTCTCGCAGGATCTCGTCCTCCGGGCGTCCGATCAGCGGCGCGAGCCTGGCCGCCGTCTTGACCGGGTCCTTGATCAGGAACGGGTGCGCGAACACGGTCACCGAGTCCTCGGATACGGCCAGCTCGACGCCGTTCCGGTCGAAGATCGTGCCGCGGCGGGCGGGCTCGACCATGTCCTGGATCTGCTGGCTCACGGCGCGCTCGGAGAGCGAGCCGGAGCGGACCGTCCCGAGCCAGGTGGCCCTCAGCGCGGCCAGTCCGAGCAGCACGAGGAACATCGCAAACAGCAGGCCGATGCGCCGCTCGACGAGCCGGGTCGGCGGGAGGCCCCGACCGCGCCTCGCGGAACGGGTCGGCGGGCGGCGCTGCGTGGCGGGCACGGGCTAGCCCGCCGGCGTGGTCGTGGTGGTGGGAGCCGCGGCCGGATCGGTGGCCGCCGGGTCCGCGGCGGCGGGGTCGGCTGCGGCCGGGTCGGTGGCGGCCGGGTCCGTCGTCGCGGCGGGGTCGGTCGTGGCGGGATCCGTGGCCGTCGGGGCGACCGGCTCCGGCGCGTTGTCGACCGGCTCCGGCGGCACGTAGCTCAGGTTCGGGGCGGTGATTCGCTTGGCCGCCTGGTGGGCGTCGCGTGCGGGCCGCGCCTTCAGGTAGCGGACCTCGCCCGGCGCGGGCAGCACGAGCCCCAGCTGCGCCGCGGACTCCTGGATGCGCTCGCTCGAGGCGAGCCGGGCCACGTCGAGCCGGTTGCGGGCGATCTCGCGCTTGAGCGCCGAGATCTTGTCCGCGTTGCGGGCGATGTCGCGGTTCATCTGGAGGAGGTCCACGTTGAAGAAGACGATCCCGGCGAGCAGGACGAAGACGAGCGCAATCCAGCCGCGTCCGGCGAGCAGGGCGTCGAGGACGCCGCCGGTACGGCGCCGGGCCGCGCGGGCGAACGGGGCGTTCAGGACACGGACGGGCAGCGCGACGGCGGGCGCAGATGCTGGTCCCGACACGCGCCGGTGAGCCGGCGCGCGCCGGGGAGCGGCCGCATGGCGGCGCGTGGCGTGGCGCGCGGGCCCGGGCTTGCCGCGGGCGGGCGCCGCCGCGGACGCGCGGGCGGCCTTCGCGCGCGCGGGCGCCGCCGCTCCGGCCACCTTCGGGCGCGCCGCTGCCGCCGTGCGCGCCATCAGGCGGCCGCCACCGTCCGGAGCTTGCGCGCCGAGCGCAGCCGGCTCGACTTCGCACGCGGGTTGTCGGCAACCTCGCCGGCCGTGGGCACCACCGCGCGGCCGGTGATGAGCTCGGCCTCGGGCTCACGGCCGCAGACGCAGATCGGGAAGTCGGGCGGGCACACGCACCCGCGGGCTCGCTCGGCGAGGAAGCGCTTCACGCGCCGGTCCTCGAGCGAGTGGAACGAGATCGCCGCCAGCCGGCCGCCCTCGTGCAGCACCTCCCACGCCAGCGGCAGCGCACGGTCGAGCGAGTCGAGCTCCGCGTTCACCGCGATCCGGATCGCCTGGAAGACGCGCTTGGCCGGGCTGCCGGCGCCGAAGCTGCGCCGGACGGCGGCCGGAAGCGCCGCCTCGATCGCGGCCACCAGCTCGCCCGTCGTCTCGATCGGGGCGCGCTCGCGCCGCCTGACGATCTCGCGGGCGATGCGGCCGGAGTTCGGGTCCTCCCCCAGCCGCCGGAACAGCTGAGCGAGCCGGCGCTCGTCCCAGGTGTTCACGATCTCGCGCGCGTCGAGCTGCTGGCTCGGGTCCATGCGCATGTCGAGCGGGGCGTCGTAGGAGTAGGAGAAGCCCCGCTCGCGCGCGTCCACCTGCATGGAGGAGATCCCCAGGTCGAGGTAGACGACGTCGGCCGACAGTCCCTCCTCGCGAAGCAGCGCGAGGCCGTCGGCGTAGTCCATCCGCAGGAAGCGCGTCTCGCACGCGACCTCGCGCGCGAGCTCGGCGAAGTGCTCCTCGGCAAGCGGGTCGCGGTCGATGCAGACGAGCGTGCCGGTCGGCCCGATTCGGTCGGCGATCAGGCGAGCGTGGCCGCCCGCGCCGAAGGTGCAGTCCACGACCGTCTCACCCGCGCCGGGCGCGGTGAGCTCGATGAGCTCGCCTGCCAGGACGGGTACGTGCGCGCGCGTCATGTCAAGAAGGATTGCCAAGACGCTCCGTCACCTCCCCGATCTCCGCGTCGAGGGCCTCCTGCTGCTCCTGCCAGCGCTCCTTCGCCCAGACCTCCAGGTGGTCCCCCACCCCGACCACCACGACCTCCTTCTCGATGCCGGAGTGCGCGAGCAGCGGCGGAGGCAGGGTCACGCGGCCGCTCGCGTCCAGCTCGATGTCGAACGAGTTCCCCTGGTAGAAGCGCGACACCCTGCGGTAGTCCGCGCCGATCGGGTTTAGCGCGCCGAGCGCGCGCTCGATGATGGCCTCGTGCGCCTCGGCGGTCCAGACCGCCACGCAGGGGTCCGGGTCCTTGGCGAGAACCGTTCCACTGGAGAAGGCCGCGCGGAACCGGGCCGGGATGCTGAGCCGGTTCTTCGCGTCCAGCGAGTGCTCGAAGTGGCCACGAAACGCCAACGGTCATGTCCCCGAGGAGAGAGTTCAGACCGGAGTGGCGGAGTGGGAGGAGCCCCGCCACTCCGGTCGATTGCTGTTGCCACGGTACCCCACTCTCTCCCACTCTGCAACACGATTCCCCACCTTTCCGTCCGATGCGGGTTTTTGGTGTGACTCGGGTCGGGAGTTTTTGGCTCTACAAAGGGCAATGAAGGGGTCGAGCGCGGTGGGACGAGTGCCCGCCCAAGGCGCGTTTTCGCGTGCAGGAAGCACTCCTGACTGCAAAATTGCGTGCAAATCAGCGTTTCGGTGGGTTGCGTGCAAACGCGCCGGCTCGGCGCCTCCGCCCCTGCCGCCACGGGTGGGGCGTTTTCCGTTTCCATTTCGCAACGAAAAACGCCCAACCCGGGGCCCGGTCGGCGCGCGCGTTACAGCGGCAATGCGCCGGCGCCGCCGTCGAGCAGCGCAGCTGCCAGCGCCGCCGCGACCAGCAGCAACACCGACGGCACCAGCAGCAGCGCGACCACGAGCTGGATCTTCGGACCCGCGCGGGCGGCGTCCTCGCGGATCTTGCGCGCGAGCGCGAAGCGGGCCGCGCGGGCCTGGCCGGCGAGTCGGGTTGGGGCAGGCGCAGGGTGAGGGCATCGAGCGCCTCGCGAAGCGGCACGCCGAGCTCGACCTCGTGCGCGACCGCGCGCCATTCGACGGCGAGTGGCCCATCGGAGCGCTCCCCGACCGCCGCCAGCGCCCCGGCGAGCGAACCGCCCGCCTCGATGGTCACGCGCAGGATGTCGAGCAGCGCGGGGAGGTCGCGCCGCACTCGCCTCGCGCGCTGCGCCGCGAGCCGACCGAGCCAGAGGTCGGGAGCGAGAAAGCCCGCGACCGGCCCGGCCGGCGCGAGCACGAGGCCGAGCCGGCCCGGGGCGAGGGCGGCGAGCGGCATGGCAGCGGCACCGCCGATGAGCGCCGCCGCCACCTTCGCCGCCATGACCTCGCGAACGGCGAGGCCGGCGGGTCTGCCGGCGGCCTCGATGCGCCCGCGCAGATCCGACGGAGCGCCCGGCGGGCGAAGTGACCGCCCCGCGCCGGCGAGGAGCACGAGCAGGCGGGCGGAGATCCCCGGCCGGGCGGCGGGCTCGGCCCCCGCGCCAGCCGATCCGGGCGCGGTCTGAGCGCCGGCCGATCCGGCGGCTGCCGCGGGGAGCATCGCGAGGAGGCCGGCCACGCCGGTCGCCGCTGCCACGAAGGCCAGCGCGGCGGTCACCATCGGACTCGCGCGAGTCCCTTCATCAGGACGGCCGCGACCGCCTGCAGGACAAGCGCGATTCCCACGAGCCAGGCCGTCAGGAACGAGCTCCACAGCCCCGCGAACCAGCCGGGGCTTGCCAGCTCCGTGAGCAGCGCCCCGCCGAGCGGCAGCAGCACCACGATCAGCGCCGTGAAGCGCGCCTGGGCGGTGGCCGCGCGCACCTCGTCCTCGAGGCGGGCCTGATCCTCGAGCGCGCGGGCGCCCTCGCGGAGCAGCCGCGCGAGGTCGCCTCCGGCGCGCCGCTGCAGCAGGCAGGCGGCCACCAGCGTCTCCATGCCGGGCGAGCGGGCGCGCCCGCGCATCGCCTCGAGCGCGCCGTCGGTGGCCGCTCCCGCCTCCAGCTCGGCCGCAGTGCGGCGGAGCTCGTGCCCCGCCGCCCCGCCCACGCCGGACGCCGCCTCGCCGAGCGCGGCGCGGAGCGAACAGCCTCCGGCGAGGGCGTCGGCGATCGCGACGGCCATCTCCGGCACTCCGGCGTCCACCGCCGCGCGGTAGCGCCGGCGGCGCGCCGCAAGCACGCGCGCGACGACGAGCGGGCCCGCGGCCGCGAAGGCCAGCCCAGCGAGCAACCCGAAAGTGACCAGACCCGCGGCGAATGCAACAGCAGCCCCACCGATGAGCAACCTCCGGCGCTCGAGCGCGCCCGGATCGCGCCCTTCTCGGCCCACCCGGACGAGCGCCTCGACGAGCGCGGCGAGCGCGCGGAGCCAGCGGGGCCCGCGCGCGAGGAGCGCTGCCGACACCACCCCGGCGAGCTCGCACACGGCCAGACCGCCCGAGGCACCCGCGAGGAAGGCGAGGAGACCGCTCACGGCGAGGCCGCGCCCGCTTCGCGTGGCGCCGCGCCCGGTTCGGGGGCGGTCGCAGCGTGCCCGCCCTCCGGCCGCGCTTGCTCCACGCGCTCTCCGCCGGCGCGCAGCCCGTCCAGTCGCCGCGCGAGCTCGCCTGGGCCTGGTGGGCGGAGTGGGCCGCCGCGTGTCCAGAGCTCGCGGGTGCCGGCGCCGCCGGCCACGCGTGTCACCTCGCTCACGGACTCGACCACGCGCGCACCGGACGGCAGCCGGGCCTGGTGGACGATCACGTCGAGCGCGCTCGCCACCTGGTCGCGGATCGCGCCGTGGGGCAGGCCCACTCCGGCCATCAGCGCCAGCGTCTCCACGCGTCGCAGCGCGTCCGCCGGCGAGTTCGCGTGCACCGTCGTGAGCGAGCCGTCGTGGCCGGTGTTCAGCGCCTGGAGCATGTCGAGCGCCTCCGGCCCGCGCACCTCCCCCACCACGATCCGGTCCGGGCGCATCCGGAGCGCGTTGACCACCAGCTGCCTGATCGTCACCTCGCCACGCCCCTCCACGTTCGCCGGCCGCGACTCCAGCCGCACCACGTGCCGCTGCCGCAGCCGCAGCTCCGCCGCGTCCTCGACGGAAATGATGCGCTCCTCCCCCGGAATCGCGCCCGACAGAGCGTTCAGCGTCGTCGTCTTGCCGGATCCGGTCCCGCCGCTCACGAGCACCGCCGCCCGTGCGGCCACGCACAGGGCCAGCAGCTCGGCCACCTCGCCCGGCATCGTCCCGCCCTCGACCAGCTCGCGCAGCGAGTACCCCTCGTGCCGGAAGCGGCGCACGGTCAGGCATGGCCCCGACAGCGACAGCGGCGGGATCACCACGTTCACCCGCGAGCCGTCCGGCAGCCGCGCGTCGCAGAGCGGCGACGCCTCGTCCACCCTCCGCCCGAGCGGCGCAAGCACCCGCTCGATCGCGTGCATCAGCTCGCCCTCGCCGGCGAACGACACGCCCGTCCGCTGAATGCGTCCACGCCGCTCGACATAGACCGAATCCGGCCCGTTCACCATCACCTCGTCGACCGACGGGTCGGACAGGAGCGGATCGAGCGGCCCCAGCCCGGTCGCGAGCAGCAGCACCCGCCGGCAGAGCGAGTCGCGCTCCACATCCGGCAGCGAGCCCGCCTCGCGGTCGACCAGCTCGCGCACCTCCGCGTCGAGCGCCGCCCCGCCGGCCTCCCCCGAGCGCGCCCGCTCGATCAGCCGCTCACGCAGCGCGACCGCCAGGTCGTCAAGCGCCTCCACGACACGCGAAGCCGCGAACCCGCAAGATTCGCCCCATGGACCTCACCCTCGTCAACCTCGACAACCCCACCGAGACGCGCACGTTCGAGTACGGCCGCTTCGAGCTCTACTCGGTCGGCCCGATGACGATCGGCCGCGCCACCTACGAGCCGGGCTGGAAGTGGTCGAAGCACGTGGGCGCGCCGGCGGGAGCGAGCTCGTGCATGGTCGAGCACGTCGGACTCGTGATCAGCGGCCGCGCTGCGGTGAAGATGGACGACGGCGAGGAGCACGTCATGGAGCCGGGCGACCTCTTCTACGTCCCGCCCGGACACGACAGCTGGGTGGTCGGCAACGAGCCGTACATATCTCTTCACGTCATGGGCAGCGAGAATTACGCGCGATGACCCGTCGCGAGATCCGCTCCTGGCTGATGGACATGGACGGCGTGCTCGTGCGCGAGCAGAACGCGATCCCGGGTGCCAATGAGTTCCTCACCCGCCTGCGCGAGCTCGGCCTGCCCTTCCTCGTCCTCACGAACAACTCGATCTACACGCAGCGCGACCTCACCGCACGTCTTCGCCGCTCGGGCCTCGACGTGCCCGAGGAGTCGATCTGGACGTCCGCGCTCGCCACGGCCCAGTTCCTCGAGGACCAGCGCCCCAACGGCTCTGCCTTCGTGATCGGCGAGTCGGGGCTTACCACCGCGCTGCACGACCACGGCTACACGCTGAGCGAGCGCGATCCCGACTACGTCGTGCTCGGCGAGACCCGCACGTACAGCTTCGAGCGCATCACGCAGGCGATCCGGCTGATCGCCGCCGGGTCGCGCTTCATCGCCACGAACCCGGACAACGTCGGGCCCACCCCGGACGGCCCGCTCCCCGCGACCGGCTCGGTGGCGGCGCTGATCAGCCGCGCCACCGGGGTGGACCCGTACTACGTCGGCAAGCCGAACCCGCTGATGATGCGCTCGGCGCTCAACGCGATCGAGGCCCACTCCGAGAGCACGGCGATGATCGGCGACCGGATGGACACCGACGTGGTGGCCGGGCTCGAGGCGGGGCTCGAGACGATTCTCGTGCTCACCGGGGTCACCACCCCTGGCGAGGTCGAGGGCTACTCGTACCGGCCCTCGAGGATCGTCGACTCGGTCGCCGACCTGATCGACGGCCTGGACGGTGCCAGTGCCTCCGCTTGACGGCAAGGTCGCGCTCGTGACCGGCGCGAGCGGCGGCATCGGCGCCGCGGTGGCGCGCTCGCTCCACGAGGCCGGCGCCTCGGTCGGCCTGCTCTCCCGGCGCGGCGAGGACCTGGGCCTGGAGCGCGCTCTCGGGGTGGCGTGCGACGTGCGCGACCGCGGCGCCGTCGAGGGCGCAACAGCCGAGGTCGTCGAGCGCTTCGGCCGCCTGGACATCGCGGTAGCCAACGCCGGGGTGGGCTCGTACGGTCCGTTTCTCGAGCTCGACGCCGACCAGCTCGAGGCGATGATCGACGTGAACCTCAAGGGCACGCTCTACACCGCCGCCGCCGCGCTGCCCCACCTGATCGCCTCGGGCGCCGGCGACTTCGTCTCGCTCGCCAGCGTCGCGGGCGTGCGCGCCTTCCCGGGCGAGGCCGTCTACAACGCGTCGAAGTTCGGCCAGGTGGGCTTCACGCGCGCGCTCGACCATGAGCTGCGCGAGAAGGGCGTGCGCGCGACCACGATCGCCCCGGGCGGCGTGAACACCGAGTTCGCGATCGGCAGCGGGCGCGAGCACGGCGACCCGGAGCTCGGGCGCATGATGAGCGCCGAGGACGTGGCCGAGGTCGTGCTGTTCGCGGTGACCCGGCCGCGGAACCTACGCATCCTCACGACGACGTTCCGGCCGATGAGCGAGGGCTCGTTCGGCTGAGCGAAGCGCCTCACGCGCCTCGCCCGCGAGCCTCCGCACGAGCTCGCCCGCCGGAAGCTCGAGCGCGAGCGGGTAGGCCTGCCCGGCCCAGAGGTGGAAGGCGTCCGCGTCGCCCCGCTCGCGGGCGGCCGCCCGCACCGGCGCGGTCAGGTTGTGCACCTCCGGGTAGGCGAGCGGCGCCTCCTGGCCGTGCTCGCGCATGAAGCGGTTCTCGATGCCGCGCGCGGGTCGCCCCGTGAAGGCGCGCGTCAGGGCGGTCGGTGCCCGGCCGCGCAGCGCCTCGCGGTGCGCCGGCGAGGTCGCCGCCTCCGGCGTGAGCATGAAGGCGGTGCCGAGCTGCGCGGCGGCGGCTCCCGCCGCGAGCACGGCCGCCACCCCGCGGCCCGTCGCGATGCCGCCGGTGGCGACGAGCGGCAGAGCGGTGACCTCGCGCACGAGCTGAAGGAGCGCGAGCAGGCCGACCTCGCCGGGAGCCGCCGGGTCGTACGAGCCGCGGTGTCCGCCCGCCTCGACGCCCTGGACCACGAGCGCGTCCGCCCCGGCATCCGCGGCCGCGGCGGCCTCCT
>WNGA01024117.1_pt1 | contig 14060 bp, 15 predicted proteins | sample 5400061 | NCBI WGS metagenome assembly WNGA01 (sample SAMN13153366, study PRJNA577476) | soil metagenome | isolation source: 100 cm soil or saprolite under grassland replicate 2 | place: USA:California | collected 2016-06-15 | reverse complement strand
CGGAAGCCATCCTCCACGACCCGCGACCTGGTGCGCCCGGTCCATGATCGTGGAAAGCAGGATCCGTGGCCTCGTTCGTGGCCTCGTTTTGAGCGAAAGTGCAGCGCACTCAGTACCGGTAGAACCGCTCTAGAAAGCGGAATCCGACCTGGCGTAACCCCCGCCTCCGATCTCATAACCCGGAGGTCGCGGGTTCGAATCCCGCCCCCGCTACCGGCATGAGCACACGCCTTCTCACAGCAGCGGAGGTGGCTTCGATGCTCGGCGTTCCGAAGTCGTGGGTTTACGAGCGCTCGCGCCAGGGGCTGATCCCGACCGTCGAGCTCGGCCGCTACCGGCGTTTCCGCGCGGAGACGATCACCCGGATGGTCGAGGAGCTCGAGCGCGGAGCCGCGGCCGCCAGCGGCTGAAGCCGCGGTCGGCTCGGGGGGTGCGCTGACATGGCCCGGCGGAGCTACAGCAGCGGCTCGCTTGTGGTCCTCGCGGACGCCAACGGGGCCGAGACCTGGTACGGGGCTCTGGCGCACGGGGCGGAGGCCTTGTCTACACCGGCAACCTGGCTGGGGTTAGGATCGGCCGGACCGATCATCCACTGCGGAGGGACCTCGCATGAGCATCGTCGTTCGCTTCCCACCCTCGAACGTCTCCAAGCAACAGTACGACTCCGTCCGCAACGACCTCGAGGGAGCCGCCGACTGGCCCGCGAAGGGTTGCCAGCTTCACGTCTGCTTCGGGCCCGAGGACGACGTTCGGGTGAGCGAAATCTGGGAATCACGGGAGCAGTTCCAGGCCTTCGGCGACAAGCTCCGGCCAAAGATGGAGCAGGCAGGCATCCAGATGTCGGGTGAGCCCGAGGTCTTCGACGTTCACATCTTCGAGACGTTCTAGCTCTCCCAGCGCGGGCTACGCCGCTTCGGATTACTGCCCCGGCATCGCGCCGCCCGACTCTGGGCCGTTTCCGGCCCGACGCGTCGGGCTGCTTCGCACAGCGGGGCGCGACCGGCCACGCTCGCCGCGCAGCCGCCGAGCTCGCGGCGGCAGCCGCGTGAATAGCTCGCGCCGTTCCGACACTGCGGACACACCTTGCGGCCCCGCCAGGGTGCCATTCGTGGTTCCATGTTGAGCGGATCTGGGCTGATCTGAGAGCACCTGAGCCGCGTTGTTATGCGGGGGGCAGGTCGTAAGCGAGGCCGTTCGGGCGATTTCATAACCCGAAGGTCGCGGGTTTGAATCCCGCCCCCGCTACTGGAAAGGCCCGCACGAGCGGGCCTTCCTGCACTCTAGGGCCGACGAAGCGCGCAGCCAACGGGATGCTCGCTGATTCGCCTCCACGTAGCTCGTCGCGACAACGACGCCGTTCTCCGCCGAGCACGGCGAGAGCCTAGGGCGCCGACATCGCCCTGACCGCAGTGCGAAAGCTCTCGAGCGCGGGCTTGGCGCTCCCGTCGCTCTCCAGGAGCCCGACGTGAAGGCCGAAGTAGTCCTGAAAGTCGGGGGCGTGTGGCGGGATGTCGCGCCAGTTGTAATAATAGATCAGCCCGCGCAGCTTGAGGTTGTGGCGCTCGGTTACGAGCGTGGCCCATACGCGCTTCACCAGCTCCGCCTGGCCGCGGGCCCCGATATTGAACGGGTTGCGAACGTCGCCCCAGGTGGCCCAGCCCAGCTCGGTCACCCAGATGGGCGTGTCGGAGTCGGCGTAGCTGTTCATGATCCGGCGCGCCCGGGCCATGATGTCGTACGTGATGTCGGCGGCACTGGCGTACGGGTGGATGGCGACGGTGTCGAAGGTGCCGCGCGCGCCCGCCTCGTACATCCCGCGTAGGTACTCATCAACGGGTACGCCGATGGTTGTCTCCGACAGGCCGGCCGCGACCACCTCCGCACCCGGATCCGCCCGCTTGATGGCGGCTCCGACCGTGCGCAGCATCTCGACGTACTCCTCGGGGTCCTGCCCGTTCGGCCAATAGGCCCTGATGTGCGGTTCGTTCCAGACCTGCCACGCGCGCAGTGGGCGAGGGGGCAGATCCGGGTTCTCCGCCCAGAAGCTCCCGCCGGGCCCGTAGCGGCCGACCAGTGTCGCGGCGAGCTCGGCGAACTCGGCATTGCTGGAGGGCGGATAGGTGCCGCGGTGGGCATCGATCGGCGGCCGCGACGAGCGCCACTCGGGCGGGTCGAAGAGCACCGGCAGGATGTTGAAGCCGCGGCTCGTCACGTCGCGTACGTACCGGTCGTAGAAGCTGAAGTCGTAGACGCCGGGCTCCACCTCGATGCTCGACCATTCGAACTTCTGACGGAGCGTGCCGACGCCGGTGTCCGCGACCTGGTCGAGCACCTCGGCGCGCGCGGTCCCTCGCAAGGCGCCGACATGGTCGGCCACGAGCCCGAAGAAGCTGCGCGGCAGGTGCACGTCCTCGGGGATCTCGCCGCCGTGCTTCGAGCCTGAACCGTCGCTGTCGTCGTCCATGTAGTTCGGAATGCCGTCGCCGTCGAGATCGTCGTCCTCCCGCGGTCCGAGGCCGTCGCAGTCGATGTCTGGGTCGTCCTTGTTGGGAATGCCGTCGGCGTCCGCGTCGCGGTCGTCGCCGTTGCGCTTCCCATCGCCGTCCATGTCGAGGTCGCGGACGTTCCGGATGCGGTCCGCGTCCATGTCGCGGTCGCGAGGGCAGTTGCGCAGCCGGTCCGCGTCGATGTCACGGTCGGTTGCATTGCGCACCCCGTCGCCGTCCATCTCGCGGTCGCGCTTGTTGCGCCGGCCGTCGCCGTCGATGTCGCCGTCGCGGCGATTGCTGCGCCCGTCGCCGTCGATGTCGCCGTCGCGTCTGTTGTGGACGCCGTCGCGATCGAGGTCAAAACGTGTCGGGATCCGCGCGCGGTGTGAGCGGCTGACCTCCGAGGGCGCGCGGTTCGAGGCGCTGTCCGCGCCGTCGGCAGGCACCGACCCCGCGGCGGAGCCGGAGGTAACGGGTAGTAGCAGCGCTGCCACTGCGAACAGGGGCACGAGGCGCCTCACACGAACCTTGCTCGGCGACGTGCGCCGATTTCTGAACAGGATTCGCCGAGAACTCAGCCAAACGCCGAGCCTGATCGCCGCGCATGGCAGGGCGCTCCTGGCGGCTGACGCAAAGCTCGAGGCGTGTTGCGCCGGGGGAGGCGCCGGGGGCCGATCGCCAGGTCGCGGGTTCGAATCCCGCCCCCCTACCTCAGAAACCCGCTCTCGCCTTTCCTCGTGAAGGGCCCGGCGCGCTAGCCCTTCAGGACGCCGACCTCGGGTTGCTGGAGCCGGCCGCTTGACTTGGGCGCTGTTGGATCCAAGCCGTATAGCTCCCGGAGCGCGTGGACGTATGTGCGGGATGTCTCGCTCCGAGGCGTGCGCTTGAGCCTCATGGTCGGCTCGTGCAGAAAACGGTTGACTACGGTGTGCGCGACCATTCCGACCCGCTCGCGATCGGCCGGAGACAGGGATTCCCAGAGGGGCTCGTGCTCGTGTAGAACCTGCTCCACCGCGGCCTGGGCGTGCTCGCGCAAGGCTGAAATCGCAGGAACCCCGTCGAGGCTCGCCAGCCAGGCCGTGAAGCGCGCGACCTCGTGGTCGATCACCCGCCTGGCGCGGTCTGTCCCAGCGGCGGAGGCCGTTGCGTCGCCTGCAACGTCGCGCTTCAGATCGTCGATGTCGTACAGCCCGACGTCGGGTAGATCTCTCACGGCCGGGTCGATGTCTCGTGGCACCGCGGTGTCGATCAGGAGCAGCGGGCGCCCATGGCGCTTCTCCATGACGAGCGCGACCTCGTCCCTCGCGACGATCTGACGCGGCGAAGCCGTACAGCCAAAGGCTAGGTCCGCGTCGACCAGCTCCGTCCCCAGGCGCTCGAACCCCACGGCTCGCCCGTCCCAGCGCCGGGCTAGCGCCAGCGCGCGCTCTCGGCGGCGATGGGCGACGAATACGATCCGGGCCCCCTGTCCGGCCAGCGCCCGCCCGGTGAGCTCCCCGTTCTCGCCGGCGCCGATCACGAGCGCTCGGCGTCCCTCGAGATCGCCGAACCTGCGAACTGCCAGTCTCACCGCGAACGAAGCCACCGATGACCGCGAGCGGCCCGAGCCGGTTTCGCTGCGAACCCGCTTGCCGGCTTCCAAGGCGCCGCGGAAGAGCCGGTTGGTGATCGGACCCGTTGTTCCCTCGACCAGCGCGAGCTCGTAGGCGCGCCTGACCTGTCCCTGGATCTCCGTCTCGCCGACGGCCATGGACTCAAGCCCGGCCGCCACGCGGAACAGGTGGCTTACCACCTCGGGACCACTCAGCAACTGCAGCCTCAGTGCACCCGGGCTGAGGCCCGCCTCCTGGGATAGCGCGCCCAGCGCGATGCGTTCGGCCTCGATGGCGTCAGCTACGACGAGGTATAGCTCCGTGCGGTTGCACGTCGATAGCACGATGGCCTCGTGGATCGCGTCGTGGCTCGTGATCTCAGCGAGGATCCGAGCGCTGCTGCTCGCGGAGAGTGTGAGCCGCTCGAGCAACGCCAGGGGGGCAGTCCGGTGGGAGACGCCGACCGCGAACAGGAGCCCTTGCCCGAAGGCGTCGAGAACGCCGAGTCGCGTCATCGCGGGGTGAGCGCCCCCTCGGCGGACCGGCGAGGCGAGTGGGCGGCATCACTCCTAAGGGGTCTTTGCCCATCCTGCCCGAACGTGGGCCGGAAGCCTGGAAGGACGAGCGTGAAGTTAGAGCCCCTCGGCGACGAGCTGACGGCACAGCGCCCCCCGTGCGCCTCCGCGATTGCCTTGACGATCGCGAGTCCGAGTCCGGCGCCGCCACCACCGCGGGTGCGAGCCGGGTCGGCGCGGGCAAAGCGATCGAAGATCTCCGTGAGCGCAGCCGGGGGCACACCGCACCCCTCGTCGGCAACCGTGATCGCGACCTCGCTGCCACGAGGCTGGCTTCGTATCTCGATCGCGTCCTGGACGTCGGTGTGCTTGACCGCGTTTTCAACCAGCGCGTCGAGCGCGATCCGCAGGCCGTCGGGATCGGCACGGAGCGTGCCCTTCGCAAGCTCGCCGACCCGCCATGCGCGTGGTGCGATCTCGGCCCACCGCATGACCACGTCCTCGGCGAACTGCTCGATGTCGAGGTCGGCCAGCGACTCGTCGCCGTTCGGTTGCCCTGCCTTGGCGAGCAGCAGCAGTCTCTCGACGATGCGCGCTATGCGCTCCAGCTCGTCGAGCGCCACCGACACCTCGGGAGTCGGCGCACCGCGGGCGCGCTGCAACTGCTCCAGGTGTCCCCGGGCTATCGTGACCGGGGTCCGTAGCTCGTGGGACACGTCGTGAAGGAGCTGCTCCTGCCGGCCGAGTAGCGAGGCCCTCTCGTCGGCCAGCTGTTTGGTCACGCGGATGGCCTCCTGGCGCCGGCGAGCGTGCCAGACCATCGCGAGGAACATGGCGGACATCAGAGGCACCTCGAAGAGCTCCGCCCAGTCCTGCGTCCCCTGCAAGGCGTCAACGAAGATCAGGCCACCGCTGACGATCCCGAAGGCCAACAGCACGAGATAGGTGGGCGCCGGACGCCAGACACGCAGGCCGTAGAGCAGGGTCAGGCTCGTCCAAATGAGGTGGAACGGGACCGTCTCCCACCGCGGCCACACCACCATCGCTGCGATGTTCGCCGCAACGAAGGCGACCCAGGCGTATTCGAGCGCGTTACGCCTCAGCGATGCGATATCCCGCATGGCGCACCGTTTCGATTGGCGCTTCCGCCCCGAGCTTGTTGCGAAGCCGTCGGACGCAGACATCCACCACGTTCGACCTCGGGTCGAAGTAGTAGCCCCACACGGCCGAGAGGATGCTCTCCCGGGTCACCACCTCCCCCGCGTGCTGCACCAGGTGCAGAAGCAAGCGAAACTCGCGGTCCGAGAGGTCGGTGACGCGAGTGCCCACCCGGGCTTGCCGGCGCGCCAGGTCGAGCACGACGTCGCCTGCTGTCAGGAGATTGCCGTCGCCAGGCGCGTGTGCGCGGAGCTGGACGCGGATACGCGCGAGGAGTTCGTCAAAGGCGAAGGGCTTCGCGAGGTAGTCGTTCGCGCCAAGCTGGAAGCCGCGCAGCTTGGTGGACAGGTCAGACCGCGCGGAGACGATCACGACGGGCAGCTCAGGACAGCGGCGGTTGAGCTCGCGGAGCACCGTGAGCCCATCGACGCGCGGCAGGAGCAAGTCCAGGACGACCAGGTCGTAGGTGCGGCTGGTCGCCCGCATCAGGCCGTCGAAGCCGTTGTACGCACCGTCGACGGCGAACCCCTCGGCCTCCAGTGCTCGCGAAAGAAACACCAGGATCCGTGGCTCGTCCTCGATGACCAGGAGGTGCATGTTCGGTCGGGCGCCAGCTTACGGGAGATGACCTGCATATGACCGGGAAATGACGTTGTTGTCATCTCGGCCCACGGGCTGTTGCCGATGACCTAGGTTGCGCGCGAGGCGAGGTAGGCCATGGAAGAACGGGCCGCAAACGCCGGCGCGGCGGTACTGGGGGCGCCGGCTCCAAGCGCAACTGGGCCGCCGGAGGTGGCGCCGCTTTCCTACCCCGATCGAGCGGCCCGGCATTGGCTTCTGGCGGCGGTCGTCTGGCTGACGGTCGTGGATCTGATGGGGCTGGTGCTCGCGACGCAGTTCGTGACGCCCGAGGCGTTCGGCGGGGTCTCCTGGCTCGCGTTCAGCCGCATACGGCCTTCGCACGTGAACGGCGTGATCCTCGCATGGCTCACGATGATGTACTTCGGCGCGCTGTTCTACATGCTGCCGCGACTCTGCGGCACGCGGGGGATGTGGAGCGAGCGGCTGGGCGTCTGGTGCGCCTGGGCCTGGAACGCCATGTTCCTGCTGGGCGTGATCGGCCTGGTCACCGGCCACAGCCAGGGCCGCGAGTACGCGGAGTTCATCTGGCCGATTGACATCGCCCTGCTCGTCATCTGGTCGGCGAACATCGTGAACATCCTCGCGACGGTCGCTCTCCGGACGATCCGGCCGATCTACGTCTCCGTCTGGTTCTTCATCGCGAGCCCGATCTGGCTCGCGGTGGACTACGCGATCGGCAACGTCATCTGGCGGCCGGGGGAGATCATCGGGGGCGCGCCCTCAGGGGCCCTCGCCAACAGCCTCGACGACGCGATCCTGAACTGGTGGTACGCGCACAACCTCTTCGGTCTCTGGCTCACGCCGATGCTGATCGCCATGACCTACTACATCGTCCCGCGCATCACCAACACGCCGCTGTACAGCTACACGCTCTCGCTGATCAGCTTCTGGGGGATGGCCTTCCTGTACACGGGCGTGGGGGACCACCACATCCTGCAGTCGCCGACCCCGTCATGGCTGAAGACGATCGCGGAGATCTCCTCGTGGGCGCTCCTGATCCCGGTCTTCGCCTTCACGATCAACATCCTCGGGACCATGAAGGGGAACTGGGACAAGTTCTTCACGAACTTGACCATGCGGTTCACCATGACCGCGTTCTTCTTCTACTTCTTAGTGAACGTACAGGGGGCGTTCGAGGCGCTGCAGCCGTTCAACAAGCTGCAGCACTTCACCAACTTCGTAGTGGCCCATGCGCACCTGGCACTGCTCGGCGCCTTCACGATCCTCGGCATGGGAGTGATCGACTACATCGTTGCCCAGGTGTACGCGCGCCCGCTCTGGAGCCGAACTCTCACGGAGTGGCAGTACTGGCTTGTAACCGTGGGCTTCACGGGCTTCTTCAGCGTGCTGACGCTCGCGGGCTTCCAGCAGGGCTTCAGCTGGCAGGAGGGCATTCCGGAGGTGAACGTCCTCGATCAGCTTCACCCCTACTACATCGCGCGCGGCGTCTTCGGCGCCATGATCATCGCCTCGGGCATCGTCCAGATGGTGAACATCGCTTTGACCATGCGCACCAACACCATCGAGCGCCGGCGCCGCGAGACGATGAGGGTTGCCGAGGCGGTCGCGCCCCCGGTCGCGGGCTGAGCGATGGACGAGCAGGACTCCTTCGAAGAAGAGCCCCGGTTGCCTCGTGGCTGGTCGAGGCACCCGCCGGAGAAGATGCTGATCACGCCGTGGATAGCCGGGCTCGGCGGTCTGACGGTCTTCCTGTTCGTCGTGTTCGTGGTCGTCTGGCTGCCGGTGCACACATTCGACCCGCCGGCCTCGGCGGACTGGGCCCCGCTAAGTGATCAGGCGACCAAGGGCCGCCACCTATTCGCGAGGAACAACTGCTTCGTCTGCCACTCCGGCTACTCGCGCTGAGGTCGCTCTTCTCGAACGGCCAGGTCGAGCAGCTGACGGCGTTCGTGGAGACGCGCAGCGGCAAGTCCGGCCTGCTGCGCTACGCCGGCCAGCTGTACGCCAAGCGCGTCGTCACCACGGTGCAGGGCTTCCCGCAGCCCTACCGCGGCTTCAGGGGGGCGCACAAGCCCATCGTCGAGCAGACCGAAAGCGAGCCGCCCCCCAACCAGCTCGAGGAGGCGCCCAACCTCTCCCAGATCGACCGTAGCTACTGGCTCTCGGGCGATCCGCTGCCGGTCACCGAGGGCAACCTGCTGCGCGGCAAGGAGGTCTTCCTCCAGCGCTGCGTCGGCTGCCACGGCACGAAGGGCAACGGCAAAGGCCCGGGCGCGCGGTTCTTCTCGCCCCCGCCCGCCGACTTTACGGACAAGGACGACGCCTGCTGTGGCGGCGATACGGGACCGGGCGACTTCTACTTCCGCATCCTGCGGGGCTGGACCGGCACCGGGATGGAGAACTTCGGGGAGCGCCTGTCGGTGGACGACATCTGGCGCGTCGTTCTGTTCGTCAAGACGATTCCAAACAAGACGCTGAGAGAGGACGTCGTCCCGGAGCCCAAGGACTACATCACCTGGCAGCCGTCCAAGGAGCTGCTCGCGTGGGTCAAGGGACGCCAGCAGCTCGCGAACAACGTCTCCTTCTCGAAGACGCAGAGCAAGGACCCGTTCATGCAGGAGGCGATGCGCGTGTTCCCGGGGCTTAACCCAGCGGACAGGGTCGTGGTCAACGGGCTCGGAACGCCGCTCAGCCTCACGGATGCGGCGGCCGGGATCAGGGCGATCTACGACCGCCTGCTGGGTCGGGCGTGGGCGGACGCCAAGCGCCGCGGCGACAAGCTGCCCGCGGCCTCGCAGAGGGACATTCCCCCGACCGTACCCGGCCAGCAATGAGGCGCCTGCTGACAACGGCTTGCCTCGCGCTCGCCGCGGTGCTTGCGATGCCCGCGGCCGCGCTCGCGCACGACCAGCCTGAGAACAGCCAGTCGCGCTGGGTCATGGCCGACTGGATGATGGAGGTGTTCTTCCTGTTCGCCGGAATCGCGCTGCTCGCGTTCCTGCTCGCGTGGAAGGCGGGCCACTTTCACAACCTCGAGCAGGCGGCCCGGATCCCGCTTCTGATCGAAGAGGAGGACTACTACACGCCCGATTGGGCCCGCGACGAGGAGGAATGGGACGATGTCCATGCCGAGCGGTGAGTCCCCGCAGACGGCGCGGGACTACTACCACTACCTCCAGAGTCACGAGATCGTGCCGCACGGACGAGACGTGACCTGGCACGTGGACTGGACCTCGTTGGCCTGGTTCTGGGGCTTCGTGATCGTGCTGCTCGTGATCCTGCTGGCCTGGGTCCGGCAGTACCGCTCCACCAGGCAGGTACCTGGGATAAGTCCGCTGGACAGCTGGTCCGGCTACACGACCGAGGCGGCCGGGCCGGCCACCACCTTGTTCTTCGTGTTCACCGGCGTGATCGTCGTCTTCGGGGCGGTCATGGTTGTCGGCCATCTGATCTCGGGGCAGACGTTCTGATGCCCTTGGCCCTGCCCTTCGTCGTGTACTCGACGTGCAGCGAGGTGGTCGTTCCCGCCGAAGACTGGGAGCCCCTCTACGCCTCGCTGCAGGCGCTCAAGGCCCACGTCCAGGAGTACCCCGGCTGCCAGGGCTTCGACGTCTTCGTTCACCCCGAGCCGGACGGGTCGGAGCGCGTTCACTGCTACACGGTCTGGGACACGATGGTCCAGCTCGAGGTCTTCCTGGAGCGGGGCTACACCTTCGAGCGTCTCCTAGCCGACGTGGCCGGCGACATAGAGCTGGAGAAGAGCCTCGTGATGGAGAAGGTGTTCTGATGGCGGAGCGGCGAAGGCTCCGGCCAGGACGGCCGCTGTACGGGTACCGCGACGCCGGCGCGCCGGACGCCCGGCACTCACGGCGTGCGGTGTACCGCGCGTGGGTGATCCTCGCGGTGTTGATCGTGCTGTACCTGGCGGTGGCGCTCACGATCTACTTCATAGAGCCCGGCCTGCGCTGAGCAGCCGTGTGGGTCCAGGAGCTCAGCTCGCTGACGTTCCTGGCCTTTGTGGCCAATTTCGCCGTGGTGCTCGCGGTGTTGTTCCGGGTGCTGCCGGGCCGCGCACCGCCGGTCCGCGACGAGCCCTACAGTGAGCAGGAGCTCGGCGCCGACGACGCGAAGCTCCCGAAGTACTTCCTGGCCGGCGCCGGCTTCCTCGTTCTGGGCGGGCTGCACATGGTGGCGAAGAACCTCCCGTGGGCTGCCGACTGGCTCGCCCGCGCCGGCTACGCCGGCCACCTCGTCCGCGACCTCTCGAACACCCACGTGATGATCGTCGGCGGCGGAACGCTGATCGCCACCGGAGTCTGCTGGTACGCGCTACCCCGCATCGTCGGCCGCCCACTGGCGAGCAACGGCCTCGCGCAGTGCGCCTTCTGGTTCACGGCGGTTGGCCTCCTCATCTTCTACGTCGCCTTCGTGGGCAACGGCATCGCGACCGGCCGCCTCGTGGCCCGTGGCTGGGACTACCAGGCGGCGAAGGCTCACATGGGCAACTGGTACCGGGTGCCGGTGGGCATGGGTGCCGGTGTCATGGGCGTCGGCTACTGGTGCTTCGCCGGCAACGTGTTCCTGACCGCGTTCCAGGCACGCCTGGTGCGAGTGCCCAAGCCGGACGGCCACCTTCTCAAGTTCCTCGCCGCGGGGGCCGCGGGCCTGACCGCCGGCACCGTGCAGGGAGTCATCCAGGTGCAGCCTGCGAACGCCGACTGGCTCTACAGGGCGGGGCACGCCGGCGAGTGGATCGACCCGATCAGCCACGCGCACATCAACCTCGTTACCGGGCTAACCATGCTGGTCGCGGGCGGCCTGCTCTACCTCCTCCCGCGCCTCGGCGGGGCGCCGCCCTCGCGCCGCATGGCCAACGCCTGCTTCTATCTCCTCCTCGGCGGCTCGCTCGCCTTCTACGCCGTCGCGCTCTACCTGGGCTTCCACGAGGGCCGGCTCGTCGCCGTCCGTGGGCTGACACCGGAGCAGGCCGAGGCGGCGACGCCGCTTCACCCCTACCTGCTCATGACGGCGGGCGTGGCGATGCTCGCGGGCTTCTGGCTGCTGCTATTCGTGATCGCCCGCGCGTTCCTCCGATCGCGGAGCTCGGTGCGCCCGTTCGTGCTTGCGGGCTGTGCCGCGCTCGCGGTGGGCACCCTGCAGGGCCCCGTACAGGCCTTCCCCGCGGTGAACGAGCTGCTCGATCGAGGCGGCGACGCCGGTGAGGTGATCGTCAACCTGCACGCCCAGCTGAACATGCTGGGCGGCCTGATGGTCGTGCTCGTGGGGCTGGCGCTGGCGCTGCTGCGCAACCAGGCCCCTGAGCGCTGGCCGCAGCGCAGGGTCCGGATCGTGCCGCTCGCTGTTCCCGCAGGAATGGCCGTGTACTACGCCGCCGGGATCGGGTTCGCCATCCTGGAGGCCCACCAGGTGGCTAGCGGCTCTAGTTTCGGTGCAGCCGTCAGCGGCCTCGAGCCCTGGCCTGCACTGGTGCTCGTGCCCGCCGCGCTCGCCGTTCTCGTCGGCTTCGGCGCGTTCGCCTCCGCCGCCTGGCGGATGACGGGGGGCTATCGCGAGGCCGGCCGCCTGCTCGTGAAGACGGCCCCGACCGTGTACACGGGGAGCATCCCGCGGCGGGTGCGCCGGCGGAAGCCCGCCGCCATGGCGGGATACGAGGTACCGATGGGCTTGCTTGGTTTTCCGGGCGTGGGCTGGCTGTTCGCCGGCTTTCCGTTCACGGCGACGATCCTGCTGATGGTCGGTCCGGCGCTCGCCTGGGCGGCGATTCCGGTGGCGTTTTCCCCATTCGGTGACGGGCCGCTTCGCGCCCTGGGCTGGAGGGTCGAGCTCGCCTGGCTGCCCGCGAGCACGCTCGTGTCGTCGACTCTGCTCTACCGGGCGCAACGGCGTCGCCTCATCCGCATCGAGGGGTGGCGTCCCCGTCCCCGCCGGCGCCGCAACGCGAGGGCGCGCGTCAGCGTCGGGGTCGGCCTCATAGCGCTGGTCCTGGTCTCACTGCCCTTCATCCCTGCCGTGACCGGGCTCGGCGAGCACTCGCTGAAGTACTCGTACCAGACCCGCTTTGCCCGCGAAATCACGGGCCAGTTCCTGAACACGCCCCGGGGTCCCGTGAAGCTGTTCGCCTGGCGGGATCCGCAGAACCCCTACCCCCGGGACGCGCTGCGCGTCCATGCTCGCCAGATCCGCTCCCTGCTCGTCCGGGCGGCGGCGGTGGACAGTCCCGACGCCTACCGCATGTTCGACCTGAGCGATCGCGGTCGGATCCCGCTGGTGGTTCGGCGGAGCTCGCCAACGTCGCTGGTGCTGGCGCCCTCACGACAGCCGACCCCTGGCCGGTATCTGTTCGTCGCCTCTCACGAGGGGATGTTCGGAGGTCGTGACTTCGTGTACCTGACCGTCGTCCCGCGGGGCGATCCGGTCACGGCCATCAGCAGCCACGCCAGGCGGTCGTCACCGGCGGCTGCCGCCGCCCTCCTGCCAGTCGCTGCGGCGCTCGTTGCCGCGCTATTCAGCGTTCTCCTCGTGAGCTCTTACCGTCGGCGGCCCGGGGGCGAGAAGCTGCTCTGGGCCGGCGGCTTCGTTTTGTTCGCCGTGGCGGCGGCAAGCGAGGCGATCGCCCAGGGGTCCGGCTGGAGTCAGGGGCTGTTCCGCGCCTACTACCTCGCGGGCGGGGTCCTGTCGGTGGGGTACCTCGGCGCCGGCTCCGCCTGGCTTCGCCTGCCCCGGCGGGGGCGTGACCTGCTGGTCGGGGCACTGGCCGTCGCAACCGTTGCCGCGGCGGTCAGCGTTCTCCTGGCCCCGGTCGACGCCCGAGCGCTCAGCCTCGCGGCGTCCGGACGGCCGCCGGCGAACGACGTGCTCGGTGGGCACGCGTTCCTGTGGGCGATCGCTTTGAACACGTTCGGATCGATCTTCCTCATAGGGGGAGCGCTGTACTCCATCGTGCGCCGCCAGCGTGTGAGGGCGAGCCTCTGGATCGGCGGCGGAGCGCTCGTGCTTGCACTCTCCACGAGCATGTCCCGCGCGGGCGAGTACTCGTTCATGTACCTCGGCGAGCTGATCGGGATCGCGCTGATGTTCGGCGGCTTCACGCTTGCCGGCCCGAGGAGGCGGCCGCCGGCCCGCCCGGAGCCCGCGCCGGCGCCTCGGGCGGAAGCCGCCGCGCTCGCGCCATGACCGCCCGACCCGCAGGTCGAGGGGGATGAGGCGTCGTGGATCGCACCCGCAAGCGCAGGATCAGGCTGGTGGTGGCGCTCAGCGCCGCGGTGCTGCTCGCCGGGGCCCTTGTTTTTACGACGTTCAGCGCATCGAGCCCAGCGAGGAGGCCGAGCCAGCTCGCTGCGAACGCTCGCCCCGGTCGTTCGTACCAGCTGACGGGCAATGTCGCCCGTGGGTCCGTGCGGCGCGCCCGCGGTGGTCTGGCGTTCCGGGTACGCGACCGCGACGGGCTGGCCTCGGTGCCGGTTGTCTACACCGGGGCGGTACCCGAGCCCTTCCGGGAGGGCCGCGAAGTCATCGTGACCGTCCGCAAGCGCGGAGCAGTCTTCGTCGGGGAGCGGGACTCGCTGATCACCAAGTGCCCCTCCAAGTTCACGGCAAAGCGAGGCTCCTGACATGACGAGGCTAGGGTCGGCCCTGCTGATCGGGGCGCTTGCGGTCGAGGTCTACGGCATCGGCGTTTCGCT
>WNGA01019455.1_pt1 | contig 14060 bp, 12 predicted proteins | sample 5400061 | NCBI WGS metagenome assembly WNGA01 (sample SAMN13153366, study PRJNA577476) | soil metagenome | isolation source: 100 cm soil or saprolite under grassland replicate 2 | place: USA:California | collected 2016-06-15 | reverse complement strand
ACGGCGCTGTCGGCCTCGCAGGATACCGAGCTGATCTTGTGGGATGTCGCCACTGGCCAGCCCCTCCGGCACTTCAAAGGGCATACCCAAGAGGTCAACGAGGTCGCGTTCAGCCCTGATGGCAAAACGGCGCTGTCGGCCTCGCAGGATACCGAGCTGATCTTGTGGGATGTCGCCACTGGCCAGCCCCTCCGGCACTTCAAAGGTCACACCGGCGAGGTCACCTCGGTGGCCTTCAGTCCCGATGGCACGAGGGCGCTGTCTGGTTCATACGATTCGACCATGATCCTGTGGGATGTCGCCACCGGGCAGCTGCTCCATACATTCACCGGCCATAATAATACGGTCTATAGCGTGGCGTTCAGCCCGGATGGAACCACCGCATTGTCCGGCTCAGCCGACGCGCTGATGGGCTTTTGGGATATTGGAGCAACGAAGCTGATTCATTTCTTCGCTGGGCACGGCGGTTGGATCAAAGATGTGAAATATAGCCCTGATGGTCACCATGCGCTCTCGGCGGCATTTGATAACACATTGCGCCTGTGGGATCTCGACAATGGCGCCCAGAGTCGCATGTTGGGGGGGAACTCGAGCAGTCGCGCCGCATTGAGCTCCGATGGACGGTTGCTGCTCACCAATGCGCCAAACAATGCGGCGGTGCTCTGGGATATCGCGAGTGGGAAGCCGCTGCATGTCCTTTTAGGCCATGACACCGAGTTGCAAGCGGTGGCAATCAGCCCGGATGGCCACAGCGCGCTGACCGGCTCCAAAGCGCCGGAGGGGCAGGAGAAGGCTGATGTCATTCTCTGGAATTTGGATACCGGCGTGTTTGTGCGCGTGCTCAAGGGCCATACCGACGATGTCGATGCGATCGTCTTCAGCGCAGATAGCAAGCGGGCGTTCTCCAGCGCTGAGGACAAGACGATCATTGAGTGGGATCTCGCCACTGGCACCCCGATCAGAACCTTAACTGGTCATCAAGGGGGCGTGCGCACGATTGCACTCAGCTCGGATGGCACACGGCTGCTCTCAGGGTCGGTGGATAAAACCATCATATTGTGGGATCTGAGCACGGGGCAAGCGATCAAGACATTCAAAGGTCATGATGCAAAAGTGCGAAGCGTGGTCTTCAGCCCCGATGGTAAAACCATGCTTTCCGGCAGCGAGGATAGCACCATGCTGTTGTGGGATCTCACAACCGGGCAGCCGATCCGCAAATTCATCGGGCATACGGGTACGGTCATGAGCGTGTTTTTTAGCCCCGATGGCACGCAGGCAGTTTCAGGATCGACGGACAATCAAGTCATCTTGTGGAATGTTGCGGACGCGCAGCCGATCCGTATTTTTACTGGTCACCGTGCGACCGTTGCAACGGTGAGGTTTAGTCTCAATGGGCAGAGCATTCTTTCGGCCTCATCCGACAATACAATCCGCCAGTGGCGGATCGATTCGGAGAGTGATCTTGTGGCGTGGGCCAAGGCGAATCGGTATATTCCTGATTTGACCTGTGAGCAAGAGAAGACCTATAATCTGCCGCTGACTCACTGCGCGTCGTAGAAATAAGTGCCAGGAGTGAAGAGTTATATGGTCAATGCCTGCGCACAACTCTTTACTCCTGGCTAGCTCGCCTACTTTAACTCCGGTATCTCCACCGGATCTTCGCGCGGCTCGCAGACGCCACAGAACAGCGCGCGCGCCGTGACGATCGCCTTTTGCGCGTTCTTTGAGTCGCGGTAGAGCGCTACGATATGCGGCATCTCGCGCACATGCTCCTTGCAGATCGCTATCGCAATGGGTGGGGGTCTGGGGGCGGCTTCGCCGCCCCCAGACCCCCACCCATTGCGATAGGCTATGCTACGTTACACTGCCGGGTTACGCCATACCAGCGTCCCGGTCGGGAAGGTCGTGACCTCGATTCGCCAGGGTGTAAGCTTCAGCACGCCATAGTTCGGCTGATCCGCGCTCTGAAAGATCGGCGCGGGATCGTAGCCCAGCGGCGGCGGCGCAGCCAGAAACAGCGACCAGATCCGCTGCTTGGTCTCCGGCGTGGTATCCCACTCGGCGTAGCAATCGGCATATACTGGCTTGGCGACATCGGCGACATAGGCCAGCGAGACATACGGATGCGCGGCCAGATGCTTGGCTTTGAACGACCCGACCCGCGTCGCAATCCATCCAGTCGATCCTTCCCAGATCGGGTGAAGAATGCGCGAGCGCGGCCGGCTGCGCGCGTCGAGCGTCGCTACATTGCACCAGACCATGCTGTGTGCGCGAGCCAGAAACTCGTCGCGCAGCTCATCAAATGTTGCAACGTCCATATGGACTCCTCTTGTATTACAGGACTTACGCGGTAGGCGTTTTTAGCCTTCGGCAGACCTGTACTTTATCTTCTTTTTGTTGTTCGTTTTTTCGCTCTGCGAGCGAAAAACGAACAACAGATGAAATGGGAAGTACCATGCTGCCGCAGGCAAAGCGACGTTTGAAAGCGCGACCACGTAAGTCCTGTTGTATTACAGCTGCTATGTGAAATATAACACGATCATTACGTGAAATATATCACGATAGCTGAAGGTGCGTATCAGTCGAAAGAAGGATGCCGGCCAATCGGTTGCTGCGCTCGCTAGCACTGAGTATAGCATGTTCGTTGTTCGTTGACCGTTATCCGCTGTCCGTTGTTCTCCGGTTCTATTTTCACACACGCTTGACCACGCGCCGCGCCTGCGGTAGACTACCATACGCGCATCAGAGAGGCAGCGGCAAATGGGCACACTGGACGGCAAGGTGGCGCTGGTCACCGGCGGCGGGCGCGGGATCGGCCGCGCGATCGCGCTGGCGTTGGCCGGAGCGGGCGCGGCGGTGATCGTCACTGGCCGCGATATCGGCAAGCTGGATGCCGTTCGCGCCGAGATCGCCGCGAGCGGCGGGCCGGCGCTGGCGCTGGCCTGCGATGTGGCAGATTCCGGCGCGGTCGCCGCAGCCTTCGCGCAGGCCCGCGCGGCGCTCGGCCCGATCGATATCCTGGTCAACAATGCCGGCATCACCGCCAGCGTCAAGTTCGCCGATACCGACGACGCCACCTGGGAGCGGATCATGCGCGTGAACGCCAGCGGGCCGTTCTTCTGTTGCCGCGCGGCCGTGCCCGATATGATCGAGCGCGGCGGGGGCCGCATCATCAATATCGCCTCGTACGCGGCCCTGAGCGGCATCCCATATTCCTCGGCCTATAGCGCATCCAAGCACGCCCTGCTGGGCCTAACCCGCTCGCTGGCGCTGGAGCTGGCGCGCTACGGCATCACCGCCAACGCGATCTGCCCCGGCTGGGTCGAGACCGATATGGTGCAAAACGCGGTCGCCAATATTGTGGCGAAGACCGGCCGCTCCGAGGATGCAGCGCGCGCGAGCATCCTGGCGCTCGCCGGCCAGCCGCGCATGATCGCGCCCGAGCAGGTGGCCGCGGTGGCGCTGCGCCTGGCCGGGCCAGCGGGTGCTGGCACAAGTGGGCAGGCGATTACGATCGAGTGACGAGCGACGAGTGACGAGTGACGAGAGATTATTACTCCTGTCTCCCGTCTCCTGTCTCCTGTAAGGGACTATGCCACAATATTTGATCACCGTGCGGTCGACGCGTGACCCAGATGCGCCCGCGCATCTGTATTTGCTCGAAGGCGAGCTTTCGCCCGACGACCTCCAGCGCCTGGCCGGCGAGCTGCTGCACGACCCGGTGGTGCAGCAGGCGGATTGGTGCGCGCTAAGCGATCTGACAGAAGATAATTCGTCGTCGGTCGTCGGTAGTCGGTCGCCTGTCCTGCCCTTCGGCACGGCTCAGGGGAGCAGCGGCGTCGAAGGGTCGGTCGTCGAGGTGGCCTTCAAGCCCGGCGTGACCGACAACGAGGCCGAGAGCATCAAGGTCGGCGCGGCGCGCCTGGGCATCGGCGGGCTGCGTACGGTCAAAACCCTGCGGCGCTACCTGCGCGGCGGCGTGGATCAGCTCGATCCGGCGCTGGCCGGGCTGTACAACCCGCTGATCCAGACGATGCTGCTCACTCGTTCTAACGCGGCCGCATCAATCGACGAGCGCACGGCCTTTTACAGCGAGCTGCTGCGCCCGCCCGCCGCCACCGCGCCCGTGATCGCGCGCGTGGCCCTGCTGGAGGCCGCCGAGGAAGAGCTGCTGCGGATCAGCCAGGCTGGCATTCTCTCCCTGGATCTGGACGAGATGCGTGCCATTCAGGCCTACTTCCGCCAGGAGGAGCGCGAGCCGACCGACGGCGAGCTTGAGACTCTGGCGCAGACGTGGAGCGAACACTGCTCGCATAAGACATTCAAGGCGAAGGTGCGCTACCGGGTCGACCAAAGACGAATGACGAATGACAAAAGCTGGCTTAAGCCAGCGGAACGCTATACCGCGTATCAGATGCTCCGTCAGGACTGTGAGATCGACAGCCTGATTAAAACATTCCTCATGGCAGCAACAGATCAGATAGTCCACGACCGCTCTTTCGTCGTTGGTCGCTCGCCCTTCGTCCTCTCCGCCTTCGTCGACAACGCCGGCATCGTGGCCTTCGGCGATGCGCACGAGGTCTCGATCAAAGTCGAGACCCACAATCATCCTTCGGCGCTGGAGCCATTCGGCGGGGCCAACACCGGCGTCGGCGGCGTGATCCGCGATGTGCTGGGCGTCTCGGCGCTGCCGATCGCCAACACCGATGTGCTATGCTTTGGGCCGCTGGATCTGCCCGAGACTGGCGCGGATGGCGCGGGTGGTACGGGCGCGGGCACCGCGCCCCTCCACCCGCGCCGCATCGCGGCCGGCGTGGTGGCAGGTGTGCGCGATTACGGCAACAAGCTCGGCATTCCCACCGTCAACGGCGCGGTGCTGTACGATCCCGGCTACACTGCCAACCCGCTGGTGTTCTGCGGCACGGTTGGGCTTGCGCCGCGCGGCAAGAACCCGCACAAGCTCCAGCCCGGCGATGCGGTGGTGGTGCTGGGCGGGCGCACCGGCCGCGATGGCATCCACGGCGCCACCTTCTCGTCGGCCGAGCTGACCCACACGACCGCCCTTGATGTGGGTAGCGCCGTACAGATTGGCGACCCGATCACCGAAAAGAAGGTGCTCGACGTGCTGCTGCAGGCGCGCGACGCCGGACTCTACAGCGCGATCACCGATTGCGGCGCCGGTGGGCTCTCCTCGGCGGTGGGTGAGATGGGCGAGGCGACCGGCGCGCGGGTGGCGCTGGACGATGTGCCGCTCAAATACGCCGGGCTGCAACCCTGGGAGATCTGGCTCTCCGAGGCCCAGGAGCGCATGGTTCTGGCGGTGCCGCCAGCTAATCTCGATGCGCTGCTGGCGCTGTGCGCGGGCGAGGATGTCGAGGCGACTGTGATCGGCGAGTTCACCGGCGATGAGCGCCTGACCGTCACGCACGGCGGCCGCACGGTGGTGGATCTGGCGATGGCGTTTATGCATAAGGGCATTCCGCAGCGAACGCTGGATGCGATCTGGGAGACGAAGGACGAAAGACCAATGACGAAAGACGAAAATCGCGACACAAGCGCCTTCGTCCTTCGTCCTTCGTCTTTGGTCGAAGCGCTGAAAGCGCTGCTCGCCCACCCCAACATAGCATCCAAGGCCGCGATCATTCGCACCTACGACCATGAGATCCGCGGCGGCACGGTCGTCAAGCCGCTGGTTGGCGCGAACTGCGATGGGCCAGGTGACGCGGCGGTGCTCCAGCCGCTGCGCAGCACTACCCTGGGGCTGGCGCTCGGCTGCGGGATCAACCCGCGCTACGGCCAGATCGACCCATACTGGATGGCGCTGGCCTGTGTCGATGAGGCGCTGCGCAACATCGTGGCCGTGGGCGGCGACCCGCGCCGGACGGCGATCCTCGACAACTTCTGCTGGGGCGACCCGCGCCAGCCCGATCGCATGGCCGGCCTGACCCGCGCGCGATGCCGGTGGCGCACGCACGCCCATCCCGCCGACGCTGCTGATCACCGCGCTTGCGCAGGTGCCCGACATACGCCGCGCCGTGACGATGGATCTGAAAGAGCCGGGCAACTATGTGTACCTACTGGGGGAGACCAGGGATGAGCTGGGGGGAGCGCATTACGACGAAAGACCAAGGAGGGAAGACGAAGGGCAGACAGTATCCAAAAGCACTCCTTCGTCCTTCGTCCTTCGTCCTTCGTCGGTTCCCAAGGTGGATTTAGCAACCGCACCCCAGCTCTTCGCCGCGCTGCACCAGGCTATTACTGCTGGCCTCGTGCGCGCCTGCCACGATCTGAGCGAGGGCGGCCTGGGCGTGGCGGCGGCTGAGATGGCCTTCGCCGGGGCGCTCGGGCTGCGGCTGTATCTCAGCGGCGCTCCACGAACGCCCAGCCTGGACGACGCTGCGACGCTGCTGTTCGCCGAATCGCCCTCGCGCTTCCTGGTCGAGCTGCGCCCGGCCGACGCGCCGGCGTTCGAGGCCGCGCTAGCGGGCCTGCCCTGCGCGCGGATCGGCGAAGTCACCGCCAGCGCGGAGCTGGTGATCGACGGCGCTGTGGGCGGCGAGGCGCTGCGGGCTGATGTCGCTGAGCTGAAGGCGGCCTGGCAGGGCACGACAGTGGTTTAAGATCAATATTGTTCAAATAGCATCCACCCTCCTGGAGGTTTGACGCGCATTGATTCCACACAGCTGTGCGGCGATATGTCAAACCTCCAGGAGGGTGGGCACACCGGTGGCGACCATGATCTGATATGAATGTGAGGGTGGCCGTATGCCCGCATCCGCTGAACAACGAATCGCGCGTGTTGTCGAGCAGCTCTATCCTGAAACAGCTTTCGAGAAGCGGTATGGCCAGCCGCGACCGCTGAACGAGCGGATGGCGGCTCGCCATACGCCCGGTGCCAGTATCGCGGTCATCAACGATTTCGAGATCGAATGGGCACGTGGATTCGGCGTCAGTGATTTGGGCACGGCGACCCCCGTGACGCCGACGACGCTGTTTCAAGCCGGCTCGATTAGCAAGCCGATCTTTGCTCTGGCGGTCATGCGCCTGGTGCAGCAGGGGCGACTCGACCTTGATGCGCATGTCAACACATATCTGAAATCATGGAAGATCCCTGCGAACGGCGATTGGCAGCCACACGTCACTTTGCGCCATCTGCTTAGCCACGCCGCCGGCCTGACCGTACACGGCTTCCCAGGCTACCAACGCTCGGAGCCACTGCCGACCGTCGTCCAAGTCTTGAACGGCGAGCCGCCGGCCAATACCGAGAAGGTGGAGGTCAACATTCTTCCAGGGCTGCAGACGCGCTATTCCGGCGGCGGCACGACTGTGGCGCAGCAGGCAGTGGTCGACACCCTAGGTATGGCGTTTCCAGAAATCATGCGGACCGTCGTATTCGAGCCGTTGGGCCTGGATCATAGCACATACGAGCAGCCTCTGCCCGACAGCCGGGCCGCCCAGGCAGCCACCGCGCATCCGTGGAAGGGCATTCCGCTCGAAGGCAAGCACCATAACTATCCCGAAATGGCTGCCGCTGGCCTTTGGACGACGCCGACGGATCTGGCGATAGTTGGCGCCGAGCTGCTGCGAGCGATTCATGGGAAGTCCGACAGGTTCTTGGCGGTGGAAACGATCGAGGCGATGCTACAACCCCAGTTGAAGCACCAGCAGGCAGGCGAGGGTGAGTACGCCGGCCTGGGCTTTTTCTGCGCTGGAAAGGATGTGAGCTTCTTCTTTGGCCACGGCGGCTGGGATGAAGGGTTCGTGGCAATGCTGCGGGTCTACAAGAATATCGGTAAGGGCGCGGTTGTCATGCTCAATTCGAACGAGGGGTTTCCTCTACTCGAAGAGATCATGCGCGCCATCGCCCAGGAATACGACTGGCCTGAAGTGTTCCCAGCGGAAAAAGTTGTCGTGGAGCTGCCGGCGGCGGATAACTATACCGGGATATATGCTACCGAGGCCGGAGTGGAGTTCAACGTCATCAACCAGAATGGAGCTATCGCGCTTCAGCTCGCACAACAACCCGCGCTGCCGCTCCTGCCTACGTCCGAGCTTGACTTCTTCACCAAGGCGCTGAATACTAGCGTCGCCTTTGAAAAGGACACTGAAGGGCAGATAATCGCGCTGACGGTCAGGCAGGACGGCAATACGATTACGGCGAAACGGCAGAACTTGGCGTAACTTGATCCCCGAACACGACGAGGAGCGCATGCTTTCAAATTGGCGAACTATCGGCAGCCGCGCCAGCCTGTGCAGCATTGGCAGCTGGCTGAGTATCTTAAGTCTCTTCAGCGCCGGCTCGATTCTGAGCATCGGCAGCGCCGGCTCAATTTTGAGCATTGGTAGCGTGGGTTCGATCCTGAGTATCGGCAGCGCCGGCTCGATTCTGAGCATCGGCAGCATCGGCAGCATCTTTTCTATCGGCTGCGCCGGCGCGATCAAGCGCACCGGTCGCCGGTAGCACAACGTTAAAACGTTCGAACGATGGAACGTTCAAACGAGGAATTGCTATGACCAACGGCAATGGCCACACCGACAGCTCCGGCGCAACCGGGGCAATGACCCCCGAGCAGTTCGGCGCGTATATGGAAAAGCGCCTGACGCTCTACGACGAGGTCGAGCTGCTCGACCGCGAGGGCATGGAGCTGCGGCTGCGTGTCAACGGCGCCGATGTTGCTGCCGACCTCGGCAACTTCTACATCGCCTACAAGCGCGACCCAGCGCAGATCGATGTCGTCGTCCAGACCTTCGCCAGAACCTTGCTCGGCATCCAGCCCGATCGCGACATCAATGATTATGCTGAGCTGGCCGGCCGCGTCTACCCGATCCTCAAGCCGATCGAGATGTTGGCCGAGGTGCGCGAGCGTAAACTGCCGATGCTAGCGTATCGCGAATTCCTGGCCGATCTGATGATCGCCTATGTGATCGATGAGGAGCGCAGCTTCGCCTATATCAACGAGGATCACCTGGAGCGATGGAAGGTCGGCGTTGTCGATCTGCACCAGCAGGCGATCGAGAATCTGCGCCGCCGCACCGACGATCGCGTCACGTACACAGCTGTGGGCGCCGGCGAGCAGCGGCTGTTCATCTTCAACAGCGGCGATGGCTACGACGCGACCCGGCTACTGTTGTCCGATGTGCTGGCCGCCTGGGCGCGTGAGGTGCCGGGCCGCCTGGTGATCGGCATTCCGAACCGCGATTTTCTGATCGCCTTCAGCGACGCCAACTCCGAGGTGTTGCGCGGCGTCGCGGCGCAGGTTCAATCCGATGCGGCCCAGCGCGAGTACGGCTTGACCGAGCAGCTATTCACATTGGCTAATGGTGTGGTAAAAGAATACGCGTGGGAGTAGGGCCACTTATGCAAGTTGGCGTCATTTTCGCTAGCATTATCGTCTATGCGCTGGCGATTTTCCTGTGGTGGCGTGAACGCACGCCGAACTACTTCGTGGCGCTGCTGGCCGGGCACCTGGCCGTGCTGCTCTCGCCATTCTGGCAGGCGCTGTATGTCTTTAGCTATAACGACGGCTTCCCGACCTTGTATCGCCTGGGATCAGTCGGCGGAATTCAAGCGTTCGCGCGGCTGCAAGTGTATGGGCTGCCACGGCCAGTGTTCCTGGGCGCCTGGTCGATCATGCTAGCGCCGCTGACGATCTTCTATTTGTATCGTCATCGCTGGTGGTTTCCCAGCTACCTGACCAGCCTGCTGACATTCATCCTGTTCGTGCTCTACCATCTGCTGGTCGAGACGATCGGCCTGCGTCAGGGCTGGTGGATCTACAACGGCGGCGTGCTGCCGCTCGGGCTGGGCCAGCCAGTGCTGGCGGCGCTGATGAACGGCCTGGTGTCACTCGGCGCGCTGGCAGCGCTGCTGCTGACGCGGCGCTACTCGCTAGGTAGCCTGCTGGCCATTCTGCTGCCGATCCCACTAGCGCTGTGCCTGCTGGTACATGGGCTGCTGGGCGCGCCACTTTACACGGCGCTGCTGCTACATGCGCAATCGTGGGCCGGAGCGATCGGCCTAATTGGGACGCTGGGGCTGGTGGCGTCGGGGGTGCATATCATCGCCAGCTCGCTCGAACAGCCCCGCGAGTGGCGGCAGACGATCTGACCTGAGGACCAAAGACCAAAGACCAACGACCAACATTGTTTGTCGTCGATCTTTGGTCTTTGGTCGTTGGTCTTTCGTCGGCGCTAGCGGCTCAGCGGGCTACTGGCCCGTAGCTCCTTGAGGAGATCCTGAGCCTGATCGCCCAGCACGGCCAGACGCTGGTTTAGCTGCTTGCGGCGCTTGTCGAACCGTTTGCGGTTGACCTCCGGCAGCCGCCCGCGGATCTCTTCAATCGTTTCCTGAATACGCGCCAGCGCCTCCTCGGTGGCCTCCTGCGCCTTGCCGGCCACCATCTCACCGCGGTCTTTCAGCGCTCCAACCGGATCCTCGCGGAAGCTGCGCGGCTTGTGTGGCCGGCGCAGCAACAGTACAGCCGCAACACCCAGCACGATCGCAACCAGGCCCGCCGGTAGAAATTTCATGTAGCTTTCACGATCAGTCATACTCAATGCCTCCTCTTTCGTAGCAAATTGTTGTGCTCCGACAAACTCTACCACATACTGCAAGATATGTACCGTGGACTTTCGCACGCCGCAAGTAACAGGTCGCAGGCGGCGACAGTATGCTCCGGCGTACATACTCAAGCGAATTGAAGGGCAAAAGATCGCGCTGGAGGGCTTCGCACTCCCCAACCCCTATCCCGCATCCCCTGCGCTGCAAGCGTGCTATCGCAGCACCGCCTTGGTCCAAGCATCCAGCCACTGCTCGCGGTTCTGGTCGATCTGTTCGGGCGGCAAGCCCAGCGGCTGCTCGGGAACCTGCGCGAACTTCTTAAAGACATCCGGCAGGGCGGCGTCGGACAGCACTGGGTAGACAAACATCTGTAACGGCACATCCTCCTGGAAGCGCTTGCTGAGCATAAAATCGATCAGATGCTCGGCCAGGGCGCGCTGCTGCGTGCCTTTGAGAATGCCCGCAAACTCAACTTGCAGGAAGCTGCCGGCCAGCAGATTGCCGGTCGGCGGCTCAGTTGGGGCTGGCTTGGTTTCGCTGAAGACCAGCTCAGCCGCCGGGCTGGTGGCGTAGGATACCACCAGCGGGCGCGGGCCTTTGCCACTCGACCCGCTGAAATGCGTGTAGTAGGCGTCGTTCCAGCTATCGCTCACCAGCACGTCGTTCTTGCGCAAGTCCTTCCAGTAATCCAGCCAGGTGTAGCTGCCGCTGGCGCCGAAGTGCGCGATCGTGGCGAGCATGAATGCCAGGCCGGGCGACGAGGTGGCCGGGTTCTCGACCACCAGCTTGCCTTTCCACTCCGGCTTGGTCAGATCCTCGAGCTTGGCCGGCAGCGGCAGCTGGTTCTTCGATAGAAAATCCTTGTCGTAGTTGATATTGACATAGCCATAGTCAATCGGCAGCAGCGTGTTGGCAGAGTCAAGCTTGAAGCGATCGGGTATGCCCGCCAGCGCCGGCGCGGCATAGGCATCGAAGATGCCGGCCTTGAGCGCGCGGCTCAGGAAGGTGTTGTCCACGCCGAAGAAGACGTCGGCCAGCGGGCTGCTCTTGCTCAAAATTGCCTTGTTGAGCGCCGACCCAGCATCGCCGGATTTGAGCACCTGAACCTTCACATGTTGCTGCTGCTCAAACTCCTTAAGCACATCTTCACTGACGCTGAAGCTATCGTGTGTCATCAGCGTCAGCGTAGGCTGCTCGCCGGCTGGTGCCGCGGTTGGCGCGGTCGGCGCTCCAGCCGGGGCAGGTGCGGCGGTTGGGGGCGGCGCGGCCGTTGCAGCCGGAGCAGCTGTTGTGGCCGGCGCGGATGTAGGCAGCGGCATGCTCGTCGGCGCTCCACCGGTCGGCTGGCCGCCGCAGGCCGCAAGTAGCACAGTCAGGAGCATTCCAATCAGAAATCTTCGCATAACCATTCGCCTTTCATAAGGTCACTGCATACAACAAAAAAGGATCGCTGACTTGGGAAAAGTCAGCGATCCATGATCGGGCTGGCGCTTCCCTACGCTGGCATAACCCAGGTCAGGTTCGAAGGGTCAGCGGCATCGATCGGGCCGCGCTCTCAGCCAGGCTCACCTGGCACCCCTAGCGATATGTACTTGTTCGGCTACGATACCACGCTGAATGCGGCTTGTCAAACGCGTGATGGCCTCACCGCCAACCCCTGTCCCATTGCGATGGGCGAGGGAGCGTAGAATCTCCCCTCGCCCGCCGCAGCGGGAGAGGGGTGCCACCGCAGTGGCGGGGTAAGGGCCGGGGTGGCACTATGATACAATAGCGCAGCCGCGCGAAAACTGATGCGACGCCCGATATTGAAAGGAATGGTGAACCATGATCAGCCCATCGATTCAAAACGCGATCAACGACCAGATCAAGCACGAGTTCTTCTCATCGTACCTGTACCTGTCGATGTCAGCCTATTTCGAGACGCTGAGTCTGCCGGGCTTCGCACGCTGGATGCGCGTGCAGAGCCAGGAGGAGCACGCGCACGCGATGAAGTTCTTCGATTTCCTGAACGACCGCGGCGGCAGCGTGGAGCTTCAGGCGCTCGACCAGCCGGCGGGTGAGTTCCAATCGCCGCTGGATGTGTTCGAGCAGGCGCTCGATCACGAGCGCAAGGTGACGGCCTTGATCCACCGGCTCTACGAGCTGGCACTGAAAGAGAGCGACTACGCCACCCAGACGCTGTTGCAGTGGTTCATCACCGAGCAGGTTGAGGAAGAGAAGAACGCCGGCCAGATCGTCGAGCAGCTGAAGATGACCGGCGGCGAGCCATCGGCACTGCTGTTGCTCGACCGCGATCTGGCCGGTCGTGGCGTGGCCGCGAGAGGAAGTAACGAGTGACGAGACGCGTAGATTGAGATATTTCTTGAACAACGCCCCCATCCTCGCAGCCCGCGATCTGCACAAATCCTACGGCCCCACGCCGGCCCTGCGCGGCGTGAGCCTGCGCATCGCGCCGGGGGCGATCGTCTGCCTGCTCGGCCCATCGGGCTGCGGCAAAACCACGCTGCTGCGCGTGATCGCCGGCCTGGAGCAGGCCGACAGTGGTGCGATCATGTTCGAAGGCCGGCCGATCGACGGCCTGCCGGTGCATACGCGCGGATTCGGGCTGATGTTCCAGGACTACGCGCTGTTTCCGCACCGCGATGTCGCCGGCAATGTCGCGTTTGGGCTGCGCATGCGCGGCGAGTCGCGCGAGCAGATCGACGCGCGCGTGGCCGAGATGCTCGATCTGGTGGGCTTGGCCGGCTACGATCGCCGGCGCGTCTACGAGCTGTCGGGCGGCGAGCGGCAGCGTGTGGCATTGGCGCGCAGCCTGGCGCCCAGTCCGCGCCTGCTGATGCTCGACGAGCCGCTTGGCGCGCTCGACCGCGCGCTGCGCGAGCGGCTGCTGGATGAGCTGCGCGCGATCCTCCAGCGCGTCGGCGTCACCAGCCTGTACGTAACCCACGACCAAGCCGAGGCGTTCGCGATCGCCGACTGGCTGGTGCTGATGAACGATGGGCAGATCGAGCAGCAGGGCCCGCCCGAGGCAGTCTATCGCCAGCCGGCTACGCGCTTCGCAGCGCGCTTCCTGGGGTTATCGAACCTGATCGATGGGCGCGTGATCGTGCGTGAGCAGAGTACGCTGCTGACCGAGACGCCGCTCGGGCGGCTGCGCGCTACTGGGGAAGCCCGGCCCGGCGATGTGGTGACGCTGGTGATTCGCCCTGAGGCGGCGCAGCTGATGCCGACTGCGGCCAGCGGCGACACAAATACGATCGCGGGCGTCGTGGCCGAGCGATCGTTTCGCGGCAGCCGCACGCGCTTGGCGATCCAGCACTCGAGCGGCCAGATGCTGGAGTTCGAGATCGACGATCTAGCGCTACCGCCGGCCGGTGAGCCGATCGCGCTGGCGCTGCGAGCGGATGCGATAAGCCTTATTTTGTGACGAAGGACGAAGGACGGAAGACGAATGTGCGCTGGCGTTCGTCGCTGCCGCCGCTCGCCAGCGCCAGCGCTG
>WNGA01008485.1_pt1 | contig 14060 bp, 12 predicted proteins | sample 5400061 | NCBI WGS metagenome assembly WNGA01 (sample SAMN13153366, study PRJNA577476) | soil metagenome | isolation source: 100 cm soil or saprolite under grassland replicate 2 | place: USA:California | collected 2016-06-15 | reverse complement strand
AATCGGGGTCGCCAAGAAGGCTGGGCGTTCACCAGTGATCGGATCGAGAGCCCGACCCGTGATGGCGCCGAGATCGTTGATGTCCTGAGCCGTTGTGAGGAAGTTGGTATAACCGGGCGCAACGAGCGTGTTGAGGTCCGTCATCACGCCGCCTTGCCAGATAAAGGCACGACAGACACCGGAGCCGTCTGCATTACTGCACGACACGCCGACGACCTGACGCCGTTCGTTGATGCCATGGGCTTCGCTATACAGGTCTCCTGAGAGCGTGCCGAGATCCTGGATACTGCGGCCTTTGGCCAACAGAAAAGCGTGCAGTTGCGGGTTGTCCGGGTCGCTGTCTGATACAGCGGCAAATCCAGCGATATCACCCTGTTGGTTGAGCGCCATGGGGGTGTTCCAGGACAGGCGCCCAAGATTGCCGATATCGGTCACCGTGCCTTTTTCCCACAGCACGGCGTGTGCCGCCGTATATCTTCCGACCGCCTGGTCGCACGTGCCCGAGATTCCGACAACCTGTCCGCGGTCATTGATTGCGGTTGCAGCGCTGGAGGTGTCACCGGGGATCGGAGGGAGTTCCTGAATCTGATCTTTGCCGGGGCCCCAGATGACGGCCTTGAACTGGAGGACTTGCGGCGGGGCGCAGGTCGGATCATGAACTGTATTCTCAGCCCAGCCGACCGTCTGACCCAGATCGTTGGAGCCAGTGGCGAAGCCGTTGGAGCCTCCGAGCGTCGGCAGCGGCCTCATGACGCCCGATTCCCAAACGAACCCGAGACAGACATAACCGGTCGCAGTGGCCGGGGGAAAAAAGGCCGAGCAACTCCAGTTCTCCCCCAACGGATCGGGCGTGGCAGTCTGGGTTATGCCCGCAAGCCGGCCAACGTTGTTCTTAACGGGCCATGCCACGCTGCTGTTGGGCCCTCCGAGGGTGCGGAGGTCGACTTTCGTTCCGTCGAGCCAGAGGGTCGCGTGGCGACTCTGGTTCCCAGCCAGGTTGGAGTAACCCGCAACCCAGCCCCGATTGTTGACGCTGTTGCCCCGGCTGATCGTGCCGCCGAGCGACGGGAGGCTCGTGACGTGGTATTGAGTCTGCCGGTTGTCTTGGGACGCCTTGAAAACACCGCCGTGGGCGACACCTGTCAGCAACGCTGCGACGAGTACGACGAATCGCTTCATTAACGTCTTCACAGTAGCCTCCTTCGTGTCGAGAGCGCACTCTGCGACAGTGCGAGTGCACGAAAGGACGCTACTGTTTTCCCTCGCGAGATTGCTGGCCACTTCCGGACCCCAATGTCTGGCTCTGGCCACTTTCGGACCTCAATGTCTCGCGATGCCCAATGTTGGGAGAATTGGGGTCAGGTTACAGGGAGACGGTGGCCCGCACTGGCCCCCAGGGCCTCTGCTATTGAACCATTCTACCAATGGGTTGGCCGCCCTCGCCGTTGCAGACAGATCTTCCGGCGGGTGGCTAACCGGAAGGAAGGGGAGCCGTCTAATCCTCGTGATGGGGTCTCGACACGCGACGTTTTTGCTCTTCCTCGTTCTCGGCGCGAGATTCGCGGCGGCGCAGGAGCTCGAGGTCTCGCCGGCGGACGCGCTCGTCGACTCGCCCCTCGTCGTCCGGGTCAAGGGACTTACGCCGCGCCAGCCGTTTCTCGTCCGATCACGGTTGAAGGACCCGGACGGTCGGACGTGGCAGGCCTGGGCCGGCTATCTTGCCGGGACGGATGGGACGCTGGATCTGTCCGCCGCCGAGCCTGCCCACGGGAGCTTTCACGCGCGCGGGGCACAAGGGCTTTTCACCTCGATGGATCTTCCCGGGGAAGCCCATGGAAGAGCGCGGTTGCAGTCGCGCACCGACCCGCTCGAGTTCGAGATCGTTCTCGAGGTCGAGAGAAGAGAAGTGGCGGCCCGGACTGCCGTCCGGCGCTTCCGCCCGCCGGGAGGGAGGACGGAAGAGATCCGGGATGCTGGCCTCGTCGGAAGGCTCTTTCTCCCCGAGGGGAGCGGCCCATTCCCCGGCGTCGTCGTTCTCGGCGGCTCGGAAGGCGGGCTCTCTGGATCGGAGGAGATCGCGGCCGTTCTATCGGCGCACGGCTTCGTCGCTCTGGCGCTCGCGTACTTCCAGACGCCTGGACTTCCCGGCTCGCTCCGGGAGATCCCTCTCGAGTACTTCGACCGCGCGATCGCCGCCCTGCTCAGGCTCTCGACCGTGCGCAGGGGAGGCGTGGCGCTCGTGGGAACCTCCAAGGGGGCGGAAGCGGCGCTGGCCGCCGCCCCTGGATCTTCGAGCATTCTGGCCGTTGTGGCTCTGGCGCCGAGCTCGGTCGTCTGGTCTTGCATCTGCGACGACCCCGAGCGCGGGTCCTGGTCCCGCGCCGGGAAGACGGTCGCCTTCGTCCCGCAGGGTTCTGACCCGACCTACCGGCCGCCTCCGCAGTTTCCCTTCTCGCCGGCCGTCAATTACGAGTACCGGTTGCGCAACCGCGAGGCAGCGGAGAAGGCCGCGATCCCCGTCGAGCGCATCCGCGGGCCGGTTTTCCTCGCGGCCGGCGAACGGGACGGGCTCTGGCCTTCGGCGGCGATGGCGCGCACGATTGGGGAGCGGCGCCGCCGGTACGGCTGTTCGCCGCGCGACGAAACCCACATCTACGCCGAAGCGGGGCACTTCATCGGGTTGCCAAATCTGCCGGCGGGAGCGACCCTCGTCGGAGGACGGCTCGATGCGGGCGGAACACCCGAGGCCAACGCCGCGGCAAGCGCCGAGATGTGGCCTCGCCTGATCGCTTTCCTTTCCTCGCTCCACCCCGCCCTCGAGCCCTGCCGCGTGCCCGAGTTCTGACGGGGTGGGTGGGGCGCGAGGTGGCCGGAATCGCCCCGATACCTGACTCGATGAGGGCGAACCGCTGATCGTGACTTGCCTTTGCCCCTCTCCCAGAGAGGCAGGGCGGGGAGGGGCGTGCTACCGCGCCGCGAGGTTCCTCTTTAAGAACTCCACGGCTTCCCGCACGATCTCGCGCGAGCGCGGGTCGCCTTCCTGATTGTCGAACCCGTGCTCGCCGCCCGGCTGGTTGTAAAGCACGACGGGGGCGTTGCGCGCGAGCGCCTCCGCGACGAATCGGTCCAGACCCGGCAGCAGATCCGGAATCTGATCCTTCCCGGCGCGAGCGACGAAAATCGGCGGCAGCTTACCGGTGCTCTCGGAAAGAGCGACGGCGGGCGAGAACTGCCTGACCTGTTCCTCCGAAAGGAATCTGCGGTGGAGTGCCGATGGACGCAGGTCCAGAAAAGCGTAGAACGCCACGAGGCAGCGGAGGTACGGTTTGGGTTCGCGGATCGGCGCGGCGAGCAATGGCCCGCCGGCGGAGTAGGCCGCCAGCGCGATGCGCTCGGGGTCGATTCCAAAGTCCGCGGCTCGGCCCCGGACGAACGCAATCGCATCCGTCAGGTCGGCGGCGCCCTGGGCCAGGTTCGGGTCCGGGAATCCCACGCGGTGGTTGAAGGTCGCCGCGGCCATTCCCGACGCCGCGATGAGCCGGCCCCACGACCTGTAGACCCCCCAATCTTTCGGCTGGACCGGAACGTCGCGAGGAACGCCGCCATGGATGAAAAAGACGACCGGCAGAGACTCGCCCGGCTTCTGTTTCTCCGGGGTGCTGACGTCCATCTTCAGCTCGACCGCGCCGTCCTTCTTGTAGACGAGGTCCTTGCGCACCCGGACCCGGTCCATCCCTTCGACCTGGTAGACGACGGGCTTGCTGACGCGCTCCGCCATATCGTTGGAGCTCTTTGCCTGCCCGGCCGCTCGCCCGTTCGCCAAAACGAGAATCAGAGCCGAAAGAGCCGATGCCCAGCCCGAAGTCTTCATCGCGATCCTCCCTCCTCGAAGCATACGTGGGCTCCCTTCAAGGGTTTAACTGCGTCGCTGAAACGGCGTACCCTTGATGGGCGATGTCTGAGAAATCCCTGCGCGAGATCAACCTCAAGGGATTGATCGCCGGGCGAGGTTACTTTCCCTCACCACAGCACTGGGAGGACGAAGTCCTTTACTTCCTCATGGCGGATCGGTTTTCGGACGGCGCTGAAAACCTCTTCCGCGACAACGCGGGCGAGATCGCGACGACCGGCGCGACCCCTCCGTTTGTCCCCGAGGCGAACGGCAACGCGGTTCGAACCGAATCGGATGCCGCCCGGTGGCGCGACGCGGGCACGCGGTTCGTCGGAGGAACTCTCTCCGGACTGGAATCCAAGCTGGGATATCTGCAGCGGCTCGGCGTCACGGCGATCTGGATCAGCCCGATCTTCAAGCAGGTCCGCGCCGACGACTCCTACCACGGGTACGGAATCCAGAACTTCCTCGACGTCGACCCGCACTTCGGCAGTCGCGAGGACCTCCGCCGGCTCGTCCAGACCGCGCACGGAATGGGCATCCGGGTCATCCTCGACATCATCCTGAATCACTGCGGCGACGTGTTTCGCTACCGCGACGGCGACCCTGCCTGGAGCGGGCAGAAGTTACCCGTCGGAGGTTTCCGTGACAATCAGGGAACGGCCAGCCTGCCCTTTGGCCCGATCGATGCGGCCGATCTTCCTCGCGCGTTTCCCGACGGCGCGATCTGGCCGGCCGAGTTTCAACGCCCCGAGACGTTCACCTGCGAGGGCTACATCCGCAACTTCGACTTCTTTCCCGAGTTCGCGGACGGCGACTTCTTCAGCCTCAAGGACCTCCATCACGGGGAACGCCGGATCGTGGACGGCGTCGATGCGATCGATGCGTACTCCGTCTCTCCCACGTTGCGCCATCTCTGTGACGTCTACAAGTTCTGGATCGCGTTCGCCGACGTGGACGGCTTCCGTCTCGATACGGTCAAGCACATGGATCCCGGAGCCGCGCGGTTCTTCGCGTCCGTGATCCACGAGTTTGCGGAAGCCCTCGGGAAGGAGAACTTCTACATCATCGGCGAGATCACCGGCGGGCGCGAGTTCGCCTTCGACCGGCTCGAGGTCACGGGCCTCGATGCCGCCCTCGGCATCTCCGATGAGCGAGCCAGGATGACCGCCCTCGTGAAGGGAGAGATCGATCCGGCCGAGTACTTCGATCTCTTCCGCAACTCGCTGTTGGTGCGGAAGGACTCTCATGCCTGGTTCCGCGACAAGCTGGTGACGTCCGTGGACGACCACGATCACGTGGACCAGGGTGATCACAAGCGCCGCTTCTGCGCGGGCGGGTTCGAGAAGCTTGCGCTCGCGGTCCTGGCCTTCAACGCCACGACGGTCGGCATCCCGTGCATCTACTACGGCACCGAGCAGCTCTTCGACGGCGAAGGCGCCGGCAATTCGGCCGACCGCTACATCCGGGAGGCGATGTTCGGGGCCGAGTTCGGCCCCTTCCGGTCGCGGGGCCATCATTGCTTCAACGAGGACCAGCCCGTCTATCGCGAGATCGCCAGGATCCATCGGCTCCGACGGCAAGAGCTGCCCTTGCGCCGGGGCCGCCAGTTCCTCCGTCAGATCTCCGGCAACGGCGCGAGCTTCGGGTTCCCCGCGCGAGCCGGCGCGGGTCCCGTGCGTTCGATTGTGGCCTGGTCCCGGATCTTCAGCGACCGGGAAGTGCTCGCTGCGATCAACACCGACCCGGAAAGCGCGTCGGCCGCGTTCGTCACGATCGACGACGGCCTGCACTCCGCCGGCAGCCGCCTGATCTGCCTCTACTCGACCGATACCTCCGAAATCGGCGGGAGCGTGGCTGTGGAACCGCGAAACGGGAAAGCCATCTTCCTGCGGGTTCCGCCTGCGGGTTTCGTCGTCTACGCCTGAAATGTAACGCGGCCGGAAGGGCCGTCACCACACGAATGCGCTGCTGCGCGAAGCCGAGCAGGTCGTGCCCGCAACTGAGGGAAAGGACCGGGTGATAGTGCAGCGAACCGCGGAGGCCTCTTGCCACGGAGGACAAATATCTATACACTCTCGCGGTGAGGTTCGAGTGGGATCCTCAGAAGGCGTCGGCCAATCTCCGCACTCACCGGATCAGCTTTATGAAAAAGGTCGTAGCTGAGAAGCGTCGGAACATCGATTTCGCGCGCGCGAAGCGCGGCCCCGTCGTCACGCCTCTGCCCGGCAAGACGAAGATCTCAATCCGCCTGGATAACACGGTGCTCGAGTATTTTCGAGACCTGGTCGACAAGGCCGGCAGTGGCAACTATCAGACGTTGATCAATGATGCCCTGCTCGAGCATGTTCACGGGCGATCGACCCTCGATGCCATGCGACAGGTCGTGCGGGAAGAACTCGCGCCCTATAAGCGGGCCTGAAGCCGGAGCGGGGTCTGTCGCGGATGCTGCTGAGCTCACGTGCTTGCGACGGGTCAGGCTGAGCCCGGCTAGCACTACTCAGGATAGAAGCCGGCACCGACCAGGCCCGGAACTCCGTCCACCGTCACCGCCTTCACGTAGCTCCATTTCTGCGACGGTTCGGTCTGCCCTGGTTTTGGGAATTTGTAGTCAACCCAGCCCGATCCCTTGGAGCGAACCGTCTCCACAAACGCGTCGTGAAATAACTTACCGTTGGCATCCTTCTGGCCGGTGGTATTCGTTCCCTCGCGCTTTGGAAAAGCCGCGTTGAATAACACGTTCAACTTCAAATCGTAGACGAATAAGTATGTGTCGTTGCTGAACCACTCGCTCCCACTCTTTCTGAACTCGGGAAAGACGGCCTTCCCTTCTTTGTCGATCCGCGCCGCGGCCTTGTTGACCAGAGCCTCGATCTGTTTTGCCTTTTCGGATGTCGGTGGAGATTGCTGCGAAAATGCCGGCGAAACAGTCCACAAAAACCCCGCAAGGGCGACGAAGCAGGTGAATGAAACCTTCGCGTGCATGGGTCTCCTTCTGCCGTTGAAAACGGCGCAGCTTACGCAAATCGCAGTCTGCCGCGAGCCAGGATTGTGATGTTTGCAAGCCTATGCCCGCACGAGGAGGATCGCAAGCAGGACGAGCGGTGGCAAAACTAGCGATGACACGGGCTCGGTCGTGGCTTGTTGGCATATTGGGAGCCGAGATGGCGGGAGTCATGCATATCCAGGGACCGTAGCAGGAGTTCGGAGGTAGACCAATGGGAATGATCGACGGAATGTTGCAGGAGCTCCAGCAGGAAGCAGAGACGACGCGCCGCGTGCTCGAGCGAGTCCCGGGTAGTCAGCTGGCCTGGCAGCCGCACGAAAAGGCAAGAACGCTCGGCCAGCTTGCGCTGCATGTGGCGATCGTGCCCGGCGGGGTCGCCGAGCTCATCGCCTCGCCGTCCCCGGCCCAAGCCCCCACGTTCACCGATCCCAGCCCCGAGAGCGCGTCGGAACTGCTCCCGGCGCTCGATCAGAGCATCGCGAAGGCCAAACAGGTGCTCGGCGGGATGGATGACGCCACGCTCATGGCCAAGTGGCGAATGATGCAGGGCGAGCGTGAGCTGTTCGAGGTTCCGCGCGTGGCGCTGCTACGGTCGATCATGCTGAATCACTGGTACCACCACCGCGGGCAGTTGACGGTGTACCTGCGAGAGCTCGATGTGCCAGTCCCCTCGATCTACGGCCCGAGCGCTGACGAGAACCCCTTCGCCTGAGGATCGTTTCTTCCGAGTCAGAGTGGGCGATTGAAGAATTGAGAGAGGAGCCAATCATGCTGAGAAATGCACCAATTCGCGCTTACATCCCCGCTTCCGACGTCTCCCGGGCGAGGAAGTTCTATGAGGACGTCGTTGGGCTGAAGCCAAGGGAGGAGTATGCCGGCGGCGTGATCTACGAATGCGGGGGCACCGAAGTCTTCATGTACCTGACGCCCAACGCGGGCACGTCCAAGGCAAGCCAGGCGTACTGGGAGGTGGACGACGTGGAGTCTGAAGTGGCCGACCTGAAGGCGCGGGGCGTCAAATTCGAGGAGTACGAAATGCCGGGTGTGACCATGAAGAACAGCATCGCAACCGGCGGCGGCGCGAAGACCGCCTGGTTCAAGGACACCGAGGGAAATATTCTGGCGGTGAGCCAACGCCTCTAGCCCGAATAATTCATGAACGACTCCGGCCGTCCCGCGGATCTTTTTCCGCCATGCTGCGTCAGCCCTCCTCTGCGATGGCACAGTCCGGCGGGGGACCTTCTGGTCCCCCGTGCCCCCGCGGACGGTCGCCGTCGTCGGGCTTCCTTGCCTGACGAAAAAATCTCTCGCGGGAACAAGGTGTATCCTGTCTCGCCTTCGTTCCTTCCTCCATGGAGACCTTCGGCTCAGTCACTTCCACGTGTTTCGGCCGGGTGTCCATGAATTATTCGGGCTACTCTTCCGAGACGCCGGCGGCGTCCATCACGAAACGGGGAGCGGCCGGTTCGCCGGGCAGGATGGCCTCCCGGCCGCCCGAGGTCAGCGCCCAGCGATGGAGCCACGAGATGCCACCGGCTCCCGTGAACGCGTCGGCGGAGCCATAGGCGGGGTCCTCGAGGGCGCGGCCGAGTGAGCAAAACGCATAGCCGCGGTCGCGAAGCCGCACAGCAAGTTCGGAGAATCGGTCGGCGTTCAAGGCGTTGGCATGCACGAGCAGAATCTGGCGAATCTCCCGGGAGAAGAGCCTGACCGATTGCCGCTCGAAGTACTTCGTCTTCGCCAGCATGTAGGGGACGTAGGCCGCAGCCACCTTTTGCGCGACGTCTCGATCACCGGCCTGCCTGGCGAGGGCGTACGCGCGCGCGAAGATCCAATCGGAATTGTCCAGCGTGACGGGAGCAACGCGATAACCGCGGGCGGCGAGGAACTCCTCGAGCGACTTGCGTGTCTGGACTGAGTGGCCGGTGTGGAGGTACGGGTGGCGAAAATACCGGAGGCGCCGGTTCGAAGGAGACAGCAGCGCCTTCGTGACCTCCTCGCCTCGGACGACGTCCTCTTCGAACTGCTCGAGCGGCACCCTGTGCAGATCGAGGTGGGAGTAGGTATGGTTGCCGAGCTCCAGACCCGCGAAGACCCATTTGCCCAGGAGCGCGACCCGTTCGGGGTCACGCGATCCGGCCGGAACGAGCTTGCCCTCGTTGACGAAACCGACGGCCGGAATCCTCGCTGAAACGATCGCCCGCAGGAGTTTCTCGGTAAGGGCGCTGAGCTCGGCGGTTCCTTCGCCCGGCGCCACGACTCCGGGAAGATCGTCGAAAGTGACGGCCATTTCCCGGGCCGGCTTCGGCGGAGTCCCTGCGAGGATCCGTGCGGCGGCGATCGAGAGCGCGACAACTGTTGCCAGCGCTAGTGTTCTGATTCGCAAACCCGCAAAAGAAACATCTCCGTCATCCTGAGCCCTTCTCCGCTCTCTGTCATCGTGAGCCCGTCGCCGATCTCTGTCATCCTGTGCCCCTCGCCCCTCTTTGTCATCCCGAGCGCAGCGAAGGATCTGCTCTGGCGGCTTCAATTCACCACTGCCCGGCTCAGGGCAAGCTCCGCGAAGGATCTGCTCTCGCGCTTCCAACAGCGGGCGCCGGCCGCGACGACGTCTTTCGGAGGATCAATCAGACCGGGGGGCTGTCGCCGGCATCGAAGGCCTCGAGATCCTCCCGCCAGTCGGAGGCGTGCTCCTGCAGCAGGCGCACGCAGCGGTTCCAGCGCAGGATGGCGTCGTCGTTTCCTTCGGGGCGGATCTTCTCCGCGTGCTCGAAGCAGTTCATCGCCTCCTCGAACAGCACGACCACGGTGTGGGGGCGCGCGCCGGCGCGGAGCAACGCCTTGGCCCGACGCTCGTGCACGATGCCCGTGTAGTAGAGCCTGGCGTAAGGATCTTTGAGGTTGCCGAAGACGCTCTCGGCCTCGGCGTGGCGGTCCGCGGCGCCCCCCGTGAACTGATCGGTGATCGCAAGTCCCAGCATGCGCAGCGCCGCCTGGGTGTCCGGATCGGCGGTCAGCACGTCGCGGCAGATGGATTCTGCCTCGCCGGGCTCCTTCAAGAGGCGGTAGCGCTCGGCCTTGGCCAATGCCTCGGGGATGCCTTCTCTGGAGATCGATTTCAGACTGTATTTCATTTGCCTTTCCTTCCGAACTTCCGCGCGAGCCATCGGAGCGGATTATAGAAGTCGTCCACGACGCGTTCTTTCAACGGGATGATGGCATTGTCGGTGATATGGATATCCTCCGGGCAGACCTCGGTGCAGCACTTGGTGATGTTGCAATAGCCGATGCCGAGCGTGTCTTTGAGAAGCGCTGTGCGCGAGACCCCGTCCAGAGGGTGCATTTCGAGCCCCGCCACCCGCACGAAGAAGCGGGGGCCGCCGAACTGCTGTTTCTTGTCGTGGTCGCGCAGAACGTGACAGACGTCCTGGCACAGGAAGCACTCGATGCACTTGCGGAACTCCTGCACGCGGTCGAGGTCGCGCTGTTGCATCTTCCACTCGACGCCCGGCCGCGGCGCGAACGCCGGAATCTTCCTGTTGACCGCGTAGTTCCACGAGACGTCCGTCACGAGGTCCTTGATGACCGGGAACGCCTTCATCGGGTTGACCGTGATGGGCTTGTCCTGCGGCAGCGAGTCCATCCGGGTCTTGCAGGTCAGTCGTGGCCGGCCGTTGACCTCGGCCGAGCAGGAGCCGCACCGGCCGGCCTTGCAGTTCCAGCGGACGGCCAGATCCGGCGCCTGGCTCGCCTGGACCGAATGAAGGGCGTCCAGGACGACCATGCCGGGCACGATGGGCACGGAGTAGTCCACCGCCTTTCCCCCTTCTGGTCCGCCCCGGAAGATCCTGAGAGTCGCCTCCGCCATGGATCGCCTCCGCTACTCCTCCGCCAGAAGGGCCGCCAGATCGGTCGGCATTTCCGAGATCGGCTGCCGGGAAATCCTCATCTCTCGGCCGTCCCGGGAGACCACATTATTGCTCTTGCCCCACGCGGGATCGAGTTTCGGATAGTCGGTTCGGCTGTGGGCGCCGCGGCTCTCCAACCGCTCGAGCGCGCTCCTCGCCACGGCCTCGGAGACCGTCAGCATGGACTTCAGATCCCGGGCCAGGTGCCAGCCGGGATTGAAGAGACGGGACCCTTGGACGCGAACGCGGGCGAGGCGCTCCTGGAGCTTCTCGATCTCCGACAGCCCGCGCTTCAAGTCCTCCGCATTGCGGAAGATCCCGACGAGGTTCTGCATCGTTTCTTCCAGGTCCTGATGGATTGCGTAGGGACTCTCTCCGTCCGACCGTTCGAAGGGCGCCAGCATCTCGCGCGCCGCCTCCTCGATCTCGCCGGAGTCCGCCGCCGTCGGGGTTCCCGCGCTCCGCGCGTGCCGGGCCGCGGCTTCTCCCGCGCGCCGCCCGAAGACGAGAAGGTCGGACAGGGAATTACCGCCGAGACGGTTGGCGCCGTGGAGGCCCGCGGCCGCCTCTCCCGCGGCAAAGAGCCCGGGAAGCGACGTCGCTGCCGTCTCGGCCTCGACGCGGATCCCCCCCATCATGTAATGGCACGTGGGGCCGACCTCCATAGGCCCCTTCGTGATGTCCACGTCGGCCAGGTCCTTGAACTGGTGGTACATGCTCGGGAGTTTGCGGATCACGTAGTCCGCGGGCTTATGGGAGATGTCGAGATAGGCCCCGCCATGCTCGCTCCCGCGTCCCTCGCGCACCTCGGTATAGATTGCGCGGGCGACGACGTCGCGAGTCGAGAGATCCACCTTCTCGGGATCGTAGCGTTCCATGAAGCGCTCGCCCAACTTGTTGCGCAGGATGCCGCCTTCTCCGCGAACGGCCTCGGTGACCAGGATCCCCTGCACGCCCGGCGGCCAGACCATGCCGGTCGGGTGGAACTGCACGAACTCCATGTCCTGCAGCTCCGCACCCGCGTCGTATGCGAGCGCCATACCGTCGCCCGTGTACTCCCAGGAGTTCGACGTGATTCGCCAGGCCTTGCCGATACCGCCGGTCGCAAGGACGATCGACTTTGCCTTGAAGACGACGAAGCGTCCCTGCTCGCGCCAGTAGCCGAACGCGCCGGCGACGCGGTCGCCGTCCTTCAGGAGGCGCGTGACGGCGCACTCCATGTACACGTCGATTCCCAGATGCACGCCCCTGTCCTGGAGCGTGCGGATCATTTCCAGACCGGTGCGATCCCCGACGTGGCAGAGCCGCTTGAAGGTGTGGCCGCCGAAGGCGCGCTGCAGGATCCGGCCGTCCTCGGTGCGGTCGAAGAGGGCCCCCCACTGTTCGAGCTCGCGCACGCGGTCGGGCGCCTCCTGCGCGTGGATCTGAGCCATGCGCCAGTTGTTCAAGAGTTTGCCGCCGCGCATCGTGTCGCGGAAGTGCGTGCGCCAGTCGTCCGCGGCATCCACGTTGGCCATGGCGGCGGCGATTCCGCCTTCGGCCATGACCGTGTGCGCCTTGCCGAGGAGCGACTTGCACACGACGCCCACATTGGCGCCGGAGCCCAGCGTCTCGATCGCGGCGCGGAGGCCCGCGCCGCCGGCGCCGATGATGAGCACATCGTGCTCGTGCGTCTCGTACTTGTCCGTCACAGGAGCGTCAGGTCCTGGATCGCGCCGCAGGCCACGGACCGGACATACAGATCGGCCAGGCCCACCGAGAAGAGGGACAGCCAGGCGAAGAGCATGTGACGCTCATTCAAAGCCGTCAGCCCCCGCCACGCGGAAAAGCGCGCCCGGCCAAAGGAGACACAGGAAAAGCAGTCGAGCTTCCCCCCGGCGAGGTGCCGCAGCGAGTGGCAGGAAAATGCGTAGAGGGAGAGCAGGACGACGTTGACGAGAAGCACGAGAGAGCCCACGCCGACGCGGAAACGCCCCTGGAAGAAGAACGCTCGGACTGCGTCGTACCAGAGGAAGCCGAGGAAGACGACCGCGAGATAGAGAAAGTAGCGGTGGAGGTTCTGGAGAAGGAAGGGGAAGGCGGTCTCCCCACCATATCCCCGTCCCTCCCGTTCCGCGACCGCGCAGGCGGGCGGGTCGAGGAAAAACGCCCGGTAGTAGGCCTTCCTGTAGTAGTAGCACGTCACGCGGAAGCCGAGCGGCCCGCCGAGAATCAGGATCGCCGGCGAGAACGGCCACCAATGGTGTTTTGGGTCGATGAGCGGCGAGTAGAAGGGCGACAGGTAAGGCCCCCACTCGTAATAGGCGCCCTCGAAGGCGCGCAGCGTGGCATAGATGCCGAAGAGTCCCAACACGACGACGACAGGGAGGATCTCCAACCACCAGGGATCCTGCCGCAGTGTCGCTCCGAAGCGGTCCGGAGCCGAGGCACCAGCGTTCGCCATACCGTCACCTCGCGCTGGCGTAGCCTAGCAGGTTGCTGAAAAAGGGTCTGGCGTTGCGAGAGTTTCTAAGGAGGCGCCGGGAAGCCCGACCCCGATTTTAGCTCTCTCGGCCTCACTCTTCTCCCTCTCCCGGCAGGAGAGGGTTGGGGTGAGGGGACTCGCGAAGCGAATGCCTGCGGCCGAAAGTCAGGCGTCTCGCTTCTTGGCGAGCGAAGCCGGAAGCGGCGCGGCGCGGAGGAAATACTCGGGAGTGGCGTCGGCGGCCACGACGGCTCCGCGCGGGATCCGGATGCCGGCGGGGATCTGCGCGTTCTTTCCGACGGTCGTGATCCCCGGCCCCTCCGGAGGACTTTTCGGGTTCCTGGGGGCCTGTCCGACGCGGGCGTTGCGGCCGACGCGTGCGATCTTGTCGATGACCGCGCGCTCAACGCGGGCGCTGGCTTCGATCGCGGTGTCGGTCAGGATGACCGAGTACCGGATGACCGCTCCCGGGCCGACCGACACGCCGGGGGAGAGCACGCTTTTCTCGACGCGCGCTCCCGCGGCGATCACGCAGCCGTCGGTGATCATGCTGTCCTTGACGACCGCGCCTTCCTGGATGCGGACGGGAGGGCGTTCCTCTGACTTGGTGTGCACGATCCAGGAGCGGTCGTTGAGATCCAGCGCGGGAGGATGCTTCAAGAGGTCCATCTGCGTCTGCCAGTAGGCCTCGATGGTTCCCACGTCCACCCAGTAACCCTGGAACGGATAGGCGAAGACCCGTAGGCCGCCGTGCACCATCCGGGGGATGACGTCCTTGCCGAAGTCATG
>WNGA01008483.1_pt1 | contig 14060 bp, 10 predicted proteins | sample 5400061 | NCBI WGS metagenome assembly WNGA01 (sample SAMN13153366, study PRJNA577476) | soil metagenome | isolation source: 100 cm soil or saprolite under grassland replicate 2 | place: USA:California | collected 2016-06-15 | reverse complement strand
TCGGATGTGATCTCTCGAAACATGAGGTGGAAGACCAGACCTGGTCGAAGAGGGCCCTTCCCGCAGCAAACGAAGCTCGAAACCCTCCAATACGATTCCACCCGAGCCTGCCTCCGTCAACCTGGTGGCGGCGGTCTGGCGACCGGACGGCCAATCGCGGGACGACCTCGGCGCTACCCTGTGCGCCGCGCCCCCGTAGCTCAGTGGATAGAGCAGCGGTTTCCTAAACCGCGTGCGCTGGTTCGATTCCGGCCGGGGGCATCCTCAGGATCGGAGCGCCTTTCGCACTCGATTCCGGGCGCGGGTTACTCCTTCAATAGAGTGGCCGCATGGGAGCACGGGAGAATGAGCAGGCCGTTAGGCGCTACTGGGACGAGTTCTGGACGAAGGGGAAGCTGGATGCGGCGGCGGACTTCTACGCGCCGACTTACCGCGAGAACGGCGTGGAGCTGACGCCGGAGGAGTTCGTCACCGGCGCGAAGTCGTGGATGGACAAGTTCGAGGACTTCGGCGCAAGCGTCGAAAAGCTCTTCACGTGCGGCGACGATGTTGTCGCGAGCAGGGTGAGGTACCACGGCAAGCACGTCGGCGATTTCAAGTCAGTCCCGGCCACCGGAAAGCAGATCGACATCACTGGCAACGACATCTTCGAGTTCGGCGAGGACGGGAAGGTCGTGGATCACTGGCACGAGGCCGATCACCTGCTGCTTTATCAGCAGGCGGGCGGAGAGATACGGGCGAAGACGGAGTTGTAAGCGGCGGCTAGAGCTGTACCTCGCGGTGGACTATGCGTGGCCGCACTGGCGCAACGAGTGTCGCGCGGGTGGCGACGAGTTTTAGAAAGCTCCCGTGAGCAGGTTCTTCTCAAGATTTACTCGCGCTTTCCTAAACCGCGTGCGCTGGTTCGATTCCGGGCGGGGGCATCGGCGGCGGCTGACACACGCAGCGATAAGGGCCATGAAGGAAACAGACTCGTCGGCCGCGCCCTCCCGCCTGAGCTGTCTGCGTCAAGGTGTTCGCGGACCCTCCGGCTCTGTCACTTGACACGGCGTCGCGGTCGCGAGACCCTCGGTCAGAGGGATCGATTCTTAGCCGAGAGGGGCCGCCATGAAAACGGATTCGCCGCCTTCGTCCTCTGCGCACGTCGGGGGTTCAGTTGTCTCGCTGTGGCGCTATCCAGTGAAGTCGATGATGGGGGAGGAGTTGAACGCCGCGAAGGTCACCGAACGCGGGCTCGTGGGCGATCGACAGTTCGCGGTCGTGGACGCGGCGACCGGAAAGGTCGCAGGTGCGAAGAACCCACGCAAATGGGGCAACTTCTTCGACTTTCGAGCAGCCTATGTCGAGCCTCCGGAGGCGGGATCGGAGCTGCCCGCTGTGCGTTTGACGCTGCCGGATGGGGCTGTAGTGACCAGCGAGCAGCACGACCTAGACCAGATCCTCTCTGAGGCGCTCGGCCGCGAGGTCAAGTTCATGCAGGCGCCGGGCAACGGAGAAATGTCGAGTGCGACGGCCGAGGAGTACTGGCCCGACATGGAGGGTCTCGACCACAGGGACGCGGTTACAGAGTGGGAACTGCCGGCGGGGACATTCTTCGATCTGGCCGTCGTGCACCTGCTTACGACTGCGACGCTCGACAGGTTCCGTGAGCTCTACCCGGACGGCCGCTTCGAGGTGCGTCGTTTCCGCCCAAACGTCGTCGTCGCGAGCGACGAGCTGGGCTTCGTCGAGAACGAGTGGATAGGGAGAACGGTCGCGGTCGGGGATGAGGTTTGCCTGCGGATCACCGGCCCCTGCCCTCGCTGCGTGATGACAACGTTGCCTCAGGGGGACCTACCGAAGGATCCCGGCATCCTGCGTGCCGCGGCTCAGCACAACCAGGCGAACGTGGGGGTATACGCCGAGGTGATCGCGGGCGGCACCACGCGGCGCGGCGATCTCGTCGCTCTTCGAAACTGATCTGCACGACGTCACGTAGCACTTCTCAAGACGCTTTCCGTCTACCAGCCGTCTACCGGGACTCGCCCGAACTAGCCGGACTGGGGCGCACTCCACCGCACTCAGTGCACCGCCAACTCGGACGGGACGGATTCAGCGTACGCAGACGTCTCCCACGTGCATCGATCGAGTAGCTTCCTAAACCGCGTGCCCTGGTTCGATTCCGGGCGGGGGCATCCCCAAGCTTTTAGTCAAGACGGTGCGGCTCTATGTCCAAGTCCTGAACGTCTATAAAACGGACGTTCTGATTGTGAGTTCGACGACCGCGGTATCACAGATGTCGTCAGGCCCGGGATCGAGCACGAAGTAGAGCGACTCGCCGCTCGCGACGGTGAGCGATCCATTGAACGTTTGGCCCTGGCCGCCCCCGAGGGTGCCGTGCAGGAAGCTCGTCGCGCCCTGATCGAGTGTCCAGTCCATGCCGTGGCTGCAAGGGTCACTCGAAGCGACCGACCCTTCGAGGTCGACCGTGCCGCTGACCGGGCTCTTCCAGGCGAGCACGGCGAATTGCTCGGGATACGGGGCCATGATGATCCGCCCGCCCGGTCGATCGAGGCCGACGAGTGGGCGGGGCGGGAACGGCGTGGCTTGGACGTCGCCGACGTCCCACTGCTCGCGGAATGCGTCCACCACCGTGTAGTGCGTGAACAGTCGGTACTGGGCGGGATTGTGAACGCGCACGCTGCTCCACATGTAGCTCCACGTCGCGTTGTCGTACCGGTCGGGGTTTGGGTTTGCGTGGTTCGGCGCGATCAACATGTCGTCCGCCGCGTCCCACACGCCGACGACGACGAATGCGAAGGACGTGATACGGCTACGGTTCCCCGCGCGGTCCACGGCTCGTACTCGCAGCACGTGCTTGCCGAAAACCAGGCTTTCCGAATATTCGCGGCTGCACCGGTGTAGCGCTGCGGCGTCAATCGAACACTCAAAGCGGATCTTCGCGGCCGGCGTTCGGCGGTCGCGTGAGGAGAAGGTGAACACCGGCGCTGTGTCCTCGGTCTCGCTCGGTCCATCGACGACCGGAGCGGTCGGGGGCGTCCGGTCAGGGGGACGACGATCGGGTGCCTGAGTGAACGCTGAGGTAGCAGGCGTCGTCGCCATGGTGACAGCGACCAGGAGCGGGACCGCGAGCAAGCCTCGCGTCACATTTGCCACTTTAGGCATGCCTCACGGAAACCTTCAAGGCGACCGACGAACGTGCCCGCAAACGTCGTCTTGAACTAGGCGGGGTGCTGAGTAGGGTCGGCCGGTGCAAATCATCTCCCCGCTCGTGCTCCGCGCGCGGGCTCACGCCGATCGGTTCCCGCGCGTCTTCTGGATCCTTCTGGGGACTAGCGCAATCGGCTCCCTTACCGCGGGACTGTCGATTCCCTACTTCGCGCTCTTCCTCACATCAGAGGTCGGCGCATCCGGCGTGCAGACCGGAGCGTTGCTCGCAGTTCTCGGGGGTATCGGGCTAATCGGCGCACCGCTCGGCGGCTTGTTTGCCGATCGCTTAGGCCGCCGGCGCACAATCCTCCTCGGGCTCTCTGTTGGCAGTTTCGGGGCGCTCGGGATGGGAGCCTTCCCGACCCTCTTCGTGGTCACGATCTTGACGCCGATCTTCGGCGTGTCCAGCGACATAACGGCGCCAGCGAGCTCCGCAGCGACTCTGCAATTCGACGAGACCCGAGACGGCTTCGTCTACCAAGCAGCAACGGCGTACGCGTTCTACGAAAACGGCCGCGAGGAATACACCGACGTTACGTCGCGCCTCGTCGAGCCGATACTCACCAGCTCGGACTTCGAGCGCTGGCGCGACCGAGTCTGCACGTTCGTCGCGCGAAATCTGACGCCTGCCGAGTGGCGGCTGTACGTGCCGGCGAGAACGTATCGACGTACGTGTCAGTAGATACGACAACGACTACGAACTGAGATCCAGCGAATCGCACGGCGTGAATGCCGACGTGAGTGTCACTTCATGAGGTGACTTGGAATGAGTTCAGTGGGCCCACATGAGCTGGTCGGCTTCCTTAGGCTGACTTGACTCGCGTCGTCCTGTTGGTGCTGTCCTGGCGCATCCGAAACCGTGTGCCCTGGTTCGATTCCGGCGGTGCCCTCGACAGGCGTGCAGAATTCTGTACAGTACGTTTGTGGCACGAATCGTACCCTTCACCGAGGCACGTGCGTCCTTGAGCGAACTGCTCGACGATGTCGCGGCGAGGCACGAGCATGTCGTGATCACCCGCAAAGGGCGCCCAGCCGCAGTCGTTGTCTCACCAGAGGAGTGGGAAGCCGTCGAGGAAACGCTGGAGATCCTCCAAGACGAGGAGACGCTGGCGGCGCTCCTCGAGAGCGAGGGAGACGTAAAGGCCGGCCGGCTCCTCTCACTCGAAGAGGTGAGGCGCGAGCTCGGGCTTGCCTGAGCTTCGACTCACGCGACGCGCAAAGAAGGATCTCGAGGCACTCCCCACGACCGTTCGCGAAGCCGTGGTCGAGACAATCGTGCTCATCGAGGTGGAGCCCGAGTCGATGGGCAAGCGGCTCGTCGGTCGTCTCGAGGGTCTTTGGTCGGCCCGCATCGGCAACTACCGCGTGCTGTACACGATCGAGCAAAGCGGAGTGGTCGTCCGCGCGATCCGGCATCGAGCTGTCGCCTACACGCGCCGGCGGCGACGCCGGTAGAGCCAAAACCGATCGCCGGCCAGCCTCGCTACGTGGTTCGGATTATGTGAGGTTGGGGGCATTACGGGTCGCCGCTACTCGGAGCGCAACGCGAGAGCCACCGCGGCATCGAACGACAACTGGCGGCCCTCAGCCCAGATTGCGTCGGCGTCCGGCCCGAGCGCCCGGCGCGCAGCGCCGATGTACCGGTCTAGCAGCGCATCCCAGAAGGACACCGAGATCTTCATCCCAAGCGATTCCCAGAGTGCCTCGCCCGCCGCGGCCAGACGGACACCGCGTGCCCAGTCGCCTTTCCCTGCCGCTGCCATCGCGACGCCTTGGACCTCGAAGCTCGTCTCGAGCACGTCACCGAGCGGCAGCGCCGCCTGAAGGCTCTCGCGGTATCGCCTTTCCGCTTCGTCGCAATCGCCGCGAATTAGCGCGCAGTCGGCGATGAAGTGATGCGCGAAATGTTCCGCCCGCAGGTCCCGTCCGCGCGAGAGCTCTAGGAGCTCCCGCGAGAGTGGCTCGGCGCGGTCGACGTCGCCCTTCGCGACGAGCATCTGGCAGACACCGACGAGCGCGCGGAGCTCGCCCGAGCGGTCGCCGCGGCGTCGCCAGAGCTCTAGGCTCTCCTCGAACGCCTCGACGCCCGCGTCGTTCTCACCGTTGAAGAAGTAGACCCAGCCCAACATGTCCAGTGCCGGCGCGACCTCGTCGTCGGCGCCGATGCCACGCCACAGCTCGATACCTTCGGCGAGTCTGGCCGGGCCTTCCTCGCTACTTCCCTGCCACCCCGCGAGTGCGCCGGCGCCGGTAAGCGCTCGCGCACGCGCCCGACCCATCGCCTGCGATCGAGCAAGCGCCTGCTCCACGCGTCGTTTTCCCTCGATGAGATGTGAGTGCGACAACCAGAACCAGCCGAGGGCGCCGGCGAGGACGAGTTCCCCGTCTTCGTCGTTCACTGCCAGCCAGTCCAGCGCCGCGCGCAGATTGTCGTGCTCGAGCTCGAGCCGCGCGGACCATTCTTCCTCGGCTTCGAAACGGCGGTCGTACGCCTCCTCCGCGAACGAGCGGAAGAACTCCGCGTGCCGACGCCGCCACTCGTCCGCTTCATCCGAACTCGTCAGCTTCTCGGCCGCATATTCGCGGATCGTCTCGAGCATCAGAAAGGAGTCATCGCCGATCGGCTTCAGGAGACTCAGGTCGACGAGCGTCCCGAGCGCGTCGAGGTCGGCATCACAGACTTGCTCGGCAGCGGCAATCGGAAAGCTCCCTGCGAAGACGGCGAGGCGAGCGAACAGATCCTTACAGTCGTCGGGGAGGAGGTCGTAGCTCCACTCGATCGTCCCGCGAAGGGTCTGCTGGCGTTCAGGTGTGTCGCGCGCGCCACCGGTGAGGAGCGGAAGAGCGTGGTCGAGGCGCTGGAGCAGTGTCTCAGGTGTGAGGAGCTTCGTGCGCGCCGCCGCAAGCTCGAGCGCGAGCGGCAGCCCGTCGAGGCGCCGGCAGATTGCGTCTACCGTTGCGTCCGGCGACAGCTGGCGGCCGACCGACCGGGCGCGTTCCAGGAAGAGTGTCACCGCATCGCTTGGCGGCAGCGGCTCGAGAGCATATTCCCGCTCGCCGGAGACGCGAAGCGGGGATCGGCTCGTAACGAGGATGCGGAGCTCATTCGATGCCGCGAGGAGCGGCACCAAGCCGGCCGCCGCAGTGAGCAGGTGCTCGAGGTTGTCGAGCACCAGCAGGAGCTGCTTGCCGCGCAGGTATTCAACGAGGTCGTCGCGGGCGCCGACCGTCTGCGCAACCTCGGGCAACACCAGCTCCGGATCCGAGAGACTCGCAAGCGGCACCCAGTAGACCGCCTCGAGGCCGGTGCCGACGAGCTCGGCCGCAACCTGGAGCGCAAGACGGGTTTTCCCTGTCCCCCCCGGGCCGGTGATCGTGACGAGCCGCGTCCCGTCGTTCAGAATCGTCACGAGCTCGCCGAGCTCCCGCTCCCGCCCGAGCAGCGGAGTCGCCGCAATCGGGAGATTCGTCGCGTCGAGCGACCGAAGCGGCGGAAATGCTCCCTCGCCGAGCTGGTAGAGCTTTTCCGGTCTGCCGAGATCCTTGAGCCGGTGCAAGCCGAGGTCGATCAACGTCGGCTCGTCGCCGAAGAACGACCGCGTCCGCTCGGAGATGACGACTTGGCCGCCGTGGGCGGCGCTCATAATCCGCGCGGCACGATGGACGTCGACGCCTACATACCCCTCGTCGGTAATGATCGGCTCGCCGGTGTGGACCCCGACCCGCACGCGAACGGGGCCGTCTGCCAGCGTCTCCTGTGCTTCGGCGGCGGCCGCGACCGCGTCAGACGGACGCCGGAACGCGACGAAGAAAGCGTCGCCCTGCGTATCGACCTCGTCACCCTCGTGGCGCTTGAACACGTCGCGGAGGACTTGCCGATGATCGGCCAGCAGATGGGCGTAGCGGGCGCCGTGCTCGTGTAGCAAACGCGTCGATCCCTCGACGTCGGTGAACAGGAACGTCACGGTCCCGGTCGGTAGATCGCGCATCGGTGGCGTCAAGCGTATGACGCCTTCTCCACGAGTTCCAGAGCTTGGCGGCGCGCCGTCCGCAGTTCCCGACTCACTCGCCTGGCGCAATTGCCCGCGCACGGGGGCACTCGTACCCGCGCCCCGACGTACCGCCGGGGCGCGGGAAGGGACTGCTCGCCTTAGCCTGTAACCGGCGGGGTGAAGACGCCGAGCACGCCGATCCGCTGGCGGTTGCACGTGGCGTGCGTCGGTACGCGGATCTGCAGGATGCCGGGCCGGCCCGCGGTGATCACGAACCGCGCCACGCCCACCTTGCTCGTCCTGGCCCGCTTGGTCATCCCCCTGCCCGAGATGACGACCTGGACGCCCGCGACGGGCTTGCCGGCCTCGCGGACGGTCACACGCACGATCGTGCGGTGTCCGACCATGAGCGATCGCGGGGTCGCCGTGAGCCCGTAGCAAACACTCGGTGGGACGAACGCACCTTGCACGAGCGTCGGCTCAGTTGCCATGTTGTCAGCCGGGTTGTGCTCCGGCTCACGGCCCGCGACGACCGCCGTGTTGGTGATCGTCCCGACCACGTTCGGTCGCACGACGATCGTGATCACGACGACCTCGTTGTACGCAACCGTTCCGATCTGACACGTGATCGCGGTGGTGCCCGAGCAGGTCCCCTTCGTCGCCGTCACGGAGATCAGCGTCACGTCGGAGGGCAACGAATCGGTCACGACGACGCCGTTGGCCGTGTCGCCCTTCTTGTTGGTCACGGTCAGGGTGTAGGTGAGCTGCGCTCCCACCTGGACCGGATCCGGATTGTCCGTCTTCGTGATCGCCAGATCGATCAGCGGCGGACCGGATGGCGGTGGCGGTGGAGGCGGCGAGGCGATGTCGTTGTTGGTGACGGTGCACGTCTTCGTCTCGCCGACGGCGATGGAGCCGGCGCACTCGGCCGAGAAGGAGACCGTGTAGCCCGCGTGTGCACCCTCGCTCACGCTGTACGCGCCTGCGTTCAGCGCGACGCTGATGCCGCTCTCGTCGCCCGCGAAGGATGCAGGCGACGGACTCTGGCCGGCGACGGTGAGATTGAAGCTGCTCGCGTTCGCCGTCCCGCCGTTGTCGTTGATGACGTGCTTCTTGACCAGGAGATGCGCCGCCTGGTCGTCGTTGGTGACCGTGCAGGTCTTCTCCTGACCCAGCGCGATCGTGCCTACGCAGTCGGGCGAGAAGGAGACGCTGTAGCCGATGTGGTCGCCTTCGGTGACGTTGTAGGCACCGGCGTCCAGCGTCACGCTGACTCCGGCTTCACTGCCCTTGAAGGACGCCGGGCTCGGGCTCTGCCCGCTCAGCCCGAGCGTGAAATCGGACGCGATACTCGTGCCGCCGTTGTCGTTGACGACATGCTTCTTGACCAGGAGATGTGCCGCCTGGTCGTTATTCGTGATGGTGCAGGTCTTGGTCTCGCCGGGACCGAGCGTGACACTGCCGCTCGAGTTGCAGTCGCCGGAGAAGCTCGCGGCGTAACCGCTCGGGCCGTCTGACTCGCTGACGACGAGTGTGCCGGCGTTCACGGTCTTCGTCGAACCAGGCGACTCTGCGCCCGGGAACGGACTGCCGCTGACGTCGGTTCCTCCGCTCGTGATGTGCATCGACCAGTCGGAGGCGACCGCCGTGCCGCCGTTGTCATTCACGACGTGCTTGATCACCGTCAGGTACGGCGCGACATCGTCATTCGTGACAGTGCACGTCTTGCTCTGACCCAGTGCAATCGTCACGTTCCCATTGGCATCGCAGTCGCCGGAGAACGAGGCCGAGTAGCCGCTGGGCCCTCCGGACTCGCTCACGTCGTAGGTGCCCGGGTCGACGCCCCTGCTGGTTCCCGGTGACTCCCCACCCGGGAAGGGACTGCCGCTGACGTCGCTGCCGCCGCTCTTGATGTGCATCGACCAGTCGGACGCGACCGCCGTGCCGCCGCTGTCGTTGACGACGTGCTTGATCACGGTCAGCATCGCTGCGACGTCGTCATTCGTGATCGTGCAGGTCTTGTTCTCGCCGAGCGCGAGCGTGACTGCCCCGGACTCGCTGCAGTCGCCGCTGATCGTCGCGGCGTACCCGCTGGGACCGTCCGACTCGCTCACGACGTAGGCGCCCGGAAGCAGCGTCTTGCTCGTACCAGGCGACTCGGCACCCGGGAACGGGCTGCCGCTGACGTCGCTGCCACCGCTCTTGATGTGCATCGACCAAGCGGAAGCTACGGCAGAGCCACCATCGTCGTTGACGACGTGCTTGATCACCGTCAGCGTCCCTGCGACGTCGTCGTTCGTGATCGTGCAGGTTTTGCTCGCGCCCGGACTCAGCGTTATTGCACCCGACGCACTGCAGTCGCCGCTGATCGTCGCGGCGTATCCGCTCGGGCCATCCGACTCGCTGACGAGGTACGAGCCCGCGGCGACCGTCTTGGTCGTGCCCGGCGACTCGGCACCCGGGAACGGGCTGCCGCTGATGTCGCTGCCACCGCTCTTGATGTGCATCGACCAAGCGGAAGCTACGGCAGAGCCACCGTTGTCGTTGACGACGTGCTTGATCACGGTCAGCGTCGGAGCGATGTCGTCGTTTGTCACCGTGCACGTCTTGTTCTCACCAGGACTGAGCGTGACGTTGCCGTTCGCGTCGCAGTCGCCCGAGAAACTGACCGCATAGCCGCTGGGGCCGCCAGACTCGCTGACGACGAGCGTTCCGGCACTCACGGTCTTGGTTGTGCCGGCCTCCGAGCCCGCGAAGGGACTACCGCTCACGTCACTCCCACCGCTCTTGATGTGCATCGACCAAGCAGAAGCGACCGCCGTGCCGCCGTTGTCGTTCACGACATGCTTGATCACCTTCAAGGTGGGGGCAGCGTCATTGTTGACGATCGTGCAGGTCTTCGTCTCACCGAGCGCGATCGTGCCGGTGCAATCCGTCGAAGACGACGCTGCGTAGCCCGGCAGCGTCGTCTCGGTGACGCTGTAGGAGCCGACCGTCGTCAGGGTCTTGTCCGTCCCCGGCGACTCTGCGCCCGGGAAGGAGTTGCCGCCCACGGCGGCGACGCCGTTGATGGTCATCGTGAAGTCGGAGGCGCTCATGGTGCCGCCGTTGTCGTTCACAACATGCTTGATCACGATCAGATGGGCCCCGACGTCGTTGTTCGTGACCGTGCAGGTCGCGTCCTGACCCAGAACGAGCGTGACATTGCCGTTCGAATCGCAGGAGCCGGAAAAGCTGGCGGCGTAGTTGCCCGGCCCGCTCGTCTCGCTGACGTTGTAGGAGCCTGCGTTGAGGCTCAGCGTCGTGCCAGATGACTCGCTGCCTGCGAACGGGCTGCCGCTTACGTCGCTGCCGCTGCTCGTGACGTGCATCGACCAGTTCGAGGCCACCGCCGTGCCGCCGTTGTCGTTGACCACGTGCTTGATCACGGTCAACCTCGGTTGCCGCGCGTTGTTGAACGTGCACGTCACGGATTCGCCTGGACCGACAGCGATCGCGTTCACTGGACTGCCGTCGCTGCAGCTCGCTCCGGTCTGACCCCATCCGGCCGGCACGGTCTCGGAGGTGCTGTACGTGCCCGGCTTGACCTGGCCGCTGGAGTGTGGCGTCGCGGCGTCGGTCAGGCTGAAGGACTGGCTGAAGCCGCTAGGGCCGGTAGTCGAGAAGTCGAAGCTCTGTGAGCTTCCGGAGGGATTCGTGACCTTGTCGGTGATGATCTCCGCGCAGAGGTTGAACGACCCTGAAGCGAAGTCCTTGAGTACCGCATTGAGGGAGTCCGAAGAGCGGGTCTCCGCGAGGAAGCTGTGGACACACGGGAGGTTGTCATTGCCGCCGAACAGCGTGGTGAGATCGACCCCGCCTTCGAAGAAGGCGCCGGTCGGAAACGTTCCGGCGCTGCCTGACTTGGGCGTGTAGGGCCAGGGAGCCGCTGCCGCGGCGGAGTTGACGACCGCGCACGCGCCGTCGTCTGCCGTGCAACCGGTGCTCGTCGCGACCTGCGTCAGGCCGCCACCGACCCACTTGTAGACGCTGATGACGGGTGTTGCACCGCCCTGAGTGAACTCGCTCACCACGAAGAGATCACCGTCGGCATGCGAGCCACTGAACGTCCCGTCGGGGTTAGGAGTAATGCCGTTCTTCGTGAACCAAAAGCCGAGGTTCGAGTCGCCACTCGTGGCAAAACGGTCGGCGCCGAAGTAAACGATGAGATCGCCGTTCGAGGCGGTGTAGCCCGCGGCGTACGCGTGCTCGAGGTCGTCCTTGTCCGGCGCGCTCCCGGTCGTCCAGCGCCAGTCAGGAATGTCGTGGTCGTCTTTGCTGTTACCGCCCGTGAAGATGTCGTCGCTGGTCGTATCGAACGCGTCGGAGATGAAGACCCTCGAGATCTGATTCGGGGTCCCTCCGTTGACCGCGGTGCTCCAGTCCGCACCGGCAGCAGCTTCTTCGACAGCGTTCCCGTCGAGCTCGAACAGGCCATCGTCGTGCACAGCCAGCGCGCTCGGAATCGCGACCGTGAATCCAATGACGAGCAGCAGGACGACCACACGCACGACGCGCGCAAGCGACCTTTGCCGTTCCCGGCTTCCCCTCGTTCCCATTTTCCCTCGCCCTCGTGTCGGTTGACAGCCACGCGCGCCCGCAGGCGCATCTCCCCGCTCCTTCTGATAGCCGGGATGACGAGGCGAGAGGACTGGAGGGAGGGCTAGTTTGTCTAGCCCTTCGGCGGACTCCCCCGGTTACAAATCAGAAAACGTCTTCACCTATCCCCCGATTGAGGGACGGCTGCAGACGAAGGCCGGCCGATGAACGAGCGACGCATCTCGAGTCACGCCGCTCGGTTCGGAGGCCACTGTGTGCAAGCTCAGCGCGACTGCGCTCGCCGCGGCGCTCGCGACGATATCTCTGTTCCTCACCGCTCCTTCGCAGGCGAGTGCAAGCTGCGGGTCGAGCGGCTACGCGTACGCAGGTCTGGGCTCGAGCCAGCGTGCATTCGGAATCTCGACGTGGCTGCAGACGGTGGCGGCGCCGCAGGTTCTCAGCGGACATGTGGCGGGCTGGGTTGGGGTCGGCGGCCCCGGAGCCGGCCCGAACGGCACGAACGAGTGGATCCAGGTCGGCTTCAGCGCGTTTCCGGGCAGCTCCCTGAGCAGCCTCTATTACGAGGTGGCGCAGCCGAACAAGGCGCCGCGTTACTACGAGGTCGCGTCAGGCCTGGCCCCCGGGACCACCCGCAAGGTCGCAGTCGTGGAGGTGGCGGGGCGACAGGGCTGGTGGCGCGTCTGGATCGACGACCAGGCGGTGGGCGAGGCGGTCTACCTCCCGGGAAGCCACCGTGCATGGCGCCCGCTCGCGACGACCGAGACGTGGGGGGCCGGCTCGAACGTCTGCAACCGTTTCAGCTACCGTTTCAGGTCGGTCACCGTTGCAACGCGCCCGGGCGGAGGATGGCAGCGCCTGACGAGGCACTACACCTTCCAGAATCACGGGTACCGGATCAGGCGCCTCGGGTCGGCGACGTTCCTCGCCGGAATGCTGTAAGCGGCTTCTAGCGGGCGACGATCGAGATCGGCGTCCCGACGGGCGCCAGGCGCTTGAGCGCCAGCGCTGTCGCGTTCGAGACACGGACGCAGCCGTGGGAGACCGCCTGGCCGAGCAGCCACGGCTTGCTCGTACCGTGAATGCCGACGATCCCGCCCCCCGGCCATTCGGTCAGCCGCGAGTAGGCGCTCGTCTCGAGCGCGAAGACTCCGAGGAACGGATCGTCCGGAACGAAACGCGCCGTGACGTAGAAGTCTCCCAGCGGCGTCTCGCGCCCGGGAGCGCCGACCGCCACTTTCGCCCGCAGCTCCCGGCGGCCTCCGCGAAACACATCGATGACGCGCAGGCCGCGGTGCACGACGATGCGGCTTTGCATCGGTCTCAGTGCGACGGTCCCGGCGGGGATCCATCCGGTCGTTCCATTCGGTCGCATCGGGAGGCTGAGCTTGAACCACGTTTTCCCGTCCACGCCCGTCGCTTGCGTCAGCGCAAGCACGACCTGGAATCGGTAGTCGCTGCGGAACTGGTGCAGGACGCGGACGACCGGCGCTTTGCGGTCGGGCGCCGTCCGCGCCACGACCCTCGTCGCCACGAGCTCCCCGGCGGCGGGATACGCCGGCGGGAGCGCGGGCGAAGCCGCGCCGGCCCCCGTGGGCGCAAGTGTCGCCGCTGTGACGAGCACGGCAACGACGCGAGTCGTGAGTCGACGCCAAGTCATCGCTTGCCACTCAATATAGAACCAAGATCGAAAAAGAAAATCGCCCCGCTTCCGCTCGCGACTCTTCGTCGCGGCAATTCGCACACCTGCGTCTAGGGCGCGGCGACCAGGGTCCAGCGAGGAACCCTGCGGTAAGGAGCAATCCTGCTGCTGCCCAGAAGAAGCTGTAGGCGATCTCTCTTTCCGCCCGGCTTGCGGCCGAGGCCCCGAGCCGAGCTTGGCGCAAGCAGCCCGCAGGGATTTCGCACTTCGCTAGGTCAATTTCAGGCTCGCTTGTAGCGACGTTCCTTGTACTCCTGCACCCACTGCTTCGTCGAGTACCACTGATCCGTCCGGCGAACAGCGCGCAGCCGGCCGCGCTTCGCCGCGACGGCCAGCGCGTTGCCCGAGAGCTCGGCGTCGGCCAGGGAGCGAAGCGGGACGAGCCGGTGCGGCCCGGCTAGGCCCGGCAGCAGGAAGCGATGCCGGCGCTCTTCTCGATTTAGAGGCGGTGGGCGACATTGAGTGTCGCGAGATAGGTCTTCCGCACCCCTGCTTCAGGACGGCCTTCGATCCGCCGACGGATACGGTCGTAGAGGCGGCCTCGCGTAGCGTCGTCAAGT
>WNGA01018445.1_pt1 | contig 14062 bp, 13 predicted proteins | sample 5400061 | NCBI WGS metagenome assembly WNGA01 (sample SAMN13153366, study PRJNA577476) | soil metagenome | isolation source: 100 cm soil or saprolite under grassland replicate 2 | place: USA:California | collected 2016-06-15 | reverse complement strand
CGCGGCGAGATCGAGACGAGCAACATGGACGCGGTGCCGCTCGAGAAGGCGCCCAAGGTTGCCGTCTACGCGCCCCCCAACGCCGCGCCCTGGGACGACGCCGTCACGATGGCGCTGCAGTACGCCGGCATTCCGTTCACGAAAGTGTGGGATCCCGAGGTGGTGATGGGCGGACTGAAGGATTTCGACTGGCTGCACCTCCACCACGAGGATTTCACCGGCCAGTACTCCAAGTTCTTCCTCATCTACTCGGGCGCGCCCTGGCTCGCGGAGATGGTGCAGCGCAACAGCGACACGGCTCGCCGCCTCGGCTTTGCGACGGTGCCGGATCTCAAGAAAGCGGTGGCGCGCGGCATCCGGGCGTACGTCGCGAACGGCGGCTTCCTGTTCGCGATGTGTACCGCGACCGAGACGATCGATTTGGCACTCGCGTCGGCGGGCGTGGACATCGCCGCCACATTCGCCGACGGTACGCCGATGGATCCCCAGGCGGACGCCAAGCTCGACTGGACGCAGGCCTTCGCGTTCACCGGCGGGCACGTCGAGCCCAACCCGCTGGTGGCGAGCTTTTCCGACATCGACGGCCATCTGGTGAACGCCGGCCCGCGCCGCCAGCCCCTCGGCGCGTTCAAGCTCTTCAACTTCAGCGCCAAGATCGACCCGGTCCCGACGATGCTGGTCCAGGACCACCGCCAGGTCATCCCGGATTTCTACGGGCTGACGACGTCGTTCGTGCGCGCCCGGCTGAAGCCCGGCGTCACCGTGCTCGCCGACGAGGAAGGCGCCCCCTGGGTGAAGTACGTCCACGGCGACCTGGGGAAGGGAACCTGGACCTTCTTCGGCGGCCACGATCCGGAGGACCCGCAGCACCAGATCGGTGATCCGGCCACCGACCTGTCGCTCCATCCGCACTCGCCGGGCTACCGCCTCATCCTCAACAACGTGCTCTTTCCGGCTGCCAAGAAGCGCGAGCTGAAGACGTGAGCGTCGAGCGGCTCGCGCCGGCGGTCCGGGAGCTGCTCAGGGCGGAGATCGCCGCCGCGCACGGCCGCGAGGTGTCGTTCGTCGTGCGGCCCGACGCGAACGGCACGATCGTCGCGGCGCGCGTGGTGGCGCGCGGCACGGTGGACGCGGTGCTCGCCCTCCCCGGCGTGGCCGAGCGCGGCGAGATGCTGCTCCACAACCACCCGAGCGGGGCGCTCGATCCCTCGGGCGCGGACCTCGCGGTCGCGGCGCGATTGCATGACGGCGGCGTCGGGTTCGGCATCGTGGACAACGACGTCACGGCGCTGTACGTCGTGGTCGAGTGCCCGCGGGCGCGTAGTGCGGTGCGGCTCGATCCGGTCGCCGTGGCGGCGCTGCTGGCCGAGGGCGGGCCGGTGGCGCGCGCGCTGGGGGTCGGCGCGGGCGGCGGCTTCGAGGACCGGCCCGGCCAGCGCGACATGGCGGCCTACACGGCGGACGTCTACAACGACGGCGGGATCGCCCTGCTCGAAGCGGGCACCGGCGTGGGAAAATCGTTCGCGTACCTGGTGCCGGCGCTCGAGTGGGCGCGCGCCAACGGCGAGCGGACGATCGTCTCCACCAACACGATCAACCTGCAGGAGCAGCTCGTCGGCAAGGACCTGCCGATCCTCGCCCGCGCCTTCTCGTCGGGTGAGCGGCCGGTCAGCTTCGCCCTGCTCAAGGGGTGGCGGAACTACCTCTGCCTGGCGCGGCTCGACCAGGCGCGCGCGGGCCAGGATTCGCTGTTCGACGCGGAGCGAGCGGCGGAACTCGAGTCGCTCGCGGCATGGGCGGCCCGCAGCGCCGACGGCAGCCTCGCCGATCTGACGGACGAGCCGTCGTCCGAGGTGTGGGATGCGGTCGCGGCCGAGTCCGACCTGTGCACGCGACTCAAGTGCCCGCACTTCGAGCGCTGCTTCCTGTTCCAGGCGCGGCGCCGCGCCGCCGAGGCGGACGTCGTGGTCGTGAACCACCACCTGCTCGCGTCCGACCTCGCGGTGCGGATCGCGTCCGACAACTGGCAAGAGGCCGCGGTGCTGCCGCCCTACCGCCGGCTCGTGCTGGACGAGGCCCATCATCTCGAGGACGTGGCCGCGCAGCACCTCGGCTCGCAGGTGAGCGCCCTGGGCGTGCAGCGGCTGCTCGGACGCCTGGAGCGGAACGGCCGCGGCCTCCTGCCCACCCTCGCCGCGGAGCTGGCGGCGCGCGACGACCTCCTGTCCGCGGCGAGCCGCGACCTCCTGACGCAGAGCCTGATCGACGCGCTCGGCGCCGCGCGCCGCGCCGCCGAGGAGCTCTTCGGGCGCTTGGCGCGACGGCTCGATGCCGAGCAAATGCTGCGACTGACGGACGCCTTCGCCGCCGATCCGGTGTGGCCGGAAGGCCTCGAGGTCGCGCTCGAGAACCTGCTCCTCGCCTTCGGGCGGTTGCGGGACGGCGTCGAGACGATCGCCGACCGCCTGTCGCTCGACGATCCCGGCGAGCGCCGGGCGCAGCTCATCGGCGAGCTGCGCGGCGTCGTGCGCCGGTTGGACGCAGCGGCCGAGGCGCTCAAGGCCGCGCTGCAGCCGGCGCCCCCCCCCCGGGGGCCCGTGGCCGTGCGGTGGCTCGAGCGCCGCGGCCGCAAGACTCCGAACCTCACGCTGTCGGCGGTCCCGCTCGATCTGGCGCCGATCCTCAAGGAGGCCCTGTTCGATCGCGTGGAGTCGGTCGTGCTCACGAGTGCGACGCTCGCCGCCGGCGGTGAGTTCACCTTCCTCGAAGAACGGCTGGGGCTGGCGCTCCCGCCGTCCCGCGTCGTCATTCGGGAGGTCCTGCCGTCGCCCTTCGATTTTCCCGCGCAGTGCCTGTTCGGCATCCCGACCGACGTCCCCGAGCCGCGCGACGACGAGGCGGGCCACGACGCGGCCGTCGCCCGCGTGCTGATCGAGCTGGCGCACGCTTCGGACGGCGGGATCTTCGCGCTGTTCACGAGTCACGGGGCCTTGCGACGCACCGCCGACGCGGTGCGTGGGCGGCTGGGCGGGCGGTGGCCCCTGCTGGTGCAGGGTGAGGGCCAGCGAGACCAGCTGTTGCGACGCTTCCGGGACGCGGGGTCCGCCATCCTGCTCGGCACCGACTCGTTCTGGGAAGGGGTCGACGTCCCGGGGCGGGCCCTGCGCGTCCTCATCCTCGCCAAGCTGCCTTTCCGGGTCCCGAGCGAGCCGCTAACGGCGGCCCGGCTCGAGCGTCTCAGCGAGATGGGCGTGGATGGGTTCACGCACTACCTCGTTCCCCTGGCCGCGCTCAAACTGAAACAGGGCTTCGGCCGGCTGATCCGCAGCAAGTCGGACGTGGGCGCCGTAGTCCTGCTGGACCGGCGGGTGGTGACCAAGCGGTACGGCGCGGTCATGCGCGCCGGCCTGCCGCCCGCCGCCACGGCCATCGGCGACTGGGGCGACGTGCGGCGGGCGTTGGAAGAGTTCTTCGCGCAGCACGGGATCGGGGCGCCGGTGTACTAAGGCGATCCCGTGACACGAGGAGTGGAAGTGCCGATCGGACATGGAGCGTTTCGGCGAGCGACGCTGCTGCTCGCGGCTGCGGCGCTCGGATGCGCCCCGGTCATGGCGACTGGCGGACCCGAAGGCGAGGGGCCGCGGGGGATGCGGGGAGGGGGCGGGTTCGGGCCTACCGACACGCGCTACATCAATCCCGGCACGCTGGCGGCCCTGGACGGCTTCACGCACGCCGTGCGCGTGGGCTCGACGGTGTACGTCTCGGGCGAGGTCGCGCTCGATTCCCTCGGCGGGCTGGTTGGTCCGGGAGACCTGGCCGCGCAGGCGCGCCAGGCGTTCGCCAACCTCGATCTCGTGCTGCACATTGCCGGGTCGGTGCCGGAAGAGGTGGTCCGGCTCGATGTGTACGTCGTCGGATACAAACCGGGGGACCTGGCCGTCATTCGCGAAGCGGGCGCCAAGTACTTCCCGGCGCGGAACCCGCCAGCGGGGATCGTGCTGGGCGTCGCCGCGCTGCCCCGCGACGGCCTGCTGATCGCGGTGGACGCGACGGCGGTGATCAAGGCTATGTTTCGACCGATCCGGGGGTCTTGAGTGTCCGAGTTCAGCAAGCGCGTGGCGCAGCTACCCAGCTATCCGATGGCCGAGCTTCCCGCCATCAAGCGCCGGCTGATCCAGCAGGGCGTGGACGTGATCGACGTCGGCGCAGGGGACGCCGACCTGGCGCCGCCGCGCGTGGCGGTCGAGGCGTTGGCGCGCGCCGCGCAGGACCCCGCGATGAGCCGCTACGCCTTCCAGCTGGGCCTCCCGGCGTTCCGCGAAGCGGCGGCCGATTACATGCGCCGGCGCTTTCGGCTCACGGTGGATCCGTTCACCGAGCTGCATCCCCTGCTGGGCTCCAAGGAGGGCATCGCCCACCTCGCCGCGGCGGTGCTCGATCCCGGTGACCTCGCGGTCGTGCCCGTCCCCGGGTACGCCGTGTACCACGGCGGCACCGTCCTGCTCGACGCGGTGCCGCACCTGGTTGACCTGACCCCTCGCACCGATTTCCTGCTGGAGCTGGAGGAGCTGCCCCGGGCGGTGCTCGAGCGGGCCAAGCTGGTGTACCTGAACTATCCCAACAACCCGACCGCCGCCGTGGCGCCGCGGGAGTACCTCGAGCGCACCGTGCGGCTGTGCCGCGCGCACGACATCCTGATTGCGTACGACAATCCTTACTGCGAGATCACCTTCGACGGCTATGTCGCGCCCAGCATCTTCGAGATCCCCGGCGCGAAGGATGTGGCGGTCGAGTTCCACTCGCTGTCGAAGAGCTTCTGCATGACGGGCTGGAGGCTCGGGTGGGCTGTCGGGGGGGCCGACCGGATGGCGGCGCTGGCGCGCGTCAAGAACTACGTGGACACCGGCGCGTTCCTCGCGGTCCAGGCGGCGGGCGCCGAGGTGCTGAAGCAGGCGGAGCGGCTCGCGGCCGGCTACGCGGCGCAGTTCAAAGAGCGCCGCGACGCGATGCTGCCGGCCCTGCGCGCCAATGGGTTCGAGGCGGAGACGCCCCGAGCTACCATGTACATCTGGGTGCCGCTCCCCGAAGGCGTGTCGTCGGCGACATTCCAGAAGCGCGCGCTCGAGGAGGTCGGCGTGGTCGTCCTGCCCGGGAGCGCCTTCGGCGCGGGCGCGGAGGGGTTCTTCCGGATCGCGCTCACCGTCGGGATGCCGCGGCTGATCGAGGGGGCCGAGCGCCTCGGAAAGGTGCTCGCCGCTGTTTGAGCGCCAGGTTCCGCGCCTGTCGGTCGGCCGCGCGTGGCTGCTCACCGCGGTGCTGCACGCCGTCGCGATCGTCCTCGCGGTGACGATTCCCTGGCAGGCGCCCCGCCGCGAGCGCGCGGACTACATCGTGCTGCAACCGACCGAGGAGCCGGGCGCGATCGCGCCGTTCGCCGGCACTCGGGGCCCCCGGACGCCGCGTCCCGCGGTCCTCACGACGGCGCGGCGCCTTCCCGAACAGCCGCCCCCCCCCACGCCTCCGCCCGACACCGGTGGGGCGCTGCTCGTCTACAACCCGGGCGCCACGCTCGTTCCCGCGCCGCAGATCGGCGACGGGCGGCTGTGGGTGAGTCCGCGCCCGGCCCTGCCCGGCCCTGTGGCCGAGGCCATCTACGGCGACACGGTCGCGCGCGACTCGGCCGCGATCGGGCGGCTGCGCTCGATGGTGGACTCGCTCAACATCGTGCTCGATCAGGTGCAGCGCGACCGCCAGCGGCCGTCGTGGACCGTCGGTGGGGAAGGGGGGACGCCCAAGTTCGGCATCGACTCCCAGTACATTCACGTCGCCGGGGTCAAGATCCCCACCGCGGCGCTTGCGCTGCTCGGCAACCTGCTGCCGCAAGGGAATTACGACGAGGGGCTGCGGGCGCGGCAGCTCTCGGACATGCGGGCGGACTTGCTGCGCGCCGCCGACCGCGCTCAGACGTTCCGGGATTTCCGGCGCTACGTGCGGGAGCTGCGGGAGCGCAACCAGGCGGAGCGGGATGCGGAGCGGCGCCGCCAGGCGCAGGATACGGTGAGGGTGGTGCCGTAGAACAGAACGGGGGAGCTGCATCGGCTCCCCCGCGCTGCCCCTCGCACCCTTTGGGTTACTGCTTCACCGTTTGCCCGCGAATCTCTCCGCCGGGGTAAACCTTTGTGTGGATGTTGACGTAGGCCCGCCCCGCGCGCATCAGCGTGAGGACGGAGTCCACTACAGTGGCGGAGCCCACGGCGACCGTCCCCGTGAAATTCAGACCGGTGGGCGTGGGCGCGAGATCACGGATGACGCCGCCAGCCGAGTCGGCGACACCCTTATGAATGTGGCCGATCGTGACACTGTCGATGTCCACCACGTCCACTTTCCAGCTCACCAGGTTGCCCAGCACCGTAATCACCGCTCTCCCCGTCGCGGCAGTCGTCACTGGTGTGGGCCGCTCGTTGGCGGCGTTCAGGTTCGCGATGAAGATCTCGACCCCGGATGGGATGCCCACTGTGTCGTCCTTGCAGGCGAGCCCGACGAGGGTCACGGCGGCCAGCGCCGTGAACATTCGGGTGACGCGCATACGACCTTCCTTTCAACTCCTCCTTCGGTTGGACCGCACGAAGCTCCGGACTCCTGCTCGGCCCTCCTCTCGACGGCTGGCAGTTATTGAACGATGACTTCGCCCTTCATGATCGGTTCATGGGGCGTGCAGTGATACGGGAACGTACCCGCGGCGCCGAACCGGTGTGAGTAGCGATCGCCGGGATTCAGGCTGCCGGAGTCCCACCCCGGAGCATCGGACGTCGTGGTGTGGGGCTCGGTGACCGGGGGCTCGCAGTTCACCCACGTCACTGTCGCGCCCACGGGCACCCTGATGGTGTCGGGGATGAACGCGAAGTTTCGGATCGCGACGAGGATGTGGAGCGAATCGATGACGGTCACGGGCACGCGGCACTCCGCCGCCACATTCGGGCTCGCGCCCGTACTGCGCTCGGAAAAGCACGCGGCACCTGCCCAGGTCACGATGCCTAGCGCGGTGAGCCCGACGGACGCCAGGCGTAGCCGCGTCATCGTACTACCACCACGGCCGTCATGAACGGGTGCGGGGTGCAGTGGAAGGCGTAGGTGCCGGGGCGGTCGAACGTGTGGCGCCACGTGCGTCCCGGCGCAATCTCCCCCGAATCCCACGACCGGTCGTCCGCCGTCACCGTGTGGGCGAGCTGATCCTTGTTCGTCCATGCGACGGTTGTGCCGGCCGTGATCTCGAGCCGCTGGGGCCAGAAGGCCATCTGGCGCATCTCGAGCGTCGCGCCGGCCTCCCGGGCGTTCCCTTCGCCGCCCTGCGCCGCTTTCCGCCGCCCGAAGTATCGACTCAGCGTGAACGGGATCGTGAACTCGAACCCGCCCCGCACCTTGTCTATGCCGCGCGAAACGCCCTGGAGCGTCGCCGTATTCGTGTTGGTGACCTGGAGCGAGAACGTGTGGGGCGAGTAGGGAATGGCGAGCTGCAGCGCCGCGCTCCACGCCGCCTCTTCGCCGGGCCGGCGGTCCAGCAACGTGGCGACGTCGCCGGCGAGGGCCACGTGCGACGTCACCCGCAGCACCGCGCCGCCGCCCACGGCGTAGCGCGCCGTGTCGGCGTGGTAGCCTTGCGAGAAGAAGCGCCCCACCGCCAGCAGCCGCAGCCGGCCCACGCGCCGTCCCAGGGTCAGCTCTCCGTCCGCGCTCCCCGCTGCCTGGTTGTAGCCGAGCTGGACCGCCAGGTCCACCGGCCGGCGGCTCCCGCCGTCGCCACGCAGCACCGCGTACCTGCCGAACACCTCCCACTCGTTCGGGAACGCCGCGGCCACGTCGGACGAGGTGGCGTAGTTCGCGCCGATCATGAGCGGGGCGGGGAGCCGGTATGACAGGAGGAACGTGGGGGAGTTGCTGACCTTACGGGCGGGGGGATCGCTGACGCTGAAGCGGTGCAGGAAGTTGAACTGCAATGTTCCGCGCTCCCCCACCCATCCGCCGGACAGGTTGGGGGAGCGGTCCAGTAACGACTGGCCCGTCGCGTTGCCGCCAAGCGCCACTGCGGCGCAGAGGCAGAGGGCGAGACTGCGGGTGCGTGTGCGCATGGGCTACTGTGTTACGCACGCTGACACTATTTCGGTTTGGGGGATTGGTCAAGCCTGGGCCGCGGCCGCGAGCCGCCGCAGCGCCGCCGGCTTGCCGACGACGTGTAACAACTCGTTGACCGGTTCGGACACGGTGCCGCCCGTGAGCGCGATGCGGATCGGTTGGAAGATCTGCTGCGAGGGCGCTCGTGTAACCCGCCGGGTCTTTCGCGATTTCCTTCTTGGCCTTGTCGTCCAGCTGCACGAACTTCTCGTCGAGCCGCACCGCCACTTGGCGCGCGATGTCGAGCGTGGTGCGCGAGCGGGTCTTCACCGCCGCGATCGCCTGGAGCACGGCGTCTTTATTGCCGTTCGCGCCGAGTTTCGCGATCTGCGGTTGGACGAGGGGGTAGAGCTCCTCGGCCGATTTCGCCGACAGGTACTGGCCGTTCATCCACTCCAGCTTGGTGAGGTCGAAGACCGCCGGCTTCTTGAGAATGCCCTCGAGCGAGAAGAGGGTGCGCAGCTCCTCCATGCTCAGGATCTCGCGGTCGCCGCCGGGGCTCCAGCCGAGGAGGGCGAGGAAGTTGCGCATCGCTTCCGGGAGGATGCCGCGTTCCTGATAGTCGCCGACGGCCGCGGCGCCTTCGCGCTTGGAGAGCTTCTTGCCGTCCATGCCATGGATCATGGGCACGTGGCCGAACACGGGCAGCGTTGCGCCCAAGGCGCGATACACCGCGATCTGCTTCGGCGTGTTCGAGATGTGATCGTCGCCGCGGATGACGTGCGTGATCTTCATGTCGATGTCGTCCACCACGACCGCGAAGTTGTACAGGGGCGAGCGGTCGGCGCGCAGGATCACGAAGTCCTTGATGTCCTCGCCCCGGAAGCTGATGCGGCCGTGGACGGCGTCGTCCCAGGCGATCTCGCCGGCGGGCACCCGCAGCCTGATCGCGCCCTCCTCGATGTAGGCCTTCTTCTCGGCGAGGAGCTTGTCGGCGACCTCCTGATGGCGTTTCACGCGCGCGCCCTGGAAGATCGGCTCCTCGTCCCAGTCCAGGCCGAGCCAGGTGAGGCCGTCGAGGATGACCTTGGTGTGCTCGTCGGTGGAGCGGGCCTTGTCGGTGTCCTCGATGCGGAGCAGGAACGTCCCGCCGCTCTTCCGGGCGTAGAGCCAATTGAAGAGCGCGGTGCGGGCGCCGCCGACGTGGAGGTAGCCGGTGGGTGAGGGGGCGAAGCGGACGCGGATTGGGGAGCTTCCAGCCATCAGCTATCAGTAGTCATCGGTATGAGGTCTAGTGCTTCAACGGAGAGGGGGGGATTCGAACCCCCGATAGGGTTTTAAGGCCCTATAACGGTTTAGCAAACCGCCGCCTTCAGCCACTCGGCCACCTCTCCCGGGGGTTGAATTATCCCTCCGGCCGAGGCCGGGAGCAAGGACTCACGCGCGCCTCAGGCCGCGCTGGATCGTGAAGCGGAATGTCAGCGAGCTGACCTGTTCGAGGCGCTGCGGCCCTCCCGGTCCCATGTCCGGGAAATCGTAGCGCTCGAGGCCGTAGAACAGTCCGCTCGTGAGCGAGCGGCTGCGGTACTCGATCCCCGCCGCCGCGGTGAGCGCGACGTCGGGACCTGGCAGGCCCTTCACCGACACAACGGGAAGCAGCCCGCCGCGCAACACCCCCCGCACCGGACCGCTCGCGAAGTCGAGACGGGCCTCGGCGCCGATCTCGACGAGCGTCCACCGCTGCCGCGCGACGGGCGTGGTGTAGGTCCGCCAGGTCGCCGCCGAACGCAGCGCCAGCCACGGCGCGGGATCGACGCTCGCCTGAATCCCGAGCTCGCCCAGGTCGCGGTTCTGCGCCCCGGTCGCCTCTGTGGTGAGCGATCCCCCCGCGGCGCGCATCCCGAGCACGAGCCGACGCCCGAGGTGCAGCGCACCTTCGGCGCCGGCCAGCAGGCCACTCGACTCCTCGACGCCGTAGCCGATGTCCACCCGGTGCTCGACGAGCGAGACGAGCGCGGTCCCCGACACGATGCGCTGCGCGCTCGCGCCCGCCGGTGCCAGCGCGCAGCCGAGCAGGATCCCAGCGGCCCCCGCCCGACGGGCGGCGCGGGTCACGGACCCACTCCCGCGGCTGGCTGAATCACCAGTACGGTCTGGGCGATCCGCTCGGCGTTGCGTTGCGCAATGCTCGCATTCGTGGCAGCGCGAGCGGCCCGCCGGCGGTTGTTCTCCTCGATGTTCGCCGAGAGGTCGTGCTCATGTCGCGCGCTCAGGAAGGCCGCCACGCCGGCGATCCCCGCCGTCCCGCCCACCGCGATCGCCAGCGCCGGACCGCGGCCCCCGAGGTCGCCGTTCGCCGCCACGCGAGAGACGACCAAAGCGCCTGCGGCGACAGCGAGACCCTTGAGGAGGTCGCTCCGCCCCGTCGACCGCTGCAGGCGCTCCGGTAGCAGTTGCGTCGCGGCGAGCTCGGGAAGGCTGTCCTCGAGCGGCGGCGTCTCGTGCGCCACGGTGAAGTAGACGCGCGCGGAGTCGGAGCGACCGAGGAGCTGGCTGCGGCCGACGACGGCCAGCTCGTAGCGGCCGGGCGGAGCGAGGTGGCCGTCGGGCAGCGCGCTCCGTCGATCGGCCGGTCGCAGCTCGACTCGGACAGACGCCGAGTGAGTGGAGACGACGGTGAGCGTGGCGCGCTCCGTCCGGGGATCGACGCGCGCCGCAGCGACGGGCCGAGCCGAGACCGCGAACGTGAGGCGTCGCGCCTGCCCGAACAGGGCCAGCTGTGCGGGCGTGAAGCGCTGCGCGTCCAGGTCGGTGAAGGGGTCCCGTTCGATCGCGTCGCGGAAGTAGGCGATCGCAGAGTCGCGCATGCCCAGCAGGGCGAGCGCCGCGCCGAGGTAGGTGTACGCCTCGACCCGTTGCTCCTGGGTGACGTCGTGGGGCCAACCCCGGGACACCACCTGGCGGAGCAGGGGCAGGGCGCGCTCAATCTCCAGGCGCTCGTAGAGATCCTGCGCCTGCCGCAGCTGGTCGGCAGTCTCGGTCTGCGCGCGGGCCGTCACCGGCCACGCGGCCACCAGCGCCAGCCCGAGAAGCAGCCGTCTCATGGCCCGCCCCCCGCAGCCGTGAGCGTGATGCGGCCCAGGGACACCAGGCTACCCGCCGCAACGGTGAAGGTCGTGTCGAACGAGCGGTATCCTGCCGCTCGCACTTCGAGGCGCCGCTCGCCGACGGCGAGGGGGAAGTCCAGCAGGACGCCCACCCCGGCGTGGCGGCCATCGACCAGGATCTCGGCGTCGGTGGGCCGGGTGAGGAGCCGCAGCTTCCCGCCGGCGGGTCGGGCGGCCGGGGCGCCCTGGGTGGCCTGGGCGGGCGTCGGGCGCCGCGGGCCGGCCGTCTCGACTTTCGGGGGCGGCACCGGGCCGGGTACCGCTCCGGGCACCGCGTCCCCGCGGCGTCCGGTTAGACGCATCACGCTGGCGGCGAGTCCCAAGACCAGCACACCGAACACGGCCACGCCCACGCGAACGCGCGTTCGCCGCCGGCGCGGCGGGAGAGGCGCGAACGGCATGGTGGGGCTGTCGGGGAGCGGCGGCGGGACGCGGGTCGCCACCTTCGCGATCGAGGCGCCGCGCACCAGCCGGCGCAGCACCTGCTCACTCGCACTGCGGTCCGCTTCTGAGAACGGGATGGCCTCGAGCGCGGCCAGCATGTCACGTGTGTTCGAGAACCGTGCGGCGGGGTCCTTGTGGAGCGAGCGGACGAGCACGTCGGCGAGGGCGCGGGGCACGTCATCGCGCACCTGCCGGATGTCCGGCGCCGGAGTGAAGAAGTGGTGCTGCATGACGCCGGCGATGGTGTCGGCATGGAACGGCACGGCGCCGCTCAGCATTTGGAAACCCACGATGCCGAGGGAGTACTGATCACTTTGGGGTCCCGTGCGGCGGCCGGCGCACTGCTCGGGGCTCATGAAGGGCGGCGTGCCGATCACGGTGCCGTCCGCGGTCAAGTTGACGTCCGAGGCGCGCAGCGCGACCCCGAAGTCGGAGACCATGACGCGGCCGTCCTGGTCCACGAGGATGTTGCCGCCCTTGATGTCCCGGTGGATGATACTGCGGTCGTGGGCGTAGGCGAGTGCGCGGGTGGCGCCGCGCAGCACGTGCAGGGCAACGGGCACGGGCAGCGCCCCTTGCGTATCGAGGATCAGGCCGAGCGAGCGGCCCTCGATGAACTTCATCGCGATGAAGAAGACCCCGCCGAGCTGACCGATGCGATACACGGGAATGATGTTGGGGTGGTCGAGCTCCGCCACCATGCGCGCTTCCCGCTTGAACCGCTCGGTGGTCTTGATGCTCAGCCCCAGCTCGGGAGGAAGCACTTTGAGGGCGACCAAGCGCCGCAGCCCCACCTCGGTCGCCTTGAAGATGACTCCCATGCCCCCGCGTGCCAGCTCCCGCTCGACGTCGAACTCGCCCGCCAGCACCATGCGGACGCGGTGGAGCAGGGCCTCCGGCTCCTGGGTCTCAACGACGACGGTGGCCTCGTGCGGGTCCACCGCCAGGGTCCCGCAGCTCGCGCAGTAACGCGCTCCCTCCGGGATCGCGGCGCCGCAGCGGAAGCAGTTCATGGGCAGGTGGGTAGGGGCGGCCCGCCGCCCGTCACCGAGATCGAATCCTGGGAAGTCGGGGTCGAGTCCGCGGCCATGGAGCTCACGAGTCGGATCGTGAGGACCGCCGTCCCGGTGCGGCAGCCGACGAGCGTGTCGCCGATCGGGGTCAGGGCGAGCACCGTGGCGTCCGACGAGGAGAACAACAGGCGAGGCCGCGGCACCGGCACGCCATCCGCCTCGACGACGACGACCGGCGCCAACCGCGCGCCGACCGCGAGGATCGTGTCGCCCGCATAGTGGACGACGACGTTCCTCAGCCCGGCCGGGCGGAAGACGTCGGGGAGGCCGCACGCACCGGCCGCGAGCCCGCCAAGGGCAGCGAGCGCGACAGGCGCGAGGGATCGGAATGGCCGCATCGGGTACGTGGTACAAACTGCATCTTTCCCCGCGCCGGGCAATGCCCGCGAGCCTACGTGACCAGCTCGAACCCGATCGCCGCCGCCGGCGCCGAGTGCGTGAGCGCGCCGACGCTGATGAGTTGCGCGCCCGCCCGCGCGTAGTCGGCCACGTTCGCCTCGGTGATCCCCCCCGACGCCTGCATCGTCACGCCCGCCCCGGCGCGGCGCACCCAATCGGTGATCACCGCGGGAAGCTGGTTATCGGCCAGGATGTGCGTCGCGCCGGCGGCGAGGGCCTCCGCGAACTGGGCCTCCGTCTCCGCTTCGACGATGACCGGCATGCCCGCGGGCGCCGCGGCGAGGACGTCGCGCAGCGAGCGTCCGGTGGCGTCGTGCAGAACCCAGTGGTTGTCCTTCCACAAGATGGCCTCGGCCAGCGAGCCGCGGTTGTCCACGCCGCCCCCCACGCGCACCGCGTAGCGCTCCAGCTCGCGGAGACCAGGCGTCGTCTTTCGGGTGTGGGTGATTTTGGCCGCCGTCCCGGCGACCGCGTCAACCAACCGTCTGGTTATCGTGGCGATCCCGGAGAGCCGCTGTAGGAAGTTGAGCGCGACGCGCTCGCCCGCGAGGAGGGTGCTGGCGCGGGCCGCCACCGTCGCGAGGACCGTGTCCGCGCTCGCCCGGTCGCCATCGGCGAGGGCCGGCCGGAGCGCGGCGCCCGGCTCGAGCTCGCGGAAGACCAACGCCGCGACGGAGAGCCCCGCCACGACGCAGTCGGCCTCGGCGACGAATCGGCCGGCAGCGGAGGCGTGGGCCGCAGTACCGAGCAGGGGAGTCGTGACGTCATCTACCGCGCGGTCCTCGGCGAGGGCACGCCGCACGGCTTCGAGGCCCAGCGGGTTACCCAATCGTCAACATCCGGTCGATCGCCCGCCGGGCCCGGGCGGCC
>WNGA01010317.1_pt1 | contig 14062 bp, 8 predicted proteins | sample 5400061 | NCBI WGS metagenome assembly WNGA01 (sample SAMN13153366, study PRJNA577476) | soil metagenome | isolation source: 100 cm soil or saprolite under grassland replicate 2 | place: USA:California | collected 2016-06-15 | reverse complement strand
TGACCAGCTCGTGTGAACAGGATTTTTCCAGCCTTTGCGTGCCCCTCTGACTTTGCCAAAGGGAGAGTACAGGCAATGAAGCTCAGCCTCGCTATTCGGGAACCGTCAGATTTCTCTACTTGAGCGGCAATGCACGATAGAACCGTTCGGATAAACTGGCGGCCTGCGGGTCGCGCGCGTGAGTTCGATCCAATTCACGAGATTAACGGCGACAACGGGCGCGCGCCGGTCCGGGAATTGATGCGCACAACGACCGAACTGCGCCTTGGTTCGGAACAGGAGCAGGTAGTCAGGCTTCCATGTGGAGAAACCTTTTGATGGTGACCTTCGTGTGTGTCTTTTCCGCAGGGCTGAACGCAGCGATGATTTTGGGTTGTTCACGCAGGAATCGGCGCGGCCACATCTCCAGACAAGACTTAGTCGGCACTCACGCCGATTCCCTCCTGCACGCGCAGAGCGCCCGCGTCATGCGAAGTTTTCCAAGTTCGATCATTTGATAGGTTGTGAAGGGCCAGTCGAGGATGGCAGTCAATTCCTTTCGAACCAGACCGGTTACCTGCCTAATCTTGGCCAAGGGATGTCTGTCGCTGACGATTTCATCATCGAACGCGCAACAAGACGCCCACGGCTCTCGATCGAATCAGAGAGCACGCAACATCGAGATCAAAGAAAACCCGCGTCGAAAATCGCGCGCCAACGCGTTTCCACCAACCGCGTTCTCTCTCTCGCTTGTTTTAGGACTAGAGAGCAAGTAGAGAAAAAATTGATGGGTGAATACCCCATTGTGCTGACGCGCCGAGCCCGCCATTGTCACGTCCACGCTATGGTTTGTTCAAATAAACCTATGAAGACGAAACCCATTTTGTACTTTCTTCATTGCCTGACACTCACGCCTCGGCCCTACGCAGGCGCAAGCGGTGATGGCCCGACTTGGTCAGCCCGTCATCCCTGTTACGGATAGGACGCAGCCGTTGTCCAGCTGTTCCTCGCTCTCGACTCCACCTAAGGTCAGCTCTACCCGATTCTGCAGCCCTCGGTAGCGGACGGTCCGCAGTTTGCACGGACGCAACCCGCTTCACAAGTCACGGATGACTACCAACGCAACAACACGGCAGGGTTCAAGACTGAATCCGCGGATCCCGGAGAGCGGCCGTCTCCCGACGCGCAGCGCATTAGCCAATCCCGTTCCGCGTGGCTTCAAATCTTCTGAAGGAACCGGCCCACATCTCGCGTATTCGTGACCGTATCACCGTAAACCCTAAACTCGCGACGACATGGACAGTCGCCTGGATGCTATCACGGAAGCGGATTGGGATAATCTTGCTCAGGCAGCCCGCTACCGCGTCTCCACTTTGGCGGAGATGGTGAAAGTGTCGCGCCAGCACTTGGGCCGCTTCTTTCTCAAACACTTCAAAGCTTCTCCCAAAACCTGGCTCGCCAGGCGAATGGTGCGCGACGCCCGCTCACACCTTTGCAACAGCGAACCGATAAAAGGATTTTATGACGTGCTGGGGTTTCGGCATCCGAACGACTTTGCCCGCGCCTTTCGACGCCTGACAAGACACCAACCGAGCGCCGCTCGGGCGGCGTGACCTCTTCTATCTCACAAGGAAACTCTCCAGCGTCCAGCAATGTTCCAAAAAGCTCCAAAATGTTCCAATAAGCTGCGGCGCTTGCTGGCCCAAGCTGTTGGACAATTGGGAGGCCGATATCCGCGACTGTTTCACTCGTCGCAATGCCACACGCTCGATCCGGCCCGAGTCATCACTGCGGCGTTCCGCGGCGCTCTGCCCACAAGCTCTCCCTCCCATGCGCCTGCTGCGCGGAGGACCTCTCAACAACCGAACCTGAACAAAGCAATTCGTATGAAGTCCTCTATCCTTCCGCTTGGTTTCCTTTCGCTTTGGTTGGGCTGCGCCCAGTGCCTAGCTGGGGCCGTACGGCTGTCAGAACCCGTCGTCACGGAGCGCGGCCCCCATCACAGAACCTGGTCGCGCGTAACACAAATCACACTGCCCAGCGGGCGTGTGCGGTACGAGACGAACTCGTATCAAGAACTTGCAGGCGGTATGCACTATCTCAATGGCCAGGGCGTCTGGACGGAAGCCAAGCCCCTTTTCGAGCTGTTCCCAGGCGGCGCCATTGCGAGGCAAGTGCAGACTCAGGTCATCCTGACTCCCAATGCGAACACCGCTGGTGCGGTGGATTGGCGAGGACCCGAAGGCCAGCGCTGCCGCAGCCATGTTTTGGGTATTTCGATGATCGACAGAGTATCGGGACAGAGCATCGTGATCGCAGAACTGACAGATTCCATCGGTGAGATGATCGCGCCGAATCAAATCCTCTATCGCGGTGCACTGCGAGGCGACGGGGTCGTGGCCGACTTACGGTACACCGTCACCCAGCAAGGACTTGAGCAGGACGCGATCATTCGCACCTGGCCGGCGGGCGCCTCACCCGTGGATTGGGGCTTGCCGCCCAATGGTGTTTATCGGCTGGAAGTGCTGAGTGAGTTCATCGAAGGGCCTCCCCCGGTGAGAGTCGAGACCACGCTTCGTCGCGAGAACGACCAGGCCCGCCGTCAGGCCATGGCAATCCCTGACCTGGTCGATGAAACCCTTTGGTGGGGCTCATTGATGGTCGGGCGCGGCCAGGCGTTTCCGCTCGGTCCCCAAGCGGACGAGACCGAGAGCGAGCCCGTTGTAAAGTCATTCACGCAAATACAAGGCAGGACCTTCTTGATCGAGGGCATAGAATGGGCGGCTGTGAAAACTCAGGTGCAGGCGCTGCCAGCAACCGCCGCGCTACTGCCTCGCCGCCAGGATGTGCAACAGGCCCGCGCACCGGCTCGCAACCCGAAAGGCGAGGTTCAAGTTGCTCGGAATATGCCGTCTGCTCCCGGGGCGAAACCGAATGACCCGGCCGTCCGAATTCGCACGGCGTCCACTCCCCCGCTGATCAAAGAGCAGAAACCCGGCGTAACGGAACAGGCGAAGGCTGATGTCCGAAGCGAAAACTCGCGGGTAGCCGCCTCCGTGCATTCTGGCGGTGCGCAGTCCTCGATCTTGAACTCCGAAAAGGGCTTCGTACTGGATTATTCAACGATGGTGACGACGAATAACATGACGCTAAAGGGAGATACGACGTATTTCGTAAGTGGACTCATAACGCTCTCAGGTACAACAGTGCTGGAGTCAGCGGTTATAAAGTTCACAAACGGAATCACTACTGCCCGACTGAAGTTACAAGGACTGCTGGATTGCCGCACTGACAGCCACAGGCCGGCCATTTTTGCAGCAAAAGACGACAATTCAATCGGCGAGGTTATCTCCGGATCTACGGGAAACCCAACGACGAATTATTACGGGTACTATTTTGATTTACAAGGAAACACAAACGAGATCGACTTGCATGATGTGCGAATGCGCCGCGGCAACCATGGCGTCATGATGGATTCCGCATCGTCACTTATCCTCCGGAACGCGCAGATCAGCAGCAATTATACAGCAGTGGTCAGCGGGAAGTCCACGCTGCGCAATGTGCTCATCCACGACGCCACCTACGCCTACGGCGGCGGGGGAACAAATCATCACGGCGAGCATGTAACGTTTCATCGAGTGGCCTTCCTGCGGAGCGCCACCGCTTCCAATTATAAGACATACCTCACAAACTCGCTCGTTATCTCCGTGACAAGCAACGTCGTTTACACGGGACAAAACGTCATCAGCAACTTGAACGACGCCGGCATTTTCCAGAGCGTGGGTGGAGGGGCACACTACTTGGCCGCCGGAAGTCCCCACCGCAATGCAGGCACAACAAACATCAATACGAACCTGCTGGCCCAACTGAAACAACGCACCACTTATCCGCCAATTGTTTTGGCCACGCCGATTACGAGCGACCTAATCCTCAGCCCACAAGTCCAGCGCGACACGGATATACCGGACATAGGATATCTGTATGATCCGCTGGATTATCTTGTGAGCGGCGTGACCATCGCATCCAACGTCACGGTCCGGGCCATCGGCGGCGTCGTCCTAGGCGTCGATTACTTTCAAACCAACTGGGGTATTATTCTAAACTCGGCCGTCTTTCAGAGCGAGGGCAGCCCCTTGTCATTGAACCGTATCGTCCGTGCTCACGTGGCGCAAGAGCGAGGCGCCGGCAATCCCGGACAGCGGGCTTTGTTTAACGATAATACTGACTATTATGGAGGGTCTCCGCCCAGGTTGTGCCAGGCCCGTTTCCGTTTCACCGAATTCTCCCAACTCTCCGCGGACGGCAACCTGCTCTATGGTGGACGGGCGTTGGCGGCTGTGGAGTTTACGCACAGCCGTGTCTACAACCCCTCGGTCGTGGTGGACACCTCCGGCACAGGCACCTTCGTTTGCGGATTAACCAATACACTGTGGGAGCGCGGCGTGGTCCAGTTCGGAACCAACAGCACTGGTAGCGGGGTGAGGGTCCATTTGCGCAACAATTTGCACCGGAACGTGTCCTGGCATTTCTTTACCGGCAATACCAACTGGACCGTGAGGGACAACCTGTTCGACACGCTGCCGGCCCTGGACGATCATGGGAGCGCCATCAGCAACTCCCATAACGCCTATTTCTCCACGACGTATAACCTCTCCGGTGGTGCCAGCAATATAGCCTTGGGCAGTCTGGTTTACGAAACCGGCCCCCTAGGCCGATACTATCAGCCGACCAATTCCGCTCTCATCAATGCCGGCAGCCAGTCGGCCGGCGCAAGCGGCTTATTCCATTACACCTGCACGGCCAACCCGGGCAGCATTGAAGGCAACTCCACCGTGGATATCGGGCTGCATTACGTCTCCCTCGATCCTCAATTCTCGACCCCAACCCCGTGGGACAGCGATTACGACGGCCTCGCCAACTACATTGAGGACAGCAACGGAAATGGAATCCAGGACGTTGGGGAAACCGACATGGCGGTTGCAGACACCGATTATGACGGTCAAACCGACGCTCAGGAACTGGCGGCAGGAACGAATCCTCTGGATCCAACGAGCCTAAACAGCGCCTTGCTCGCATTTTTCAACTTCGATAGTCTTCAGTTGATAGGAGAGCGAGGGCAATTGCCAATAATGTGCACAAACGTGTACTACATCATGGAGGGAACCAACGGGTTGATCCGCATAATAACGAATCCCCCTGCTCGGCTGCATTACCGTGACGCTGAGGCAGACGGGCGAGCAAACATCAACTGCCGTAACGCCACCGTTGAGTTCAGTTTTCGTCCCTTGTGGAGCAGCGTGTGCGCGGGCGGTACAGGACCTGGTGCTGTTGCGCGGCTGTTGGAAGTCGGGAAGGAGACTCTTGACGCGATGTTCGGCGACTGGGCGATTTGCATCGATGGCGGCGGTACTAACCTCTTGTTTTGCACTCAAGGCGATGGAGTTTCCCAAACCAATCTTATAGGCAGTATCTGCTTTCAGTCCAACGTCTGGTACGTGATTTCGCTGTCCTACACGCCAACTAACTGCACGCTGGCAATCAATGGAACCGTCGCAACTAACGGCCTCGGTGTCGCCCACTTCCCGGGACCGGCGGCTCGTGCGGCCAATGGTCTGGTTATCGGAGCAAACCCTGATGGGGCACAGCAAGCACAAGGGGACGTGGACGATGTCGCTATGTTCGTGCCTGCATCTCAGTCGATCTGCAATTTGACTACTCCTGATCCCTCTTTGTGCAGAAATTCCTTTTGGTCGTGCGGTGGCTTTTTCCAAGAACAAGGGGACCCGCTTCCGACGGTACTTGCCACGGTGTTCGAACCAGAACCGGCAGTTGTAGGGGAGAGTGTCGACGTAAAAATCGGAAACATTACTGCTCGGGGTGGATTCTTCAGAAGATTATGCATATGCGGGTCAACAGGAAGCACAGTTCAGCAAGGGTTCACTTGGCCGATTAGGGATGACACACCCACGTGGGAAGCACAACCCGGAGGGCCCCCCTTTCCATTTGTGTCGGGCTCCGGTTTCGTCGCATCCTTTAATGCCGCATTGCCAATCAATATAGTGAAGTTCACTGTCCCGTTCCACACATGCTGCCCCCCTAGCTGTTCCGGCTCCGGGAGAGGATCTGCAACTTTTCAAATTGGCTTTTCAACACTTCCCAACAGCCAACTGGCGCATTGGGCCTTTGAGGGCCACCTGAATGGGGATCAACTCCAAGTGCCAACGGCAACTGGAGTTCAAGTGGTGGCTGGAGTCAACGGTCGAGGAGTTCGACTCGACCTCTCTCCAGTAAGCCTGCGTTACGATGCCTTTTCAGGTTTCCAGCCGAACATCAAGCGCAACCAAGGAACGGTGCTATTTTGGTTGAAGCCCGAGTGGAGTTCCGGTGCCCGGGTACTTCTGGAGATGTCCGGCGCGCCTGGGTTCCCGAGTTCGTGGTGGCTTACTGCAGCTCCTCTAACTCCTGCTGGAGCTCAGTTTCAATTGGTCGCCGTAGATGATACGCAAATCGGATCGGTTTTGACAGCCAATGCCAGTACCACATTCCATTTTTCAGGTTGGCATCGCATCGCTGTCACATATTCCAGGCAAAGCAGCGCCATCTACGTAGATGGTTCCTTGGTCGGCTCAGTGGGTACAGGCGTCAGACACTACCCCCGAAAGATCACGAGTTTTTACGTCGGCAGCAGTGCAAGCAGTCTTCTCCACGCTCAAGGTGTTTTCGATGAATTGACTACATTTAATCACCCCCTGACCGCCTCGGAAATCCTCAGCGACTATCAATCATTTGCATCGTGGCTGAATCTCGATTCCGATGGAGATGGCCTCACCAACCTTGCCGAATCCCAAAAGGGCACCGATTCAGATGACCCGGACACAGATAGCGATGGAGTGCCAGATGGCTTAGATGCATTCCCGCTAGATCCAAACAGGTCTGAATTGGAGCCAGTTCCTAACCCATCAGACACTACGCCGCCGGTGATTCAATTGTTACAGCCTAAAAACGCAACTTTAGTGCCCTAGTCAAAGAGGATACGATCATGAAAGACACCTCGCAAATCTGTCTCGTAAAAATTCCCGTAACGCAAGCGGCAATCGCGGTTCTGTTTGCTTTTGTGCTTTATGTGCCCGCCGGGGGAGAGCCGAATCCGGCGGCGCCTGCGTTAGACTCTTCGACTGAGTCTCACTCGACAATCCACCCCCAGCCAACCCCAGGCACCGCAGAATGGGTTTCGTCCGTTCCCGTTTTTGATGAGCCGCTCATTCCAGTCGGCTTGCCAACTTCGGCCGAAAATGATGCACTGGCTGCCATGTTGCAACGAGCTCGCAGCGAAGGCGTCGACGCGTACCAACGCGCCATCCAGGAGTTCGTCGCACAGCACCCGCAAAGCCCTTGGAAACCCGCCTTGCTGCTGCATCTAGGCGTTGCCTGGCAAAAGGCCGGGCGGTTCTCTCGTGCACTGGACGCTTGGGAGGAAGCGTGGTCGCAAGTGGCGGAGCGGATGGATGGGCGTGAAAAGCTCTTGGCTGATCGTATTCTCGGCGAGTTGGCGCAGTTGGCGTCGTGGGCAGGGCAACACGAGCGGTTGGAGCCGATTCTCGCGGCAGTCAAGGACCGCGCTCTGGCAGGAAAGGCCAGCGAAGCCGTTCCATTGGCCCACCGCTCTGCGGCTGTGGCGCGAACGCATCCGCAGGATGTGCAACTTTGCGGACCCAACGCCCTCGGTGCGCTCCTTTCGGATCCCAAAGCGGTCTCGCGCCTGCACGCGCTGGCCAATGGACGCGCCACTTCAAAGGGTTTCTCCCTCACCATGCTCCAAACGCTTGCCATGGAGTCCGGCCTAAACTACCGTATGGCATACCGCCAACCGGGCGCCTGCATCCCGCTGCGGTCAGTTCTGCACTGGCGCTTAAACCATTTCGGCACAGTGCTGGACCAACGGGACGGAGAGTACCTAATTGCCGACATGGCTTATGGCTACCTTTACCATCGGCCTCTGTGGATCAAAGCTGAAGCGTTGGAGGAGGAAGTCAGTGGCTACTTCCTGGTGCCTGACGGAACCCTTTACCCCGGATGGCGCGCTGTGGAGGCCACGGAAGGCAATGGCGTCTGGGGAAGTGGCATCACGTTTGGGTTCAATACGGGCGACTTTACGCCAAATGATCTGAAACCCTGCGACAATACTACCGGCAAGGGTCTTGCTCAGCCCAGTATCCACTTGATGCTCGTGAGCCTGAACATCGTCGATACGCCGATCGGCTACGATCCGCCTTACGGACCGTCCATTCAGTTTACCGCGACGTATAACCAGCGCGACTTCACGTCCCTGGCCCAACCGCAATACTCAAATCTGGGCCTGAAGTGGACCTTCAACTGGTTCACCTACTTGGACGACGGCGGACCGGCGGCTAACGCTCCCGCCGTAGTGACGCGGTACGTGTCCGGCGGCGGCATTCGCAAATCAACGCTTAGCGGCGTCGCCGACATCTACAACCCCGACGAGGAGGGCAACGTTATCACGCGCATTGCTCAGAGCCAGTATGAGTTCGCGATGCCAAACGGTGCGAAGTATGTATTCGCAAAACGCCAAACGATGGGCGGAACAACCAAGCTTTTCCTCTCAGAGATGCGGGACACTGTCGGCAATGCAGTGCAGGTCCTTTACAAGCAGCCCACAGGCGACGACCGCATCGACAGGATTCGGGATGCCGCCGGGCGCGAAATGATCTTTCACTACGACCTTGCGACAGACTCGCGCAAAATCACGAGCGTGGTCGATCCGTTCGGGCGCACGGCGACATTCGAGTACGACAGCATGAGTCGCCTCACCAAAATCACGGATGTCGGTGGAATCTCGTCTCAGTTTGTCTATTTGGACCCTGGTGACTTCATCTCCCGTCTGATCACACCCTACGGAGTTACGGAATTCCAGTCTATAGAGGGTGAGTTTTTGCCGTGCGTACCTGCGCAAGACCTCTTCCGACAGCTTATTATTACGGATCCCACGGGCGCCAGGGAATCAGCTATTTTCCGTCATTTCACTGGTAACTGCACAACTCCAATTCCAAGTTTGGAGCCTGAGGTGCCAACGCTAGACCCTGACGGGGCTGAGGAGTTCTCTCTTGTCAACCTATTCTTAAACTTCCGCAACACATTTTACTGGGACAAGAAGGCGATGGAGGCCGCGCCATTCGATTACACAAAGGCTCGCATCTACCACTGGCTGCACGAAAACGCAACTGCTGGGCCAAATCCAATCACCGCGGGCATGCTTGAGAGCATGAAGGCTCCTTTGGAAAGTCGTGTGTGGTTCCGCTACCCGAATCAGGGGGTCAGCCCGACCTACAAAGCCGACATGGGAGTCCGAAGCCCTCGCCTCGTCGCCCGCGTAGTCGAAGGGCCGGACGGGAATGCTGCGACGCAGGCAGTGAAGATTGCGTACAACAGCCTGGGAAACGTGACTAAAATCAAAGACCCCATTGGCCGAACAACCGAGTTCGAATACCATCCCAGCGGCGTGGATGTCCACTATATCCGCAACACCACAGACGGTGGCAACGAATTGTTGGCCGAGTTTCCCGAGTACCAAAAACATCTTCCCTTAAGAACAATCGATGCCGCACGCCAGACCACCCAATTGGTTTGGGACGGTAACAACGGAGATATCACTAAAGGACAGTTGACTCAGATCACAAATCCAAAGCAGGAGATACTGAACATCAGCTACTTTCCAGACACTGACCCAGCCGCCGCGTACATCCAAACGCTCTCGCGGTTGTGGTCGGGTGGCGCGAAGAACACTTCCTTTACGTATGACGACTACAAGCGCATCCGCACAGCCACGGATTCCGAGGGATACACGCTCACCTACGATTACGACCTGTTTGACCGTGTAACAAGGGTCACTTATCCAGACACGACGTTCGAGAGCTATCGCTACGACCGCTTCGACCTTGTTCTCTTCCTCGACCGGCGTGGGCACCGGACTCTTCTTAGCTACGACGGGCTTGGCAGGATGACCAGCGCGAAGGATCCATTGGGCCGCGTGACACAATACGGCTACTGCGGCTGCGGCGAACTCACATCAATCACCGATGCGCTCCAGCACACGACAACCTGGACGCTCGACCTCGAAAGCCGCGTCAAGGAGAAAACATATCATGACGGAAAGAAGTGGATTTTGAATTACCAGTCCCGCAGCGGCCGGCTTGCGAGCGTGACCGATGCGAAGAACCAAACAAAGAACTATTCCTATTACCTTGATGACACACTCAGGGAGATTACGTATACAGGCGCCGCCAATTTTACACCAAAAGCCTTGCTGACATACGATCCCAAATATCTGCGCATCGCGACGATGACGGACAGTTCGGGGATCTCTTCGCCATTCGAGCCTGGCGTCGATTATACAGGAGTCCACACTTTCTCGTATTATCCAATTACGGGTAACCCTGACCTCGGAGCAGGCCAGTTAATGACTATTGACGGACCGTTAGAACACGACACTTACAAATTCGATTATGATGAGCTCGGCCGCCGTATTCGAATGCAGAATACTTTTACCGACGCAGCTTACTCCAACAAGGTTGAAAGGGGATTTGACGATTTGGGACGGGTCGCTTCGATCACGAATGTCCTGGGGACTTTTGGTTATACTTACTTTGGAGACATTTACAGGACGCACACCGTCCAGTTCCCCGTCCCGACGCAGTTGAGCACAGTTCTGACTTACGAAGGTAATGCTCTGGACAAGCGCCTAAAGGTCATCTGCCACGGCGATGAAACAGGGGTCCAATCGATCTTCGATTACACGTACGACAAGGAAGGGCAGATTACCAACTGGATTCAGTACGCCCGCGATGGTTCTTACTCCAAAGTGCTCGAAATTGAGTATGATTTGGCCGACCAGTTGCGCAATGTTCGGTCTCGCACTTACGCAAATCCGCCAGGGCCAATCCTCAAGACCTTCAGCTACGGCTATGACGCCGCCGGCAACCGTACGCACGAAGCTATCGAGCCGGCAAGCGGGCCGGTTTCGGTCCAGGCATTCACTGCCAACGATGTCAATCAGTTCACCGGACGAAATCCGGGCGGACCGGTGCGATTTGAAGGCACGGTGAACGAACCCGCCGCAGTGAAAGTGGCGGGCCAGGATGCGTTTTTCAGGCAGGGACGGTTCGTGAAGGACACGGCCCTGTCGCCGGGCGTCCAGAACGTCCAGGTGCAGGCCACAGATTTCGGCGCCGGCAGCGGTAATACAACCGTGAATACTTATCAGGTTACCGTTACGGGAGGTTCCGCTCAAACGTACGATTACGACGCCAACGGTAACTTGACGAAACCCGGCGGCGGTCTCAATTACGAATGGGATGCGGAGGATCGGTTGGTTGCCGTCACGAGGACGGTCGGAGGCACTGTCGAGACACTCGAAAGGTTCATGTACGACGGGTTCGGCCGGATGGTGGCCACTGCGAGCAAGCGTTTCGTCTGGTGCGGCAGCGAGATGTGCGAGGAGCGCGAGAGTACCGGCCTGATCGTGACCAAACGGTTTCATGGCCAGGGCGTTGCAGTGGGATGGGTGACCGCAGCACAGAAGTATTACTATTTGCGAGATCACCTCGGCAGCATCCGGGACGTAGTCGACGAGACAGGAGCCGTGCAGGCGCGCTACGATTATGACCCCTACGGCCGACGAACCCGAGTGGCGGGTGACCTTGACACGGACTTCGGCTTCACCGGCCACTACTGGAATGCTCCGAGTGGACTCTGGCTTGCGCTGTTCCGTGCCTACGACGCGAACCTCGGGAGGTGGTTGAACCGAGACCCGATTGAAGAAGCTGGCGGTCTTAATGTTTACGGTTATGTTGGCAATGACCCATTCAATTGGGTGGACCCCGACGGCGCGCAATCCACGTCACCCATTCGGGCGGCTGCTCCGTTCCGAGAGCCTCCACCAAGAGTGTGGCCTCGAGGCACGATGCCTGACTCGGTGCGAATGGAGACGCTACGGAGGTTAGAGAGGCAAGGCACGTGGGGAAGGATCACAGGAATTAGCGCCGCGCCCACGCCGGGGCGGGTAAGCCCGACTGCAGTCCAAGCCGTAAAGCCACCACCACCGCCGCCTTGTAGCCTGATTAACGAATCGCGCGGCGGAACGTACTACCTCGTCGATCCGATCACAGGTCAAGTTATGCGAAGCGGCCGAACGATTGACCTTGTTAGGAGGGAGAGTGAGCATAGGCGGAATCCTGAAACTGAGAGCTTTAAGTTTGAGATTGATTTCCGAACCGATTCGTATTTCCAACAACGCGGACGTGAACAGATTATTCATGACATTTATCGGCCTCCGCTCAATAGGATAAATCCGATCAGCCCTAACAATCCTCAGCGACAGCAGTATTTGGATTCGGTGAAATAGACTCCAACACACATGGGAAGACGCAAGCTTAACTATAAGGAAGGAGACTGGATTGCGGTGCCGCTGCGATCAGGCGGCTATGGAATTGGCGTGGTTGCGCGCATGGACGGCGGGGGCGGCATCTTGGGCTATTTCTTCGGACCAAAGACTGGTCACCTCCCATCACTGGAAGTTGCGCGAGGAAAGGAAGCTTCTGACGCGCTCTTGGTTTGCAAACTGGGGGATTTGGGCCTATTGAAAGACATATGGAAAGTCCTCGGAAGAATCGAACCTTGGCGGCGAGCAGAATGGCCTATTCCAGTTTTTCTCAGGACTGATCGCGTTTCGGGCACTCATCACAAAGTAATTTATGCAGATGATAATTTGTTAAGAGAAGTAGATCTGTTGCCATGCAGCGCGCAAGAGGCAGCTACGCTTCCAGAGGACGGGTTGTACGGAGCTGGAGCGGTTGAACGAGTGCTCACAAAGCTTTTGTCAGAAACTTCGCACCTTGAATAGGCGTGCTCTGAGTTCGCAGCGCGGGATGGCGGCGCGAGAGGTGCGGAGCGAAGGGCGCCGCCTTGGGGGTGGGTGATGTCGGCCTGTCCGTAAGCGTCACGGGTAGCACATATTGACGGAGCAATGGAGGAAAAGTCGTAGAGATTGTAGCAAAGAGGAGTTGCAGGCCGCGCCGTTGGAGGAGAGGAACGAGCGGAACTAGGCGGGCGGCGCGGATTTTGTCAGTTTGCGGGCAAAACCAGCCACGAATTTGCGGGTGAAAATCACCCACCTTTGAGGTGAAGCGTTGTCCTGGGGATTCCCTTTTTGGGTAAGCGTCACGCGGAGCACCACTGGTTGAGCGGCCGATAGACGTCATAGCATAGCGGCTATGACAACTACGGAAAAGGATTCACCATTACTCAAATCCGACACCATCGGCCGCGTCGTCACGCCACCGGCCCGTCGCGAGCAGTTGCTCGACGAGTTCGAACGCAGCGGGCTTTCGGGCGCGAAGCTCGCCGCGCTGGCCGGCACCAAATACCCGACTTTCGCTGCCTGGCCCAAGCCCGCCGCCAGCAGCGGGGCGGGGACCCGCACACTCCCGATCGCGCCCCGCTCATCGCCGCACTGCCTGAGCGTTTGCAGGATCGCAGCCTGGCCGCGCCCGGATTGCTCGCGCACATCCTCGTCAGCAAATACTGCGACCACCTTCCCCTCTACCGGCAGGAACAAATCTACCTACGCCGCCATCAAGTCGCATTGCCCCGCCAAACTTTGGCCCGCTGGGTCGAGCTGGCCGCCGACTGGCTGCGGCCGATTTACGAACACATCCGCACCGGTGTGCTCGGAGGCGGTTACGTGCAGATAGACGAAACCCCGATCCGCTACCTGGCTCCGGGCAACGGTCAAACCAAGCAAGGCTATCTGTGGACGGCCCACCGTCCCCGCGGCGACGTCGTCTATCGTTGGGAAACCACCCGTGCCGCCGCCTGCTTGGAGCACATTGTGCCCATCGGCTTCATCGGCACGATCCAGTGCGACGGCTACCAGCCCGTTAAAAAAGTCGGTTGTGCAATTGAACAAGTTCGAGGAGAAGGCGTCGGACTCACATGGCTCTCGGAAAGCGCAAACCCAAGCAGGAGGAACTTTTCATCCCCACCGCCAATCTGGCCACCGGTCCGGGCC
>WNGA01008481.1_pt1 | contig 14063 bp, 18 predicted proteins | sample 5400061 | NCBI WGS metagenome assembly WNGA01 (sample SAMN13153366, study PRJNA577476) | soil metagenome | isolation source: 100 cm soil or saprolite under grassland replicate 2 | place: USA:California | collected 2016-06-15 | reverse complement strand
CGTCCGAAATGCACGAACCTGCTGCCGGCTACGGCCCTCCAGCCGAGGCCGCCAGCCCGCCGACTGACACCGTCGCCCCGGAGCCTTGGTCGCATCCCTGGCATGACCGTCTTGGCCTGCTCTACCATCGGGCGATGGCCGAAAAGATTCGTCGCCAACCCGCCTTGTTGGAAATCGCTAGAGAGAATCTCCGCCGGTGGATGGCCGCCGAGCCGGATGCCACCCTGTCTCAAGCCCGAAGCGAATGGCAGTGGAGACTCGACTGCGAAAGCGTGGAGGAAATCATTCGCCTCATGACCGACCCCAGCGAGGAAGGCCATCGCCGCCGCCAGTCTACACCATTCGCAGGCATCCTGTCGGACGAGGAGCGCCGGGCGATTCGCACGCATCTGCTCTGAACATGCCATGACCAAGCACCGCCTGCTCGAGCTTCTGCGCCGCGCCGTCGCCCTGACCGCCGGGCAACGGCTGATCCTCGCGGGAAGCCAGGCGTTCTATGCCTTGGGCCATTCCGCGCCGGATCTGGTGGAACGCTCGGAAGAAGCGGACCTCTTGCTGATCGGCGTGGACCGCACCCTGTTCCTGCGGTTGGAGGAAGCCTTGTGTATGGACTCACCGCACCTGCGAGAAACCTCCGCGACTGGCAGCGCGACGACCTCGCCCGCGCCATTCCGAACGTCCCCGGACGTCCTTTGAACTGACTTTGAACAACCAACCAACGACTATTGAACTATGAGCGACACGACTAATAACTCGAAACTGCAGCGAAGGCTGCTCTACCTGTTCACCCGCACACCGCTGCATGTCGGTGCCGGCTCCAGCGTGGGCGCAATTGACCAGCCCATCATCCGCGAGCGGCACACCGGCTTCCCGGTCATTCCTGGAACAGCAATCAAAGGTGTCCTGGCGGACGACGCCGCCTATCTCGCTAACCGAAAAACCGGCGAACGCACGGAAAAAGGCCGCGCATTGTTCGGTCATGAAAAGCCTGATGATCAGAATGCCAAATCGGGTTCCGTCAGTTTCGGCGAAGGCAAGTTGCTGGCGTTTCCCGTCCGCTCCGGCAAAGGTTGCTTCGCGTGGTTGACCTGCCCTCTAATAATCGAGCGATGGCAACGCGAAGCGCATGATGATCTAGGCGACCTTGTCGTTCCCAACGGAAGTGATGCTTACTTCGACGCCGACACCCTTGGCAGCCCGAAAGCGATTCTTGAGGACTATGCGTTCTCGCACAAAGCACCGTTCGCAGCCGCTGCCAAGCTCGCGGGTGTTGTGTCAGATGCTGTCTGGCGGGAATTGGCAGCGAAGCACTTGGTGCTCGTGAGCAATGACGTGCTGGCCCACTTTGTCCGGACAGCCTGTGAGGTGGCGCAGCATGTCAGAATTGATGATGAATCGGGCACTGCTGCGGACGGCGCACTCTTCAATCAGGAAAATGTGCCTGCCGAGACCCTGTTCTACGCCAGCCTGACCGAGTTGCGCCCCACGGCATTCGACGGCTTCGCCGTTCCGCCCGTGCTGCAAATCGGCGGCGATGCCACAACTGGTCTGGGTTTTTGCACAGCTCAACTGGTTTGAAAGGAATCAATTAATCATGGAAAACCTCGAACAAATCCGCGCCCGCAACGCCCTGGCCAAGGCAGAAGATGCTAAAGCCAAGAAGCGACAAGGTGAAGGCGACGCTTTAAGCGGCTATCCTTCACTCATCATCACTAACGGCCTTTTAGCCACACTTGCCTTTAGCATTGAGAAGGAGAAACAGCCGCAACGTATCGCTAATGCCATCGCCTACCACCTGGCCAACATGCCCGAGAACGAGAATCTGGTTGCGCCGCTGCCGGCTACTGCCGAAGGCCTGCGGACAAAGCTGACGCAAAGTGATTCGAGTCATCTAAAACAGTGTACAGCGGAAGCGCTGGCCTTTCTCAGCTACCTCAAACGATTCGCCAAATGATTTACGCCTGCACCGACACGATCGAAGCCTGGATGCACTATCGCAGCAGCCACAGCCGAACCTTGGCCGCAGACCGGTTCGTCGATTTCCCCAACAACCCCCAAGACAAAGATTGGCGTCGGCGAACATGTGAGGCCATCCGCACCGGCAAGACATTGCCGCAGAAGGCCGACTATTGGAAAACGTTCCTTGAAACTCTCGGCATCCCGCCAAGCTTACGCCTGCGGGGGCAGCTTCAGTCGCGTCTCATACTGAACGCCGCCGGAGGTGTCCTGGAAAACGGCGGACTCTCTCTGGATCGGTCGTCCGGTCTGCCGTTCATTGCCGGCAGTGCCGCCAAGGGCTGCGCGCGTCGTTATGCTCTGATCGAATTATCTGAGGCAGAACAGGAGCAGAAGTGTAGGATCCTGTTCCACATCGCCATGGCATTTGGCTGGTGCAACCAGGACTGGGAAGACGGTCGCAAGCGGAACGCTCGCGGTGAACCAACAGAGCTGATTTCAGACTTTGAATGGGCGTGCGGGGAAGGTGAGCCGTGGAAGCAACTGCGCGATATTGCGGCGGCCAAGTTATGCGAGCACTTCGGTTGGAAAACCCGTGCGGATCAGCCCGTCTGGCGGCAACTGCCGAGCTTCGCTGGGGCGGTGAATTTTCTGCCGGCTTTTCCTTCCAGCGGCGATCCCGGAATTGATCTCGACGTCGTCACCTGTCACCACAAGCGTTATTACGGGCGGGAAGAAGATTCAGATGGAAGACTGGAGATGCCTGTCGCCCTCGACATTGAAGAGCCTGAACCGATCGTCTTTCCTGTCGTGAGTGCGCAGAAAAAGGCAGAGTTCATTTTTGCTGTGCAGCCGAACCAACGCGGAGAATTTTCGCTGGCTGGCAAAGCGCGCGACTGGCTCAAGCTTGGTCTGGAGAGGCTCGGCATCGGCGGAAAAACCAACGCAGGCTACGGCTGGTTTGCATTCGATCGGGTTTCGGAGTCCGCCCCGGCTGCAACCGCAACAGCGGTGGCGGGCACTGCTACGGCACAGCCTACCGAGCATCCCCTGATCACAGCTTGGAAAGGCAAAACCAGCCGAGAAAATTTCCGCGCGTTTCGTCCAGCGCTGGCAGGCATCAAGGAAGACGCAGATCTCCGCGATGTCTTCGAGGCAATCATGCCGCCGAACGAAATGAAAAATCTGCGCAGGTCGAATACGTACTGGCAGTCCTTCACGTCACATCCTGAAGGGCAAGCTATCTTCAAACGACTCGGATTGAAGCTCGCATGAAAACCCTCTACTACACACTTCGGTTTCTCACTCCATGCTTCTGCGCTGGTGCCAACCAGACTCGAGGCGAACTCCGCGCCACAGCGTTACGGGGTCAACTGCGCTGGTGGTTCCGTGTTTTGGGAGGCAACGCTGAACAGGAAGCGAGAGTCTTTGGCGCTACCGCAGGCGGGACGGGTTCAGCCAGCGCGGTCCAATTGAGGGTGCGAATATTGGAGGAAGGCCCAAGGTGGCGCCCAGTGGATATGGGCAGCATGGATAATCGAGGCGCTTACATCTGGTATTTCGCGAGCAAGTCAGCAGATGGGAAGCGTTGGTGGAAGACGCCACCCGGGCGTCGCAATCAACCACCCGGTATCTTCAACCATGAAGGTCATCTCCCGCCTGGCACCCGTTTTGAACTGTCCATTCGTTTCTTGCGCTCTCTGCCGCAGTCGGAATCCGCAAAGCTTGACGAAGCGATTGAAGCTCTGCTCCGCTTTGGCGGAGTCGGCATGCGACTGAGTCGAGGCCTGGGGGCGTGGGTATGCGATCAATTCGATGCGGCCCTGCCCGCAACGCAAGCCGCCGCTGAACGCTTGCTGCGAAAAAATGGTGTGACCATCAAGTTTGGAAATACCGGGTTTGAAGATGCCGAAGCCGCAGTGTTTGATGCGGAAGCCCGGCTCCGCTTTGATCTAAGAGAGCAGTATAACGCCAACAACCAACCGAATACGCCGCTCGGTGGCGTCTCGCAGAATCCCAAGGTCCGCCAGACCAGCGCGGTGTACTTCCGGCCCTTTGCGACTTCTGACGGCTTCGGCCTGCTCGTGTTCGAGGTTCCTCACTCTCTCGTGCTTTCCATGGCAGCCCGTAGAGCGGCGGCTGGTCCTGTCATTGCGCAGCGCACGTTCACCGGGTCGCCACCCGCCGCACCGCCACGTCAACGCCGACGCTATTGAGTGGATTCGCAAAACCCATATCAGTAATCAAAAATCCACTATGCCCAACTCCCACCACATCCTAACCGTCGGCATCAGCCTGCCGACTAACTTCGCCCGCGCAGGGAACGTGTCCGTGGACGACGCGGCCAAACAGCGCAAGACCATCGCCGGATTCTCCCCCGCAATCCGCTGTCCGTGCTCGCGTTGCCCCGCGCTTCCGTTACGCTGAATGTATGAAGATTAACGAGTCCCTTCCTTCAACTGCCCAGCCTGGCTCCGATGCCCCTGCCACGTTGCGGTTCACATTGGAACAGGGTCACTTCGCCGGAAAGACTTTCTCGGCCATGCTCGACGTTTGTCTTAATCCGTGCTGCCCGTGCGGCGCGGTCGGGTTTGTCTGCCGTCACGATAATGCACCCGGAGAGCCCTTGAGCTTCGACCTCGACGTGTTCGAGCGCCAGATCAACACCCGGGTCCAGTCCGCGCCCGACGGGGTCGCGCTTGGCCGCGCGTTCGCCGCAGAGGCGCAGCCCGCCGACTGGGAATGGCTGGGCCAATTCTTTCTGGCCACCAAACGCCGCCGGATGGAGTCGATGGACCTCGATACGCTCAATGCGCAGTTGCCCGCCGACGTGATGGCGGGCGACGGCACCATGGTCGGCTACATCGAGATTTTCCCCTGGGCGGACCCATTCGAGTTCACCCGGGACGGCCAGCTTTGGTTCGTGGACGATCAGCACTGCGTGGAGCCCGGTTGCGATTGCACGCAGAGTTGCCTGGCGTTCTGCCGCGTGCCGGCGGGAAACGCCCGCGCCGCTGAGCCGACGCGGTGCGCCATCGCCCTGTATTACGATTATCGCAACGGCAAGTTCGAGGTGGCGGAGGCGCAGCCCGGAAGTCCCGCCCCGGAGGCGTTGCTGCAAGGCTTGCGCGCGGCGTACTCCGGCCTCGCGGAAACGCTCCGCCAGCGGCACGGACAGTTGAAGCAATTGGGCCGGCGCCTGATGCCGAAGGTCCCCCGCCGCGCCAGGCGCCCATTCTCATATCTCTCGGGCGAAGGCCCCGTATCGGGTGAATCAGTTCCGGCGCCACCATCCGTCCGGCAAACAGCGAGAGTAGGCCGAAATGAGCCCTGTCCGTGCGGCAGCGGAAAGAAGTTCAAGAAATGCTGCGACGCGGCCTGATCGCTGTTGAACCATCGTTAATCGCAAATCTTAAATCGTAATTCCCATGAATCCCTCGCCTGACGTCACATGGAAAATAGCCGCGGACCCTGCCACGCTCAGCGGCGACGAGTTCTGGGCGCGTTACAGCCACTTGAACATGCCCGAGAAATTCGAAGCCATCGACGGCAAACTGTTCTGGAATGACGAACAACGTCTCCACGTCCTGGCCATGCTGTTGGAAGCCGTCGGCCTGCGGCGCGCGCTGGCGCTGTGTCCGCCGGAGGCCATCCGCGCAGCGTTGGCGGAGCAGCCGGGTTGAACCTGGAACTCCGCACCGAACATGGCCGCAAAAGAACGCAGAGAACTCAAAGAGGGGCTCGCTGCCCTCCGCAAATCGGAAATCGCAAATTGTAAATCAAAAATCGCAAATGCCATGACCCAGCACGAAATGGTTGCCGACAAACTCGATCGGCTCCTGCTTCGGGAACTGGGTTGGCCGTGAGGCAATCTGCAAATCGAAAATCGTAATTCGTAAATCAAAAATCGGAAATGACCCTCCTCTCGCTCGCCTCCAAACAAATCTGGCCGCAGGTGCTGGCCGTCGCGCACCTGGCGCCCGAGCGGGTCTTCCTGTTGCACAGCGAGGACGCCGTGGAATCCAAAGGCCCCGCCCAGCGCCTGAAACGGCTTTTCGATGGCAACGAACTTGTGCCGCGCGGCGCAACGCACCTTGAGCCTGTTCCTCACGACGATTTCTCGGCTATCGAAAGCCGATTTGATGAGATCATCGCCAAACACCAACTCAATTTGGAAGAATGCCTGGTCAACTTCACCGGTGGGAACAAGCTCATGGCCACTGCCGTCTTTCGTCGCGTCGGCCGCCGGGGTGTGCGGGCTTTTTACCTCGAACGCGGCAACCACATCACTTGGTTCGAGCCACGCGACGGCGATATGCTGACCCATGCGGAACCGTTGCCGACCGGCATTACCAACAAACTGGATGCTGCCGCCCTTTTGTCCTGCCAGTTTGGCGATGAAGTGGTGCAATCATCGGGCGAACGTCTCACCCTCAATGAGAAGGGGCGGAATGCCGGTCCACAGGACCTCGCCGCGAAACTCCAGGCTGAAACGCGCCTCAATCGGAACGCCTTCGACTTCCGCAAGTGGCTCACGATTGAGGACCCTTCTCCCCGCGAACCAAACGAAGGCGACAATCTCGAATACGGCACCGCCTGCGCGTTGCTCAAAGCCGGTGTGCCCGCCGTCCGACGCGGTGTTGAACTGTCCACGCTTCCCAAGTCCACGAACACCGAAGCGGAGTTGGACCTCGTCTTCAATTGGAACGGGCGCCTCTGGGTCGTGGACTGCAAAGATCGCGTCGGCGGCGACGCCAAGGTCGAGTCGCTGAAGACGCTATTGCTTGGCGATGGTTGCTGCAATCGGCAGACCGAGGGCCTCTTGAAAAGTATCGCTGAGGATTTGAAGGATCGTGACATCAAAATCCTTCGGGAAGACCTCTTCCAAATCTCGGCAGTGGGTGGGTTGCCGGGGTGCGCGCTCGCCGTGCGCAGCAGCAAGCCGCCGCAGCAGGCCTTAGAGTTTGCTGCCAGCCGGCATCCGCACGTGGAGGTTCTGCTGAAGGCTGACCTGGTGAAGCGCCTCCCGGCCATTCTCGCAGGGCGGCGCCCGCGCTGATACACCGAGAGAAACTTCCCGCCATGAAACCCTCCAAACCAAAACGCCAACCGCCTGGAGCCGCGCCATCCGGAAAATCCGTGGTAACCGCACCAGGTCCAAAATCCAGACCGCCTGAAGGCGGGACTCCAAACGCGTCACACTCCGAAAAAATCCTGCTCGCCGTCACCGGCATGTCGCCAGCGGTGCTGACGGAGACTGTGTGGGCGTTGGCGCAGGAGAAGCCGCCAGCCATTCCCGACCGGGTGATTGTGCTCACCACGCTGCCCGGCAAAGCGCGCATTGAAGGCGAATTGTTCAAGCCATCGGCGGACTACGGCAACCTGAGCGTCTGGCAGTCGTTGCGGCGCGCTGTGCTGGGACCGGATTTTGAGAATGATGCCAGGCTGAACCTGGATGAAGTCCGCCTCATTGCCAGGCGCGATTCCAAGCTGGGCCGCAGTTTTCCGCTGGAAGACATCCGTACGCCGGCAGACAACGAGGTGGCGGCGGACTTCATCCTGGAGGAACTGCGCAAGCTCACGGAGAACGCGGATACGCAGATCATCGCGTCGCTGGCGGGCGGACGCAAGACGATGGGTGCGCTGCTCTACGCCGCGCTTTCCCTGTTGGGCCGCGCGCGAGACCGGCTCACGCACGTCCTGGTGAGCGAGCCGTTTGAAGACCCTGGCCTCACGCCCCGCTTCTATTTCCCGGCGCAGCCGGAGACGTTGCATCAGCATCCGCGTACGGGCGGCATTCATCGCGGCGACGCGGCGCGGCTGTGGCTGGCGGACGTTCCGTTTGTGCGGCTGCGCGAGTTGTTCCCCAGGCAACTGGGCCGCTATCCGGGCAAGTTCAGCGCGCTGGTGCAGTCTTACGCGGAGCGGATCGAAGTAATCAGCGGCCCGCCGGAAGTGGCAATCGACGACGCGGATTTGAGTCTCCGAGTGAATGGCGTGCGTGTACCGCTGGCGCAACGGGAATTCGCCCTGTTTGCTTTTCTCCTCCAACGCTGCCACGAAGGCGCGACGCCGTATCGCCAGCAGAAGGACGCGGTCGATGATTTTAAGCAGTGGCTTGCCACTTGGGGCAAACGCTTCGGTCCTTTCACCCGTCAGCGCGAACTCGTGCAATCCTGGGCCTCTCCTACCGATGAAGACTTGCGCAAACAACTCAGTTCTGCGCGCGCGAAATTCAAGCAGGCCGGCCTGGGCCGCTTCGAGTCGTACCTCCTGCCCCAGCGCGGCGCCTTCGCTCTTCGCATCAAGTTGGTCAAGTAGGGGTGCGGACAGCTTTGTCCGAACAGCCCTTTTTCCCGCTACCTGCTCCGCGTCCTTGCACCTTGCCCAGGCTACTCGCGGACAGGGCTGTCCGCGCTCCGGACGTGGCCAGACGTCCGGTTTCGTGCAAGCGATTGGCTCGCGTTCTACACTGCCACCATGAAGTTCGAACTGGCAGCAACCAACGCGAGTCAAAGCCGGAATCCGCAAGCCGGCGCGTTAAGGGCGCCAACGAGCCTTTGCCGACCCGCGCCGTTTGCCGCCAGTCTTGAAGTGGAGCCTTGGATGTTCAGCGAGTTCAACGTGCCCATCGAATCGCCGGTGCCGGCTCCTCCAGCTCCCGTCGCCGGAAGAGAACCAGCCAACAACGGTGGGAGCGGAATCTACTTTGCTTTGAAAAATGGCCACGAAAAAGCACAAGAGGCTCAAGGAACGAATCATTGCCCGTCGGCTGCTCCGGGCACTTCAGCGTCGGGTGAACGCAGTCTTTCACTCTCTCTCCCCGCGAGGGACGAGCGGGGAGAGAGCCGGAGAGAGGGGTTTTCGAACAAAAGTGCCTCCTCTCCCCGGCCCTCTCCTCTCCTCAGCGGGAGGAGAGGGAGTGTCGTCGCACACCCAGAAAGCCGGAGGGGAATGAAGTGCAATCCTCCAAATCGTAAATCGTAAATCGCCAATCAGCATGCCTACCGCCTGTATCATCCAACCCGATTGCCGCGTGAGCCTCAAGAGCGAGCGCATCGAAGTCTTTGGCTTCAACGAGCAAACCCAGCGCGACGAGGTTCTCCGTCAAATTCCGCTGCGCGATCTCGAACGCCTGGTGGTGGCGGAGTCCGTCCAGGTGACCTCCCAGGCCCTGGCTGCGCTGTTGCGGGCGGAGATACCCGTGAGTGTCCTGGGCTGGAACGGCCAGTTCCTGGGCGGGTTCCTGCCCGCCGGCAACGCGCACGGACGCGCGCGGCTGCAGCAGTATCGCCGGACGCAGGAAGCGGATTTTGCGCTTCGGATCGCCGGCCGAATCGTGACGGCCAAACTCTACAACCAACGCCGCGTGCTCCAGCGGTTGGGCGCGTCGCGAGCTGACGTAGCGCCGGCGTCCACGCCGGCGTCCACGCCTGCGAGTTCGGGCGGCATCCCTGCCGCTCGTCATGAGTCCGGGCAAGGACCTGGCTGTCGGCAGGCAGGCGCCCCGGAGAACCCGCAAACAGGGACGCCGGCGCCACCAACGGAAGGTGAAAACCCGAAATCCGAACTCCAATCCACGTTGAAATGGATGGACGCCCTGTTTGCGCCTGTTTCGGTGAGCCGCACTGTGGATGAATTGCGCGGATACGAGGGCGCGTCCACCGCCCGCTACTTTCAGGCCTGGGCCGGTTTTCTCCCCGCCGAATTCCCCTTCGAGCGCCGCAGCACCCGACCGCCCCTCAACCCCGTCAACGCCTGCATCAGCTTTGGCTCGACCCTGCTCTACCACGAAGCCGTCGCTTTTCTCCACTCGCACGGCCTGGACCCGGCGCTGGGGACACTGCACTCCACCGAGGATGGCCGCTGGAGCCTGGCGCTGGACCTGATGGAGCCATTCCGCCCCGTGCTCGTCGAGGCGCTGTCGCTGGACCTGTTCAGCCATGAGATTCTCAAGGGCGAGCATTTCGAACCCAAAAACGGCGGCGTCTATCTCAACAACGACGGCCGCAAAAAGTTCTTCCTGCAATACGAGCGGCGCATGGAACGACAGTTCATGAGCGAGTGCGCCGGACACCGCACCACCCTCCGTCAGCAGTTGGAAAACCAGTCGGTGATGTTCAAAGCGGCCCTGGACGACCTCGCCCGGTTCGAACCGTTCCTGATAAACTAGGCCGCCATTTTCGATCTATGAATTATGACTTATGATTTAGACGACTTGTGGAGGGCAGTGAAGATGGCTGTTAGCTCGGTTGCTTCTTGTTTGAGCGCCGCGATCCGGCGCGCGTTCAACAGACCGCCTTCTTCGATCAGTTTGAGCCAAAGCAGCGATTCGTCGGCTTCTTCCAGCGTGCGGCCGATCTTATCAATCCAGTCGGCCCGGCTGCGCGCTCGGCAGGCAGCGCGGTACCCTGACGCCACCGCCGTGCCGGAGCGGAGAACCTGGTTCGCGAGGATTCGCCCTTTGACGCTGCGCGGCAGCGCGTCCGTCATCGTCATCACTCGCAAGGCAAACTTTTTAGTCCGAAGTTTCAGTTCTTCGCGGTTCATGCAAGGAATCGTCGCCAACGGCCGCGAAATCACAATTCAGAAATCGAAAATCAGAAGTGCATTTGTAAATCAGAATTCATAAATCAGAATTCAAAAATGGAATGTCCTAAATCCTATATCCTAAATGCCTAATTGGTGGTATGAAGCCTTTGCCCAGGTTCCCTACGAAAAGTCGCCACCGGGAGAGAATGAAATGCTGACAATCGTCGCCTACGACATTGCCGATCCCAAACGGCTCGCCCGTGTCGCGAAGGTGTGCGAGGACTACGGCGTGCGCGTTCAATACAGCATCTTTGAGTGTCGCCTGGACGAGGACGAATTCACCGACTTCTGGCTGAAGCTCCTCGAAGAGATCGATGAAGACGAGGACCGGATGGTCGCTTACAAGATTGATGCGCGATGCGCCAAAGAAACCCTGACGGCGGGCACGATGGTCTGCTCCGAAAAGGCCGTGTGCTACCTGGTGTGAAACCCAATGAACGCCAGGTCGCGAGCTTCAGGAGCGGAAAAGCGCGGGGGTGGCGACCTGATTCAGAACGCCTTGAATTTCAATGAACGAGCCAGCAAATCTGATCAGAAGCGGGCACCAACGGCAATTTCCGTACCGGCAGTGGAACCGACTCGCGACCTGCTGCAGGCTTGCATTCTTGGTCTTCAGAGAGTTAGAACGGAGCAGTGGTGAACGCGGAGAACGCCGAAAGGCAATGGAGACTCTTAGTCCTGAAATTGGCCTTAGCTAAAGCTAAGAGTGGTGAACGCGGAGAACGCCGAAAGGCAATGGAGACAGTTCGAGGCCATCTTCATCGAGGAATGAGGTTCCTGTGGTGAACGCGGAGAACGCCGAAAGGCAATGGAGACTTGCCGATGGCAATGAATGGGCCTTTTACCGTGTCAGTCTGTGGTGAACGCGGAGAACGCCGAAAGGCAATGGAGACAATATTCATGTCAGAGTGACAGTCTCCACAAATACCGTGTGGTGAACGCGGAGAACGCCGAAAGGCAATGGAGACAATCCCCGTGCGGGGGCGAGACGAGTAGTTGAAGTCCTACAGTGGTGAACGCGGAGAACGCCGAAAGGCAATGGAGACGGCACCACTCATGCACCGCCCCGAGAAACGGTCTCGGCCTGTGGTGAACGCGGAGAACGCCGAAAGGCAATGGAGACGCAATGTCCGCTTGCAACACTGTCCGCGGTTCATGATCGTGTGGTGAACGCGGAGAACGCCGAAAGGCAATGGAGACCCGAATAGGGACGGTGGCGGCAACGGATGATAAGGCAGTGGTGGTGAACGCGGAGAACGCCGAAAGGCAATGGAGACGACACACCTCCGCGACCATTTGCGATTTGCGTGGCAGTGTGGTGAACGCGGAGAACGCCGAAAGGCAATGGAGACGCTTGCGCGTTTCCTCAGCCCGGACACATTCCATGCAGGTGGTGAACGCGGAGAACGCCGAAAGGCAATGGAGACCCATTTGCGATTTGCGTGGCAGTCGCAATAAGTTCGCGTGGTGAACGCGGAGAACGCCGAAAGGCAATGGAGACACGGCATGGCCAACATGAAGGCTGTCCCCCGTGACCCGGTGGTGAACGCGGAGAACGCCGAAAGGCAATGGAGACCAGGAGGTCCAGTTGCAGGAAGACAAATGACTGTAATTCCAGTGGTGAACGCGGAGAACGCCGAAAGGCAATGGAGACTGCCAGTGTCCTTGAGGTGTAATGCAATCAAATTCTAGGTGGTGAACGCGGAGAACGCCGAAAGGCAATGGAGACCTTTTTTAGTTTTCTCATTGCTTTTTTCGTCCAAGGTGTTGTGGTGAACGCGGAGAACGCCGAAAGGCAATGGAGACATTCTTCCTAGATTGTTTCAGCCAACTCTCGATTTTTGGTGGTGAACGCGGAGAACGCCGAAAGGCAATGGAGACAACATAAACGCTGTTCCCCGTGACCCGATTACGATATATTGTGGTGAACGCGGAGAACGCCGAAAGGCAATGGAGACTCTGGAACCTTCAATTTGAAGTCCAGACCGAGACTGCTGTGTGGTGAACGCGGAGAACGCCGAAAGGCAATGGAGACTCTCGCCGACATCAAACAAGCTCAGAGACGATTTGCTCGAGTGGTGAACGCGGAGAACGCCGAAAGGCAATGGAGACGTCCGTATCGGCGGTAAGGCGTCTCGGTTATGGCTTTGTGGTGAACGCGGAGAACGCCGAAAGGCAATGGAGACAGCAAGCCCCGATCCTCATGCTCAAGCCACTGGCGGAATGTGGTGAACGCGGAGAACGCCGAAAGGCAATGGAGACTGGGCCTTATCGACTGGTGGGGGCAGCAAGCCCCGATCCTTAGTGGTGAACGCGGAGAACGCCGAAAGGCAATGGAGACGCTTCTTCTAGGGTTTTACCCCTTGCTATTACCCTCTGGGGTGGTGAACGCGGAGAACGCCGAAAGGCAATGGAGACTCCCGGTTGCCATCCCCACGCATCGAGCGCGGCCTTGTCGCGTGGTGAACGCGGAGAACGCCGAAAGGCAATGGAGACCCAATCTGATACGCCAGGCGATAGGCGTCGTCGTCGCTCAGTGGTGAACGCGGAGAACGCCGAAAGGCAATGGAGACCCAGCGCGAAGAACACCAATCCGACGACCGATTCGCTGAGTGGTGAACGCGGAGAACGCCGAAAGGCAATGGAGACTATAGTATTTGCCGACCTTTCCAATTCTTTCTGCGTGGTGGTGAACGCGGAGAACGCCGAAAGGCAATGGAGACGGTAGGAAGGTAGTTGATAACTAAACACCCACTCTGGCGTGGTGAACGCGGAGAACGCCGAAAGGCAATGGAGACCACAATTCGTCGATGGTGGTGCTGACGTGCGATGGAGGTGGTGAACGCGGAGAACGCCGAAAGGCAATGGAGACACGATAGCGGGAGGAACGATATGCGTTGGTCGATTTCACGTGGTGAACGCGGAGAACGCCGAAAGGCAATGGAGACCCCGCGTGAGGCCATGGAGCGTTGCAAGGCGAGGCTGTGGTGAACGCGGAGAACGCCGAAAGGCAATGGAGACGACCCTGCCGTCGCTTTTCAGTTAAGTTCGTTTTTTCACAGTGGTGAACGCGGAGAACGCCGAAAGGCAATGGAGACGTTTGCCTACTTCCATCACCCGAAGATAGAAGGCGCTCGTGGTGAACGCGGAGAACGCCGAAAGGCAATGGAGACGCCATGACAGCAGGTCGAGGGTTCGCCCGCCTGCCGTGTGGTGAACGCGGAGAACGCCGAAAGGCAATGGAGACCCTTTATGTCGTCTGTCGTGATCTGGATCTTCATTGATGACGTGGTGAACGCGGAGAACGCCGAAAGGCAATGGAGACTGTCGGACTGCGTGGTGAAACCAGAAACGCATTGCTGCCGTGGTGAACGCGGAGAACGCCGAAAGGCAATGGAGACATAGCAGCGCACCGCACGGCAGCCCGTAACCACCAACAGGTGGTGAACGCGGAGAACGCCGAAAGGCAATGGAGACTCAAAGCACTTCGTGTGCCTCTTACATCTGAGATAAAG
>WNGA01008479.1_pt1 | contig 14063 bp, 12 predicted proteins | sample 5400061 | NCBI WGS metagenome assembly WNGA01 (sample SAMN13153366, study PRJNA577476) | soil metagenome | isolation source: 100 cm soil or saprolite under grassland replicate 2 | place: USA:California | collected 2016-06-15 | reverse complement strand
ACCCGACGACACCGCCCGGTACGACGAGGTGTTCGCCGCCTGGTTCTCCGGTGATCGCTCGAGCGGGACGGTTCGCCGTACGACGCAAGCCACCGTGCAGGCGGCTCTCGACGCCGCCGACAGCGCCGAAGGTGACGACAGCGACCGGTCCATCAACGTTTCCGCGAGTACGACGGAAGTCCTCCGCCACCGCGACGTCGCCGAACTGTCCGCGACCGACCGGGCCGAACTCGCCCGGCTGTTCGGGACACTGCGCGCACGGATCCCGGTCCGTCGCGCAGCCCGGCGACGCCCGTCACACAGAGGCGACATCGATCCCCGCCGGACGTTACGCGCCCAACTGCGCCAGGTCGGCGAGCCGGCCCGCGTCCTTTACCGCCGCCGCGGTACCAGGCCTCGCCGTGTCGTGCTGCTCGTCGATGTGTCCGGCTCGATGCGTCCGTACGCCGACAGTCTGCTCCGGCTTGCTCACACGCTCGTCCGGGTCGCGCCGCGATCGGTGGAGGTGTTCACAATCGGCACCCGACTGACGCGCGTGACACCGGCGCTGCGACACCGCGACGCGGAGTTCGCCTTGCGACTGGCGGGTGACGTCGTACCTGACTGGTCGGGAGGAACGCGGCTCGGTGAGGTGCTGAAGGTCTTCCTCGACCGCTGGGGTCAGCGGGGCACGGCGCGACGGGCGGTCGTGGTGGTGTGCAGCGACGGGTGGGAGCGCGGGGACGCCGCGCTGCTCGGCGCACAGTTGCAGCGGCTGGCAGGGCTGGCGCACCGGGTGGTCTGGCTCAACCCGCATCGCGGCAAGCCCGGGTATCTGCCGGTGCAGGCCGGGATCGTCGCCGTACTGCCATATCTCGACGACCTGGTCGCGGGGCACAGCCTGGCCAGCTTTGCTGATCTTCTGGAGGTGGTCGCCCATGCGTGACGTGCTCGAGCAGTTGACGGAGTGGTGGAGCGCGGGGGAGTCGGTTGCCGTCGGCACCGTTGTCGCGACGTTCGAGTCGGCGCCGCGGCCGCCCGGTGCGGTGATGCTGGTCGGACCTGGTGGCGAGGCGGTCGGCAGTGTGTCGGGTGGTTGTGTCGAGGGCGCGGTCTACCAACTGGGGGAGGAGATCCTGGAGTCCGGTGAGCCGGTGCTCCAGCGATACGGCGTGAGCGACGAGTCGGCGTTCGCCGTCGGACTCACATGTGGCGGGATCATCGACATCTTCGTCGAGCGTGTCGACCAGACGTCGTACCCGGAACTGGCGGAGGTCGCGGCGGACATCGCCGCGGGTCGTCCGGTGGCGGTGGCAACGGTGGTCGCTCATCCGGATGCTGATCGAGTCGGGCGTCGCCTGGTGATCAGGCCGGAAGGTCAGGCTGGGGGACTTGGTTCTGAGCGGGCCGATGACGCGGTGGCCGATGACGCGCGCGGATTGTTGGCGAACGGGCGGACCGAGACGTTGGAGTACGGGCCGGAAGGGCAGCGACGCGGCGAGGGCATGCGGGTGTTCGTGTCGTCGTACGCGCCGGTGCCGCGGATGCTGGTGTTCGGTGCGATCGACTTCGCCGCGGCGGTCGCTCGCCTGGGGTCGTTCCTCGGCTACCACGTGACGGTCTGCGATGCGCGCGGTGTCTTCGCGACCGCCTCACGCTTCCCGTCGGCGGATGAGGTCGTCGTCGATTGGCCGCATCGGTACCTGGCCGCGGAAGTCTCGGCAGGTCGCATCGACGCCCGGACAGTCATTTGTGTGCTCACGCACGATCCGAAGTTCGACGTACCACTGCTGGAGGTCGCACTTCGGCTTCCGGAGGTCGCGTACGTCGGTGCGATGGGCTCGCGACGGACGCACGACGACCGGTTGAAGCGGCTGCGTGAGGCCGGGCTCACCGACACCGAGGTGGCCCGGCTGGCCAGCCCGATCGGCCTGGATCTTGGCGCGCGTACGCCGGAGGAGACCGCGATCAGCATCGCCGCCGAGATCATCGCGCTGCGCTGGGGTGGTGCCGGCGACCGCCTCTCGAAGCACGCGGGCCCCATTCACCACTGATCCGGTCTCTTGTGGTCCAGATCACACGCGAGCAGGATCAGAGGTACGGCGGTTGCTCACTTCTGGAGGCGGGGCGATGACCCGAATCACGGTGAAAGTCGACGGAAGCAGCTACACGGACGACGTGGAGCCGCGCACGCTGCTCGTGCACTACCTGCGCGAGCAACTGGGGAAGACGGGGACTGTGGTCGGATGCGACACCAGCAACTGCGGTGCGTGCACGGTCCACCTCGACGGGCGGAGCGTGAAGTCCTGCTCGATGCTCGCGGTCCAGGCCGACGGGCACGAGATCACCACCATCGAGGGACTGGCGACCAACGGGCAGTTGCACCCGATGCAGCAGGCCTTCCATGAAAACCACGCGTTGCAGTGCGGGTTCTGCACGCCCGGCATGATCATGCAATCCATCGATCTGATTGCCGACAATCCGAACCCGACCGAGGACGAGATCCGGCTAGGGCTCGAGGGCAACCTCTGCCGCTGCACCGGTTACCAGAACATCGTCCGCGCTGTCCGCGCGGCAGCAGCCGCGGGAGGTGCGCGATGACCGCCACGCAGGAACGGCCGACCGCCGAGGTCGGCAGCCCGCGCCGCCGCAAGGAGGACGCGCGCCTGATCACCGGCCGGACCCGCTGGACCGACAACATCGTCCTGCCCGGCATGTTGCACCTGGCAATGGTCCGCAGCCCGTTCGCCCACGCCCGGATCACCGCCATCGACACCGAAGCCGCGCGAGCGGCTACCGGCGTTGTCGCCGTACTGACCGGGGCCGATCTTGCTGACGAGCAGGGCGCACTTCCCAACGCGTGGGCGATCATCCCGGACCAGAAGGCGCCGACGCACCCGTCCGTTGCGGTCGACCATGTCGCCTTCGCCGGCGAGATCGTCGCGGTCGTCGTGGCCCGGACTCCGGCCGAGGCGAACGACGCCGCCGACCTCGTCGACGTGGACTACGAGGAACTGCAGCCCGCGCTCGATCTGAAGGGGGCGGCCGCCGACGAGGTGCTCGCGCATCCAGACCTCGGCACCAACGTGTCGGCGGTGTGGACGTTCGACTCGGCCGAGGCAGGCTGTGGCGAGGACGTCGAGGCGGCGATCGCGGCGGCGCGCGAAGGCGGGATCCTGATCGAGAAGGAGATCCGGCAGCAGCGGCTGATCCCGGCGTTCATGGAACCGCGGTCGATTGTCGTCGATCCGACCCATGAACAGTTGACCGTCTGGTCGTCGACGCAGGTGCCGCACTTCGTCAAGATCTTCATTGCGCTGGTGCTCGGAATCCCGGAGAACAAGGTCCGGGTGATCGCGCCGGATGTCGGCGGCGGATTCGGCGGCAAGCTCCAGTTCACGCCGGAGGAAGTGCTCACGGTCATCGCGGCACGCCGTACCGGAAAGCCCTGCAAATACAACGAATCGAGGTCGGAGTCGCTGATGGTGGCGCACCACGGCCGGGACCAGTGGCAGAAGCTGACGCTGGCCGCGACCAAGGACGGCACCGTGACGGGGCTCAAGGTCGAGCTGCTGGCCGACATGGGCGCGTATCTCGGCCTCGTCACCTCGGCGATCCCGTTGCTCGGCGCGTTCATGTACAACGGCATCTACAAGTTCCCGTCGTACCACCTCCAGTGCACCAACGTCTTCACCAACAAGACCTGGACCGATGCGTACCGCGGCGCCGGCCGGCCGGAGGCGACGTTCGCGATCGAGCGGCTGATGGACGAGCTGGCGGTCGAGGTCGGCGTCGACCCGCTGGAGATCCGCGAGCGGAACTGGATCAAGCACGAGGAGTTCCCGTTCTCGACGGTGTCCGGGCTGCGCTACGACTCCGGCAACTACGAGGCCGCGACCGCGAAGGCCAGAGAGCTCTTCCGGTACGACGAACTGCGCAAGGAGCAACTGGAACGCCGCGAGGCCGGCGACCCGGTGCAGCTCGGCATCGGCGTCTCGACGTACACGGAGATGTGCGGGCTGGCGCCGTCGCGCTGGCTCGGCTCGATGGGGTACGTCGGCGGTGGCTGGGAGCACGCGGCGATCCGGATGCTTCCGACCGGGAAGGTCGAGGTGATCACCGGCACCAGCCCGCACGGCCAGGGGCACGAGACGGCGTGGAGCCAACTGGTCGCCGACCGGCTGGGCGTCCCGTTCGAGGATGTCGAAGTGCTGCACGGCGACACGCAGGTCGCGGCGCGCGGGCTGGACACCTATGGATCACGCTCGCTCGCGGTCGGCGGGATGGCGGTGCTCGCCGCGGCGGACAAGGTGATCGAGAGGGCCAAGCCGATCGCCGCTCAGTTGCTGGAGGCAAACGTCGACGATCTCGAGTTCTCGGCCGGCAAGTACGAGGTCCGCGGGACCGAGACGGGGATGACGCTGCCCGAGCTCGCGTTCGCGGTCTTCCAGGGGCACAAGCTGGACGGTTCGGCGGAAGGGTGTCTGGACGCCGAAGCGACGCTGGACCCGGACGACTTCTCCTTCCCGCACGGCACGCACCTGTGCGCGGTCGAGGTCGACACCGAGACCGGGGCGACGAAGATCCGGTCGTACGTGAGCGTTGACGACGTTGGGGTTGTCGTCAATCCACTGATCGTCGAGGGCCAGGTGCACGGCGGTCTCGCGCAGGGCATCGCGCAGGCGCTGTACGAGGAAGCGGTGCACGACGAATCGGGCACGTTGGTCAACTGCTCGTTCGTCGACTATCTGGTCCCGTCGCCGGCCGACCTGCCGGCGTTCGTGACGGCACGCACCGAGACTCCGGCGACGACGAACCAGCTCGGCGTGAAGGGCGTCGGCGAGGCGGGCACGATCGCGTCGACGCCGGCTGTCGTCAATGCGATTGTCGACGCGGTCCGTCACCTCGGCGTGTCGGACATCCAGATGCCGTGCACGCCGTACCGGGTCTGGAAAGCCTTGCAGGAAGGGGCTCAGCAGGAAGGGGCGCAGTCATGATCCCGGCATCCTTCGAGTACTACAGCCCTACGTCCGTCGACGAGGCAGTTGCTCTGCTGCGTGAGCACTCCGATGCCAAGGTGCTCGCGGGCGGGCAGAGCCTGCTTCCGGTGCTGCGCCTGCGGTTGGCGGCGCCGGAGTCGATTGTCGACATTGGGAAGATCGACGAACTGCGCGGCGTGCGCGACGACGGTGACGCCCTGGTGATCGGTGCGATGACGCCGCACAGCACGGTCGAGTCCGATCCGCTGATCGGCGAGCACGCGCGATTGATCTCGCTGGCGACAGCGACGATCGCGGACCCACAGGTTCGGCACCTCGGCACGTTCGGCGGTTCGCTGGCGCATGCCGATCCGGCTGGTGATCTACCGGCGGTCGCTGTCGCGTTGGACGCGTCGTTCGTGATTGCCGGCCCGGACGGTCGTCGTACCGTCGCTGCTCCCGACTTTTTCCAAGGCGTCTTCAGTACGGCGCTCGCAGAGGACGAACTGCTGGTCGAGGTGCGGGTGCCGAAGTACACCGGCTGGGGTGCGCACTACGAGAAGTTCCACCGGGTCGCGCAGCAATGGTCGATCGTCGCCGTCGCGGCCGCCGTACGGCTGGACGGCGACTCCATCGCCGAGGCGCGCGTCGCCCTCACCAACATGGGCTCGACACCGATCCGGGCGATCGCGGTCGAGGACGCGCTGATCGGCCGGCCTGCGACCGCCGAGGCAGTGCGCGAAGCCGCGGCCCGGGCGGCCGACGGGACGTCGCCGGTGACCGACCTCAACGGCGACGCCGACTACCGCCGGCACCTGGCGTCGGTGCTGACCCGCCGGGCGGTGCTGGCCGCGGCAGGCGCCGGATGAAGCTCGAGCATCACTTCGTCGTACCGACTCCGGTCGAGGAGGCGTGGACCGCATTCAACGACCTCGAACGGGTGGTGCCGTGTTTCCCCGGCGCCACCCTGACGTCATACGACGGTGACGACTTCGCCGGATCGTGCAAGGTGAAGCTGGGTCCGGTGTCGCTCCAGTACGCCGGCACCGGGGCGTTCGCCGAACGTGACCCCGCGGACCATCACGCGGTGGTCGAGGCGAAAGGAAAGGACCGGCGCGGCAACAGTACGGCGTCTGTCCGGGTGACGGCCCGGATGGCCGCATCGGGTGACGCAGCCACCGCCGTCACCGTCGAGACCGACCTCACGATCACCGACCGCCCAGCCCAATTCGGGCGCGGCCTGATCCAAGAGGTCTCCGACAACCTCCTAGCCCAATTCATCACCTGCCTGACCACCAACCTGAAAACCCCCACACCTTCACCCGAACCGACCAAACCCTCCCCGGACCAGCCCGCCGACTCTTCAACCGTCGGCGGACCATCCGCCCCAGCCCCGCCCGCTGGGCCGGCAGCCCCTGTCCCACCGCGACCACCCAGTGAGGCTTCAGCCGGCGAATCGACGCTGGACCTGGGCAGGACGCTTCTGCCCGCGCTCGTCCGCCGCGCTCGCCCGTACTTCATCGGCGCCGCGGCAGCGCTCCTCTTCCGCGGTCTGGTCCGCCTACTCCGCCGCTGAGACATCCGCCGTCGTCCACCGCGCGTGCGGCGTGACGGGGCTCGGGCACCTTACGCGAAGGCGGCTTCGGTGAGGCCGTCGGCGCCGGGCGGCCACTCCACCAACTCGATCCGGTAGCCGTCCGGGTCGGTGATCCATGAGATCTTGGGCCCATCGGGACCGCCCGGGAGTTCCTCAGGCCCAGGTTCCAGGCCGGCCGCCGTCAGCTTCTCGAGGGTTGGAGCCAGCTCGTCGACCTGGATCGCGAGGTGGTCGAAGCCGGTGCCGATATCCACCGGGCCGTCCGCGGGTCGATGGACCAGTTCGAGCGACGCTGCAGTTTCCTCGGGGAACTTGAGCATCACCAGGCTGGACCCGTCGTCGAAGGGCACTCTGCCCAGCTCGCCGTACCCCAGCGCGCGGTAGAACTCGAGTGAACGGGCGAGGTCGGTGACGCGGTAGCCGACGATGATCGTTTTCTGCATGCTTCCCAGCCAACGGCCCTTCCTGGCATGGGTCAACGCGCCGCCCCGTGTCCGCGAGGTGGTTCCCGGGCGTCGGCGGCAAGCGTTGGTGGGGGAGGATGTCGGCATGCGAGTGCTGATTGCGCCGGACAAGTTCGCGGGAACGCTGACAGCCGTGGAGGCCGCGGCCGCCATCGAAGAAGGATGGCGGCGGCGTGATCCCGAAGCCGAGGTGCTGGTCGCCCCGATGGCCGACGGCGGGCCGGGCTTCATCGACGTACTCTCGGCTGTCGTCGACGGGAGCCTGCTGTCGGTGACCGTACGCGGCCCGCTCGGCGAGGACACCCCGGCGACGGTGCTGCTCGCGGGCGAAACGGCGTACATCGAAACCGCGCAAGCCTGCGGTCTGCACCTGGTCAAGCCGAAGCAGCGCCGGCCGGAAGATGCGACGACGTACGGCGTGGGCCAACTCATCGCGGCCGCGGTCGACGCAGGGGCCAAGCGCATCATCCTCGGACTCGGCGGTTCCGGCACGAACGACGCCGGCGCGGGTCTGCTCGCCGCCCTCGGGGCGACGGCAACCGGCGGTGACCTCGCGGCCGGCGCAACTGGGTTGGCCGGGTTGACCGCAGTGGATCTGGAGCCGGCGCGGACGCGGATGGCCGGGATCGAGTTCGTCGCGGCGAGTGACGTGGAGAACCCGATGCTCGGTCTGCGCGGCGCGACCAACGTGTTCGGGACGCAGAAGGGCATCACCGACGACCGGAAGCCGGAGGTCGACGGCTGGCTGACACACTTCGCCGAGCTGGCGGATCGGAAGACGGCGGATCAGAAAGGTGCGGGTGCCGCGGGCGGGCTCGGGTACGCGCTGCTCCTGCTGGGTGCCGAGCGGGTGTCCGGCATCGACCTGGTCGCCGAGCTGACCGGGCTGAAGGAGAAGGCGTCGCGGGTGGATCTGGTGCTGAGCGGCGAGGGAGCGTTCGACTTCCAGTCCCGTGACGGCAAGGTGATCGCGGGCGTCGCCAAGGTCGCCAACGACGCGATGCGGCCGTGCGTCGTACTGGCCGGAAAGGTCCTGATCGGGGCCCGCGAGATGCGCACCATGGGCGTCGAATCGGCGTACTCCCTGGTCGACGCCGTCGGCGAGGAGCAGGCGTTCGCCGACCCTCACGGCTCCCTGGCGACAGTCGCGGAGCGTGTCGCCCGAACCTGGGCGCGCTGACTCCTCCTGGTACGACCGAGCGCGCCCGGCCTCCGGCGGGTCGGACAGATGTCCGGTTAGCGAGGCGGGTAGTTGATCCTGGAAATTGGTGTGCGACCATGGGAATGGTTCCGGATCGGCGGTTGTTGGCCCGGAATGACAGCGGAACTTCCGCGCGCGGCCGCCTGCCCACCAGCGGCCGGGCGCTCAAGAGATGACTGGAGTCAGGAATGACTGAAGCGCAGACCGAGCAGGCCGTCGCGACGGGTGTGGTCCTCACCGACGGGGCCGCCGCCAAGGTGAAGGCGCTGCTCGACCAGGAAGGCCGCGACGACCTCGCTCTGCGGGTCGCCGTGCAGCCGGGTGGCTGCTCTGGCCTGCGGTACCAGCTGTTCTTCGACGAGCGTCAGCTCGACGGCGACGTGGTGGCCGACTTCGACGGTGTGAACGTCGTGACCGACCGGATGAGCGCGCCGTACCTGAAGGGCGCCACGATCGACTTCGTCGACAGCATCGAGAAGCAGGGCTTCACGATCGACAACCCGAACGCCACCGGCTCCTGCGCCTGCGGCGACTCGTTCAACTGACGTACGTCGAAAGCCCCGCTCCTCCTTCTCAGGGGAGCGGGGCTTTCGCGCGCCCGCAGCAGCCGCGCTGACGGCTGGTCGCGCCACTGCGGGCTGCAGCACGTCAGCCGCGGCCGTAGCGATGACGGGTTGTTGCGCCAGTGGCGGGTTATAGCACGCCAGCCGTGCAACAACCCGCCAGTCTCCGACCCATCTGGGGCGGAGCCGGTCAGTGTGCGGAGGCTCCTTCGCGGGCTCGTTTCGGTAGGAGCCAGGTGACCGCGAGGCTCACCACGAACATCCCGATCGCGACCAGCACGGTGTTCTTCGTGGCGCCGAGGAACGCGTGCTCCGGCAGCAGCTGGAAGAAGATCGTGCCGATCACCGCGACCCCGATCGCCCCGCCGAACTGCTGCACCGCGGTCAGCACCCCGGACGCCGACCCGGCGGCCTGGTCGTCGATCGACGCCAGGATGATGTCGAACAGCGGCGCGAACACCATCCCGGATCCGATCCCGGTGACGAGGGTCGCCGGAACCAGGTTCCAGATCGTGGTCGCATCGCCGTACGTGTGCAGCGTGAACCAGACACCACACATCGCCAGCGTCATCACCACGATGCCGAGCTGCAGCGCTTTGCGGCCGAGCTTCGGCGCGAGCAGCCCGCCGGACAGCGGCGCGCCGATCGCGATACCGAGCGAGAACGGCACCATCGCGAGCCCGGCCTTCAGCGGGCTGTAGTGCAGCCCGAGCTGGGTGAACAGGTTGAACACCAGCATGAAACCGGACATCGCCAGGAAGAACGTGGTGATCACACCGAGGCCCGCGACGTACCCGCGACTGCGGAACAGCGAAGGGTCGATCACCGGGTTGCCGGACCGACGCTCGCGCCAGCCGAAGAGGGCGAACACCGGCAGCGACGCGATCATCATCAGGATCGACCACAGCGGCCAGCCGAGCTCACGGCCCTGGACGAGCGGGTAGATCAGTAGCCCCGAGGCGAGGCTGACCAGGACGACCCCGGCCGCGTCGAGCGGGGACGCGCCGGGCGTCTTCACCTCCGGCATGAACCGGAGCGCTCCGAAGAGCGCGAGTACGCCGATCGGGACGTTGATGAAGAAGATCGTCCGCCAGCCGGCGTCGAACCAGTTCGCGTCGATCAGCACACCGGCGACGATCGGGCCGGCGACTGCCGACAATCCCATCACCGGGCCGAACATCGAGAACGCCTTGCCGATCTCGTCCGGCGGGAGGACCGCCTTCAGGATCGCGAACCCCTGCGGGATCATCACCGCGCCGAGCAGGCCCTGCGCGACCCGGCTGCCGATCAGCAGTTCCGGTGAGGTGGCGAGGCCGCAGACCGCGGACGCGACGGTGAACCCGACCGCGCCGATCACGAACAGCCGACGCCGACCGACCAGATCGCCGAGCCGGCCGAAGCTGATCAGCCCGATCGCAAAGGCCAGCGTGTACCCGGCGAGCATCCACTGCATCGCCGACTCGGACCCGCCGAGGTCGGCCCGGATCGAAGGTGCCGCAATGTTGACAATCGTCGCGTCGACAAGATCCATGATCTCGGCGATCAGCACCGTCGCCAGCACAACCCACCGCCACCGGTACGACGAACTCCCCGACCCAGCCGAGCCGTTCGTACCAGCCGTCGCATCGGAGTCCGGCGCGACGGCGACGGTCGTGGTGGAACTTGGCCCGGTGGAGCCTGGCGCGTTGGAGGTCGATGCACTGGACGTGGGCGCGCCGGAGGTCGGCGTTGTGGAGCCGAATGCGGCAGAGGTCGGGGTGGATGTAGACGGCGGCGCGTCGGCTGTGGGGTCGGGTGGGATGGTGGTCGAGGTGCTCATCGGTGGCTCCCGTCGTAATCTCGAACGGTGTTCGTTGTCGAACACTGTTCTATGCACGAACAGTGTTCCTGTCAAGTACGGTGTTCGCTACAGTGGTGCCATGACTCAGTCGCCCTGGCAGCCGATCAGCCCCGCGAAACCCACGCGCCCGGTCCGGGAGCCGTTGACCCGGGATCGGATCGTCGACGCGGCGATGCGATTGCTGGTCGACCAGGGGTACGACGCGGTGTCGATGCGCAAGGTCGCTCAGGCGCTCGGCACCGGTCCGGCGTCGCTCTATGCGCACGTCGCGAACAAGAAGGAGCTCGACCAACTACTGGTCAACCGCGCGGCGCAGGACATGAAGCTGCCGGAAGAGCCGGATCCGGATCGCTGGCAGGAGCAGTTGAAGGACGCGATGCGCGAGATGCTCCGTGTGATGCGGGCAAATCCCGGTGTCGCCCGGGCCGCGATCGGTCAGGTACCGCTGGGGGAGCAGGCGATGCTCAGCACGGAACGGTTCCTCGGGATCCTGAAGGCCGGCAATCTCCCGGATCAGGTGGCGGCCTGGGCGGTCGACCTGATCCCGCTGTACGTCACCGCCGTCGCGTTCGAGGAGACCGTGCAGGGAGCGATGGCGTGGACCAAGGAGGACGTCGAAGGCTTCGTCGCCGACCTCCGTGACTACTTCCAGTCCCTGCCCGCCGACCGCTTCCCGCTCACGATTGCACTGGCCGGCGCGATGACCGCCGGCGCGAGCGGTGACGAGCGTTTCGAGTTCGGCATCACTGTGATCACCGCGGGGCTGGCCTCCCTGGCTGAGAAGTAACTCTCGATGTGGCCGAGTTACGCCCCCCTTGAACGACACCGCCATGCCAGGCACCGACGAAGCCCTACCACCAGTGGCCCTCGAACCCGCCAAAGCCTGACGTCAGTCTGACCGCGCTGGGCGTGGACTGCAGGCCTACTTGATGGGTTCCTGTAGTTCGGTGACCCACTGGGCCGGGTCGTCCGGGCAGTCGAGGTAGAGCTCTCGCGCCGGCTCGCTGGACTGATGGCCGTTGTCGTCGATCCAGCGAGCCAGCGCCTGCCAGGCGGGCAGCACCTGGTCGATCGCCCCGCGATACACCAACGTCGCGGCCCGCACCGCGGGCAGATCGACCACCTCCAGGCCATTGAGGTTGCCCTCGGCATCGATCGACGCCGGAACAGTCGCGCGTACGACGACCTCGTCCTCGGACTGCCGCGATCGCTCGTACAGGCAGGTCAAACGGCCGGCTGGCTGGACCGCCGCATCCGGTAGCCGGCGGCCGAGCTCCGCACACAGCGGTTGGACGACGGGGCCAATGTCCTCGGGCGTGAAGCTCGCGGCTGCGCTGGTCAGCCCGACCAGGCGAATGGCGGGCAGTTCCTTGACCACGACGTCGACAATCGGCAGCACCTCCTCGATACCGCGCAGACGCGACTCGACCTGCGCGAGCCGCGCGAAGCTCTCGGCGACTGTGGACTCGAGTTCCGCGCGGCGCATCGTCAGCAATGCGCGCAGTTCGGCAGGGGTGATCTCGTCCGCGATCAGCGTCCTCACTTGCTCGAGAGAGAAGCCGAGATCCTTCAACGCGACGATGCGATTGAGGTCGACGAACTGGCCGGCTTCATAGCTGCGATAGCCGGTGACCGGATCGACGTACGCCGGACGCAGCAGGCCGATCGCGTCGTAGTGCCGCAACATGCGCACCGAGACTCGGCCGTGCCTGGCGAAGTCGCCGATTGCAAACAATCGCTGCTCCCTTCCAGAACGAAGTCAACCAGCAATCAGCTCGGCGAACGTGATCGCGGTGTCGTCCTCGTGCCACGGGCCGATCACTTGCGCGCCCACCGGCAGCCCGTCCGGCGTCCGCCCGATCGGCATGCTCAGCGCGGGGAGGCCGGTCAGCGACGCATGCGCGATCCAGAACACCTGCGCGTCGTACCGCTGTTCGCCGTAGGACGTACTGATTGTCCGCTCGTCGAAGGGCCGGTCGTCGTGCGGGAACGCGGTCGTGAAACTCACCGGACAGAGGAAGACGTCGACATCCTCGAAGTACCGCTGCCACCTCATCCGGAAGGCGATCCGCCGGCGCTCCTGCTCGATCACCTCGGCGAGACTCGCGAAGTCCGGCGACTCGCCGTGCAACGCGAAGAACAGTCCGACCTGGAACCCGAATGCCCCGGCTTCTTCGGCGGGGTCGACGCCCGCAGGCCATCCTTCGACGATCTTCGCTCCGCTGCGACCGAGGCGATCGACCGCGTCCGACAGCAAATCACCCACCTCGCTCGACACCGGCGCATCTTCATGGTCGAGCACCACCCCAACCCGAAAGTCCGCAAGCCGGCCATGCCGCGAGGGCTTTAGTTGCCACGACAGCGCCCCCGCCGACCCGCCTGTGGCGCCGAACGCCGACCGGAGGTTCGCTGCCGGTCCGTCTGTGGCACCCGACGCCGTGCGTTGATCCGCGGCCGGTCGGGCGCCGGCGCGCAACGACGTACGGAGATCGGCCGCGGCTCGGCCCGTGACGTGTAGCGGTGGGTGCGGATCTGCTGGCCCGCCGGTGACGCGTAGGGCGGTGCGAAGGTCCGCCGCCGAGCGGGCGAGTGGGCCGATGCTTGACAGGTTCGGGAACTCCAACGGCAGCTCAGGCGGTCCGGGCACCTGGAACCCGTGCAGCGGAACCGTTCCAGCTGTGGGCTTCATCCCGTACACACCGCAGTACGCCGCGGGAAGCCTGATCGATCCGACCAGATCCGATCCGTACTCCAGGTACGTGAGTCCCGCGGCCAGCGCCGCGGCACCGCCTCCGCTGGAACCGCCCGGCGTCCGCGTCAGGTCCGCGGGATTGTTCGTCCGGCCGTAGATCTCGTTCGTGGTCTGGCCGAAATCAGCGAGCATCGTGTGGACATTGCTTTTGCCGACAATGATCGCGCCGGCCCGGCTGAGGCGTTCCACCACCGCGGCGTCCCACTCCGCGACATAGTTGGCGAACGCTGGGTTGCCCCAGGTCGTGTGCAGTCCCGCGACGTTGAAGCACTCCTTGACCGTCATCGGTACGCCGTGCAGCGGACCTAGCTCGCGACCGTCTGCGACTGCTCTGTCGGCCTCGGCCGCTGCCTGAAGAGCGAACTCCGCCCGAGTCTCAACCACCGCGTTCACCGTCGTGTCGGCCGCGATCCGCGCGAGCATCCGCTCGGTCACCTCACGCGACGTCACCTCGCGTGCCCGAATACTTGCGGCAATCCCCGTTGCTGTCCGTGTCATGCCGCCGGTCTACGATCTGACACAGTGTCAGGGTCAAGCGCAACCTGAGCACCGGCAGACGCAAACCGACGGCAGATGCAGGCCGATGCAGCAGCTTGTCAGCTGGTGACTGCGCTGACGGCGTCGGACCAGATGCTGGCTGCCTCGTCGATCTCGTCGGGGCTGACTACGAGCGCGGGGATGAAGCGGA
>WNGA01008478.1_pt1 | contig 14066 bp, 8 predicted proteins | sample 5400061 | NCBI WGS metagenome assembly WNGA01 (sample SAMN13153366, study PRJNA577476) | soil metagenome | isolation source: 100 cm soil or saprolite under grassland replicate 2 | place: USA:California | collected 2016-06-15 | reverse complement strand
GAGAAGAGGTGGCCCATCTTCTGCCGCTTGGTCATGAGGTAGCGCCGGTTGCTTTCCGTGGCCGGGATCTCGATGGGGACGCGCTCGACGACCTGCAGCCCGTACCCTTCGATGCCCACGATCTTCTTCGGATTGTTGGTGAGGATCCGGAGTCGCCTGGCGCCCAGATCGACGAGGATCTGCGCCCCGATGCCGTAGTGACGCAGGTCCGCCTGGAACCCCAGGGCCTGATTGGCCTCCACGGTGTCCTTGCCTTCGTCCTGGATCTCGTACGCGCGGAGCTTGTTCAGCAGCCCGATGCCCCGCCCCTCTTGCCGCATGTACACGAGCACGCCGCGGCCTTCGCGCTCGATGATGGCGAGGGCCTTGTGCAGCTGCGATCCGCAGTCGCACCGCCGCGATCCGAAGACGTCGCCCGTGAGGCATTCGGAATGGACACGCACGAGCACGGGCTCGTCGGTCCGGACATCGCCCATGACGAGGGCCACGGGGAGCCGGTCGTCCACCGTCGTCTCGTAGGCGATACAGGTGAACTCGCCGTAGTCGGTTGGCAGCTGCGTGGTCGCCGCCCGCCTGACGAGCTTCTCCTGAAGGATGCGATATTCGATCAGGTCCTTGATCGTGATGCACAGGAGCCCGTGACGTTTGCCGAGGGCGAGCAGATCGGGCACGCGGGCCATGCCCCCCTCGTCGTTCAGCACCTCGCAGATCACGCCGGCGGGCGTGCAGCCGGCGAGGCGGGCCAGATCGATGGCCGCCTCGGTATGCCCGGCCCTACGCAGGACGCCGCCCGGCATGGCGCGGAGGGGAAAGATATGCCCGGGACGGGTCAGATCGTCTGGCCGGGAGAGTGGATTGACGAGGGTGCGTATGGTGACGGCGCGGTCATAGGCGGAGATTCCCGTGGTCACGCCGCGCCGGGCGTCCACGCTGATGGTGAAGGCGGTGCCGAGAGGCGCCGTGTTGTCGTTGACCATCATGGGTAGCTGCAGCTCGTCGAGCCGCTCGGCAAGCATGGGCATGCACATGAGGCCTCGACCGTGCACGATCATGAAGTTGACGGCTTCGGGGGTCGCCTTGTCGGCCGCCATGAGGAAGTCGCCTTCGTTCTCACGGTCTTCGTCGTCCACGACGATGAGAATCCGACCCGCGCGGATTTCCTCCACCGCCTGTTCAATGTTGGCGAACTCACGCCTGCCCTCGATGGTCACCGTGGCTCCTCTCTCACGCTCAGTGCCCTCAGCACGTACTTCCCGATCACATCCATCTCGAGGTTCACCCGCCGCCCCGGCTTGAAGCTACCGAGGGTCGTGCACTCCAGTGTATGCGGGATGACCATCACCTCGAAAGCCCCCCTCTCCAGGGAGGCCACGGTCAGGCTCACCCCGTCCACCGCCACCGAGCCTTTCGGGATCAGGAGGGGGGCCAGCGCCGGGTCCTGCCACTCGACTCTGATCCGCGCCGTCTCGCCGTCCGGGTCGAAGCTGGTGACGAGACCGATGCCGTCCACGTGTCCGAGGACGAGGTGGCCGCCCACGAAGCCGTTGAGCCGCATGGGCCGCTCGAGATTGACCTGATCGCCCGTCTCCAGATCGTCCAACGCGCTCCGCGCGAGCGTCTCGGGTCCGAGATCGAACGACAGTCGCTCGCCGTCGAGCTCCACCGCGGTGAGACACACGCCGTTTACGGCGACGCTCGAGCCCAATGCGGTTCCCTCGCGGGTGGCTCCGGCTCCGACCACGAGCCTCGAACCGCGGCGCGCCACCACCCTGCCCGTCTCCTCGACTATTCCCGTGAACATGTCAGGTCCGGCTCCCGCGACGCACATCCCCTTCGATGATCCAATCGCTTTCGACGGGACGAATCGCCATTCCCTCCAGACGTACTCCGTCGGGCAGGGGAAGGCCGAGCCCGCCCAACGTCCCCGGCGCGCTGGTGCCTCCGAGCAGGACGGGTGCCGCGAAAGCCACCACGCGATCGACGACACCTGCTTCGAGAAAGGCGCCCGCGAGCTGGCTGCCTCCCTCCACGAGCACGCCGATCGCATCGAGCGCCCCGAGCCTCGCGAGCAGATCGACGAGGTCCACGCGCCCCTCGTGGGTCTTGCACCGGAGGACGGTGGCTCCGCGCGATTCGAGCGCGGCCAGCCGCTCCGGGTCCGCGGCGTCAGTGACGGCGATCACCGCACGCTCGGGACGGCCCGTACCCTCGCTTCCTCGGATGACCCGCGACCCTACGGGCAGTCTCGCCGTACTGTCCACCACCACCCGAAACGGCTCGCGCGGCCACGGAGCCCCCAGCCTCACGTCGAGGGCCGGGTCGTCCGCCAGCGCCGTGCCTATGCCCACCACTACCGCGTCAGCCCGGCTTCTCAAACGATGGGCCTCGAGCCGCGCCCTCGGCCCCGTGATCCATTTCGATGTCCGCTGCCCGTCCGCGATCTTGCCGTCCATGGTCGCCGCCCACTTGAGGGTGACGTGGGGCCGGCCCCGGCGGGCTGAGCTGACAAATGCTCGGTTGAGGAGGAGAGCCTCGCGCTCTCGGCAGCCGAGCACGGCCTCGATGCCGGCGTTCGAGAGGGTCGCCGTTCCACCGCCGACCACGCGGGGATTTGGATCCGCCATGGCTGCCACCACGCGCCGTATCCCGGCCCGCCTGACGGCGTCGACACACGGCGGCGTCCGTCCCGTGTGATTGCACGGCTCCAGTGTCACGTAGAGCGTGGCCCCTCGGGCCGCGTCCCCGGCCTTCGCGAGGGCTTCGATTTCCGCATGCGGGCCGCCTGCCCTCGCGTGAAACCCCTCGCCGACCGCTCGCCCCGCCGCTACCACTACTGCTCCCACCATAGGATTGGGGGAGGTGAGGCCGGCGCCCCGCTCGGCCAGCTCGAGCGCCCGGCCCATCCATCGGAAATCCTCGGTCCGAAAGGCGGCGGACGATGTCATGCCGAGACCAGTCCGTCCACAAAGCTCTTCGGGTCGAAGGGCTGGAGATCTTCGATCTGCTCTCCCGTCCCTACCAGCTTTATCGGCACACCGAGCTCGCGGTAGATGCGCACGACGATGCCGCCCTTGGCCGTTCCGTCGAGCTTGGTCAGCACGATGCCGGTCAAGCCCACCGCCTCGTGAAAGAGCTTGGCCTGCTGGATGCCGTTCTGGCCCGTGGGCGCCTCCAGCACCATCAGGCATTCGTGGGGCGCTCCCGGGAGCTGGCGCGAGACGACCTTCTTCAGCTTCGACAGCTCGTCCATGAGGTTGGACTTGGTGTGGAGACGGCCCGCGGTGTCCACGAGGAGCACGTCGACGCCCCGGGCCGTCGCGGCCTTGACCGCGTCGAACAGTACGGCCGCGGGGTCGGCACCCGGACCCTGGCGGATGACGTCTACCTGTGCGCGGCGACCCCATTCTTCGAGCTGCTCCACGGCGGCTGCTCTGAAGGTGTCGGCCGCGGCGAGCAGGACGCTCTTGCCCTCCGCGCGCAGGGATGCCGCGAGCTTCCCCGTGCTCGTCGTCTTGCCCGCTCCGTTGACCCCCAGCACGAGCATGACGCTCGGCTTCGTGCTGAGCTCGAGGGGCACCGCCGATCCCGCGAGCGCTTCTTCGAGCAGCCGCCTCAGGAGGGCCCGGACGTCCTGGCTCGACAGCGCCCCCGTGCGCTTGGCCTCGGCCCGAACGCGGCCCACGATGTCGACGGCGTCGGCGGCGCCGAGATCGGAGGCGATCAGGAGCTCCTCGAGCTCCTCGAGCATCGCCTCGTCGACCGGCCTTCCCAGGGCGAGGAGACCATCGAGTCCTTGGCCGAGGGCCTGCCTGGATCGCTCGAGACCCTGCTTGAGACGGTCCGTCCAGCCCGTGAAGAAGCCCATCAGGAACCCGTGCCCGCTGACTCCTGAGGCAAGACGAGCCGCTGGATCACCGCGCCCTTTGCCCCGAGCGATGGCATGCGCTTCCCATTGAGGTCGATCTCCACCCCGCCCGCATTGCCCACCGTAAGCGTGAAGCGCCGAGCGGCATTCCACTCGCGAACTGCCCCGGCCTGCAAGAGCTCCTCCGCCACCTGGCCCTCATCCACCTGCACCCGGAGCCACGTAGGCTCGATGGCTCGCACGATCAGATGGTGGTTTCCAGGCTTGGCTTCGACGGTTGCGGAGGGAGAGGACGGTGCCGGAGCAGGCGCCGAGGGAGCGGCCGGGCCCGAGGACGGGGCCAGTGCCGCCGCGGGCGCGGAGGCTGCCGGCGCCGCAGGCATCGGGGCCGCCGACGGCGTGCCGGGCGTATCCGCACCAGGCTTGCCGACGCTCGACGCAGACACGGAGGCCGTGGCCTTCCGTGCTTCCTCCTGCGCCGGCGACACCGTGGTGGTGTCCTTGCGAGAGGACTGCAGCCCGAGGCGAAGGGCGAAGAGGCTTACCCCCAACGCGACGAAGAGGATGATGCTGATCGCGAGCGGCCCGGCGCGTCGGGGGCGTGGGGCGAGGAGCGGGCGCAGAGGGCCGTGGGGAGCGGCCGGCTCGCCCGTGGTCTCGCGGTACAGGCCCAGAGCCTCCTCCGATGACGAATCGAGGAACTCACAATAGGCGCGTATGAAACCCTTGACGAAGACCGGGGCCGGGAGCTCACCGAACGTGTCGGACTCGAGCGCTTCCAGGTGGCGGCGGCCGACTCGCGTGGAGCGGGCAATGTCGTCGAGCGACATGCCCTTCGCCTCGCGAAGCCCGCGCAGATACGGTCCCAAAGAACTCATGAACGCCTCTCGGGGAGTCTACGCCCAGGGTAGGCGGAAAGTCAAAGCGCGAGGGCATTTACGCGTCGGTCAGCTTGACGGAAACGAGGCGGGAGAGCCCTGGCTCCTGCATGGTGACGCCGTAGAGAACGTCGGCGGCCTCCATGGTCTTGCGGTTGTGAGTGATGACCACGAACTGGGTCTGCGAGCAGAGCTCGCGCAGCACACGGATGAACCGGTGGATGTTCGCGTCGTCGAGCGGCGCATCCACCTCGTCGAGGACGCAGAAGGGGCTGGGGCGGTAGTAGAAGATCGCGAAGAGCAGGGCCAGCCCGGTGAGAGCGCGCTCCCCGCCCGACATGAGCGTGACGGCCTGAAGCCGCTTGCCCCGCGGCTGAGCCATGAGCTCGACGCCCAGCTCGAGAGGATCGTCCTCGCCTTCCTCCGGAGGCACCATACGGAGCTCCGCCCGGCCGCCTTCGAACAGCCTCTGGAAAATTCTCGCGAAGTGGCGGTTGATCTCCTCGAACGCCTCCTCGAAGCGCTCCTGGGCGGTGCGTGTCATGCCACGAAGCGCGCGGTCGAGGTCCTTTATCGACTGGACGAGATCGTCGTGCTGGCTGCGCAGAAATTCGAGCCGCTCTTGTAGCTCGCGGTACTCGTCATCCGCCACGAGGTTGACCGGGCCCATCCCCTCGAGCTTGGCCCCCAGTTCCTCGTACCGCGTCTTGGCACCCTCGAAATCTCGCGCCGAATCGTGGGCGGCGAGCAACATCTCCGCGCCGTCGACCGCGTGACGGCGGCCGGCCTCCTGGAGGAGCTCTTCACGCCGGACCCGGCCTTCTGTCTCCTTGAGATCCAGCTCGTGGATGCGCGAGATCAAGCCGTCGAGATCACGATGGGCCTCCCGCATGGCGCTCTCGATCGCCTGCCTCTCGTCGAGACGCTGCGTGTGTTCCTCGGCGAGCGCCGCCACCTCCCGCTCTTTGCCATCGCGCTCGGCTCCGACTTCACGCGCACGCTCGTCAGTGCGAGCCTGCTCGCGGCCGAGCTCCTCGCGACGCTCGAGAAGCTGCGACCGTCGGGTCGATGCCTCCTCGAGGCGAACGCCGCATTCCACGCCTATCTCGCTCAGGCTGTCGATTTCGCGCCCCAGCGCTTCCACGCGTTCCAGCACCGTGGCGAGATCGACACGGCATGCGGTGGCCTGGGCGACGATGGACGCCTCCTCCACCTGATCGGCCTCGAGTCCGGTCCGCAGCGACGTCATCTCCCGCTCGATGTCGCTTTCGCGCGCGGTGACGAGCGCCATGCGTTTCTCGAGTGCCTCGAGCTCCTGCCGGGCCGTGCTCGCCTCACCCTCGAGCTGGCCACCTTCCGTCTGGAGGGTCTCCAGATGCCGCCGTACGCGTTCCGTCTCACGGTGAGCCGCCTCGATGTCCTTCTCGCCGGTGAGGCGGGCTGTCTCCTGAGCATGAACAGAGACCTGCAGAATCTCCTGGCGGCCGCGGAGGGATTCGACCTCCCGGTCGAGAGCCTGCAGTCTTCCCTGCTCCTCTTCCGCCTGCAGCGCGAGGTCGCCCAGCGCTTCCGACAACTGGCGCAGCGCTCGCTTCCGGCCGAGCAGCGAATGGTCATTGGTCTGCCGCTCGCTCTGCCGCCGCCCGCCCGTCAGCGCCCCCGAAGAAGACAGCACCTCCCCCGCCCGGGTGACGTAGGTCGCCACGATGCCAGGTCGTCGCCAGAGCCTTTCCGCCACATCGAGATGGGCGACCACCCCCACCCGCCCGAGCAGATGCCGCACCAGCTCCGGACGCGGGCCCCCCACGAGGCGATCCGCCCAGGTGATTTCGCCCTCGTCGCCCGCCGACTCGGCGTGGCTGTCGGGCGCCAGTGTTTCGAGCGATACGAGGGTGGCGGCTCCCGCGCTCTCCCGCTCGAGATATGCGAGGGCTCCTCGAGCATGCTCGAATCGCTCGACGATGACCCACTGGAGGCGGTCGCCGAGCACCGCCTCCACCGCTGGTTCGAGACCGGAGGGAACTTCGAGGAGATCGGCAACCGTGCCGACCACGCCCGACACCGCCGCGCCCGCCTGCGGAGAGAAGAGCGATCGCACGCCTGCACCGTAGCCTTCGCGCTCACGCTCGAGTCGCCCGAGAGCCTCCCGGGCCGACTCCTTCGCGGCCATGGTCACGCGCAAGGTCGCCAGCGATTCCTGGGCCTGCCCCCGGAGGGTTTCCCGCCGGCCGAGCTCCTGCTCAACCTGCTCGCGCTCTCCCGACAGTAGAGAGAGCTGGACACCGGTCTGCTCGACGCTCGACTCGAGCCGACGACGGGCGGCCGCGAGGGTGTCGGCTTCGGTCCGGGCCGCCGTCGTTTCGGTCTCCAGCCGCTCACGGCGTCGCTCGAGCTGGGCGCCACGCTCACGCAGCTCGCCGGCATAGCGCGTCAGCTCTGCTCTGTCCCCGGCGGCGCGGATCTGCTCGAGCCGGAGGGCCTCCACAGCCGTCCGTCGCGCGCCCAGTTCGAGTCGACGCGCCTCCAAATCCGCGTCGAGGGTTCTCACCTGGCGGTCCAGTCCGGAGAAGCGCTCGCGCGCCTCGCCGAGAGCCCTGATCGCGTCCTCTCCCTTGAGGGTGAGCTCTGTCCGCCGCTCGCCCAGCGAGCGGATCTCCTCACCAAGCCGGAACTCTTCCTCCGTGAGTTCGCGAATCTGCGCGCCCATCTGCTCGCGCCGCTCGAGCAGGCGCTCCACCTCGCCCTGGAATTTCTGCGCCGACTGCCGGAGATCGGCCAGACGATACTCGCTCTCCTGGATGGACGCCCGCGCCGTGGCCTCACGTGCGGAGAGTTGGGCGATGGTCAGGCGCCGCTCGTCTTCCTCCTTCCGGAGCCGAGCCACTTCCTGGACCAGGGCCGCGTGTGCCGCGGTGAGTCCCGCATAGTCCGCGGCGAGCATCGCGAGATCGAGCCCCTGTCGCTCCTGGTGCAGCGCCTTGTACTGCTGGGCCTTGCGGGCCTGGCGCTCGAGCGAGCCGACCTGACGCTTCACCTCGTCCATGACGTCGCGAACGCGCTGGAGGTTCTGACGGGTCGCGTCGAGCTTGCCCTGCGTTTCGCCTCGCTGCTGCTTGTAGCGCGCCACCCCGGCCGCTTCTTCGATGAAGATGCGCCGCTCCCAGGGCTTGGCGGTCAGGACGTGATTCAGCCGGTCCTGATCCATGAGGGCATAGGCTTTGGGATTGACGCCGGTACCCGCGAAGAGGTCCTGAATGTCGCGGAGCCGGCACACGCCCTTGTTGAGGAGGTACTCGCTCTCTCCCGTGCGGTAGAGGCGGCGGGCCACGCCCACCTCGCTCCACGGCACATTCAGCCCGCCGTCGTTGTTGAAGACGAGGCCGACTTCAGCCAGTCCCACCGCCTTTCGGGAGGACGAGCCATGGAAGATGACGTCTTCCATTTTCTGTCCACGGAGAGTCTTGGGGCTCTGCTCGCCCAGCGCCCATCGAATGGCATCCGCCACATTCGACTTGCCGCAGCCGTTCGGGCCGACAATGCAGGTGACGCCGGGGAAGACCTGAACTTCGGTCCTCTCGGCAAATGATTTGAAGCCCTGGATGACGATCTGTTCTAGGCGCATGAGGTCGCCGAAACTCGGCGCTTATGGATAACATGGCCTGCGCGTGGGCTGCAAGAAAAAACCCCTACAGGAGGGGGTCATCGGTCACCGGGAACCCCAGATCCGGGGTCCGCTCAGGCCCCTTTGAGCAGGCAGCACTTCTTGTATTTCTTACCGGAACCACAGGGGCACGGGTCATTGCGACCGACCTTGACCCCCGCGGCGACACGCGGTTCACCCGCGGATTCCGGACTGTTGGTGCCGTGCGTTTCGCGCCATCGTGGCTGGGGCGATGGTGCCGACGCCGCGGTCCTCTCGGCACCCAGGTCGACGCCCCCGATGCGTACCTTGAAGAGCTGTTCCAGGACCACCTCTTTCAGGTGATCCATCATCTCCTGGAACATATCGAAGGCTTCCTTCTTGTACTCGGTCAGCGGATCCCGCTGGCCGTAGCCGCGAAGACCGATACCCTCCTTGAGATGGTCCATGTTCAGGAGGTGGTCCTTCCAGAGTTGATCGATGCCGCGGAACTCGCCGTCCTCCCATCGCAGACCGAGGAGGATCCAGCGCTCGAGCCGATGGAAGAGCTCGGGACCGACTTGACGCTCGCGTTCGGCGTACAGGCGCTCCACTGCTTCCTGCACGATGGAGTCGAGCGCTTCGCTCGATCCTGCCTCGAGCGCTCCCGTGGCCTCGGCGGGCAGACGAAGATCGAATTGCCGGTACAGCGCTTCGTTCAGGCCTCCCAGGTCCCAGTCATCGGCATGGGTCTCGCGCGAAGCGAAGCGGGTCACGGTCGCTTCCGCGATTTCACCGGCCCATTCGAGGATCCGCTCCTGCTGGCTCTCTCCTTCGAGGATGTCGCGCCGGAGCCCGTACACGATCTCCCGCTGCTTGTTCATGACGTCGTCGTACTCGAGCAGGTGCTTGCGAATCTCGAAGTTACGGGTCTCCACGCGCTTTTGGGCCGTGCCGATGGCTCGCGTCACCAGCTTGTGCTCGATAGGCTCGCCCTCTTCCATCCCCAGCCGCTCCATGATGCGCTGGATGCGCTCGGAGCCGAAGATGCGGAGGAGATCGTCCTCGAGCGAAAGGTAGAAACGCGAGGAGCCGGGGTCACCCTGGCGACCGGAGCGTCCGCGCAGCTGGTTGTCGATGCGCCGTGACTCGTGGCGCTCCGTGCCGATGATGTGCAACCCGCCGAGCTTCACCACCCGCTCGTGCTCGGGCGCGGTGACTTTCTGCGCCTCTTCGAAGGCCGCTTGGCGCTCGGCGGCGGGGGCCAGCGCGGGGTCCAGGCCCTTCTTTCTCAAAAGCTCCTTGGCGAGAAAATCCGGATTGCCTCCGAGCAGGATATCGGTGCCGCGCCCCGCCATGTTGGTCGCGATGGTGACCGCCTTCTCACGGCCGGCCTGAGCGACAATCTCGGCCTCGCGCTCATGGTACTTGGCATTGAGCACTTGATGCGTGATACCGCGCTTCTTCAAGAGCCGGGAGAGATGCTCGGACTTCTCGATGGAGACGGTGCCCACGAGCGCGGGCTGTCCCTTTTCGTGACAGGCGGCGATCTCCGCGCTCACCGCCTCGAACTTTTCCCGCTCGGTCTTGTAGACGACGTCCGGGAAATTGACGCGAGACAGGGGGCGGTTGGTCGGGATGACGGTCACGTCGAGCTCGTAGATCTTGGCGAACTCGTCGGCCTCCGTCGCCGCCGTTCCCGTCATGCCGGCCAGCTTGTCGTACATCCTGAAGTAGTTCTGTAGGGTAATCGTAGCAAGTGTTTGATTCTCTGACTCGATCTTTACACCTTCTTTGGCCTCGACGGACTGATGGAGCCCGTCGGACCAGCGTCGGCCGGGCATGAGCCTCCCGGTGAACTCGTCCACGATGATGACTTGTCCGTCCTTCACCACGTAGTCCACGTCCTTCTTGAAGAGGGCATGGGCCTTCAAGGCCTGGCTGATGTGGTGGAGCACGTCCATCTGTGTCGGGTCGTAGAGGTTCTCCACATTGAGCAGCCGCTCGCAGTGAGAAATCCCCTGCTCCGTCAGGGAAACGGCGCGTGATTTCTCGTCCACGATGTAATCGCCGGGTGCCTGGGCTTCGATCTCGGACAGCTTGCCCTCGACGATGGTGGCCGCGCGCTTGAGCTTGGGAATGATCCGGTCGATCTTGTAATACCGATCGGTCGACCCTTCCGCGGGGCCGGAGATGATGAGGGGCGTGCGCGCCTCGTCGATGAGGATCGAGTCGACCTCGTCCACGATCGCGTAGTGATGCTCGCGCTGGACCATTTCCTCCAGGTTGAAGCGCATGTTGTCCCGGAGGTAGTCGAACCCGAACTCGTTGTTGGTGCCGTAGGTGATGTCGGCGTGATACGCCTCCCGCCTGGAGCACGACCGGAGCCCGGTGAGCCGGATATCGGAGGAGACGTGCGAGGGATCGTAGAGGTAGGACACCTCGTGCTGGATCACGCCCAGGCTGAGACCCAGCGCATGATAGATCGGCCCCATCCACTGCGCGTCGCGGCGCGCCAGGTAGTCGTTGACCGTGACGATGTGGGTGCCGAGTCCAGGCAGGGCATTCAGGTAGGCGGGGAGCGTGGCCACGAGGGTCTTGCCCTCGCCCGTGGCCATCTCCGAGATCTTGCCCTGATGCAGGATCATGCCACCCATGAGCTGGACGTCGAAATGGCGCATACGAACGGTGCGCCTGGCCGCCTCGCGGCAGACGGCGAACGCTTCCGCGAGCAGATCGTCCACCTCGGCGCCGTCGGCGAGCCGCTTCCGGAACTCGTCGGTTTTGGCCTTGAGCTCGGAGTCGGACAGCCGCTCGAGGGCGGGGCCCAGGGCATTGATACTTTCAACGGCGGGCCGCATACGCTTCGCGTCGCGCTCGTGCTTGGTGCCGAAGACCGTGCGGACGAGGACGCTCAACATGGCCTGTATCTTACACTAGTCGGCGACACGGGCACCTTTGAGGAGCTCCCGCGCGTGCCGCCGCGACGTATCCGTGACCTGCTCGCCGCCCAACATGCGCGCCACCTCGTCCACTCTGGCCGCGGGGTCGAGGGCGGTCACGGTTGTGCGAGTCGCCCCCTTGATCACGCGCTTGTCCACGACGAGGTGATGCTCGGCGAACGCGGCGATGGGCGCCAGATGTGTCACGCAGAGGACTTGCCGGCCGGCCGCGGTCTGCCGGAGCTTCTGCCCCACTGCGTCGGCGACGCGTCCGCCGATACCGGCATCCACTTCGTCGAAGACCATGGTCGGCACGTCTTCGGCGGTGGCGAGAATGGTCTTGATGGCCAGCATGGTACGCGAGAGCTCGCCCCCCGAAACGACCTTGGCGAGCGCCTTCAGCTCCTCGCCCGGATTGGCCGACAGCAGGAACTCGACGGTCTCGGCGCCCCGAGGCCCGATGCGCCAGCCGCCTGGGCCGCTGGAAAGCTCCGCTTCCCCCGCCGGCTCGCGCCGCAGGGGAGCGCGGAACCGCGCATGATCCATGCCGAGGGTGCGGAGCTCGCGCTGGATCAGGCGCTCGAGCTTTCGTGCCCCTTCCCTCCTTGCCTCCGAGAGCCCGATGGCTTCGCGAGCCAGCGCGTCGGCGCTGGCCGCGACCTCACGCTCGGTCTCCTCCGCGATGGCGTCATGGCGCTCGAGCCGATCGAGTGCTCCCGCGATCTCCGCCCGGTAGGAGGCCACCGCCGCCGCCGTCTCGCCATACTTGCGCTTGATGTTGCCGATGGCGTCGAGCCGCTCGTCGATCTCGCGTAGCCGATCCGGGTCCACGACCGCGCGTTCACGGAGCGAGCGCACGCGCGCCACGGCATCCTCCACGTAGGCTTGGGATCCTTCCAGGGCCTCGATGGAAGCCGCCGCGTCCGGGTCGAAGCGCGACAAATCGCGGAGCAAGGCCACGGCGCGTCCAAGCCTCGATACGACCGCCTGCGAATCCTCGTTGAGGATCTCCATGGTCTCCCGGAGGCCGGAGGAGATTCGCTCGGCGTTTTGAAGGCGGCGGCGCTCGGCTCGCAGCTCGTCCTCCTCGCCTTCCCGGAGCTGCACCGCGTCGATCTCGGACATCTCCCAGCGGAAGAGCTCTTCCCTGCGGGCGCCTTCGCGTGCCTCGTCGCGCAGACGCGCGAGCCCGGCTCTCCCCGTTTCCCACCGTGCCCAGAGCGCGCCCAGGGTGGCCCGCGACTCCTCGCATCCGGCGAAGCGATCGAGCAGGTCGAGCTGACGGGCTGGTTCCATGAGGCGCTGATGCTCGTGCTGGCCGTGGATCTCCACCAGGAAGTCCCCCAGCTTTTCGAGGAGGCCCACGGTGGCCGCCGAGTCGTTGACGAAGACGCGGTGACGGCCTGAGCGGGCGAGCTCGCGCTTGACGATCAGCTGGCCGTCCAGCGCGGCATGGCCCGCTTCCTCCAATGCGTCGGCGAGCGGGCCCGTGGGGGGCACGTCGAAGACGGCCTCGACCGATGCGGTGTCCGCGCCCGTGCGGATGAGATCGGGCTGGGCACGGCTGCCTCGGACGAGCAAGAGGGCGTCAATGACGATCGACTTGCCGGCTCCAGTCTCGCCGGTGAGCACATTGAGGCCGGGTGAGAACGTGACGCGCGCTTCCTCGAGGACGGCGAGATTCCGTATGGCAAGCTCTCGCAGCATGGTGGCCCCGATGCTAAGTCTCGAGGACGTTCACGTTCAAACCGTATCTCGCTGGCGACAGCCCAGGACGGGGCCCGGCGGCCCGTACTCATCCCCACGAGCCGCTACCGTTCCCCCCACTTGAGCTTGGTCCGCAGTACGGAGAAGAAGTGCTTCTGGGGGAAGCGGAGGAGTCGGATCCGGGCCGCCGCCTGATGAATGGCCACGACGTCACCCTCCTTCAGGGCGAAGCCCACCTGTCCGTCGAGCGTCACCATCACGTCCTGGTCGGACTGCAGGGTGACTTCGATGCGCTGGTCCACCGGGAGCACGATCGCGCGGTTGGTGAGGGTGTGCGAGCAGATCGGCGTCAGGACGACCGCGGGCATAGTCGGGAAGACGATTGGCCCTCCGGCGGAGAGGGAATAGGCGGTGGAGCCCGTGGGAGTCGAGATGATGAGGCCATCCGCCCGATACCCTGTCGCGAATTGTCCGTCCACCGAAACGGCGAGGTTGATGATGCGGCTCATGGCGGATTTGGTGATGACCACGTCGTTGAGGGCGACGTATTCGGAGAGCCGCTCACCGTGACGCCAGACCTGCGCCGCCAGCATGACGCGCTCTTCGATCACGAGGCCTCCGGCGAGAAGCGCCTCGAGAGCCGGGAACAGCTCATCCACCGTCAGGGCAGTGAGGAAACCCAGTCCGCCCAGGTTGACGCCCAGGATGGGTACGGCGAGGTCGCCCACCAGACGCGCCATCGACAGCAGCGTGCCGTCGCCGCCCAGGACGAGCAGCAGGTCGACCTGCGCGGGCAGCTCAGGTTTGAGGACCGACGTCACCCGTGCCTCTGGGCAGAGCCCGGCCGTCTCCTTGTCGAAAAACGGCTGGAGATCCCGCTCACCGCACCACCCGAGCAGCCGTTCTACGACCCCACGGGCCTCGGCGCGGTCGGTCTTCGCGACGATGCCGATTCGCTTCATGCGGGCTCGGCAGATTCCGCGGCGCGGGCGATGAGCGTATCAAGATCGGCGATGGTTCGCCCCGTCCGAGTCAGATGAAGGAAGAACTCGCGA
>WNGA01036578.1_pt1 | contig 14068 bp, 9 predicted proteins | sample 5400061 | NCBI WGS metagenome assembly WNGA01 (sample SAMN13153366, study PRJNA577476) | soil metagenome | isolation source: 100 cm soil or saprolite under grassland replicate 2 | place: USA:California | collected 2016-06-15 | reverse complement strand
CCCCCACATGGGCTTTCCGCTCGATCGCGGCAGCGTCGAGGACGGCACCCTGACCTGCCACTGGCACCACGCCCGCTTCGACCTCGCCAGCGGCTGCACCTTCGATCTGTGGGCGGACGACGTGCCGACCTGCCCCGCCGAGGTGCGCGACGGCGAAGTCTGGGTGCGGCCGGTCTTCGGCCATGCGGATCCCGCCGCGCATTGGCACCGCCGGCTCGACGACGGCCTCGCGCATGTCCTTGGCCTGGTCATCGCCAAAGCCGTGCACGGCCAACTCGCGGCCGGCGTGCCGCCGCCGGAGATCGTGCGGCAGGTCGCGCTGTTCGGGGTCCGGAACCGCGACGGTTGGGGCGTAGGCATGACGATCCTGGCGGCGCTCGACAATCTCCTGCCCGTCCTGCCGGAAGAGGAGACCTACCTCGCCCTGTTTCACGGCGCCCGCCGCGTCGCGGCCGATTGCGACGGCGAGGCGCCGCGGCGGGAGCGGGCGGCGCTCGCGAGCCGGCCCGATCCCGCGACCCTCGAGCGCTGGCTGCGGCGCTTCACGGCGGTGCGCCATCGCGAGGCGGCGGAGCGCACCCTGCTCACCGCCGTCGCGGCCGGCGCCGCACCGGCCGCGCTCGCCGAGCTCTTGGCTGCGGCCGGCACGGACCGCGCCTTCGCCGACGGGGGGCACGCGCTCGATTTCATCAACAAGGCCTTCGAGTGCCTCGACCTGATCGGCTGGGAGCATGCCGGCGCCGTCCTGCCCACGGTGGTCGGCCAGATGGTGGCGGCGCGCGGTGCCGAGGAGTCGACCGCCTGGCGCCAGCCGGTCGATCTCACCGCGCTGTGCGCGGAAGCGGCCGCCGAGCTCCCCGATCTGTTCGCCGCGCGGCCCAACGCGCGCGGCTGGTCGGATCACGCGGCGCTCGCTCAGGCGCTCCTCGGCGATGACCCGACGGCGATCATGGATGCCGTCAAGGCGGCGATCCGGGCGGGCGCCGCTCCTGCGGACCTTGGCCGCTCGCTTGCCTATGCGGCGGCGCTCCGGGTGGCGCGCTTCGGCAGCGCCAACGAGCACGCCGATTGGGAAACGGCCCACCACGTCTTCACCTATGCCAATGCGGTCCACCGGATGTTGACGCAGATCGGGGCGGCCGACGGCTCCATCGAGGCGGTGCGCGGCGTCCTGCACGGAGCGATGGCGCTCTACCTTGCGCGCTATCTCAATGTGCCGCCCGCCCGCATCCCCGGCGACGGCGGCGAGCTGCTCGACGACCTCCCCGCCGATGCGGGCGCGATCCATGCCGCCCTGCTCGACGCCTTCGACCGGCAGCGACAGGTCGATCTCGCCGCGCGGCTGGTCGCGCGCCATCTCACGCTTGGCCATCCCCCGCAGGCGCTGATCGCCACGCTGGCGCGGGCGCTGTTGCGCGAGGACGCCGGGTTCCATGCCTACCAGATGCTGGAGGCCGGCGTGCGGCAGTTCGGCGAGTGGGGCAATACCGATGAGGGCCGGCATATCCTCATCGCCGTCGCCCGCTATCTGGCGGCCCATTCGCCGACGGAACGCGCCGAGCTGCAGACCGCCGACATCGCCCGGCGGCTCATGCGCGGCGGCGAGCTGCATCGGGATGCCAGCGCGTGACACGGTTTGATTGCCCACGCCCATCGCGCATAGTGTGCCGCCGATTTAAGGAGGCCGCATGCTCGACCTGCTGCAAGGAATTCGCGTCGTCAGTTTCAACCATTTCCTGTTCGGCCCGATGGGCATCCAGGCGCTGGCGGATCTCGGCGCCGACGTGATCGCCATCGAGGCGCCGGAGGGGGCGTGGCAGCGCCACTGGAGCAGCGGCGATATTTGGCACGACGGGCAAGGCATGCTGCATTTGTGCACCAACCGCAACAAGCGCAGCGTCGCGCTGGATTTGAAGGCGCCGAAGGGCAAAGAGATCGCGCTCAAGCTCGTCGACGGCGCCGACGTGGTCGCCGAGAATTTTCGTCCGGGCGTCATGGAAAAGCTCGGCTTCGGGTACGACGCGCTGCGGCGCCGAAAGCCCGCTTTGATCTATGCTTCGGCATCCGGCTACGGCCCCGAGGGTCCGTATGCCCAGCGGCCAGGTCAGGATCTGCTGGCCCAGGCGCTGTTCGGAATCATGGCGATCACCGGGCAGCGAGAGACCGGGCCTCGCCCGGTGGGCGTGTCGGCGATCGATCACCATGGTGCGGCGCTGTTCGCGATGGGAATCCTTGCCGCGCTGCTGCGCCGGGAGCGCACCGGCAAGGGCTGCCGCGTCGACGCGAGCCTGATGCAGGCGGCGCTCGACCTGCAGGCGGAGTCCCTGGTCGCCTGGCTCAACGCGCCGCAGCGGCCGGCGACCGTCAGCGCGTACCGTCACGTCGCGGGGTGGTATTACGCCGCCCCGTACGGCGTCTATGCGACCCGCGACGGCCATATTGCGGTGTCGCTTTCCCCCTTGCAGGCGCTCGCTGAGGTCATCGACGAGCCGCGGCTCGCCTCGTTTTCCGACGAGGATGCCTGGACCCGGCAGGACGAGATCGGCGAGCTGATCGCCGCGCGACTGAAGACGAAGGCCAGCGAGGAATGGCGCCCGCGCATGGAGCAGGCGCAGATCTGGCACGCGCGCGTGCAGAACTATGCCGACGTCATCGAGGATCCTCAGGTGAAGCACATGCAGGCGCTCGTGACTGTTGAAGGCGGCGGCAAGACCGGCGCGCCCGTGACCCTGGTCAATCATCCGGTGCGCTACGACGGAGAGTCGGCGGCAATTCGCCTGCCGCCGCAGCGGCTCGGCGCGCAGACCAACGAGGTCCTCGGCGAGCTCGGGTTCGGGCCGGCCGAGATCGCGGCGCTCGCCCGCGACGGCGTGGTGCGCGTGGATGAGGGTTAATGCGATGGCTGATTTCTACGTCAAGGTCGGGGACAGCGTCATGTTCGCCAAGACGGTCGCGGAGACCGACGTCTATCTGTTTGCCGGGATCACCGGAGACTTCTCGGTCAATCACGTCAACGAGCAATACATGGCGCGCTCGAAATATGGCCGGCGCATCGCGCACGGCGCATTGATCGTCGGCTACATGTCGACCTGCTCGACAAGCATGATCGATAAATGCCAAGGCACCACCCGCGGCGAGACGCCCGTATCGCTGGGCTACGATCGTGTGCGCTTCCTCGGTCCGGTCTTCATCGGCGACACGGTCACGCTCACCTACACCATCGCCGAGGTCGATCCGCAAAAGCGACAGTCGCTCGCCGATATCAGCGTCGTCAACCAGAAGGGCGAGCTGGTGACGGTCGCGCGCCACATCCTCCGCTGGGTCAAGAACACGAATTCACCGGAAACCTAGCCATGCGGCTCGAGCACAAGGTCTGCATCATCACCGGCGGCGGCTCCGGGATCGGGCGGGCGACCTCGCTCTTGTTCGCCGAAGAGGGCGCGCGGCTCGTCGTCGCCGACAAACGCGCGGGCCACGCCCAAGCCGTCGCATCCGAATGCGCCGCCAAGGGCGCCGAGGCGATCGCGGTCGAGGCGAACGTCGCCAGCGCCGCCGACGTCAAGCGCATGATCGAGAAGACCGTGGAGCAGTTCGGGCGCCTCGACGTCCTCGTCAACAATGCGGGCTACGGCATCCCCGGAAGCGTCGTCGAGACCGATGAAGCCGCCTGGGACGCGCTGATGGCGGTCAATGTGCGCGGCGTGTTCCTGTGCAGCAAGTACGCGATCCCGGTCATGAAGGCCAACGGCGGCGGCACCATCGTCAACACCGCCTCGGTCGTTGCAGCCGTCGGCATCGGCAATCGCGCGGCCTATTGCGCCTCGAAAGGAGCCGTGGCCGCGCTGACGCGCGCCATCGCCGTCGATCACGTCGGCGACGGCATCCGCTGCAACGCGATCGCGCCGGGAACGATCGACACGCCGTATTTCGACGAGATTCTGCAGAAGAGCGCCGATCCCGGCGCCACCCGCAAGGCGCTCGCGGCACGGCAGCTGCTCGGCCGTCTCGGCACGCCCGAGGAGATCGCGGCCGGCATCCTGTTTCTTGCCGGCGACGAAGCCGGTTCGCCACCGGCACGATTCTCACCCTGGACGGCGGCATGACCGCGCAGTAGTGCGCGAGGTCCCCGCTCGGGCTTAAGCGCTGACGAAATCGAGAACTCGGAGCGCTCCCTCTCCCCAGCGGGGAGAGGGTTGGGGTGAGGGGGCAATCAGTTTCGACGACGCGGTCATGTCCCCCACACCCGGCCGCTTCGCGGCCGACCTCTCCCCGCACGCGGGGAGAGGTGAAGCAAGCCGCGCCGCCTCGCGTGTCCCGCTACGCCGGCTGATCCTTCGCCAAGTCGTCGAAAAAATGCAGGCTGTCGGCCGCGGCGGACACTTCGATCTCAGAACCGGCGGCCAAATTCAAATCCGGATCGATTCCCGCGACCCGAATATCCTTGTCGCCGACGCGGACGGCGAGATTCTGCTCGTCGCCGAGCTGCTCGGTGACCATCAGGGGACCCTTGAAGCCGACCTGGTTGGCGCCCGTCGGGGCGCCGAGCCGCAGGTGTTGGGGACGAATGCCGAGACAGACGGTGCGCCCGACGCGCGCGCCGAGGCTGTTGAAGAGCGCGGTCGCGAGCGTCAATCTGACGCCCGCGCCGGTGAGGACGAAATGGTCGCCTTCCGCCGTCACGCGCACATCGAGGAAGTTCATCGCCGGCGAACCGATGAAGCCGGCGACGAACCGGTTGGCCGGCTTGCGGTAGAGCTCGAGCGGCGTGCCGACCTGCTGCACGAGCCCGTCCTTCATGACGACGATGCGGTCGCCGAGCGTCATCGCCTCGACCTGGTCGTGGGTCACGAAGATCGAGGTGGTCGGCACGCGCTGACGCAGCTCCTTCAGCTCGAGCCGCATCTGCGCCCGCAGCTGGGCATCGAGGTTCGACAGCGGCCTCGATCTCCGCGCCCGGCACGCGGCGGTTTCTCAAGCCGAACGCGAGGTTGTCGCGCACGCTCATATGCGGGTAGAGGGCGTAGTTCTGGAACACCATCGCGATGTCGCGATCCTTCGGCTGCAGGTGGTTCACCACCCGGCCGCCGATGGCGATGGTGCCGCCGCTGAGCTCCTCCAGGCCGGCAATCATGCGCAGCGTGGTCGACTTGCCGCAGCCGGAAGGCCCGACCAGGACCATGAACTCGCGATCCTTGACCGCGAGATTGAAGTTCTCCACGGCGACCAGAGGGCCGTAGCTCTTGCGCACATCGGTCAGGACGACGTCGGCCATGGTCAGACCTTCAGCCCGCGAAGGACGTATTTCTGTCCGAACAACGTGACGATGAGCGCGGGACCGAGCGCCAGCACGGCGGTGGCGCTCATGAGATGCCACTCCATCCCGAGCTCGTGAACGAACTGCGCCATCACGACCGTCAGGATCGGGGTCTCGTGCGAGGTGAGGATCAGCGCGAACAGGAACTCGTTCCAGGTGTAGAGCCAGCACAGGATCGCGAGCGCGGTCAGGCCCGGAATCGCGGCCGGCATCGCCACCCGCCAGAACGCCCCCCAGCGCGAGCAGCCGTCGATCATCGCGGCGTACTCCATCGAGGGATCGATGCCGTCGAAGAATCCCTTCATGATCCACGAGAAGAAGCAGATGTGGACCGCGACGTGCGGAAGCAGCAGGCCCAAGTAGGTGTCGAAGATGCCGAGCTTCTGCGTCACGAAATAGAGCGGCAGCACCCACGACACATAGGGGACGCAACGAAACACGTAGATCAGGCTGAACCACGCGTTCGGGATGGGGCCCTTGAAGCGCGACAGCATGTAGCCCGACGTCGCCGTCACGCCGAGCGAAAACACCGTCGCCAGCGTCGAGATCATGAAGCTGTTGAACAGCGCCTTGAGGACGATCGCTTGCGACAGCACCTCGTGGAAATTGTCGACGGTGAACTCGGTTCCGCGATGCACGTAGTAGACGCCGGAACCCGGTCGCAGCGAGGTCAGGACCAGCCAGAATACCGGAAACGCGAAGAGGAGGCAGATCGCGATCGCCGCCAGGGCGAACAGCACGCGCTTTCCCCCCGGCGCGAGGCTCGCGAAAAATCCGGCCGGCTCGGCCGGAGCGATCGCAGCCGCACTCACTTCGACACCTCCACGAAGCGGTTGAGGATGCGGTAGAGAGCCATGGCGAAGATCACGATGATGATCGCGCCGATCACCGCGGCCGCGGAGCCGCGGCCGAGATTGAGGAACTGGAAGGATTCCACGTAAGCGTAGATGCTGAACAGCTCGGTGGCGCGCGCCGGGCCGCCGCCGGTGATGGTCCAGACGATGTCGAAGGTGCGGAACGCGTCGATCGAGCGGATCACGATGCACACGACCATGACCGGGCGGAGCATCGGCAGCGTGATGTAGCGGAAGGTCCGCCATGGACCGGCGGCGTCGATCTCGGCCGCCTCGAACGGCTCCGGCGGCAGGCTTTGCAGCCCGGCCAGCAGAATGAGCGCGAACCAGGGCGTCCACAGCCACACGTCGGTCAGCAGGATGACGAAAAACGCCGTCCAGCGTTGCGCAAGCCAATTGACCGGTGCACTTCCGAGACCTTCCAGCGCCGCATTCACGACGCCGAACTGATCGTTGAACATCCAGCGGATCATGATTGCCGCGATGACCGGCGCCACCATCAACGGCAGGAGGATGATCGACTGCACCAGCGCCCGGCCCGGCCAGCGCCGGTTCAGCATCAGCGCGACGATCAAGCCGAGCATGAGCGAGCAGGTGACGCTCGCGGCCATGAAGCCGAACGTATTGGGAAGCACGATGCCGATGAACTCGGAGTCGCCGAGAACGTGGGCGTAGTTGGCGAGCCCGACCCAGATCCGCTTGGGATCATGCAGCGACCAGTCGCGAAAGCTGGTGTCGGCGCCGACCAGGATCGGCACCACTTGGAAGAACACGAGCATCAGCACGGCCGGCGCGATCAGCGCCAGCATGAAGACCGTCTTCTCGTTCAATCGGAACAGGCTGCGAGGTCTCATGCCAGCGGGTTTGTCTTTGACTCGTCATGCCCGGCCTTGTGCCGGGCATCCACGTCTTTCTTTTCGCGACGGCAACAAGGACGTGGATGGCCGGGACAAGCCCGGCCATGACGATCAGCACGTAGCCCGGATGAGCGCAGCGACATCCGGGGGCGGCTGTTGGGCCGACCAATAACGATCCCGCATATCGCTGCGCTCATGCGGGCTACTCGCTTTGACCGATCTATCCGGGCTAGGCACTGACGAAATCCAGAACTCGGCGCGCTCCCTCTCCCCGCCGGGGAGAGGGTCGGGGTGAGGGGGCTCGAGCCTAACCGGGAGCCCGCTTCCCCCTCACCCGTATTCCTTCGCTCCGCTTCGCTTCGCTCGGAATCCGACCTCTCCCCGCTGGGGAGAGGTGGCGCAAGCCGCACCGCCTCGCGTGTCCCGTTCTGCCCGTATCCCATTGAGCGAAGAACGCCGGCGCGGGCTGCTCAACGCGAAAGCCAGCTATTGGCCGGTGGCGGCGCGGCGGATCTTGTCGACGTGCTCGGCCAAGACCTTGGGGATGTCCTCGCGTTTCCCCGAGAGCGCCGCGATCGCCATGTCCGAGTACGCCTTATGCACCGCCGGCCATTCGGCGAAGTAATAGGCCGAATGCGTGATCGGCGTCTGATCGAACACGGCGTGCTTGAGGGCCGCGAAATCCTTGTCCTCTGCGGCGAGCTTCGGCCACAGCTTGACGTTGGGCGGCGGGCCCCCCGTCTTCTTCCACATCTCGATCTGTCCGGCCTCGTCGCTCATCATCGCCGAGAGCATCTCCTTGGCGAGCTTCTTGCGTTCCGCCGGCACGCCTTTCGGGATGGCCCAGCCCCAGATTTCGTTCCAGGACGTGGGTTTCTGCGCGCGCGGGCCGACCGGGAACGGCGCCATGCCGATCTTGCCGGCGATCTTCGAGCGCTTCGGATCGTTGAACTCGCCGAAGTGCGTGGAGTCGACGACCGTGAAAGCGGCGTCGCCCGCCATGAAAACCGCGTTCGCCTCGTTGCGCCCGTAGGCCGTCATGCCGGGCGGGCTGATCTTGTGGGTGTTGATCGCGTCCCACCAGTATTCGACGATCTCGCGATGGCAGGGATCAGTGACGGCCGGCTCGAACTTCGCCGCCGCGAGCTTGTCGTTATCGCGCTCGAACAGCGGGTGCAGGATGTCGCAATTGTTGGCCCACATGGTCCACCACAGGCTGAACCACGTGTTGTTCATGTTCATGCCGCCGACATAGCCCCACTTGACCTTGCCTTCCTTCTGCAGGCGCTGGCCGGCCGAGACCAGCTCGGCGAACGTCTTTGGAACCTCCTCCGGCTTCACCAGATCCGCTCGATAGAAGAAGGTGCCGACGGTATGCACCATGGGCACGACCGTCAATTTCTTGTCGTCGTTCCAGAACGCGAGCAACGGCCACCGGTCGGAGTTCTCGATGCCTTTGACGTCGTCGGTCGTTTCCAGCCACTTCTTCCACAGCTGACCCCAGTCGTCGTTGTGCCAGATCACGTCGAACTGGTCGGTCCCCGACGTCAGCGTGGTCGTCACCTTCTCCATGAACACGCTGTATGCCATGGGTACGGGCGTAAGCTTGACCCCGTTGGCCTTTGCCCACTTCTGCATCATTTCGAGCGAGGCGTCTTGGATCGGATTCTTCATGTAGCCGATCTTGAGCTCGCGCTCCTGTGCGGACGCAGCGAACAGGCCGGCCCACAGCATGAAGCCGATCGCACCCGCACGGAACGCCGAAAGGCTTCGGTGCTTGCGATGGAACATGATGTCCTCCCTGACTTTCCCTTCGGCTTTCCCCGCCGCGACGTCGGCAGAGCCGCCGTCCGAGCGCCATCACACACCTTTGGTGCCGCGTCGACGATGAAGGGCGGCGCCAGCAGGACGTGATCGCCGCGGGCGCCGTCGACCGTCCCGCCCATCGGGTAGACCATCAGGCCGCGCGCCATCGCCTCGCGCTTCACGCGCGCGGAGAGCTTCAGCCCCGGGTCGAACGGCTCTTTGGTGCCGCGGTCGGCGACCAGCTCGAGGCCTTGGAACAGGCCGCGCCCGCGCACGTCGCCGACGAACGGATGATTGCCGAACCGCTCGGCGAGCCGGCGCGCAAGATGCGCGCCCTGCGTCCGGACGTTCGCCAGGAGCCGGTCGCGACGCACCACCCGCTGCACCGCCAAGGCCGCGGCGCAGGCGAGCGGATGACCCATGAAGGTGTGGCTGTGCTGGAAAGCGCCTGACCCCTCGGCAATTGCGGCGAAAATCTTCTCCTGCATCAGGAGGGCGCCGATCGGCGCATAGCCGCCGCCGAGGCCCTTGGCGATCGCCATGAGATCGGGGCTGACCCCTTCCTGCTCGCAGGCATGGAGCGTGCCGGTGCGGCCCATGCCGCACATCACCTCGTCGAGAATGAGCAGGATGCCGTGGCGGTCGCAGATATCGCGCACGCGCTTGAAATAACCCGGCACCGCCGGGACCGCCCCCAACGTGGCGCCGACGACCGTCTCCGCCACGAAGGCGATGACGGTATCGCCGCCGAGCGCATGGATCTTGTCTTCGAGCTCCTGCGCCAGGCGTTCGCCATAGGCTTGCGGGGTTTCGTCCGCGCGCCGGCCGCGATATTCGTACGCCGGCGACACGTGGTGCGTCTCGATGAGAAGCGGACCGAATTGCTTGCGCTGCCACTCCCGGCCGCCGACCGCGAGCGCGCCGAGCGTGACGCCATGATAGCTTTGGCGTCGGGCAATGATGGTGCGCCGCTGCGGCTCGCCGCGCTCGACGAAATATTGGCGCGCGAGCTTGAGCGCGGCCTCGATCGCCTCCGACCCGCCGCTGACGAAAAACACGTGCCCGATGCCCTCCGGTGCGTGCGCAACGAGGTCGTCGGCCAGTTCCTCCGCCACCTGGCTCGTGAAGAAGCTGGTGTGCGCATAGGCGAGCCGGTCGAGCTGCTCGCGCATCGCCGCCAGCACGTCCGGATGCGAATGCCCGAGACACGACACCGCGGCGCCCGCCGAGGCGTCGATATACTCCTTGCCCGCGGCGTCACGGATGGTGACGCCCTCCCCGCTCGCGGCGACCGGATAGGATTGGCCGATCTGGCGATGAAGGACATGGGTCATGATCGCGGCTGCCGTTCCTTGAACCGAGCTTCCTGACCAATCTCGAACATCCATTCTACAATAATTGCACCATCCAATGGGGAACGCCCGCATGGCCTGGCGCATCGGGATCGACATCGGCGGGACTTTCACCGACGTGGCGCTGGTCGACGACGCAACCGGACAGATCGGCGTCGCCAAGGTGCCGACGACGCCCGGCGACCTCACGCAAGGCGTGGTCTTCGCCCTCGAAATGGCGATGAACCGCTACCAGGTGGCCACCGCCGAGGTGGGGCTGCTGTCGCACGCGACGACCGTCGTGACCAATGCCATTCTCGAGGAAAGCGGCGCGCGCGCGGCGCTGATCACGACGCGCGGCTTCCGCGACGTCTTGGAGCTCCGGCGCTCCGCGCGCGCTGACCTTTACGACCTGTTCCAGGATGCGCCGGCGACCCTCATCCCGCGCCGACGGCGGTTCGAGATCACCGAGCGCGTCGGTGCCGACGGCGCAATCGTCACGCCGCTCGCGGACGGCGAGATCGATGCACTGATCGCGGCGCTGAAGGCGGCGCGGGTCGAGGCGATCGCGGTCGCGCTCATCTTCAGCTTCCTCAACCCGGACCACGAGCGGCGGCTCGGCGCGCGGCTGCGGGCGGCGCTGCCGGGCGTGCCGATCTATCTGTCGTCGGAGGTGTTGCCCGAGATCAAGGAGTTCGAGCGCAGCAGCACGACCGCGGTTTGTGCCTATGTCGGGCCGATTCTCGCCGCGTACCTCGAGCGCCTGGACCAGGTCACGCGGAGCCGGGCACTGCCGCCGCTCCACCTGATGGGATCGAACGGCGGCATCCTCGAAGCGGCCGAGGCCCTGGCCATGCCGGCCATGGCGGTGGAGTCGGGGCCCGCGGCCGGCGTTGTCGCGGCCGCGCTGGTGGCGCGGCAAACCGGGCGCCTCGACCTCCTCTCCTTCGACATGGGCGGTACCACGGCTAAGGCGAGCCTGATCCGCGGGGGCCAGTACGAAACCACGCCGGAATACGAGGTCGGCGGCGGCTCGAGCATGAGCCGCTGGATGAACGGAACCGGTCATCCGATCCGCCTGCCCGTCATCGATCTGGCCGAGGTATCGGCCGGCGGCGGTTCGATCGCCTGGGTCGACCGCGCCGGCGCGCTGCGCGTCGGCCCCAAGAGCGCGGGCGCCGACCCGGGTCCCGTGTGCTACGCCCGCGGCGGCACCGAGCCCACGGTCACCGACTGCAATCTCCTGCTCGGCTACCTGGACCGGGAATCGCTGCTCGACGGCGATCTCGCGATCGATCATGGCGCAGCCGAAGCCGCCGTCCGCCGGCAGCTCGCCGAGCCGCTCGGGGTCGATGTGCGCACGGCCGCGGCCGCCGTCATCGACGTCGTCAATCACGCCATGGCGGAGGTGCTGAAGGTCGTGTCGCTGCAACGGGGCCACGATCCGCGCGACTTCGTGCTCGCCGCTTTCGGCGGGGCGGGGCCGCTGCATGCCGCCGCGCTTGCCGGCGAGCTCGGCATCGCCGAGGTCATCTGCCCGCCGATCCCGGGCGCCTTTTCGGCGCTCGGCCTCGTCGGGACCGAGTTGAAGCGCGACTACGTGCGCACGTTATACACCACCGCTGCCACGGCCGATCCCGCGGCCGTGGAATCCGCCTTCGCGGCGCTCGAGCGCGCGGGCGCCGGCATGCTCGACCGGGCCTGCGTCGCGCCCGAGCGGCGGCGGTTCGAGCGCGCGATCGACGCGCGCTATGCGCGTCAATCCTATGAGCTTCTGGTACCGGTTCCCCCGCGCGCGGTCGACCCTGCGGCATTGGAGGACATTGCCGAGACCTTCCACGACCGTCACCGGCGCACCTATGGGCACGACAATCGCAGCGAGCCGGTGCAGATCGTCAGCGTCCGCGTCGCGGCGATCGGCGCGACCCCGCCGCTGGCGATCCGCGACAAGCCGGCGCTTGCCGGAACAGACGCCGTCAAGTCCAGGCGCCAGGCGTGGTTCCGGGAAACCGGCCTGGTCGACGTCACGGTCTATGACCGTCGCCGGATGCCGGCGGGATGGGAGGCATCGGGTCCGGTGGTGATCGAGTCGCTCGAATCCACCATCCTTGTTCCACCCGGGTGGCAAGCTAAGATGAACGAAGACGGTTTCGTGTTGATGAGGCGCAATTCGTAGCCCGCATTGAGCGTAGCGAAATGCGGGGCGATCATCCCGGATGTCGCTTCGCTCATCCGGGCTACAAGCTGCGGCACGACGGGACAAAACGACCATGCGAGACGTTGTGCACAAGGCCGATCCCGCCACCTTCGAGATCATCAAGAACGGTCTGTACAAGATCGCCGAGGAGATGCGGGTGGTCCTGGCAAAGACCGCCTACTCCCCGCTGCTGAAGTCGGCCGGCGACTATTCCTGCGGCATCTTCGATGTCCGCGGCGAGATGGTGGCGCAAGGGCCCGACCTGCCCATCCACCTCGGCTCGATGCCCGATGCGGTGCGCGCCGTCGTCGCCACGTTCGCAGCCGACGTGCACGACGGCGACGTTTTTCTCCACAACGATCCGTATTTCGGCGGCAGCCACCTGCCCGACGTGAACGTGGTGCGGCCTGCCTTCCACCGGGGCCGGCTCATCGGCTACGCCTGCCTGCGCGCCCACTGGCCGGACGTCGGCTCCGCCACCCCGGGCAGCTACGGGGCGGTCACCGAGATCTTCGGCGAAGGGCTCCGCATCCCGCCGCTGCGGCTGATCAGCGGCGGCCGGCTCAACGTGGACCTGGAAAAGCTGATCCTGGCGAACGTCCGCACGCCGGATGAGCGTAAAGGCGATCTTGGCGCCCAGCTCGCCGCGACGCTGCGCGCAACCGAACGCCTCGACGCGCTCGCCCAACGCTACGGCGGCGGCGTGCTCGTCGCCACCATGGCCGAGGTGATGGATTATTCCGAGCGGCTGATGCGCGCGAGCCTCATGGATTTGCCGGACGGGGAAGGGTCTTTCGAGGATTTCTGTGACGGCGACGGCATTGCCGACGATGAATGCGGCAACGATGCGCCGTTCCGGATCCGCCTGTCGGTCAAGAAGATGCGCGACCGGCTGATCGTTGACTTTGCCGGCACCGATGGGCCGGTGCAGGGGCCGATGAATGCCCCGCTCTCGGTCACCGCTTCGGGCGTGTTCTGCGCCGTGAAGACCGCCGTCGACCCGAACAATCTCATTCCACCGAATTCCGGCTGCTGGCGCACCATCGAGATTCGCGCCCGCAAGGGTTCCGTCGTGAACGCCGCGTTTCCCGCCCCCGTCGTGTATGCGAACCACGAGATGTCGCATCGCGTCGCCGACATGGTGATGGGCGCCCTCGCCCATTTCATGCCGGCGCAAGTGATGGCCTGCAGCCAGGGCACTTCCGCCATCCTCACCTTGGGCGGCGTCGATCCGCGCACCGCCCGGCCCTACGTGTCCTACGAGACGGTCAAGGGCGGGTTCGGGGCACGGCCGATCAAGGACGGCATCAACGTCATCGCCAGCGGCATTTCCAATACCATGAACACGCCGGTGGAGATCATGGAGATGGCCTTTCCGGTGCGCATCGACCGCTACGAGATCAAGGAGGACTCGGGCGGCGCCGGACGTTATCGCGGCGGCTGCGGCGCGAGACGGGTCTGGCGTCTCCTCGCGGATGCGACCGGAGCGTTGTGCATGGAGCGGATGACCTCGCCGCCGTTCGGCCTCCTCGGGGGCAAGGCAGGAGCCGCCGCCGTCGTGACGCTCATGACGCCGGACGGGGCGACCCGCCAGCTGCCGAGCAAGGGCGCGTTCGCCGCGCCCGCGGGCAGCGTCATCGACATGGTCACCCCCGGCTCGGGTGGTTTCGGCCCGGTAACGGAGCGCGATCCGGCGGCAATCGGCCGCG
>WNGA01010626.1_pt1 | contig 14083 bp, 14 predicted proteins | sample 5400061 | NCBI WGS metagenome assembly WNGA01 (sample SAMN13153366, study PRJNA577476) | soil metagenome | isolation source: 100 cm soil or saprolite under grassland replicate 2 | place: USA:California | collected 2016-06-15 | reverse complement strand
TGCGTTGCCTCGGCGCCGCCCTCGTCCTTGACGAGCAGCGCGCCGCACCGGGCGCAGTAGTTCGCCGCCTCCGGGTTCTGGAAGCCGCACTCCTGGCAGTAGATGTGGCTCATCTGAGTCGCGGATGCTCTCGCGGGCCTCGTGTCACGTCATGGGCGGCGCTGCTCTCCCGCGCGTAACTTGGACGCGTAGCGTGTGACACCTAACTGGGCGGAGCAGCCTTCGCGGTGAGGATCTCCGTCAGGTGGTCGACGTCGACCTGGTCGAGGACGCTCTTGCCCTGCGTCTTCTGCAGGCGGGCGACGAGCTCGGCGCGCAGGATGTCGATCTTCCCGTGCAGCAGACGCCGCTGGTACGAGATCTCGTTCTCCCGGCGGGTCAGATCGTCGATGAGGCTCTTGAGGTCGTCGTCGGACAGAGTGCCGAGATCGGGGAGGGCTTCCAACTGGCCGCCTTTCGTCGAGGACTGGTCGCAGTAAAGCAGCCGACCCTCAAAGGGTCAACCTGAACTTGAGAGTTTACCCGAGCGCCGACGCCGACGTCAGGCAGGGACGGAGACGCCCTCCGTCTGCATGATCTCCTCGACCATCTCGTGGTACTCGGCCTCGAGTGCCTTCGAGTCCTCCTTCGTCCGCCCCTCGGCGTAGATGTGGACGACCGGCTCGTCGGGATCGGGCAGGACCTGCGCCCAGCCGCGCTCGTCGAAGACCTTGATCCCGTCGAGCAGATCGAGCTCGCGGTCACGGAGGCGCTCCGTCAGCACCCGCATGACCACGCCCTTCAGCGCCCACGGGCACGGCAGCTGGCGATGGACCAGGGTCGGCTCGGGCAGATCGGCGACGAGCTCGGAGAGCGGTCGCCGCACGGGCGCGAGCAGCTCGAGGAGCTTGCAGAGGCTCGCCACGGCGTCATAGGCCGGCAGGAACTCCGGGAACACGTACCCGCCGCCGACAGCCCCCGCGAAGATGACACCGTCCTCGGCCGCGGCCTTCGTCAGATCGGCGAGCGACGCCGGCGTCCGAACGACCTCGAGCCCGCTGCCCTCGAGCAGCTTGTCCACTTGACTCGTGACCGTGATCGGGAAGGCGAGTTTCCCCCGCCGGCCGTCGGTCCCGATCAGGCGCAGGAAGAGCAGCAGGCTCTGCTCGACCGGGATCTCGCGCCCGCGCTCGTCCACGATGTACAGCCGCTCGGCAGCGCGGTCGAGGATGACGCCGAGGTCGGCGCTGACCGCGGGGACGAGCTGCTTCACCTGGCCGATCGCCTCCCGCAGCAGCTTGGAACCCGAGTCCGTTCGGTCGGTGGTGAAGCCGTGCGCGGACACCGCCTCCACGCCCAGCGGGCCGAGGAGCAGCGGGAGCACGAACGACGCGGCGGAGAAGCCGTAGTCCACCACCAGGCGGTAGCCGCGGGCGCGGATCGCCTCCGCGTCGACGCCCGCGAGCAGGTCCTGCGCGTACGACTCTCGCACGCGTGCCGGGTAGCTGATCGTTCCGATGTCTGCGAAGCCCACGCGACGGAGCTCACCGCGGGTGTAGTTCTTCTCGATCTCCTTCTGCAGGGCCGGCGAGAGCTGGATGCCGGGCTGCTCGAAGAACCGGATCTGCACCACCTCCGGGTCGGCCTGGCTCGTCCCGACGTGGAAGCCGGCCTCGTAGCCCTCGCTCTTCAGCAGGTGCCTGGCGACCGCGGCGGGCAGCACGCGCAGGTCGGCGATCTCGAGTCCCGCCGACGTGAACCCTGAGATCATCGCCCGCTTGATCATCCGGCAAGCCGGTGCCGACTCGCGGCTCGCGACGACGCGTGCGCCCCGTTTCAGCGCCGTTCCCAGGGCGGCCGCGATGCGAACGGCGACCTCCGGCGTGAGGTCGACGTTGACGAGCCCGGAGACGCCGTCCTTGCCGAAGAGCCGTGGAGAGGCGCGTAGATCCGGACGCCCGGCATGATCACGCTCTCCGAGCCGATCGTGACCTCGTCCCCGATCGCCACGCCCTCATGGATGCGGACGTGTGCGCGGATGTCGCAGGACCGGCCGATGATCGCACCCTCGATCAGGCAGCTCCTCCCGATGTGCGTCGACGCATCGATCACCGAGCGCGTCGTCCGCGTGCGCTCACGCAGCGTGACGGTGTTCGAGAGCACCGTGTGCGGGCCGACGGTTGCACCCGGGGCGACGCGACAATAGTTGCCGATGTAGGACGGCCCTTCGATCTGGTCGAGATCGCCGATCTCGACGCCCTCGCCGAGCCACACGTTGCCGCGGATCCGGATGCCCGGGATGTTGAGGCGCACGTTCTGCTCGAGCGCGTCGAAGTTCGCTTGCCGGTACTGGTCGAGGTCGCCGACGTCCTGCCAGTAGCCGTCCATGACGTAGCCGTACAGCGGCCGACCCATCTCGAGCAGGTACGGGAAGAGCTCCTTCGAGAAGTCGTAGGGCCGGTCGGTCGGGACGTGCGTCAGGACCTCCGGCTCGAGCACGTAGATACCGGTGTTGATCGTGTCCGAGAAGACCTGGCTCCAGGACGGCTTCTCGAGGAACCGTTCGATCCTCCCCTCCTCGTCGGTGACGACGATTCCGAACTCGAGTGGGTTGTCGACCGCTTTCAATCCGATCGTGACCGCAGCTCCCCGCTCCTTGTGAAACGCGATGAGCGCGCCGAGGTCGACGTCGCAGAGCGCGTCGCCCGAGATGACGAGGAACGTCTCGTCGAGCTGCTTCGCCGCGAGCCGGACCGACCCGGCGGTGCCGAGCGGAGACTCCTCGACGGAATAGCCGATCTGCATCCCGAGCGTGTCCCCCTCGCCGAAGTAGCCGCGGATCGCCTGCGGGAGGAAGGCCACCGTGACGACCACGTCGGTCAGCCCGTGCTCGCGCAGGAGCTCGAGGATGTGCTCCATGCACGGCTTGCCGACGATGGGCACCATCGGCTTCGGCTGGTTCGAGGTCAGAGGGCGCAAGCGCGTGCCCTCGCCGCCCGCCATGACTACCGCCCTCATCGCCTGAGTTCTCTCCACGCAGCCCGGACGTATACCGCACCCGCGACCACGGCCAGGACGAGCCCCGCCCAGAAGATCCAGTACGGCCAGTCGGTCGAGCGATGCGTGACGATCAGGAAGGCGATGCCGGCGTAGAGCAGCCAGGTCGCTGTCTTGCCGAGCAAGCTGACGTTCAGCTCGTAGCCCTGCGGCGCGATCGCCCTGTAGCCCGCCAACAAGATCAGGTCTCGGCCCACGATCACGATCAGGCCCGCCCAGGGCATGTGATCGGCGACGAAGAGCAGGATCACGGCGGCGTCGATCATGAGTCGGTCGGCGAGCGGATCGAAGATACGGCCGAAGTCGGACTCGACTCGCCAGCGCCGCGCCAGGAACCCATCGATCTGGTCGGTGATGCCTGCGACGCCGAACACGATCCCGGCCGGCCAGCTGTGGCCGCCCTCGGCGGTGAGCATCAGCGCGACGAAGACCGGGATGAGCCCGAGCCGCGCCACCGTGAGCACGTTCGGAAGCTGCTGCAAGGGCGCAGAAACGGCGCGGGTGGCCATCGGTGTGGGAAAGGATACGCCCGTGGCCGAGAGCCTCAGTCTGCCCGGCTTCGTGGACGCCCATTGCCACGCCTTTCAGCGCGCCTTGCGCGGACGCTCGGGCGGAGGCGACTTCTGGGCCTGGCGGGAACAGATGCTGGCCGAGGCGGCGCGGCAGTCCGCGGAGCTCGTGCGCCGCGAGTACGTCGAGGTCTATCGCGAGCTGCGCGCGGCCGGGTATACGGCGGTCGGGGAGTTCCACTACCTCGGTTTCGAGGAGGCGCTTGCCGCCGTCGAGGCCGCGGAGGAGGCGGGGATTCGGATCGTCCTGCTCCTGTCCGCCTACGGACGCGGCGGCCTGGCGCGCTTTCGCCAGGAGTCGGTGGCCGAGTATCTGCGCCAGGTCGAGGAGTTGCGGACCCGCGGAATCTCAATCGGGGTCGCACCCCACTCCGTTCGCGCGTGTCCCGCCGACTGGCTCGAGGAGATCGGCCGCTACGCGACAGCGGAGCGTCTCCCGCTGCACGTCCACGCCGACGAGCAGCCGCGCGAGATCGAGGAGTGTCTCGCGGAGCACGGTCTCCGGCCGATCGAGCTCCTCGATCGCACCGGCTGTCTGAGCGAGCGTACGACCGTCGTTCACGCGACTCACGCGAACGGCGACGAGCTCGATCTGCTCGCTCGCGCCGGCGCCCGGGTCTGCGCCTGCCTGACGACCGAGGCGAACCTCGGTGATGGTTTCCTCCCGGTCGAGCGCGTGTGCACGCGCGGCATCGGGATCTGCATCGGCTCCGACTCGAACGTTCGCGTCGATCCGCTCGAGGAGTTGCGCGAGCTCGAGGGAATCGCGCGGCGCCAGACGGGCCGGCGCAACGTCCTCTCCACAGACACGCTGCTCTGCTTCGGCGCCGACGAGGGCGCAGGTGCGCTCGGACTCGAGAAGTGGGACGACGTCGACGTCGATCTCGGGCATCCGTCGCTGCGCGGCGTCGAGAACGTCTTCGAGGCCCTCGTCTCCGGCTGCGGCGCAGACGTCTTCCTGTGACGTACGAGTGGCGCGACCACACCGCGGAGGTCGAGCTCCTCGTGCGCGCGCCTTCACCGGAGGAAGTCTTCCGTGAAGCCGTCGACGCCTTCGGGCGCTTCGTCGAGCTCGATTCCGCCGGTGAGCCCACGACGCGGGCGTTCGAGCTGGAGGGCCGGGACCACGCCATGCTGCTCGTCGCGCTGCTCGAGGAGCTCATCTATCTCGCCGACACAGAGGGTTTTGTTCCGGACGATTCGGCTGTCGAGCTCTCGGGGAACGATCTCCATGTCGAGCTCACGGGCAGGAGGACGAGCGTGCAGCCGATCGTCAAAGCCGCGACATACCACGACCTCGTGTTCCACCGGACGGACGATCTCTGGGAAGCGCGGGTGATCCTCGACGTCTGAGCTGCGCCGGATCGACGAGACGCTGTACGAGATCGCCGCCGACGCGCGTCCGGACATGCGCGTTCCAGCCCGCGTCTTCGCCGACGAGGAGATCCTCGAGGCAATTCTTCGCGACCGCTCCCTGGAACAGCTTCAAAACGTTGCGACGCTGCCGGGAATCGTCGACGCCGCGCTGGCCATGCCGGACATCCACCAGGGCTACGGGTTCCCGGTTGGCGGTCTCGCGGCGACAGAGCTGCCCGACGGCGTCGTCTCGCCCGGCGGCGTGGGCTACGACATCAATTGCGGCGTGCGGCTGCTAGCGCTGCCCTTGACGGCCGATGAGCTCCGCGAACACCGCGAGGCCTTCGTGCACGAGATCTCCCGCACAGTCCCCGCCGGCGCCGGAAAGACGGGTGGGAAGCCGGTCGAGCTGGAGCGGGTCCTACTAGAGGGAAGCCGTGTCGTCGCCGAGCGGGAGGACGACGTAGAGCGAACCGAGTCGGAGGGCCGGCTTCCGGGCGCCGATCCGGGCTCGGTCTCCGACCGCGCACGGGAACGGGGCGGCAACCAGCTCGGGACGATGGGCTCGGGAAACCACTTCGTCGAGGTCCAGCGCGTGGACACGATCTTCGATGCGAGAGCGGCGGAGGCCTACGGCCTGCGGGAGAGCCAGGTAACGGTGCTGATCCATTCCGGCTCGCGCGGCCTCGGGCACCAGGTCTGCAGCGACTACGTGAAGCGCATGGACGCCGTCCTCTCCCGCTACGGCATCTCGCTCCCCGACCGGCAGCTCTCGTGCGCGCCCGCCTCGTCGCCGGAGGGACGCGCATACCTGGCGGCGATGGCGGCGGCCGCGAACTTCGCCTGGGCGAATCGGCAAGAGATCGCCAACCGCGTCCGCGACGCAGTCGCCCGCGTGCTGGGGCGCGAGGCGGCAGACGCGACGCAGCAGGTCTACGACGTGGCACACAACGTCGCCAAGGTCGAGCGGCACGGCGGACGCGACGTGCTCGTCCACCGAAAGGGCGCGACTCGTGCGTTTCCCGCCGGCTCGAAGGAGATCCCGGCCGGCTATCGCGGCGTCGGCCAGCCGGTCTTCATCCCCGGCAGCATGGGCACCGCCAGCTACGTGCTCGCGGGAGAGCCGGGCTCGATGGAGCGCTCATTCGGCACGACCTGCCATGGCGCCGGCCGCCGACTGTCGCGCACCGCGGCGAGGAAGGAGATCCAGGGCGCCGACCTCCGGCGGCAGCTCGAAGCGCAGGGCATCGCCGTGCGCTCGCCCTCCAACAAGGGTCTGGCGGAAGAGGCGCCGTTCGCCTACAAGGACGTGGAGAGCGTCGTCGACGTCGTCGAGCGCGCTGGGCTGGCGCGTCGCGTCGCCCGCCTCATTCCCATCGGCGTCGTCAAGGGCTAGCGACCCGTTCGCGACGTCCAGTACGCGGTGCGCGTGACGTACGCGCGCTGCGCGGCGCGGCCGTGGAGGCCGTACGCACCCTCGTAGCTCTCGTACCTCCCGCCGTGACCCGCCGGCTCGATCTGCGTCCCTTCCCCCCACTCGTTGTAGCTCGTGACCGTGACGAGATCAGCCTCGGCTCGTTCCGCCGCCCTCCACATCGAGTCGTAGGTCGCCCCGCGCAGACGAGGCTTCACGCGTGCGTCTCCCGTCGCCTGGGACGCCTCGTACCCGGGGCCGACCGACGGTGCGCAGAGAATTCCGGCTTCGCGCGCCTGGGCGCAGAGCCGGCCGAACTTCGATCCGTCGTACAGGAGGATGTCGTACGTGTAGAAGCCCGCGAAGCCGGCTCGCACCGCGAACCCGACCCGGCTCGTCTGCGCGAACAGGCGCATGCCGTTGGGCTGCTGCGTGACGCTCACCCAGTCGGCAGCCGGCAAGTCGGAGGACCTGTAGACGTAGACGTCGTGGACTCCGAGGCCGCGCAGATACGCGAGGTCGGCAGCGACTGTCTCCACGGTTCGTCCCTCGTAAGGCTCGAGCTGAACGCCGACCTGGAGACCACGCCTCTTCGCGGCGCGCATCACCGCCTCGAGACGTCCGTCCTCCGGTGAGCCCTGACCCCACCAGGAGCTGACCACCTCGTCCACGCCGCCGGCTGCGATGTCGCGCATCTGCGCGCGGAGCACGCGCGGATCGGCGCTCGAGTACGGCCCTCTAGCGGGGAAGTAGTGCGAGGCGACATCGAAGGGCGGCGAGTGTCCACCCTGCGTCCAGTGGGCGTAGTGGCCGTCGTGGCTCGGGTTGGAGTACCAGGGGTAGAAGAAGATCGCGCTCTGCGCCTCGCGAGCCTGCGCCGATGCCGGCAGGGTGACCAGCAGCACCAGGGCCAGAAGCGGGAGCCGCATCGTGCCTATCATCTCACCCTCGTCGGATCGCCTGGAGGATTGCGGGATCACCAGGACGAGGCATCAAAATCCGGCGGCACTGCGCCGATGGGCGAGTATGGCTAGCTACGGCTGGATAGACCGCCTTCGCTCACGCGGCGGCGACGAGGAAGCCCAGACGATGGCCGAGTATGCCTTCGTCCTGGGCGTGATCATTCCGGCGATCATCCTCGGTTACGCGCTGCTGTCGGGAGCAATCGCCGCTGCGTACGACAAGGCCGCGGCGTTCTTGAGCTAGGGCGAAAGAACAGCGGCTGCGGAGCCCGGATTTCAACCGGGGACGTCGAGTCGTACACTCTCGGCGTGGAATGGCTTCGAAAAATGTTCAGGCGCGAGAGCATGCCGCGAAAATTCTCGGAACGAGAGGGTCCGAACCCGCTGCCGGCGGAGACGGCCCTGCACTGGTCCGCTGAGGATCAGCAGAGCGTCGAAGATGAAGCAGGCGGGCTCCAAGAAGGCGACGAGCCGGACCCTAAACAAACGATCTAGAGGTACCGGCCACGCACCGTGGCCGGCCCGCCGCCGTCCGCTCACTCGAGCGAGAGATCACCCTCGCCGAAAAGAACGTCGCTCTGCTGTCGGTGGCCGAAAAGGTGAGCCGCCCGGCCTATTGAGAATCGCTTCGGAGCGGCAGACAATGGTGGTGAGCCCTGGTCCCCGGCTTCGCAACCATGCACAGGCGACAAGTCTTAGAGTGGTTCGAGCCGGGTGAACTCGAAGTTTGCCCTCGCTGTTTGAACGCTCATGGCATGACGACGCCGCTCGGCTTCTCGTTCATCTGCTTTGGCTGCGGCTACATCCGTTGGACGGGAGGAGAAACAACCGTCGCCGAGGTCCAAGGCCGCGAGGCCACGGAGCCAACGCCTTTCGAGGCTTCCTCGTAGGGTCAACCGCGTAGGCCCGCTCGGGGCGAAGCCTAATCCTCGGCCACGTCTGCGCTCGACCCAGGCGCCCGGCAGAGGACGACCCCGACTCGAGTCGAACGTTACGAACGCCCAGGGTTCTCGGTCGCTCAGCTCTCCCCGGGACGACCGAGTTGCGGCGTGAGCCATAGACGCCGCCCCTGGGCACTACCAAAGCGCAATTTCGGAGCTCTAGTGTGCGTCTGATTCAGGAGCCCGGGCTGCTTCTGCCCAGGGGCTGACGGCCTCTGCGGGGAGAAGGCGGTTAGCTCGGGCTCTTCATCTTGACGAGCTCGAGCACCGCCCTCTTCGAGGGCGAATGCCACCGACCGCGATCGGTCGCATCGACTACGAGGGCTCCGCCAACCGTCACACTCGCATGCCGTGGCAGAGGAGTTACAGAACCACGTCAAGATCGCCGTGCCCAGAACAGCTTGGCCCTGCTCGGTTGAAAATATTTTCAGTCGGGGCGCTTCAGCGGGCACGTCCGCCGCGTGATGCGCCGGAAGTGATCTCCTTGAAAGGTCGACGGCGAAGCGGATGATGGGCTGAAACCCACGACCTTTGATTGAGTCCATGAGGCCGTTGGAAACGCTGAACCTGAACAGTCCCCACGGGGGTACGGCCCCGCGGGGGATGTAGAAGAACGAATGATCCGAGCTCAAGGACGTCTTGCCACAGCGGCACTGAACCGCGCTCGCTCGGCTGTCGAACATCCCGCAGCTCTTGTCAGCGTCGGAGCGGTCCTTGCAGTCGTCGCGTTCCAGCTCTGGATTACGCCGTCGAACCCGCCGGGCTACCACCGGGACGAGGCGGCGCTCTCGTACAACGCCTACTCGATCTCGACGACCCTCCGCGACGAAGACGGAGGCGTCCTCCCACTGTTCTTCCGATCGTTCGACGACTACAAGAGCCCGCTGTACCCGTACCTGCTCGCAGGTGTCTTCAGGCTGACAGGTCCGCATGCACAGATAGCACGCGGGCTTTCAGCGGTACTCGGCCTCGTGGCCGTCCTTCTACTGGGGTTCCTCGCCAAACGAGTCACGGGAAGCACGATGATCGGCGTTGTCGTCCTCGTCGTGGCGGGCCTCACACCGTGGCTGTTCGAGCTCGGGCGGGTGGCGATCGAGGCCACGACCCAGCCGCTGCTCGTCGTTCTGCTGCTCCTCGCGCTCGAACGCGCGTGGCGTCGGAAGAGCTGGAGGGTCTCAGAGGGACTCGTCGTTGGAGCCGTCCTCGGCCTGCTCCTCTATTCGTACGCGGGTAACCGCCTGCTCGCGCCGCTTCTCGCCGCGGCTTTGGGCGTCTTTGCGGGGCGTGGACGCTGGCGTTGGCTGCTCGCTGCGTGGGGATCGTTCGCGGCCTTCCTCCTGGTCGTGGGTGTATACGAGCTTCGCCACCCGGGTGCCCTGACCGCTCGGTACGGCGCGACGACGATCGCGCAAGAAGGGCAGTCGTGGACCTGGGTCGTCCTGCAGGCGATCGCGAACTGGTTCCACGACATCAACCCGTGGTATTGGGCGAGTACCGGCGACCCCGTTCCGTATATCCACAACGGCGGCTACGGCGCCATGTACGGGGCTGTCGTCGCACTGGCAATTGCCGGCGGCGCGATCGTCCTGATGGCAAGACGCGAGGACCTGTGGTGGCGCTATGTCCTCCTCGCGATGCTTCTCGTGCCCATTCCGGCCGCTCTCACCGTCGACCGGCATACCGAGGTGCGGCTCGCCGCGCTGCCCGTCCTTGGCCTGGTGCTCACGATGCCAGCCTTCGAGGCCCTTGTTGGCGCGGCGCGACACAGACGGGTCGTCGGGTTCGCAATGGGCGCGCTCGCCCTGACGGTCGCGTTGCAGTTCCTCCAGTTCCTTCACGCCTACCGAACGCGCGGTCCCGCACGAGTCGTGCTCTTCGAAGCCGGTGTGCAGCCGTTGCTCGAGCAGGCGTTCGCGAGCGGAAAGACGATCTACATCGATTACGACGACCGCGGAGCGCAGGCGGAGGCGCGGTGGCACGCGGCGGAGGCCGGCTTGCCGTCAGACCGCATCAAGATCCTGCCCGATGGTGGAATCCCGCCGCGCGGCAGTACGGTTTTCGGTCTGTTCCAGGAGTGCGACTACGTGTGCCGGAAATTTGCACACTGGGAGCACTACTGGCTCGCGAGAGCGATTGGCCCGCTCCCCGGTTAGGAGCGCTCGGACGCCACGAAGACCTGGTGGCGTCGCGATAACTCGTAGACGAGCTCCGAGGACCCCCAAGCGGGTGCCCCCCACCCCGGGGTAGCCGTCTCGCGCGTCCCTGACCCAGATCCCTCTGCGTAGCCTCGCAAGAAAACACAAAGGCTGCGATTTGCAGCTAGTTTCTTAGTCGGGGCGCCGAGATTTGAACTCGGGACCTCTAGTCCCCCAGACTAGCGCGCTAACCAGGCTGCGCCACGCCCCGTGCCCGCATGGTAGCGCCTACGCGCTGTAGCGCCTGTACAGCTTGTCGATGAGGTCCGGCATACGTTCGAGCCGGTCGGTGATGACGCGCAGGCGGTACTCGCGGAAGTGTTCGGCCTCGACCCCGAGCGCGCGCGCGAGCGTCTTGATGACGTCGTCCGAAGGGACGGGGCGGTTGCCGTGGACGAGATGGTTGAGGTAGCCGGCGGAGAGCTTCGTCTTCTCGGCGAGCGAGCGGTAGGTGAGCCCGGCCTCGCCCATCAGCCGCTCGACGGTCTGGCCGAACGGGTCCGTGCTGAAGCGCCGTTTCCTCGCCATCAGCCGAGCTTCTCGCGCACCTTGGAGACGAGCTCACCGACGCTCACCGCATTGTCCTCCCCCTTTGCGCGCTCGCGAAGGTCCACCGTACCGTCTTCCGCAGCTCTTCGCCCGACCGTCACGCGAAACGGGCAGCCGATCAAATCCGCGTCCGCGAACTTCTCCCCTGCTCGCGCATCACGGTCGTCGACGAGCACCTCGAAGCCGGCGTCGTCGAGAGCGGCCGCGGCCGCCTCCGCGTGCTCCTCCACTCCGGGGAGCACGACGACGTGCACGTCGTACGGGGCGACTGATCGCGGCCACGTGATGCCCTGCTCGTCGTGGTGCTGCTCGACGACTGCGGCAATCGTCCGGCCCGGGCCGATCCCATAGCTGCCCATCACGAGCAGGCGCTCGCGCCCGTCCTCGTCGAGGTACGTGGCGCCGTACGGCTCCGAGTAGAACGTGCCGAGCTTGAAGATGTGGCCGAGCTCGATCGCGGTCTGGGCGACGAGCTTTCCTCCGCACTCCGGACATGCATCGCCGGCGTTCGTCTGACGGATGTCGGCGAAGCGCGGCTGATAGTCCCGGCCTGCCTCGAGCCCGCGCAGATGCCAGCCGTCGCGGTTGGCACCGGCGACGAACTGACCCTCCCGGAGCGCCTCGTCTGCGATCACCTCAACGTCGACGCCGACGGGCCCAATCGAGCCTCCGCCCGAGCCGAACGTGGCGCGGATCTCGTCTTCTGTCGCAGGCCGAAAAGCGATGCCGAGCGTCGTCGTCAGCTTCTCCTCACTGAGCCGGTCGTCGCCCCGAACGAGCGCGAGGACGAGGCGGTCGCCCGCGACGACCGGCATCGCCTTCGAGGTCGCTGCCTCGTCGATGCCGAGGAACTCAGCCAGCCCTTCGATCGTGGTCACACCGGGCGTTTCGACCTCCTCGGGCGTGGAGAGCGCCTCGGGAAACTCGGGCGGCCGAGGGATACCGCGCGCGGCCTCGATGTCGGCCGCGTAATCCCCGTTCTCACAGCGGACGAGCTCGTTCTCGCCGGAGCCGGTCGGCGCGAGGTAGTCCGACGACTCCCTCCCACCCATGATCCCCGACTCGGCCTCGACCTCGTAGTACTCGAGCTCGCAGCGTTCGAAGATTCGTCGGTAGGCCTCAGCGTGACGCTTGAAGCTCTCGTCCAGACCCGCCTCGTCACGATCGAACGAGTACGAGTCCTTCATGATGAACTCGCGCACCCGCAGGAGTCCCCCGCGTGGACGCGGCTCGTCGCGCTCCTTCGTGCTGAAGTGGTACCAGGCCTGAGGCAGCTGCTTGTACGACTGCAGCTCGCGCGCGTGGAACGTCATCGTCTCCTCGTGGGAGAGCGGCAACACGAAGGGACGGCCGCTGCGGTCCTGCAGCTTGAAGACCTCGGGAATCGCGATGCGGCCGCTCCGCTCCCACAGCTCCGCAGGCGTTAGCACCGGGCAGAGCATCTCCTGCGAGCCGATCCCGTCCATCTCCTCCCGGATGATCTGCACGAGCTTCTGGTGCACGCGCCAGCCGAGCGGCAGGTACGTCCACAGCCCCGCGCCGACCTGGCGGATGAACCCGCCGCGCACGAGCAGCTTGTGGCTCACCGCCTCCGCGTCGGCGGGCGGCTCACGCAGGGTCGGCAGGAAGAGCTGTGAAGCCCGGGCGATCACTGTTGTCCGGGCAGACTACTCGAGCGGGATCAGCGAGGCTTCCGCCATCGCAAGTGCGGCCGGCTTCGCCATCTTGAGGCGCTTCGGGCGGTGCATGCCGTCGGCGATCCACTTGTCGATTTCGTGGAAGAGCTCGTCGATGAGGATGTCCGACGAGACTTTCTTGAGCACGCGCCCGTGCGCGTAGACGAATCCCGTGTCGCGTCCGCCGGCGATGCCGAAGTCCGCGTCGCCCGCTTCGCCGGGGCCGTTTACCGCGCAACCCAGCACCGCGACCTCGAAGTGCTGCGGATACACCTGCAGCCTTTCCTCCACCTTTTCCGCCAGCGTCTGCACGCCGACGTTGTCGCGTCCGCAGGACGGGCAGGCGATCATGATCGGACCGCGCTCGCGCAGTCCGAGCGACTTGAGGATCTCCCAGGCGACACGCACTTCCTCGACCGGGTCCGCGGTCAGCGAGACCCGCATCGTGTCGCCGATCCCGTCCACGAGTAGCGCGCCCATGCCGACGGCACTCTTGATCGAGCCTGCGAAGGGCGTGCCCGCCTCCGTCACGCCCAGATGCAGCGGGTACGCCACCTTCGCGGCGAGCATCCGGTACGCCCGGATCATCGTCGGGACATGACTCGACTTGACGGAGATCTTGAAGTCCCGGAAGTCGAGGCTCTCGAGCAGCCGCACCTCCTCGAGCGCGGCCTCGACGAGAGCTTCGGCCTGATCCTGCTGTGCGAGATCGGTGAGGTGCTTGGGGAGCGAGCCGGAGTTGGCGCCGATCCGCATGGGGATACCGGCAGCCTTTGCGGCGCGCACAACCTGCGCGACCTTGTCCGGCCCACCGATGTTGCCCGGGTTGATGCGCACTGCCGCGACGCCGGCGTCGATCGCCTTCAGCGCGAGGCTCGCGTTGAAGTGGATGTCGGCGATGATCGGGATCGGCGAGAGACGGACGAGCTTGCCGAGCGCCTCCGCGTCCTCCGTCTTCGGAACCGCGACGCGAACGATCTCGCAGCCGGCCGAGGCGAGGGCGGCGATCTGCGCGGTCGTCGCTTCGACGTCGTGCGTCTTCGTCAGCGTCATCGACTGGACGACGACGGGCGCGCCGCCGCCGATCTTGACGCCGCCAACGCTGATCTGTCGCTCGGAAGCCATCGGTTTTCCAGTGTATCGCCGGGTTTGGCGATGCCTTTCACTCATGTGGCTCTGAGCCACAAACTCTGATTTGGCCCCGGACCTCGCAGATCGGTCGCGAGCTCGACCTTGCTCAGCCGCCGCCGAGGCGGTTGATGTCGTTCGAAAGCCCGATGAACATGAGTACGAGGAAGAGCGCGATCCCGATCGCGGAAACGCGCTCGTAGATCTCCCGCCCCACCGCACGGCCGCGCACCCCCTCGATCAGCGAGAAGAGGATG
>WNGA01008468.1_pt1 | contig 14085 bp, 13 predicted proteins | sample 5400061 | NCBI WGS metagenome assembly WNGA01 (sample SAMN13153366, study PRJNA577476) | soil metagenome | isolation source: 100 cm soil or saprolite under grassland replicate 2 | place: USA:California | collected 2016-06-15 | reverse complement strand
ACCGTCCACAACGGACGATGGAGAACACGGCCACTCACAACCTCACAGCTATCGTTCCCGGCGCGACGATGCTGCGCCGATCGGAGCCGGCGTCAAGGCCAAGCCCGCTGCGCGGGTCGACCTTCGGTCGAGCCTGGACAGTGAGGATGATGAGGCGGGACCCGGCAGGTCTGACCCAAGCCTTGACCGGCGCTTCGGCTGCCTTTTCGGGGATTCGTTGGCCTTCCCGGGTGCCCGCGTACATGACGACGGCCGGACCCGCGTGACCTGATAGGAGCCTGTGCCAGAGGCCCCATCACTGTCTTGTCCGCTAGCCCGGCCGGCCGGTCATCCCTGTCACGGCACGTGGAAGGACGACAGTTCAGCATGGCGCACAAGAAGCGGATCGTCTTCGGTGGGGTGGATACACACGGGCGCACGCATCACGCGGCGGCCGTCGATGAGGTGGGACGAGTACTGGGAGACCACGAGTTCCCGGCCACCGCAGACGGCTACATCGCGCTGTTGAACTGGCTGCGCACGTTCGGACGCCTGGCCAAGGTCGGCGTCGAGGGGACCGGCACCTACGGCGCCGGCCTGGCCCGCCACCTGGCGACACAAGACGTGACCGTTGTCGAGGTCGACCGGCCCAACCGCCGTACCCGCCGGGCGAAGGGAAAGTCCGACCCGATTGACGCGGTCTCCGCTGCCCGGGCCGCCGCTTCTGGGGAGGCAGCCGGCACGCCGAAGACCCGCACCGGCCCGGTTGAGGCCATCCGTGCCCTGCGCGTGGCCCGCCGCGGGGCGGTCAAGGCCCGCACCGCCGCGCTCAACCAGCTGCACTGCCTCATCACCTCGGCGCCTGAATCGCTGCGAGGCGAGCTGCAGGGCCTCAAGGGCGCCGCCTTGGTGGACCACTGCGCCGCCATGACCGCGGACGACAAGCAGCTCACCGATCCTGTCCAAGCCACCCGGGCGGCACTGTGCGCCGTCGCCTGCCGAGTGCAGGGCTTCGACGCTGAAGTCGCCGTGGCCGACCGGCGACTGGCCCGGCTGGTTGGCAAGGTGGCCCCACGCACCAGCGCGATCTTCGGCGTCGGTCCAGAGGTTGCCGGGCAGCTGTTGACCACCGCAGGGGACAACCCGGATCGGTTGCGCAGCCCCGCTGCCCTGGCACACCTGTGCGGCGCGGCGCCCATCCCCGCCAGTTCCGGACGCACAAACCGACACCGCCTCAACCGCGGCGGCGACCGTGCCGCCAACAACGCCCTCTACACCATCGTCATGTGCCGCCTGCGCTACGACGCCCGCACACGCGACTACTTCCAACGGCGCACCAAGGAAGGCCGAACCGGCAAAGAGATCATTCGATGCCTCAAGACATACGTCGTCCGCGAGGTCTACACCGCACTGTTGGCCGACTTCGCTGCCCTTACCTCTTGACAATCCATAGGAGCATCCCCGACCCCTCCCCGGCGCTTGTCTGCACCGAGCCGGGAACCAGGACAGACCGGTCACAAATTCCTGACCACAAGGGGTTGACCGGCCCCGCCCCTTTCAGGGATGACCTGCAACGCCGCCGCCACGGCGCGCCGCTCGGTCGGCGGCATGCGTGCGTTGCCGCTGGTTACCCTCACTCAGATGAACGATGTCGAGCACCCGAGCCAGCGCCTTGTCGAACAGCGCCTGCGGAATCGGGCGATGGAAGCACTAGATGCGCTAAGCAAGGGAGATAACGGCGTTCGAGAGGTCGGCTTGGTGGAGTATGTCGAGCAGTTCTTCGACGTCATCGACGACGACGCGCCGTGGCATTGGCGGGAATGGACCTGCTTCACGCCACATGAGGTTCAGGCCCTCGCCGAGGTTCAGCGGCTACTCAGGGCGGCCTGCACAGCGACGCCGGACGCCCAGTCCGAAGACCAGTTCATCAGCTCCGGCTGGCCGACCAGAATCCAGCCGAGTGCGAGACAGGCCCTCGAAGCGATGCGGGCAAGAGGGCGCTTCCGTGAGGACGTCGAAGAAGAGCGCCCGTCACTGCCTGCCTGAACATCACCCGCCGCCCGCCAGTGCGCGAGGCGTGCTCAATTCGGCATGTCCGGGCATCAGTCAGCCCGACCCATCGTGAGGCCGGTGGCGAGCGGATCGCGGCAAATCAGGATACCTGATCTTGCCAAGCTGTCGCGGAGTTGGCCGGACGTAGAGGGAAGCTGCGAATGGGCCCCGATCGTCTTTGTGCTTGTTGCGGGTCGTGGGGCGGTGAGCACCCCAACCCGATGTGGTGGGTCAATCGACCCCGCGAACCACCCTCCCCATCGGACCCTGTCGGCACCATCACGGTCCGGAACCATGCCGGCTCTTCGGAGTTGATCGGGGTTTGATGCCGGTGGAGCACCTGCGAGACGGGCGTCCCGTCCGGGTGATCAGCCGGCCGCGATGGCGAGCAGCGACTCGGCCACGCTGGTCCGTGCGTAGAGTACGAATCGGCCGGTGCGGTGTGCGCTGACTAGTCCGGCGGCCCGCAGCGCGGTCAGGTGCTGTGACACTCCGCCCGGGGATAGGCCGGTGCGCCGGGCCAGGTCGGTGGTGGAGGCTGGGGTGTCCAGCTCGGTCAGCAGCAGGGCACGGGAGCGGCCCAGCACGGCGGCCAGTGCCTGGGAGACGTCCGCGCCGTCGCGCTCCCAGAGCCGGGCGACGCCGCGCGGGGGGTAGCGCAGTACCGGCTGCCAGGGGTCGTCCAGCTTGGCGAATATCCGGGGCCACACGAAGACCGACGGCACCAGCAGCAGCCCGCGTCCGGCGAGCTGCACCGAGCGGCTGACGTAGTCGTTGACCACGTGCAGGGTGTCGCTGTCCCAGCTGACTCGTGGGTCGAGGTCGGCGAAGAGCCGGCTGGTGCCGCCCTGGGTCAGGTGTCTGGCCCGGTAGAGTACGTCGCCTTCCAGCAGGGTGAGCATGCGCGGCCAGTACGGGGCGAGCGTTAGGTCCCAGTACTGCCGAATGATCTCGGCAAGGCGAGCCAGGCCGCGGACCGGATCAGTTTGTAGGGAGTCGAGCCCGGGTGGACGCCCGCCCGGCAGGCCATCCAGGACAGCCCTGACCAGGTCGGGCGGGGTGGCCTGCAGCGACATCAGCTCCAGGTCCAGGTCGGGCAGCGGGGTGGACGGCGGTGGGCTGACGAACCCGGCGATGACCCGGGTCGGCACCGGTACGAGGTCGGACAGCATGCCCCAGTCGAGTCGGCTCTCGGCCAGGCGCTTCCGGGTCGAGGTGACCCACGGTAGGTGCAGCGGGTGGTCCGTCGGTGTCTTGAGTACCCGAACGCTCGCGACGACCTTCCCACAGCGGTGAGAAGGCGAACCGGATGTGGGCCAGGTCTTGCGTGGTGAAGGCCAACTTCAGCACGGCGCCTCCTGTTGATTCAGCCCACTCCAAATTCTTGGAGCCGGGCGGAGGTGCGGCGGCACAGTCGCTGACGTCGCGCTAGCGACGACGGCGGAAAGGGACCGGTGATGAAAGACAGTACCTTGGTGATCGGTGGCGACCGGCCGGTGTACCGGCTCGGGTTCGGCGCGATGCGGCTGTGCGGTCCCGACTGCTGGGGTCCACCCGATGACCGGGCCGGGGCGATCATGGTGGCCCAGCGAGCGGTCGAGCTCGGCACCGACTTCATCGACACGGCCGACTCGTACGGGCTCGGGGCGAACGAGGAGCTGCTCGCCGAGGCGCTGTACCCGTACCCGGACCGACTGCTCATCGCCACGAAGGCGGGCCAGAGCCGGCCCGCCGCGCACCGGTGGGTGCCGCTGGGACGGCCTGAATACCTGCGTCAGCAGGCCGAGCTGAGTCTGCGCCGGCTACGCCTGGACCGCATCGACCTGTACCAGCTGCACCGGATCGACCCGCTGGTGCCAGCTGCGGATCAGTTCGGCGCGCTCAAAGAGCTCCAAGACGAAGGCAAGATCCGCCATATCGGCCTGTCCGAGGTCAGCATGGCCCAGCTGGCCGAGGCCCGGATGATCATTGACGTCGTCAGCGTCCAGAGTTTGTACAACCTCACCGACCGCCGGCACGACAGCGTGCTGGACTACTGCGAGCGCGAAGGCATCGCGTTCATCCCGTGGCTGCCGATCGCAGCCGGCGCACCCGCTCATCCCGGCAGCCCACCGGCTGACATAGCCGATGAACTGGGCGCCACCCCGCCGCAGGTGGCCATCGCGTGGCTGCTGCGCCGCTCGCCGGTCACGCTGCCGATCCCGGGTACCAGCTCGGCCGCCCATCTGCAGGAAAACGTCGAGGCGGCCCGGCTCGAACTCTCCGACGAACAGTTCGACCGGCTCAACCGGCTCGCCTGAACACCCCGGCCCGCTTCGCCCCGCCAGCATCGGCCGGCCTCCCCTGGCGCTCCTTCAGGTCATGCCGTCGCCGACGCAGTGCTCATCCGGCGTCTGGATAGACCGCGCCACCACCAACACTGAGCGATGTCCAGGAGGACCCCGATGCCCGCAGACGTGCAGCAAACCGCCGCCCAGACACCCAGGCCGGTAGGCCACCCGGACCCCGGTTCCAGTGCCGAGGCCCAGCCGAGACCTGATCAGTCGCTGTTCAGAAGCCAGGGCTTCCGCAGCGTTTTCAGGGCAGCCGCGATCAGCACACTGGGTACCCAGATCAGCTTCCTCGCGGTTCCTCTGCTGGCGGTGACCGCCCTGAACGCCACACCCGCCCAGCTCGGCATACTGGGCGCGCTGAAGACGATCGCCTTCCTGCTCGTCGGACTGCCCGCCGGCGCCTGGCTGGACCGGATCCGGCGGCGCGGGGTGATGGTCGCCGCCGACCTGGCCAGGGCGATGCTGCTAGCCTCGGTGCCGGTCACCTGGTGGCTACACATCCTGACGATCGAGCAGCTGTACCTGGTCGTCCTGCTCACCGGCGTGGCGACCCTGTTCTTCGACGTCGCCGCGCAAAGCTACCTGCCGTTCGTGGTCGGCCGCGACCGGCTGACCCCGGCCAACTCCGCGCTGCAAAGTTGGGACGGCGCCGCGTCGGTGGCCGGACCGAGCATCGCCGGGTACCTGGTACAGCTGGCCTCCGCCCCGGTCGCGGTACTCGTCGACGCGGCGACGTACCTCTGGTCGGCGGTCTTCCTCGCCGGCATCCGCCGCCGCGAACCGCAACCGGAACGCACGGCGGAGCGGCGGCTGCTGGCCGAGATCCTGGAAGGCCTCAGGTTCGTCTTCAGGCATCCGCTGCTGCGCCCGATCGCGCTGGTCGGGGCGGGCACCAACCTGTTCATTCAGATCGCCATCGTCATTCTGCCGCTGATGTTCAAACGCATCCTCGGCCTATCCGACGGACAGCTCGGGCTGTTCTTTGCTTTCGGCGGCGTCGGGATGCTGCTCGGTTCGCTCACCGCCAACCGGCTGGCGAAGCGGTTCGGGCACGGGCCGGTCCTGTGGATCATCGGCTTGGCTGCCACCCCGTTTGGCCTGCTGGTACCGCTCATCGCCGGCGGGCCCTGGCTGTGGGTGGCCACGTGCTCCTGGCTGGTGCTCACCTACCGGATCGGCATGAACAACGTGATCCTCGTGAGCTTCCGGCAGCGGGCCACCCCCGACCGGTTGCTCAGCCGGATGAATGCGACGATGCGGTTCCTGATGACCGGCGCGCTCGCAATAGGAGCCGCACTCGCCGGCGCGATCGGCCAATACGCCGGTATCCGCGCCGCGCTATGGGTCGCCGCGGCAGGCCTGGCGTTCGCCTGGGTCCCTCTCTGCTCTTCTCCCCGCTGCGGCGGATGCACAACCTGCCAACGGCGTCGTGACCACATCACCACTCCACATCGACGAGCAAACGATCGACGATGACGAACCGCTGACCGAAGGGGCCACGCCCGCGAGCGCCAGACGGACGACCGCAGCCAGCCGAGCACCGATGCGCCACTACCCGACGCGGATGCCTCAGCCCCGCATAAGTTCAGAAGGGCCTGCCGGGCGCCGGTAGAACGGCGAGTCCGCGGCAGCAGTTGAGTGGTCGCTTCGCCTCCGAGATGATCGGCAGATGTCGGAGGATCTGCCTGTCGGCAAGGAAGTGGACGAGCGTGGCGCTGGCGTCCACAGCGGATCGCCCGGGTTATGGATCGTCTGGCGTCAGGACGACAACGGCAATCGCTTCGAGGTCGCCCGCTTCGTGGAACAGGCGGACGCAGACGCCTTGGCGACCGCGAGCAGGCGTTTGACGGGTCCGGCCGTTGGTGGGTTATGCGTTGGGGATCCGATGCCATACTGTCCGGGTGCCTGATGTGAACTTCATGATCGTTCTTCGCGGTTACGACATCGACCAGGTGAACGATCTTATCCAACGGGCAAATCGGGCGTCGGGCTCGCCGGATCCAGCCGCTCGGGCCGAGATGGCGCGCGAGCTTCGGCATCCCGAGCTGCGGACTCGGATACGAGGCTACGACCGGGCGCAAGTCGGCCAGCGGCTGGCAATGCTGGCCGATCAACTCGCCGCTCGTTAGGCCGGACGCCGAGTTGCGGTGTGGTGCAACGCTCGGCGGGGCAAGGTGCGTGATGCATGCGCTCCTCGAATGGTGTGGCGCCCGATCAACTCGCGGATCGCGGCTACTTCTTGAATGGACGTACGGCTCCAGCCCGGCCAGGCTGGGTCGAGGTGACCGGCGGGAGGCTCTCACTTGCGGCTGCCCACCTGCGGTCTTGGGGTGTGGCTCTGATCTGGCGTGCGGCCTGCCGGTCACCGTGGCGAGGTTGTGGCTCCAGAGGGGTCTGCCCTGCTCGAAGTAGCGCTGCCCTCCTCGCCGATATCAGCTGAGCTCTGATCGAGGAGGAACCGTGTGGCACGGGTGATCATCGGGATGGATCCGCATAAACGGTCGGCGACGATTGAGATCATCGACGGGCGGGAGAAGGTCCTGGCGCAGGGCCGGTTCGGTACCGACAGCGACGGCTACCGGGCCATGCTCGCGGCCGGGCGGCGGTACCCGCAGCGGGTGTGGGCGGTGGAGGGCTGCAACGGGATCGGTAGGCACCTCGCGCAGCGGCTGGTGGCTGATAGCGAGGCGGTGGTGGATGTGCCGGCGAAGCTGTCGGCGCGGGCGCGGGTGTTCGCCACCGGGCAGGGCCGCAAGACCGATCCGGTCGACGCCCACAGCGTGGCGGTGGTTGCGTTAGGTACCAACGGGTTGCGTCAGGTCACCGTGGACGATGCCACGGCGGCGTTGCGGCTGCAGGTCGACCGCCGCGATGGGCTGGGCCGAGCCCGCACCGACACCGTCAGCCGGCTGCACGCCCTGCTCCTGGATCTGGTACCCGGTGGAGCGAAGAAGCACTTGTCCGCGCCGCAGGCCCGCACGATCCTGGCCACGGTGCGCCCGCGTGAGCTGGTCGGGCGGACCCGACGGCAGCTGGCGTCGGACCTGATCACCGAGCTCGCGATCATCGACAAGAAGATCAAGCAGGCGAACGCGGTCCTGACCGAGCTCATCGCGGCGACCGGCAGCAGGCTGCAACAGCTCAACGGCATCGGTCCATCGAATGCGGCCCGGCTGATCGGCGACATCGGTGACATCACCCGGTTGGCCAGCCGTCACCATTTCGCGTCGTGGAACGGCACCGCGCCGCTGGAGGCATCCTCCGGCGAGCAGCAACGCCACCGGCTGTCCAGAGCAGGTAATCGGCGGATCAACCGAGCGTTGCACATCATGGCCGTCGTGCAGCTGCGTCACGACACCGAGGGCCGCGCCTACTTCCGGCGTAAGCTCGCCGCGGGCAAGACGCCGATGGAAGCCATGCGCTGCCTCAAACGCCGACTGTCCGATGTGGTCTATCGGCAGATGGCCGACGACGCGAGCAAGGCGAGTCCGGGAGGGCAACCGGGGGCGACTCTGTCATCCAGCGCGGCCGACCCAACCCCGACGGTCGACACTTCGGATAAGCCACTTCCCGGACTCAACCACGAGCCTACGCCGCCAGGCGTACAGCTCCAGGCCGCTGCCGAACCGCCACCTACAGCGGTGAGCTCACGGCCGCCGACCCGGACCGCCAAACCGAGGCGTCCCGCCACCCGCACCACCACGCCGACCAGCGCTTCGACCGCCGCGTCGGCCCAACCAACGAAGAGATCTTCATCCAAGGCTTGACAAAGAGGGGAGCCAGATCCGTACGTCCGCCGTTGCCCGGCCGGCGGGCTGGCTGCGCTCGCCCGTCCCTGTCGGTGCTGACGTTGAAGGGGGTGCACGGCTCGCGGGATGAGCGGAAGCGACCCAATCGGGGTTCGGGCAAGATACCCACCATGACCGAGATTTCGGTGTCCGTCCCCGCCTACGACCCTAGGGTCGGCGTGGTGGCTCCAGCGGAAGGCGGGACCGTCACCGTCGAGATAGTCGACGGATCGGTAGAGATCTTCGGCGACCCTGCCGGGCTCCGGGACCTCGCGCGGATGTGCTTGGCGCTGTCAGATCCACAGGTGCCGCGTGGGGCCCATATCCATCTCGATGCCGGTATCAGTCCGCTGGATCTCGGATCCGCCTCGCTCATGCTCGCTCGCGATCCACGTACGTCTGCCACGTAGCCCTACCTGCGGCAGAATCGGATATCGACGGCCGGCGGCATGGAACCGTCGCAGCCGACAATCATCCGGTCAACGGGCGCGGGAGGCGGTTGCGGAAAACCTCGACGTGCAATGTTCCGCCTCTGAGTAGCCCCGTCTCGATCACCGTGGGATATGCGCTGTCGTCCTCGTAGAGCAGATGGCCGAAGTAGATCATGCCCGGCGCAGCTGCCGCTTCCCGCTCCAAAGCCCGAAACCGTTTGCCCTGCTCCGACCAGCCCCGGTTGAGCGCGCGATGCTGCCGGAAGATGTTCGGACCGAACTCGCTGCCCGACAGATGTGGGATCAGGTGCCCGCGGTCGACCAAGGTGCCGTCTGGATCGGGTGGCAGCGGGAAGTTGCGCTGGTAGGCGACGTCGCGCTTCGCCACGGTGGCAGGTGTGACGGTCCAAGCCGCAACGGTGCGGTCTTCCTGCGGCGCGCCCACGGCGCTGGCAAAGTCGAACAGGTAGGTGGCTCCAGACTGCTCGAACTGCAACAGCGAACAGCCCTCGCACTCATGCTCGTAACGTTCGGCTAGCGCCTCAAGTAGCAGCGGGCCAACCGTGGTCGCGGCCAGCGGCCTCGCAAGATCGCGAACGAGCGCTTCGTAGTCGATTGACAGCCGGTCCATCCGCCATTCCTACAGGGCGGCGGCCTCAACTCACCTTTCGGGGAACGTCGGGGCACGGGCCATACCCGAAATGCTCATCGGAGCAACGATCACTGGCGAGGCGATCGCCATCACAGTCGCGGCGAGCGGCCGGCGGCAAGACAGAACGCCGTACGGGCGACAGACGGGCATCATGTCTTCGTGCAAACGATGCCGACCGGGGAGGCTCCGACGGAAGCTGCGGGCGCCGGGCCTCGTCAAATGCTCGGGCCACGGCCGGGTCCGGGCCGGTTTGGTGCCAATGCTTCGGCGTACTGCATCGGCAGCCCGCACCGCTCCGCCGCCGTCGCCACCGCAGCTCGAATCAGCAGTCCACAGCAAGACGGAAATGGGTCGCGGCCTCGTCGTGGACGAGCGCGTCGGGGACGACTTCGCCGGCCAGCCGGGCGTACCGGACAGCACCCAGCCGAGGGCTGTTCGAGCGCGGTTAGGCCCGCCACCCCGATGGCCGGCGAGGCCCCGGCTGGGTCCCAGCCGGGAACCGCCAGCTGCTGCTGGTGTTCGCCAACCAACCGGTCGAGCGCCCCGCCGGGCTGCGCAACCGTCGCCGCCGTGTTCTGGCGCCTCGGTCAGTCGACCGGCTGCCAGAGGTGGAGCGTCGCGCCCTGGTCGTCGACACACTCGGCGAGCAGCCCGTACTGCTTGCGCTCGGGCTCGTCCGCGCCGCCACCGGCCGCCCGGACCCGCTCGACCGCAGCCGCGATGTCGTCGACGCGGTAGGACAGCCGCACCTCGGGCTCGGCGCCCTCCTACGACCAGATGCCCAGCGGCGGCCTGGTCTCGCCGGTGCGCCACGCGCCGGGGTGACCGGAGGAGGACGGCACCTGCAGCACGGCCTCGTAGAACTCCTTGGCCCGGCGCGCGTCCCGCGCCACCATCGTCACGTTCGCGACGTCGCCCTGGCGCAGCCGGGTGGCCCGCGCCGGCCGTCGCAGCAGCATCCAGCGGTGCCCGAACGGGTCGACGATCACCGAACCGCGACCGTAGTGCTGGTCGACCGGCTCCCGCTCCACCGAGGCGCCGCCCCGCCGCGCCCGCTCCGTGCTCGCATCGACGTCGTCGACCTCCAGGTGCAGGGTGTGGCCGAACGTCGTGGGGAGTCGGGCGCGCGCACCGGCACGTCGGGCCAGAGGTCGGAGGCTTCGGCGAACATCAGTACCGCGTCGCCGATGCCGACCTCGGTGTGGCCGATCGTGCCGTCCGCGTTGACGTAGAGCTCGCCGCGGCGCTGCGCGCCGAACACCTCGCCGTACTAGTCCATGGCGCGCCGGGCGTCGGACACGACGATGTAGGGGGTCAGCGTCGGAGGCCAGGCGGGCTCACGCTCGACCCGGGTCGCGACCGTCTGCTCGGACATGGTTCCTCCTACGGGTGCGAAGACCTCCCGGGTCAGCCGCAGCCGCAGCGGCCCGGCGAAGTCGGGGTCGGGATCGACCGGCGTGACGGGCTCGCGCAAGACCTCGAACGGATCCGTCATCGCGAGCCCTCCTCTCCCTCGTACATCCAGCGGAACGCGGCGCGGGCCCGCACCAGCAGCGCCTCAGTGGCGTGCACGCTGCGGTCGAGGTGCTCAGCCACCTCGGGCACCGGCAGCCCGTCGAGGTAGCGCAGCGTGAGCGCGGCCCGGTATTGCGCGCCGAGCCGGTCGAGCACCTCGCGGGCCCGGATCCGGTCGACGGCCGCCTCCCACGGGTCGTCGACGCGCGCCGGCTCGCCGTCCAGCAGGCGCAACCCGCGCTGCTCCCGGCCGACCCGCCGCCAGTGGTCGGCAAGCTTGTGCCGGGCAACCCCAATCAGCCACGGGATCGACGGATCGGGCGCGCCCGGCTTGCGGACCGCGTGCAGCAACTGCCGCACGATCCGCGCCGCGCAGCGACGCGTCCTCGGGCCCGGTGGGAACACGAGATGATCCGATCTTGCAAGACACGTCGCCCCCACTGGGCGGCACCCGCAGGCACGCTCTACCGGATGGCACGCGATCATTGGCACGACCGGGCACTCGGTCGCCGGCTGACCGTCACGGACCGTGATGCGCGGTCCGCGGCAATCGAGTGTGCCGTGATCTTGGAGGTCGTTCTTGATCCAGCCGGTCAGGCGGCCTCGCCGTGGTAGTGAGCCATCTGGTCGACCAGCCCTTGCGGCGCGTCCGGGCGGAAGCACATGACGAGGTTTGCCGCGGACTCCGCCGCGGCGGCCTGGCTGCGTGGGAAGAGCGCCTGCTCGTAACGGGCCAGTGCCGTCTCGGTGTTGCCGGGGTGTGCGGCGATAGCGGCGGCGAGTTCGGCGCCGTCGAGCATGGCGAGGTTCGCGCCTTCGCCGGCGAATGGGGACATCAGGTGGGCGGCGTCGCCGAGTAGGGTCACACCGGGCGTGCGGGGCCAACGGTGCCCGACCGGTAGGGCGTGGATCGGCCGTGGGATGAGCGCGCCGTCGGCGTTGGCGATGAGTGCTTGCAGCTGCTTGTCCCAGTCGGCGAAGTAGTCCAGCAGGGCCGCCTTGGCCGCGTCGGTGTCGGTGAGGTCGATGACGCCGGAGGTGGCCCAGTCCGTTGGCGTCTTGAGGGCGACGTAGACGTGCAGGTTGCCGTCGGCCTCGCGGTGGGCGAGGAAGCCCTTGTCTGCGGCGAGCGCGAAGAGCATGCCGGTCCCGACGATGGCGGCACTGTCGGGGTGCCGGGTGTCGGCGTCGAACAGGTTCAGCTCGACGAAGGACAGTCCGGAGTAGATCGGGGTGGCGTTGGATACCAGCGGGCGTACCTTCGACCAGGCGCCGTCGGCGCCGATGAGCAGGTCGGTGGTGAATGTGGCGCCGTCGGCGAGGGTCACCTCGTGGCGGCCGTCGCCGAGTGGGTGGATCCCGGTGACCTTGGCGCCCCACCGGATCGTGCCGTCGGGCAGGGCGGCGAGCAGGATGTCGCGCAGTGCGCCTCGGTTCACCTCCGGCCGGTTGGTGTCCTCGCTGCTGTCCTGCCACCGGAGGTTGGCATTCTTGTCGAGGATGCGCGTGTCCTCGCCTCCGGGAAGGACTTTCCCGCGGAACTGGTCGAAGAGGCCGGCGGCCCGCAGGGCCGTCTGGCCGGACTCCTCGTGTATGTCGAGCATGCCGCCCTGGTGGCGGGCGGTTGGCGAGGCGTCGAGGTCGAACACGGCCGCTTCGATCCCGCGTAAGTGCAGCACGCGGGCGAGGGTGAGACCGCCGAGGCCGGCGCCGACCACGGTGATCGGCTGGTGTGATGACATGTCGGTGCCCCTTAGGTGCAATGCCGGGAAGATAAGTGTTGTCCCTGGTAGACGCCGGGCCCGCGGAGTTTGCTCGGCTGTGTGGTCACGGCGCGGCGTGGCGGGTTGGGGAGATGGTGAAGCTCCTGTAGAACGTCGATCGACCAAGACAGACGTGAGTACAGGAGCTTCGTGGTTACTCATGATGCCACGACGCGTGCCGCTGCGGGCGCGGGCGTGCCGATGTGGCAGCGCATGGGGTTGGGGGTACTGGCGCAGCATGTCCCGGCTGCCCTGGTCGATCAGGTGCTGTCCGATACCGGCCGGCTGCAGCAGCGGGTACGACGGTTGCCGTCGCGGGCGGTGGTGTGGTTCGTTCTCGCGTTGACCCTGTTCCATGGGCAGGGGTACCGCAGCGTGTGGCGGGAGCTGACGCACAGCGACGCCGATGATGCTGTGACACCGTCCTCGCCGGGACTGTCGCAGGCCCGTCGCCGGGTCGGGGTGGCGCCGCTGGCCGGGTTGTTCGCCCGGCTCCGCGGTGCGCAGGCCGCGCCGGGGGCGGCGGGGGCGTTCCTTGCCGGGCTGCGGCTGGTGTCGTGGGATGCGACCATGCTGGACGTGCCGGACAGCCCGGCAAACGAGGCGGCGTTTCTCGCCTCCCGCAACACGCGGGGCCGGGGCGCGTTTCCGAAGGTTCGGCTGTTGCAGCTGATCGAGTGCGGCACCCACGCGGTGATCGACGCGGTCTTCGGCGCCGCCTCCGAACAGGTCCTGGCCCGCCGCGTGCTGGGCTCGCTGGGTCAGGGCATGCTGCTGCTGGGCGACCGCAACTTCCCCTCCTACCGGTTGTGGCAGGAGGCCACCGCGACTGGGGCGCACCTGCTATGGCGAGTCAAGGCCAACACGCTGCTACCCCGCATCGGCACGTTCACCGACGGGTCCTACCTGGCGGTGCTGCCCCGGCCGGGCACCCGCGGCGCTCGGGGCAGCTGGGTGCGGGTCGTCGAATACCGGGTCATCGTGACGGCCACCGACCCCAGCGGAACGACCACGACCCGCGTCGAGCTGTTCCGACTGATCACCACGATCACCGACCCACAGCAAGCCAGCGCCGCGCAACTGGCCGACTGTTACCACCAACGCTGGGAGTCCGAAACCGTCTACCAGTCGCTGAAGACCCACCAACGTGGCCCGCGGCAGGTGCTGCGCTCCCAGGACCCGCACGGCGTGGCCCAGGAGCTGTACGCCTACCTGATCACCTACCAGGTCGTACGCCAGCTCATGCACCAAGCCGCCGTCGCCGCGGACATCGACCCGGACCGGCTGTCGTTCACCACCGCCCTACGGGCGGTACGCCGATTCATCACCAGCGCCGCCACCGCCACCGGTCAGCTTCTCGCCTGCCTCGTCGACCGCGCGATATCCCAGATCGTCGAGGACCAGCACGACCGCCGCGACCGGGCCAGTCCCCGCGTCGTCAAGCGATCACAGAGCCCGTACCCCTCGAAGAAACACGCCACCCAGCCGCTATCAACCATTGTTGACTACACCATCGAAGTCCTCGACCCCGGACCAGGATGACCAGCAGGAACGCTTATCTTCCCGGCATTG